>Ga0105248_10004177_pt1 | contig 15953 bp, 17 predicted proteins | sample KBSS34metaG_FD_81524 | JGI IMG/M metagenome (GOLD analysis project Ga0105248, IMG submission 81524) | Switchgrass rhizosphere microbial communities from Kellogg Biological Station, Michigan, USA - KBS S3-4 metaG | ecosystem: Host-associated > Plants > Roots > Rhizosphere > Soil | place... | reverse complement strand
GCGTTCCGAACGGTGTTCGCGGCGGTGACGCCCTCCATCACAGGCCGGACCGTATGGAGCGCCGTCTAGCCCGACAAGGCTAGTATTGCCCTCAGGGCAACGCACGCCATATGTCCATCTGCCGGTTCGGGGAGGTTCGCCATCCGTCCCACCGACATCGCCGACCGGGTCGTCACGGTCCTCGATCTGCTCGGAGAAAGCCCGGATGGATTGAGCGTCGCGGAGGTCGCTCGGCGGCTCGACGTCCACCCGTCGACCGCGTCGCGGCTCCTGCGGACGATCGCCGTGGGTGGACTGATCGATCGCGACGGATCCACGCAGCGGTTCCGGATCGGCGCGCGGATCGTGGGGCTCGCCGCCGCAGCGGTCGACCGGTTGCCGGTCGTGAGCCAAGCCCGGCCGCAGCTCGAGCACCTGTCCGCGGTGACATCCGAGACGGCGAACCTCGCGATCCGCGATGGGTTCCACGTCGTGTACGTCGACCAGGTGACGCCGGCGCAGACCGTCGTGATGGCCAGCTGGGTCGGCAGACGGAGCCCGGTGCACGCGAGCTCGAGTGGCAAGGTGCTCGTCGCGTTCGGCGATCCCGCGCTGCAGGAGTCGGTGCTCGCGCACGCCCTCGACGCGGTTACCTCGCGCACCATCGTGTCGCCTGCGGAGCTGCGCCGCGTGTGGGCCCAGACGCGGCGCCAGGGCTACGCCGCGAGCAGCGGGGAGCTGGAGGACGGGCTCGTGACGATCGCCGCGCCGGTGATGGTTGACGGACGTGCGGTCGCGGCGATCAGCGTGTCGGGGCCGGCGTTCCGGCTGCCCCAGCGGGACGTCCCGCGCCTCGGCCACGACGTGATCGACGCGGCGCGAGCGGCGTCGCTGCGGATGGCCGGCCGCTAGGTGGCGGCTTCGGCGGGGTGGTCGTGCAGGAACCGCCGGTCGGGAACGAGCCACATCACCGCGACCGCGACGTACAGCGCGATCGGGATCCAGGTGCCGTAGTCGACCTGATCCACAGTGGTTGCACCCACGGTCACGGGAGGGATCGTGACGATCCCGCTGAGCGCGGCAACCACCACTCCTCCTCCGAACAGCGCGATCGACATCAGTCCCTTGCGGTCACCGTGGACCGAGCGCGCCACCACCGAGTCGGGCCCGTTCGCGCGGACGATCGTCCGCACCAGCACGCTGTAGGCGATCCCGGCACACAGCGACACGAGCCCGAAGAATGCCGCCGGCTTCGGTTGGAACGAATCGCGGAGCCACTGCGTCGCGACGGGGATCAAGGACAGGAAGAACAGCAGGGCCATGTTGGCCCACATGACCGCCCCGTTGATCCTGGTCGTCGCCCGCAGCAGATGGTGGTGGTTGTTCCACCAGATCGCGAGGTTCACGAAGGCGAGCACGTAGATCAGGAACGAGCCGACCTCGACCCGGATGGCCCCCCAGGTCGGCTCCTTCGGAAGCTCGAGGCCGAGGGCGAGGATCGTGATGATCACCGCGATGACGGCGTCGGAGAACGCCTCGAGCCGCTCGGTGGTCAGGTCGAACGGCGCCGCGGACCCGGTCGGCTCGCTCATCGCGGCGATGATATGCCTCGCGCTTCGCTCCGCCCGGTGGAAGGATGGGATCCGTGAGCGACGCCGTTCGGCGCGAGGAGAAGGAGCCGCGGAAGCGGCGCGACGTCTCGCGGACGTACGCGTCCGACGCGATCGAGGTCACCTGGGAACCGCGCCTGTGCGTACACGTCGGAGAGTGCTTCCAACGGTTGCCCGGCGTGTTCGATCCCTGGTCGCGACCGTGGGTGCGCCCCGAAGCCGCGGATCCGGACACGCTCGCCGACGTCGTGATGCGGTGCCCGAGCGGTGCGCTGCACTTCCGCCGGCTGGACGGCGGGCCGCAGGAGGCCGACCTGGTCGGCGATGACGTGACGCTGGTCGCGCTCGCCGACGGCCCGATGCAGGTGCGCGGTCACGCCACGCTGGTGGGCGCCGACGGCGAGACGATCCGCGAGGACACGCGCATGGTGCTCTGTCGATGCGGGGCCAGCCGCACGAAGCCGCTGTGTGACGGGACGCACCGCATCGTCGGGTTCACCGACCCGCCGCACTAGCGCTCAGTCCGGGCGCGGCGGCTCCTCGCCCTTGGATCCACGGATCGCCGTCGTCGCATCTTCGACCGTCGAGGAGATCGCGGAGCCGAGCGCGTTGAAGGCCTGCTTGAGGTCCTGGCGCGCCGCGTCGTCGCGAACCGTGTCGTCGACGGCCTCGAGCGCCCTGCCCAGCTGGTTGCCGATCTCGCGAACGACCTCCTCGGCCTTGTGCTGGGTCTCCTTGGGAGAACCGCCGTCGCTCCGTTGGTCGTAGTGCCCGGCCAGCCGCTTGCCCACCGCGGTGAAGCGCTCGCCGACCTCGTTCCATGCGTTCTTCGACGTGCTCATATCCAACCTCCCGGCACCGAGCCTACGACCGGCGAAGGCGGATCGAAGGTGCCGGCCGCTCCTCGTCGAGCGAACGTGCGCGTGCGCGGAGCACGTCGGTGCGGGTGCAGATCCCCACCAGGCAACCGTCGTCGACGACCGGCAGGTGCTCGACACCCTCGCGAACGATCGTCTCGAGCACGTCGAGGACGGAGGCCGAGGAAGCGACCGCGATGACATCGCCCGAGGCGATCGCATCGACCGGCTCGGCGTCGACGACGCCGTCCGCCAGCAGATCGGAGCGTGACACCATCCCCGCCAGGGTGCCGTCCTTGGTGATCAGCGGGTAGGCGCCGTGCGGACCGTTGGCGAGGGCGGTCCGGGCGGCCGCCACGGTGGCGCCCGCCTGGATCGTCACCACGTCGCGCGACATCACGTTCGCCACACGCGTGTTCCGCAGCACGTCGACCTCTGCGTGGTGATGGATCCGCAGACCGCGACGCGTGAGCTTCTCTGTCATGAGGCTGTCCGACGCGAGTGACGTCGCGACGATCGCGGCGGCGGCGGTCGCGAGCATCAACGGCACCGCCATCGCCGGCGCCGCGACGATCTCGATCATGAAGACGACCGCGGTCAGCACCGCGCGGGTCGAGGCGCCGAAGACCGCCGCCATCGCCACGAGCGCGAACGCGCGAGGGTCGACGGGGATGCCGGCGTGGACCGCGATCGAACCGAGCCATCCCCCGAACGCCCCGCCGATGAATAGGAGCGGCGCGAGGGTTCCCCCCGAGGTGCCGGAGCCGAGCGCGACCCACCAGGCGAGGAGTTTCGCGACGCCAAGCGCCAGCAGCGCCCCGCCCACGATCGTGCCGGCGAGCTCCGCGCCGATCACGGCGTAGCCGACGCCGAGCGCCCGCGGCTCGACCATCCCAACCGCCGCGAACCCGAGCGCGCCGATGATCGGGTGCCAGAACTCGGAGATCGGCAGTCTGCGATAGCCGCCTTCGATCCAGAACAGGCCTTTGCAGATCACGACGGCCAACAGGCCGCACACCAACCCGAGGGCGACGTACCACAACAGGTCGAGCCCGTGCGGCGGCGTGAACGTCATCGGTGGTACGAACATCCCGCCGTCCAACAGGCCCGAGCGGATCGCCGTCGCGACGGCGGCGGCGACGAACAGCGGGACGAGCGACCGGGTCGAGAACTCGAACAGCAGGAGCTCGAGGGGCAGCAGGACCGCAGCGAAGGGCGTGCCGAAGATCCCCGCGGTGCCGGCGGCGGCACCGCACGCCAGCAGGATCCGGCGCTCCGCCGGCGAGACGGGCAGGACCTGCCCGAGGAGCGATCCGATCGCACTTCCGGTGACGACGATCGGCCCCTCGGCGCCGAACGGCCCACCGGTGCCGATCGCGATCGCTGCTGAGGCGGGCTTCCCGGTCGCGGTCCGCGGCTCGATCACGCTCTGCCGTTCGACCACCGCCTCCATCGCCTCGGGGATCCCGTGACCGCGGACGCTCGGCACCCATCGGGCGATCAGGCTCACCGCGAGCCCGCCGGCAGCCGCAACCAGGAACAGCCACGGACCGGGGTGCAGGTCGCTCATCGGCGGAGGCGTCGTCGACACCTGCTGGAACAGGGCGATGCTCGTGAGCAGCCCGATCAGCTTGACGAGGACCCATGCGGAGAGCGCCCCGAGCACGCCGATGGGCGCGGCGATCACGCTCAGCGCCACGATGCGCCCGGTGGATGAGCGTGGATACGAGATGCTCGCCATCGTATCGAGGATATATCGTGATACGATATGTTGTCATGCCAACCGGCGCCGTCGATGTGAGCGAGGTCGACTACGCGCAACTCCTGTCGTTCCGGACCGCGCTGCGTCGGTTCCTCCGATGGAGCGACGATGCTGCCGAGGCGGAGGGCGTCGCACCGGCGCAGTACCAGTTGCTGGTCGTGGTGAAGGGCCTGCGCGGCGATGTTCCCCCGTCGATCGGCCAGATCGCGGAGCAGCTCCTCCTCCGGCATCACAGCACGAGCGAGCTCGTCCACCGCGCCGAGGAGTCCGGGCTCGTTCGGACCCGCCCGGACGCGTCGGACCACCGGCTGATCCGGGTGGTGGTCACGACGAAGGGCGAGCGCGTGCTCGCCCACCTCGCGCCGCTGCACGTCGAAGAGCTGTCGCGCCTCGCCCCGTTGATCGCCGGCCTAGTTCGTTGAGGTCGGGCGCTCCGGCGGCGACCAGAGCACGAACTCCCCGTCGCTCACCCGCGTCGGCGCTCCGCCGTCGACCTGCTGGACGTAGACGCCGGCGCTCCCGCCGACCACGCCGGCGAAGGCGAACGCGCTTCCGTCGGGCGCCCATGGCGTGAGCGCCTGCGCGTACTGATCGAAGAAGGGCAGGTACTGCTGACCGAACGTCTGGCTGGGTTCGTACGCGGCGGAGGTGGTCACGTGATCGCCCGACCACACGCTCCACCTGGCGGTGCGTGACGACCCGGTGCCGGTGACCGTGAGCAGCAACAGGTGATCGCCGGTCGGCGACCAGAAGAACGCGGGCGCGCCGTCGTGGGTGACGAGGGTCCGGTTCCCACCGTCGATCGGCTGCGCGTACACGCCGTCGAGCGCCCCGGCGCCGTCGATCCGGTACGCGAGCGTTCTCCCGTCGGGGCTCGCATCGAACGCGACGCTCCCGGTGAAGGTCTCGAGCACGTGCCGCGCGCCGGCGTCCGCGACGACGAGCTGCTGCTGCGACCCGTGCTCGCGGTCGTAGATCGTTCGCCCGTCCGCCAGCCAGATCGGGGCCTGGAACCGGCCGGGACGATCGTGGAGGCGACGCAGCTTCTGGTTCACGTCGGTCACGCCGAGCTCTGTCGTCCCCACGTGGACCAGGAGCTGGCGACCGTCCGGCGACCACGAGAGGTAGAAGGGACTGCCGGCGCCGATCGCGACGTCGTTCGGCGCGGTCTCGGCGTTCTCGATCACACCCATCCCGAGCCCTTGGCCGGTGTTGCCGAGGTACGCGATGTTCGTCGACGTCGGATCCCATTGCATGAAGAAGGGAACGAGCCCCATCGGGATCGTCTGCGATCGTTGCCCCGTTCGCGAGGCGACCACGACGCTCGGCTGCCCGGATCGGACCTCGATCCACGCGAGGGAAACACCGTCGGGTGACGCGACGGGTTGGGTGATCTGCACATCGGGTCCGGCGTCGGTCGTGAGCGGCACGACGTTGGACCCATCCGGCGCCATCGAACGCAGGTTGCCGTCATCGCCCAGCACGATCAGCCGGTCGGCGGTCGCGACCACCGGCGACGGCGTGCTTGGTGCCGCTCGGTAGGGGATCGACGTGCAGCCGAGCAGGATGAGCAAGGAGAGGAACGGCACGAGCCTGCGGAGACGGGCCATGGTTCGACCCTATGACGGTTCGTCCGTTCAGGCGGTGGACGGCGCGGTGGGGGTCACCACTTCGACGCGGGCTGGTCCGGGCGTGACTCTGCAGCAGGGGGAGGTTGCTCCGTGCGCTTCTCGGTGGCAGATACTGGCTGCTCCGGCCGAGGCTCGGGGGCCGGCGCGCCGGATGCCGGCTCCGCCATGGCGGACGGTTCCGGCTCGGCCTCCGGGATGCGCACGATCTTCTCGAGGTGGCGCTGTGTGTGCAGGCGCGCGTTCTCGTCCTGGAGCGAGCGGATCCGCTCCTGGAGTTGTTTGCGGCCGGCGTGACGGAGCCGACGGATGCCGAGCACGACCAGAACGACGGCGAACGCGCCGGCCGCGAAGGCGATGATCGCGATCACCGGCGCCGAGAGGGACTGGGTCGTCCCGACGATCGTCAGCGGTTCGTGGGCGGCCGCCGTGAGGTCGTTCTCGACGATGACGTCCGCGAGCACGCCGAGCAGCGCGAGCCCCAGGATGATCGACAGCACTCCCACGAGTCCCCTCCGCGCGGCGGCGTTGCGGGGGATGAGCCTCCGCGCCCAGCGACCCTACCGCCGGTTCCGTCTGGGCGCCACCCCGCCACCCCGCCAGCGCGGCGGGCGGCGTAGGGTAGCGGCCATGCCCGACGAGGACGCAACGCCGCGGGTCGAGGTCACCGAGAACGGTCCCTACCGCGTCCACGGCGGCCCGGCGCTCGTGCGCACGGCGCAGGTCGAGACCGAGTACGGCGAGCCCGTCGATTGGGCGCCCGACGACCCGATCCCGACGCGGACGGCCGAGTATGACCTCTGTCGGTGTGGCAACTCCTCCCGCAAGCCCTTCTGCGACGCGACGCACGAGCGGATCGCGTTCGACGGGAAGGAGGTCGCGGATCGGGGCACCTACGACGAGCGCGCATACCCGTACCGCGGCGGCGAGCTCACCATGAACGACGACGTCTCGGTCTGCACCCAGGCGGGGTATTGCGGCGACCGTTTCCGCAACGTCTGGGCGATGATCATCGACGCGGCCGACCCCGCGGTCGCCGAGCGGATCCGGCTGATGTCCAAGCTGTGCCCGTCGGGCCGGCTGGTCACCCAGCCCGACGGTGCCCCCGAGCGCGACGAGATCCCCTACGAGCCCGCGGTCGCGGTGATCGAGAACGGCCCGATCTGGGTGCGGGGTGGGATCCAAATCGTCGCCGCCGACGGCGAGGCGTACGAGGTCCGGAACCGGCAGACCCTGTGTCGGTGTGGCCAGTCGCAGAACAAGCCCTTCTGCGATGGCAGCCACAAGGAGTTCGGGTTCGAGGGTTGACCGGCGTCCGGCGCCTCGCTACACAACCCCGAGCGCGTTCTGCGTCTCGGGATCGAACAGATAGAGACGGCCTCGCTCGACGCCGAACGAGAGGCGATCGCCGATCGTCGTGCGTGCATCGGCGTCGGCGAACACGGTGAATCGCTGGTCGTCGCCGACCGACACGCCGAGCAGCGCCTCGCGACCGAGCATCTCCACGAACGTGACGGTGCCTTCGACCGGGCCCATCAGGCCGCTTCCGTCGCGCCAGACGTGCGCGTGCTCCGGCCGGATCCCGATCATCACCTCGCTCGGGATGACCCTCGTGGCACCGACCGGATCGACGACGAGCGACATCTGCCCCCGCGACAAGGTCACCGGTCCACCGTTCCGCGTGGCGTCGAGCGTCGTGAACGTCATCCCGGGACTTCCGATGAAGCCGGCCACGAACACGTTCGCGGGATGTTCGTAGACGGTGCGTGTGTCGCCGACCTGTTCGAGCAGTCCCTCGTTCATCACCGCGACCCGATCGCCCATCGTCATCGCCTCGACCTGGTCGTGCGTGACGTACACGGTCGTCGTCCCGACCTGGCGCTGGAGCTGCTTGATCTCGCTGCGGGTCTGCACCCGGAGCTTCGCGTCGAGGTTGGACAGGGGCTCGTCCATCAGGAATGCGGCCGGTTCGCGCACCAGCGCGCGGCCGAGCGCGACGCGCTGCCGCTGGCCGCCCGACAGCGCGCGGGGCTTGCGTTCGAGCAGCTCGCCGATGTCGAGGAGATTTGCGGCGCGTTCGACCCGTTGCTTGATCTCGGCCTTCGGGATCTTCCGCATCTTCAGCCCGAAGGCGAGGTTGTCGTACACGGTCATCTGCGGATACAGGGCGTAGTCCTGAAACACCATCGCGATGTCGCGGTCCTGCGGCGCGACGCGGTTCACGAGCCGCTCGCCGACGCGGATCTCGCCCTGGCTGATCGCTTCGAGCCCGGCGAGGAGCCGCAGCGCCGTCGTCTTCCCCGAGCCCGACGGGCCGACCAGGACGACGAACTCGCCGTCGGGGATCTGCAGCGAGAAGTCCGCGAGCGCCACGACCTCGCCGAACTCCTTGCGGACGGACCTGTACGTGACGTCGGCCATGGTTACCCCTTCACCGCTCCGGTCAGCATGCCCCGCAGGAACTCGCGCTGGAAGAAGATGAACACGATCAAGATCGGGATCGCGACGATCACGGCGCCTGCCGATACGAGCGCGATGTCCTGCGTGTACCGACCCGAGAAGCTCGCGAGCCCCGCGGGCGCGGTCGTCTTGTTGATCGTGAAGACCAGCGCGAGGAAGAACTCGTTCCAGCTGTCGGCGAAGCACAGCACCGTGAGTGTGAGGATCGCCGGCCGCGCGAACGGCACCATCACCCGCCAGAGCGTCTGCCAGGAGTTGGCGCCGTCGATCCGGGCCGCCTCGAGCAGCGACTTCGGCGCCGCGATGAACGCCGCACGCATCCAGAAGATCCCGAACGCCACCTCCCCGGAGGTCTCGAGGATGATCAGCGCCCAGGAGGTGTCGAGCAGGCCCATCGCCTTCACGTCGTAGTACAGCGGGACGATCGTCGCCTCGGTCGGGATGATCAGCCCGAGGATGAAGAGCCAGAAGATGATCTGGGATCCCCGGAACCGCATCGTTGCGAACGCGTACCCGGCGACGACCGACAGGACGACCGACGCCGGCACCATCAACGCGGCGACGAAGAAGCTGGTCTGGAAGCTCGAGGCGAACTTCCCCTGCTCCCAGGCCGTCACGTAGTTGTGCCACGCGAAGGTCGGCGGCAGCGAGAACCCTGACGGCTGACTCCCGGGTCCGGTCGGGTACAGGCTCGCGAGGAAGACCCCCACCAGCGGGTAGATCGCGACCAGCGCGCAGATCGTGAGGAGGACGTAGTTCACGACGACGGTCGTGCGAGAGGACGTGTTCACTCGTCGTCCCCCCACCGATCCATCAGCTTGTTCGCCGCGTAGGTGACCGCGAAGATGATCAGCATCAGCGTGATGCCGAGCGCGGCGGCTGAGCCGACCTGCGACGTCTGGAACATCCGGCGCCACACGAGGTAGGCCGGCACCGATGTCGCGGTGCCCGGGCCGCCGCTCGTCATCACGTAGATCTCGTCGAAGGTGCCGAGCGTGTCGATCAGCGACAACACCAGCACGACCTGCAGCTCGTAGCGAAGGCCGGGCAGTGTGACCGCGAAGAACTCGTGGATCGCGTTCGCGCCGTCAACCCGCGCCGCCTCGTAGAGGCTCGCCGGGATCTTCATCACGCCGGCGAGGAACAAGATCAAGCAGAACCCGAATGCGCCCCACAGGCCGAAGACGCCGACCGCCGGCAACGCGGTGTTGAAGCTGCCGAGCCAGCCCTGCGCGGGGACGAGCGACCCGAGTCCGACCGCGCGAAGGAATGTGCTGAGCGGCCCGTTGACGTCGTACACCCAGGTCCACGCCACGGCGGTCGCGACGTCGGTGATGACGAGCGGCAAGAACAGGACGAGACGGAACGCGGTGAGCCCGCGGATCCGGATCCGCGACAGCAGCGCCGCGAGGAACAGTCCGAGGACGATCGGCAGGAACGCGTAGAAGAGCATCAGCTGCAGGACGTGGACGTAGCCCTGGCGGATCAGGGGGTCGGTGAAGAAATCCGTGTAGTTGGACAACCCCGCCCACGTGCCCGGGGTGATGCCGTCCCAGTTGTAGAACGAGATGTTGACGCCTTGGACGAGCGGCACCAGGTTGAACGCGGCGTACAGGATGAACGCGGGGGCGATGTAGAGGTACGCGATGCGCCGGGCTTCGCCCGGGAGCCGTTCTTGCTTGCGTCCACCTCGCGTCCATCTCCGCCGCGCGTCGACCGAGGCGACGGCTCCGCGCACGACCTCCGGGCGGATCTCCATCAGGGCCGCGAGGTCTGGAAGTCCTTGTAGTCGGCTTCGACGTTCTGCACGAACTGGTCGGGCGTCAGCCGGTTGACCATGAGCTCTTGGATGCTCGACGTGAGCGTGTCGTAGAAGGTGGGCGTCGCCCAGTCCTCGTATGGCACGACGCCGTTCGCGTCGCTCACGGTGCGAGCCGCGTCGACCACGTCGGCGAGCACGGTGCCGGGTTGTACCGTCGGCGTCTTGCCGTTGTGCAGCGGGATCTCGCCGGTCGGCAGCAGGAGATCGCTCGCGTGGTCACTCGTCATCCAGTCGATGTAGGCGGCCGCGGCGTCCGGCTGCTCGGATCCGGCCGCGATCGCGAGCGGGAAGCCGGCGCCACCGGTCGCCACCGGCGGATCGCCCGGGTCCGCGGGGGGAAGCGGGAAGAACCCGAAGTTCGTGTTGTCGGCGCCGAGGTTCGCGACGATCCAGTTCCCGGTGATCATGAACAGGCCCTCGCCGTTGGCGAAGTTCGAGACCGAGTCGTCGTACCCAGCCCCGCCGAACCCCGGCGTGAAGTACCCCTTGTTCGCCCAGTCCTGCAAGGTGGTGGCCGCCTGCGTGTTCTCGGGCGTATCGAACGACAGCTGATCACGTTGCGTGCCGAAGATGAGGTCGGTCAGGTACGAGGTCGGCGCGATCTGATCCTGGATCGTCGCGAACTCGTGGATGCCCGGGAACGCGTCGTTGTTGGCGAACTGGATCGGGATCTGTCCCGCCTGCTTCGCGGCTTCGAGGTCCTGTTCGAACTCGCCGAACGTCGTCGGGACGGTGAGCCCGAGCTCGGACAGGATCTGCTTGTTGTAGTAGACGCCGACGATCTCGCCCATCGTCGTGTAGCCGTACAGGCTGCCGGTGCCGAACTCCTTCCCGTCAGGCGACCAGCTGCTCACCCGCAACACGTTGGGTGAGACGCGGCTGGTCCATCCGTAGGCCTGCGCGTAATTGTCGAGGGGCAGGAGCAGGCCGCCCTTCACGAGGTGTCCCATGTCGGGCCATCCCTGGTTCGCCTCGACCACGTCGGGACCGTGCGGGCCGGACATCGCGAGCGCGAGCAAGGTCTTCAACTCGCCGAAGTCGCGGTTGACCCGCTTGATCGTGACGTTCGGGTACTTCTGCTCGAACTCCGCGTTCAGCTGATCCCAGACCTTGCTCACTTGCCCGGACTCTTGGTCCCAGACGGTGAGCGTGATCGGCCCGGTGTCGGGGACGCCGGTGACGGCGGGCGCCGGCGGGGCCGTGGCTTGTGAGACCGAACCGCCCGGCGTGCATCCGACAGCGACGACCGAGGCGACGAGGATCGCGAGCGCGATCTTGATCCGCACGCTCGACGACGCCACGATCCGACTCCTCTCCCCTCGAGGGAACGCGACTGGCACAGCGACGGACGGACTCTAGGACCCCCTTCGAGGCCACGTCAAGCCGCGGTCTGCAACTGGTCGCACATGGTGTGGCATCGGTCTATAGTGGCCCACATGTCGGCAACCCCTGACCGGCCCCTCGACGATCTCCAGCTCCGGTATCAGCGCGTCCAACAGGCTCTGGCGGACGAGATCCAGCGTGGTGGGCGGACGCCTGGGGCCCGTCTCCCCCCGGAGCGCGCGCTGGCCGAGCACTTCGGCGTGAGTCGCGTGACCCTGCGGCGTGCGCTGGACGAACTCACACACAGCGGCATCGTCGTGCGGACCGGGAACGGCTGGCAGGTGGCGAGCGGCGCGATGAGCGAGCCGCCGAACGAGCTGATGAGCTTCTCGGAGATGGCGGCTGCGCGAGGCCTGGCCGCCGGTGGACACGTCCTCGAGCGACAAATGCGCGCGGCGACGCTCGACGAGGCCGAGGCACTGGGGCTCGCGCCCGGCGCGCCTTTGTTCGAGCTCGAACGCCTCCGGACGATGGACGATGTCCCGATCTTGATCGATCGCACACGGATCCCCTTGTCGGTCGCGCCGGGGATCGAGGATGCCGACCTGGAAGAGACCTCGTTGTACCGCACGTTGGAGGACCGCTTCGGCGTTCGGCCGGCACGCGCGCGGTTCACCGTGGAAGCGACCCCCGCCGACCCTCGGCGTGCCCACTTGCTCGGGCTCGAGACCGGCCAGCCGTTGCTCCGCTGCCAACAGCGGTCGGAGGACGACGCCGGCCGGCCGATCGAGCTGTGCGAGATGGTCTACCGGTACGACCGGTACCGGTTCCGCGCGACCCTGGTGCGCGGAGGCTGAGGAGGTGGCCGACCCACACATCGATGTGGTCGACGACGCCTCGTGGCTGGCGCTTGTCGGCGCCGATGTGGTTGCCGGCGTCGTGCACGACGACGGTCCTGTGACGATCGTGCCGGCGACGGGCGAGACCCCGGTGGGGATGTACGCCGAGCTCGCCGAACGCCGCGCCCGAGGCGATCTCGACACCGCCGGTGTGTCGATCGTCCAGCTCGACGAGTACCTCGGGCTCGGACCCGACGACCGCCGGGCGCTGTTCGGGTGGATGGAGCGGACCGTGCTCGAGCCGCTCGCGATCGACCCTGGCCGCGTCGCGCGGCTGCCGACCGACGGCGACGTCGATGCCGCCTGTGTCGAGTTCGACCGAGCGCTCGGCCGCCGCGGCGGGATCGACCTCGCGATCCTCGGGCTCGGGACCAACGGGCACATCGGCTTCAACGAGCCGCCGTCCGACGCGACGTCGACGACGCGAACGGTCGAGCTGACTGCCGACACGATCGCGGCGAACGCGAGGTACTGGGGGAGCGAAGGCGATGTCCCGACGCGCGCCGTGACGCTCGGCTTGCGCACGTTGCTCGACGCGAGGCACATCCTTCTGCTCGTGGCGGGCGCGTCGAAGCACGCGATCGTCCGGCGCGCGCTCGAGGGGCCGGTGGGGGAGGATGTGCCCGCGTCGTTCGTGCGGGAGGCGCGAGGTTCGGTGACCGTACTGGTGGACCGCGCAGCGTGGGAGGGCGAGTGAGCGCGTACGACCTGTTCGTCGCCGGGCGGCCGTCGGTGGACGTGATGTTCTCAGGGCTCGAGCAGTGGCCCGAGCTGGGCAACGACGTCGATGCGGCGGCCCTCGGCGTGTCCGCGGGCACGTCGTTCAACACGCCGGCCGCAGCCAACCGCATCGGGCTGCGCGTGGCGTACGTCGCCGAGATCGGCAACGACGTCTGGAGCCGGATGATCCACGAGGAGTTCGAGGCGGAGCGGCTGTCGACGGCCTTCCTGGTCGCCGAGGATCGGCCGCTTCCGGCGGTGTCGGTCGCGTTCAACATGGAGGGCGACCGTGGGTTCGTCTCGCATTGGGGCGACGGCCCGTCGGTCGACGATCGGATCGACGAGCGGGCGTTGTCCCTGATGGGGTCCGTCGACGCGCGGCACCTCCACGCGCAGGTCGACGGCACGCCGGCCCTCGAGGCCGCGGCGAGAGCCAACGGCATGACGGTCTCGCTCGACGCGTTCGACGGCGCGTCCTGGGCGTCTCCCCGTTCGGTGCAGGAAGTGCTGCGAGACGCCGACGTCCTCCTGGCCAACGAAGCCGAAGCGTGCGCGATGGCGGGAACCCGCGACCGCGACGCCGCGCTCGAGCTGCTCGCCGCGCACTGTGATTGCGTCGTGATCCGTCGCGGCCCCGACGGCGCCGTTGGGATCGCCGGGGGCGAGATCCGCGCGGTGCCGGCAGACCAGGTCGACGTCGTGGACACCACGGGCGCGGGGGATTGCTTCAACGCGGGGTTCCTGGCCGGATGGCTGTCGGGCCTCCCGATCGAACAGTCGCTCACGCTCGGCGTGATCTGCGGCAGCGCCTCGGTGACCGACTTCGGCGGGTATCGAGGCTGTCCTCATGCCGAGGAGTTCCGGGCGACAGCGGCCGCGCGCGGCATCGACGTGCCCGAGACGTGGCGACCGGCGGAGGAGCCCGCATGAAGATGACCTTGCTCGGGGCCGGCGTGCGCGCGCCGTTCGTCCTGCGTGGGCTCGCCGCGGGCGCCGCCGACCTCGACCTCGACGAGGTGGTGCTTTTCGACACGGACCCGGAGCGCCTCGAGCTGATGACCGCGCTCGGCGGACACTTCGCCGCGTCGTGGGACGCGCCGTTCACCGTTCGCAGCGAACCCGACGCGGCGTCGGCCCTCGCGGGCGCCCGGTTCGTCTTCTCGGCGATCCGCCCCGGACAGGAGGCGGCTCGCGCGGTCGACGAAGAGGTGCCGCTCAAGCACGGCGTGCTCGGACAGGAGACGACCGGCCCCGGCGGGTTCGCGATGGCGTTGCGAACGATCCCGGCGATGGTGGCGTACGGACAGCTGATCGAGCAGGTCGCGCCGAACGCGTTGCTGGTCAACTTCACGAACCCGGTGGGGATCGTGATGCAAGCGCTGCACGACCACACGTCGGTGCGCGCCATCGGGATCTGCGACGGACCCATCTCGATGCAGCGAAGCGTCGCGGAGTTCCTCGGGCTGCCGCGCGAGCAGGTCCACGCCGACTACGCCGGGCTCAACCACTGCGGATGGATCCACCGGGTTCTGGTCGACGGCGAGGACCGCCTGCCGGAGGTCCTCGACCGATTCGAGGAGCTGCAGGCCGCCGACGAGCAGTGGGGGCTGTTCGACCCCGAGCTCGTGCGGTCGATCGGGATGCTCCCGATGGAGTACCTCTACTTCTATTACTACCGGGACACCGCGGTGGAGCACATCCGGGGGTCGGGCAGCTCGCGCGGCCGCCAGTTGCAGGCGCTGAACGACGCGCTGTGGCCCGTGCTCCGCGCGCGTATCGACGCCGGTGATCTGACCGGCGCCCAAGCGGCGTGGGAGCGGGCGATGGGCGAACGCGACGCGACCTATTTCGCGCGCGAGCGCGGCGAGGTCGTCGAGGACGAGCTCGAGCTCGGCGACGTGTTCGAGGGCGAAGGGTACGAGGGCGTCGCGACCGCCGTGATGGCGGCGGCCACGCGGCGCAGGAAGACCCCGCTGATCGTCGACGTGGCGAACCGTGGCGCGATCGGCGAGCTCGACGACGACGACGTGGTCGAGGTCACGTGCCTGGTCGACGAGCACGGCGCCCACCCCATCGCGCAAGGGCGGTTGCCCGACGCGGCGAGCGACCTGCTCACCCAGGTCAAGCTGTACGAGCGGCGGACCGTCGAGGCGGCGGTCACTGGCTCGTACGAGGCGGCGTTGGAGGCGCTGATGGTCCATCCGTTGGTGGCCTCGTACCCCACCGCGAAGCGGATCCTCGACGACTACGTCGCGGATCTGCCCGGCCTGCTGCCCCCCCTTCGCTGACGCCCGCTCAGGACCGCCGCCTCGCATATCGTTGGGGGCATGCCGGAGCGCAAGGAGCTGCTCGACGTGGCCGGCCGCGAGGTGGCCGTCTCGAACCCGGGCAAGGTCTTCTTCCCGGCGCTCGGCCTGACGAAGCTCGATCTCGTCCGGTACTACCTCGCGGTCGCCGAAGGTGCGCTCGGCGGGATCGACGGCCGGCCGATGGCGCTCAAGCGGTACGTGAACGGCGCCGACGGCGAGTTCTTCTTCCAGAAGCGCGCGCCCTCGTCGCGGCCCGAGTGGATCGAAACGGTGGAGCTGAAGTTCCCGTCGGGGCGGTCGGCGCACGAGATCGTGATCACCGATGCGGCGCAGCTCGCGTGGATCGTGAACCTCGGCTGCATCGACCTGAACCCGCACCCCGTGCGCGCGATCGATCTGGACCATCCCGACGAACTGCGGATCGACCTCGACCCGATGCCCGGGATCGGCTGGGAACAGATCCTCGAGGTCGCGGCCGCCGCCCGCGAGGTGCTCGAGGAGCATGGGCTCACGCCGTGGCCGAAGACCTCCGGGTCGCGCGGGTTCCACATCTACGCGCGGCTCGAGCGCGAGTGGACGTTCCG
>Ga0105248_10004172_pt1 | contig 15959 bp, 14 predicted proteins | sample KBSS34metaG_FD_81524 | JGI IMG/M metagenome (GOLD analysis project Ga0105248, IMG submission 81524) | Switchgrass rhizosphere microbial communities from Kellogg Biological Station, Michigan, USA - KBS S3-4 metaG | ecosystem: Host-associated > Plants > Roots > Rhizosphere > Soil | place... | reverse complement strand
TCAGCGGAGGCGAACGAGCCCGCGTGCTCATCGCGCGACTCATGCTAGAACCCGCAGATCTCCTGCTCCTCGACGAGCCGACGAACGACCTCGACATCACAACCCTCGAAGTGCTCGAAGAGAGCCTGCTCGAGTACAAAGGCGCTCTCGTCCTGGTGACACACGACCGCTACATGCTCGACCGCGTCTCAACCACAGTCCTCGGTCTCGACGGAAGGGGAAACGCCGCAACCTTCGCCGACTATCCGCAATGGGAGCAATGGTTCCTGGAGCAGAAAGATGCACCGCAAACGGACGAGAAGCCGCGTGAGACCGACCAGCCAAAGCCCGCGCAATCTGTCACGATTCCAGGCAAGAAGAAGCTCTCCTACCTCGAAGCCCGCGAGTTCGCCGGCATCGAGGAACGGGTCGAAGCTGCCGAAGCTCGTCTTGACGCCGCAAGATCACGTGTAAACGATCCCGAGGTTGCAATCGACGCAGGCAAGTTGACCCAAGCTCTCGCCGAACTCGAAGCCGCGCAATCCGAAGCTGACACGCTCTACGCCCGTTGGGCTGAGCTGACGGAAAAGGCCGGATAAACTGCGGCGCTCTGCGATATGCTTCAGGCACCATGAAGACGTTCGCCTGCACTCTAGCTCTCGCCCTTGGAGCGCTCAGTTCCTCTGCTCAAACCGCGCCGAAGCACCCAATCGTGCTTCACGCAGCGCGAATGCTCGATATCGCCAACGGAAAGGTCCTCAGTCCTGGCGAAGTCCTCGTCGAAGGTGATCGGATTACCAGCGCAGGAACATCCGTAGCTCATCCTGCTGGAGCCGAGGTCATCGACTTGGGCGACACGACACTGATGCCTGGCTTAATCGACGCACACACGCATCTGTTTCTTCATCCCGGAGCCGAAGACCTGCAGACCGTTGAGGAGAGCGTTCCGGAGCGAACATTGATGGCAGCCGATGCCGCTCGCCGGGATCTCCTCGCGGGCTTCACCGCCGAGCGCGATATGGGAACCGAAGGCGCTGGTTGTGCCGATGTCGCGGTCCGCGACGCCATAAACTCCGGCCTGATTTCCGGCCCGCGGATGCGCGTAAGCTGCAACGCGGTCGACATCCTCGGAGGACACGAGGATGCGATCGGCTACAACCCCGCGCAGAAGGTCCTTTCGAACGCCGACTACGCCGACTCAGCCGAGGATCTCGTGAAGGTCATCCGAGAGCAGCGCAAAGGAGGAGCCGACTTCACCAAGATCTACGAGACCGGGCGGGACTCGCTCAAGGATGGCAAGTTTACGACGCCGTTCCAGTACACGACGGAGCAGCTTGCCGCTGCCGTTGCAGAAGCAGAACGAACGGGTGGAGATAAAAGCTCAGGCCGCGGAATCGCTGTCCACGCAACCGGCGAGCCGGGAACAGGCTTGGCAGTCGCAGCCGGTGTTTCGTCTGTCGATCATGCGGATTATTTGGACCAGGCGACGATGAAAGAGATGCGGGACAAGGGCATCTTCGCAGTACCAACCTTTGCGATCTCAGAGTACTTTGCCGCGCACGCAGCATCGCCAGAGAGAGCGCAGAGACTGAAGGCGCAGCTGGCCTTCCACGCAGCCGAATTCAAGAAGCAAATGTCTGCGGGAGTTCCTTTTGCGGTAGGAAGCGATGTCGGCCCGTTCCCGCACGGGACTCAGGCGCGCGAGATGGAACTGATGGTCGAGTTTGGAATGAAGCCAGTTGACGTTCTTCGGGCCGATCTGCTCAACGGTGCAAAACTTCTCGGTTGGTCCGGACAGATCGGTGAACTGAAAGGTGGCTATCTGGCCGATGTCATCGCGGTCGCGGGCAATCCGGTGGACGACATAACAGGGCTGCGGAGAGTCACCTTCGTGATGAAGGGCGGCGCTGTCTATCGCCGCCCCTGATCGAGCCTACTTTGGCGCCCACTGCTCATCTGCGGAAGGACCGTAGAGTGCGGGAACGGGAATGTCGTTTAGCCGGAGATATACACCGAGCTGCGCTGTGTGGTGCACGAGATGGTTAAAGAACATCATGCGGAAGGTTGTGGAGCGCGGCATGTTCGAGATGGGGTGTTCTCCATAGCTGAACTTCCAGGGAGCTGTGAGAGTCTCGTCCGAGGCTCCAGCGAGCGCGTCGCGACAGGCTTTCGCTGCCTCATCAAACTGCTTCAGAGCTGCTTCGCGCGTTGTGAATTCTAGCGGAACATGTGGGCGCTTCGGAGCCATGAGGTCCATTCCGTCATCGAGAACGATGTAGGAACCGAAGAGCGGCATGGTGGCGCAGTGCATAGCGAGCTTTCCAAGCTCCATCGACTTATCGTGACATTTCCAGTCGTTCTTGCCTTCAGGGACCCGCTCGAGAGTGCGACGCGTGTTGGAAATCTCGGCGTCGAAGTCCTGAAGGAGCATTTCGGAAATTTTCATCGAATGTACCTTTCCTATTTCGAATTTACGGCTGAGCACCAGATGTCCGGATGTTCAGGACAGGATGAAGCATAGCCTTGGCCTACTGACATCATCCTGTCAGCATGGTGACAAGATGATGTCAGAGGCCGATTACGTTGTAGCCACAATCCACGTAGGTAATTTCGCCGGTAATTCCGCTGGAAAGGTCGCTGGCGAGGAATAGTGCAGCATTTCCAACCTCAAGCTGGTCCACGTTGCGGTGAAGGGGAGCGCGTTCTGTGACGGCGTCAAGGATCTTGGTGAAGTCGCCGATGCCCCGCGCTGCGAGGGTCTTGATAGGGCCTGCGGAGATCGCATTGACACGGATATTCTTCGATCCCAACGATGCCGCAAGGTAGCGCACGCCGGCTTCGAGTGATGCCTTCGCCAAACCCATGACGTTGTAGTTCGGGAAGACCTTCGTCGAGCCGTAATAGGTCAGCGTCATAATGGAGCCGCCATCAGTCATCAGGGGAACAGCTGCGCGGGAGACGGCAATAAGTGTGTAGGAGCTGACATCATGAGCGATGCGGAACCCCTCGCGGCTGGTGAAGATGAAGTCGTTCTTGATCTCGTCGGCGGGAGCGAACGCAACGGCGTGGACAAGGATGTGAAGCTTGCCGTAGGTGTCCTTCAGCGTGGCGAAGAGGCCATCAATCTCGGAGTCGCTGGAGAGATCGCACTGGTGCGTCTTCGCGTCGGGCAACGACGCTGCAAGTTCGTCGGCGTCTCGCTTCAGGCGCTCATTCTGGTAGCAGATGGCGAGAGTCGCTCCCGCTTCAGAGAGCTTTTGGGCAATTCCCCAGGCGATGCTGCGCTTGTTGGCGAGGCCGAAGACGACAGCGACTTTGCCTTTGAGATCGATCATGATCCTGCTTGCTCCTGTTAGATTTCCGATGCTAAGGATAGCAGCGCAAGAGGATTCATGGGAGCGAAGCAGGAGCAGAATGGACTACCCACATGACTACCCACGTGAAAGAGCGGACCTGCGGCCCGCGCTTCTCATTAGCTAAGGTGGTCAGCGACTGGCTGGAGGATTCGTCTGCGGGTTGCTGCCCGGGTTCCACTGGGGCTTAAAGCTGGAATCAGTGAGCCAGCGGATGGGGGATACCATCGATGCAATGGAGTTGGTCATGTGGGTGAAGTCGATGGTGCGGACCTCGTCGGAAGTCTGATGGTAGTCATGGTGCAGGCCGAAGCTGGAGACAGTGTGGGCAATGATGCCCTGGCGTGCCAGCGCGTAGTTATCGGACCGCTGGAAAAACTGTTCCTTCGGATGAGGATCGTTGACGAGGTGAGCGCCATGTTGCGCGAGCTCAGTCCCGAGGTTGGAGCGGTCGTAACCCGTAAGCCACAGCGTGCCCGCAGGCACCGCAGGATCGGGCCGGCCGATCATCTCAAACTCGAGGTTGGCGATAATCTCAGGCAGTGGGACAGGCGGATGGGCGAGAAAGGCACGATTGCCGAAGCCGCCGATCTCTTCTGATCCGAAGAGAGCAAAAATGATGGTGCGTTTTGGGCGCGGACCGGCGGCGAGCAGATGCGCGAGAGCGAGGACAGCGGTGGTACCGGAGGCATCGTCGTCCGCGCCGTTATAGACGATGTCGGTGCCGGCAATCGCGCTTTGGCCAAGATGATCGAGGTGTGCGGTGAGAAGGATGACCTCGTGGGGCCTCGAACTGCCGCGAAGGATCCCGACGGCGTTCCAGGTCTCCTTGCGCGGCGTATCCTCAAATTTCGACAGGCGTTGTTGAAGTCGCTGAGGAAGAGGATTGGGAAGAGGGGATTTCTGGAGGAAAGTGCTGTTATCCCCGCCCGGCTCCAGCCCGAGTGCCTGGAACTGCGATGCGGCAAAGAGTGCAGCGATGTGCTCATCGCGCGTGGCGGAGCCCCTGCCGTGTAACTCGTCGTCGGCGAGGAAGTTCATATCGGCACGGACTTCATCTTCGAGTAACGAAAAAGCGTGTGTCGTTTTTCCCTTAGGTGAGTCGAATGAATGAGCTGGCTTACCAGACGCGATCAATAAAACACAGACGAATGTGACGGTACCGAGGAGGTACAGGCGTTTGCTTGTGGGCATGGGGCAGATTATAGATGAGGGTATGGCTGGTAATAGAGGCGAGGGATCGGGACAAGTAGAGAGGGTTTGCGATGACGCGACAAAGTAAGAGGAGGAGCGTGGGCGCGCTGGCGGCTATTGCCTTGGTGATGGGGAATCTGTCGGGTTGCGGCGACTTCTTCGTACCACCGAACAATGGAGGCGGAGGAACCACCGGAGGCAGTCGACTGTACGTGACCAATTCGCTGACGAACTCGCTATCCGGATTCACTGTCGGCACCGGTACTCTCTCAGCTGTTCCGAACTCGCCGCTGGCGCTGGGATATCCGCCAGTGGACGCGGTGGTCACCCCGGATAATGCTTTCGTTTATCTTGCCGGGCCCGGTGCGATCTATGTGTACACCATTAATTCGGATGGTTCCGTGACTGCAGCGAGTGGCGGAGCTGGGGTCGCGATTGTGAATGTGGTTTCGCTCGCAATCTCACCAGATGGAAACTGGCTCTTTGGCCTGGATAATACGACGACGGTCGTAGATGAGTTCAAGATCAATAAGTCGAATGGTACTTTGACATCGGTTGCAGCGGTTCCGTACTCGGTATCCAATGCTGTGGTTTCTCCGAAGATGGTCAGAGTATCTCCGGCAGGCAATCTGGTATTTATCGCGCTTGGAACCGGCGGCGATATTGTATTCACGCTGAACACGACTACCGGGGGTCTGGTGAATAGCCAGCAACTGACGCTTGCATCTAGCAAGACGAGCGATAATGCGTTGGCGATTGATAGCACGACGTCGTATCTGTATATCGCCAGGAGCGGTGACAGCGGCGGCATAGCCGTGTATACGATCGGCTCAGGCGGGGTACTGAACTCAATCTCCGGTTCGCCGTTCGGCTCAGGACCGCAGCCTTTCTTCCTGACGCTGGATTCGACAGGCAAGTTTCTATATGCGGCGAACCGCACTGACGGAAATATCTACGGTTACGCGATCGGAAACGGTTCGGCGCTGGTCCCCACGAGCGGATCACCCTATACAAGCGGTTCGCAGGTGAACTCGCTTGGCATCGACAAAAGTGGGAAATACCTGCTGGCTGGCGCCTTTGGCGGCAGCCCCGATATTTCGATGTACAGCTTCGACGCGACGTCGCCAGGCAAGCTGAATTCTGTAACCAGTACAGCTTCTGGAACTCAGCCTGCAGGTGTAACGGCAGTCGCACTCACGCACTAAGAGGTATAAGGCGTACTGGCTGCGGTAGCTGATCGTTGAATTTGGATGATCGCGGCGCGAGTGCGCTGCGAAGCAACAGTAATATGGAAGTAGAGATTCTAAGGCTGCGGAGTTTGAAGCTTATCCCATCTTCCCGAAAGATCGACTGTCCTTTGTCACGACGCAACACATTTGCCTCGAAACGAGGCTTGGTCGTAAGCCTCTGGCTTATGCTGGCATTGACTGGCTGCTCACGGCTGCGGCCGAAGCCTCCCACGCAATATGTCTATGTCACCGCCAAGCAGACATTTCTGCGTGATCGCGTGGCGGCAGTTTCGAACCGGACCGGGACCGTGGAGAACGGCGATAAGCTCGAAGTGCTGGAGCGCGGCCGCCGCTTTCTGCGAGTTCAGACCGCCAAGGGTGAGCAGGGCTGGATCGACGAGAAAGCAGTAGCGACTCAGGATATCTTCGATCAGTTTGATACGCTGAAGAAACAACATCAAAATGACCCCTCGGTTGCTAGCGCTGTGGTGCGCGACGATGTTTACCTGCATTCCAGTCCTGGCAGAGACACCGAGCGACTATTTCGGCTGGGAGAAGGCGAGAAGCTGAAGTTGTTGCGGCGAGCCACGCTTCCAAAGCCTCTTCCCCCGGGGCAGCGTCCTCCGAAGCTCTTAACACCCGCACCAGGGGCTGGAAAACCGACTTCAGCAGCTGCTGGGGAAGCGGCAAAGCAGCCAGAGAGCGAACCGATTCCGCCGGCGATGGAGGATTGGTGGTTGGTACGTGACTCGAAGGGCGACACCGGCTGGTTGTATAGCCGCATGATGGACGTCGATGTGCCGGACGCGATTACGCGATACTCCGAAGGCCAGCGCATCGTCGGCGCGTATATTTTGACGACTGTGAACGATCCCGAAGCACCCCAGGATGACAAGAACGTCCCGATCTACGTGACTGTCCTGAGCGCTTTCAAAGCTGGGCTGCCTTATGACTTCGACCAGGTTCGCGTGTTCACATGGAACGTGAAGAAGCATCGGTACGAGACGGGCTTCCGCGAGAGAAACATCGAAGGATATCTGCCAGTTGAGATCAAGATGGCAGCCGATCCCAATGGCAAATCGCCTGCCTCGATGGCTGAGGCGCCGACCTTCAGCTATCGGGTGCTATCGGCGGATGCGCCGGTTGTCACTCCCGATCCCGCGACAGGCGCGATCGTTCCGGGAAAGACCAATCTGAAGACCTACCGCCTGGAGGGGAATCTCCTGCGGCGTGTGCTCACGCCGGGCGAGACAGCCCCGCAGGATGCGCATCCGGAGCCGGTTGCGGAGAAAAAGAAGAAGGCTGAGGGAAGGAAGAAGCGGCGTTAGCGGCCGGCGTAAAAGTCGGCGATTGCGTTGACTACAATCTCCTGCTCGTCATTGCGAAGTTCGGGATAAATCGGAAGTGCCAGAACCTCGTTGGCGGCCTGTTCGCTGATAGGAAAGTCACCCTGCACGTAACCAAGTCCCTTGAGACTGGTCTGCAGATGCAAAGGAAGGGGGTAGTAGACCTCGCTGCCGATCTTCCGGTCAGCAAGGTACTCCCGCAGTGCATCGCGCCGGGGAGCGCGGATGACGTACTGATGGAAGACAGGTGTGGCACGCGGGTCGGTGATGGGAAGCACGACGCCTTCAGTTATGGAACCAGCTGCCAGACCTGCCGTACTGAAAAGCTGATCGTAGCGGCCTGCAAGTCTGCGGCGCTCTTCGTTCCACTTAGGTAAGTAGCGAAGCTTTACTTCGAGGATGGCGGCTTGAATAGAGTCGAGGCGGCAGTTCCAGCCAACCTCATCGTGGTAATAGCGACGGCGCATGCCATGGCCGCGTAGCATGCGGGCGCGTTCGTCGAACTCCGCGGACAGGGTTGTGAGCAGGCCGGCGTCCCCGAAGGCACTCAGATTTTTGGTGGGGTAGAAGCTGAAAGCCGCCAGGTCTCCCAATGCGCCAGCGGGAGCTTTTCGCCATTCGGCCCCAAAGGCCTGTGCGGCGTCCTCAATCAACAACAGGCCATGTTGCTGCTTCAATGCGCTGAACGCGTCCCAATCCGCACATTGGCCGTACAGATGGACGGGAAGGACTGCCTTTATCTTCGAGCCGCGATGAGAGCGTACCACCTGCTCGACGGACTCGGGGGAGAGGTTGAAAGTGGCCGGATCGATGTCGGCGAGAAGCGGTTGGGCACCGCAGCGCAGGATCGAGCTGACGGTTGCGAAGAAGCTGAAAGGAGAAGTGATAACTGCATCGCCCGGACCGATTCTGGCGGCCGCCATGGCCAGCCAAAGGGCGTCGGTCCCACTGGCGCAGCCTACCGCGTGAGGCACTTCCAAGGCCAGCGAGCATGCGATTTCGAACGACTCCACGGCCGGACCGAGGATGAACCGCTGCGACGAGCAGACTTCTTCGACGGCGGCGAGGACTTCCTCACGGATCGCGGAAAACTGCCGGGAGAAGTCGAGCATCTGAACAGGTTGAAGGACTTCAGGCACATTTTTCATGGTAAATCGAACCACGGCAGCGGTGGTGGAGTCCCATCGGGGTTCTGCTGCGTCTAACTATCCATTACGAGAGTTCGCTGGACGATACGAGTTGTAAATTGAAGTAGATACTCGTATCGTTGAACCTCTTGGCTTCAGACTCAGCAAATGGTTGCTGAGTGTTCGACTGAAGTGCGTGGAGTACGGCGGGATCTTTCAACTTTTGAAGCGATTTTCAGCTAAGGAGATCGGCACCATGGACTCAAAGCCGGCACAGAATATTCAGGATACGTTTCTGAACACGGTGCGGAAGGACAAGAGCCCGATCACCATTTACCTGGTGAGCGGCGTTAAATTGACCGGAAAGATCCGCTCGTTCGATAAGTACTCGGTTCTGCTGGAAAACAACAGCCAGGAGCAGCTGATCTTCAAACATGCGATCTCGACAGTAGTCAGCGGACGCATGGGAGGGATGCACGGAGAGGTGAAGAGTGATCTTCGTACCTCTGCTCCGACACAGACTGCGGCTGCAGCAGTGCCTGCTCATGCGGCTGAGGTGGCAGGAACGCCTGTTCGCTGATCTGCTGATGGCAAGGAACCCTCTGGGCGACTCATGAAGAGACTCGTGAAGGTGCGCGGACAACTCTCGTGAAGACCTCGAAACCTGCTGGACAAAGTCTGGTTGAGGCGCACGCCTTGGCCATTGGCGAGAGCCTCGTCCTCAATCGCAGCCACGTCGAACGCGCAGTTTTAGTGGCAGTCGAGTTCACCGGTGGCCGGCGAAAAATGACTACTGCTGCTGCGCAAGCTCGCAAAGCTGCGGCTGTTGTTGCCGCTGGAGCAGCGGCAGAACAGCCAGTAGCCGACGACAAGCGAGCGACGTCCGATCCGAATATCCACTTACAGAACGCGGATCTGGACTTCGAGGCATCGCTGGCGGAGTTTGAGGAACTGGCGAGAAGCGCTGGTGCCGAGATCGTCGCCACTCTTGTTCAGCGGCGTCCGAGGCCGGATGCTGCGACACTGGTTGGGCACGGCAAATTGGATGAAATCGCCGGAGTAGCCGCATCGACCGATGCGGATCTTGTTCTCTTCGACCACGACCTCACACCATCGCAGCTCCGCAACCTTGAGGCGAAGCTGGAGAGAAGGGTCATCGACCGGACACAGTTAATCCTCGATATCTTCGCCCGCCACGCCAGAACGCGAGAAGGCCAGCTCCAGGTCGAGCTTGCACAGCTTGAGTATCAGCTTCCTCGGCTGGCTGGACGCGGCAAAGCTATGAGTCAACTTGGCGGCGGTATCGGAACGCGTGGGCCGGGTGAAACGCAACTCGAAACAGATCGCCGCAAAATCAATCTTCGAATCGACCACGTCAAGGAGCAGCTCGAGTCGGTTCGGCGAATCCGCCGACAGCAGCGCCAACGGAGAGAGGCTGTTCCCGTGCCAGTGGTGGCCCTGGTCGGCTACACAAACGCAGGTAAGAGCACATTGTTCAACGCGCTCACCGAGGCTGGAGTGCTCGAGTCGTCGAGAATGTTCGCAACCCTCGATCCCAAGTTGCGTCAGTTGCGGCTGCCGTCGCGTCGCAAGATTCTTCTCTCCGACACTGTCGGTTTCATACGAAATCTTCCTCACACGCTGGTGACCAGCTTTCGAGCGACGCTCGAGGAGGTTGAGCGAGCGGAATTGCTGCTGCATGTGCGTGATGCATCGAGTCCTATGCTCGACGAGCAAAAGGCGCAGGTGGAACAGGTGCTCGGCGAACTGGACGTTTCGGTGAAGCCCGTGATCGAAGTTATGAACAAGATCGATCTGGTAGGCCCAGATGACCGCGCCTTGCTCTTCGGAAACGGACGGGTTTTGACCTCAGGGCTGGCCCATCTGGGGTTGGAAGAACTCCTGGAGGCGATCGATTCGCGTCTCGTCGCTGACCCTGTCATCGAGATGAAGCTACGGCTTCCCCAGTCGGAAGGTGCCGTTCTTGCGGCGCTCGAGGCAGGTGCAATCCTGAAGGAGAAGCGCTTTGCAGGGAATCTGGTGTATGTATCCGCTCGTGGGCCAGCCTCACTGCTTACACGTTTTCGTAGATTTCAAATGCGAGGAAGCGGGGACCCAGCAGGTCAATCAAGCGACTTTAACTAGCATAGGCCGCCTGATGGGGAGCGGAGGTGGTGTCCCCGATCACGCGACCTATGTGACCCAGAGAATAGGGTCCGGGTGGTATTTACCAGTCTACGATTTCTCGGTGGAAAGTCAAAGATTTCAGGCCTTGAATCGGCGTTCGAAGATCGCCCATTGTGTGCGTTTATCGACAAATAGCTGTTTGACACTCACTCCAACGCTTTGCTAAAACTAGGTGTACCGCAAACTGTAAAACAAGCCTGATCAGGACCGCTTCGAATCAAGATACTGCCGCTCACGCGGCTGAAGGCACAAAATCGGCGCGGCTGCCGAATCCCTACATGGACCAGATACTTAATCAACTCGGTGGACTTGTGCTCGGCTCTGTGCCGACAATGGTCCTCTTCATTCTTCTTGTCGTTGCCTACGGAGTGCTGGTCCGTCGTCCTCTGGAGCGAGTTCTTGCCGAGCGCCGAGCGAGGACGATTGGTGCGGTTGAGCAGGCTAAAGGCGCGATCGCTGCAGCAGAGGCGGAGACTTCTTCTTACGAAGAGAAGCTTCGCCGAGCGCAACTCGAGATCTATGAGGCTCGCGAACTCAAATTGAAACAGTGGAATGCGGAACGTGAAGCGGCGCTCGAGCAAGTCCGGCAGACGACGCAGGAGCGTATTCGTACGGCCCGGCAGGGAATTGAGGAGAGCGTTGTCGACGCGCGGACGCAGATCGAAAGCGTGAGCGGAGAGTTGAGCTCGCGTGTGCTTTCCGCGGTTCTTCCCGCCGAGTTCGCTGCAACGGAGGCTACGCGGTGAGATCTTTTCAGACGAGTCTCAAGAAAATCTTCCCCGCGATCGCCATGTTGGCAGTCTTGTTTGCCGCAACTCCTCGCATGAAGGCGGTTGAGCCGAATTCTGCGGTTGCGCAGAGCAACGAGACTGCGCGGGAAGCAAGCGATGCAGAAAAGCACGAAGAGGACGAGACGGATGCATTTCGTCACTCTGCAGCCGTCAAGTCGATCGGCGCGAAGCTGGGCATGAATCCGGAACAGGCCGCGACGGCATTCACAGTGTCTAACTTTGTTGTGCTGGCTCTGCTTGTGGGCTGGTTCCTCGTCAAGTCGCTTCCGAAGGCCTTCCGCACCCGCAACGATGCCATTCAAAAGCATTTGACTGATGCGAGAGCCGCCACGGAGGCCGCGAATACACGGTTGAACAGCGTTGAGGAGCGTCTCAGCAAACTGGGCGATCAGATTGCCGGTATACGGGTTCAAGCCGAAAAGGATTCGGCGCGCGAAGAGCAGCGGATCAAGGCCTCGGTTGAGGAAGAGAAGAAAAAGATTCTTCAGGCTGCGGAGCAGGAGATCGCGGCTGCGACGGTTCAGGCACGGCGCCAGATCCAGCAATATGCTGCCGATCTCGCGATCGACCAAGCGGCAAAGAGGCTGGTTGTTTCGGCCGAGACTGATCGACTGCTCGTGCAGGAGTTTGCGCGCAGGATAGCCGGCGAAGGCGCTAAGGAGGGACAAAACTAATGTCCGCGATTGCGCTTCGTTATGCCCAGGCATTTTCGTCAGTTGTGACGTCGCAGAAGATTGACACCAATGCCGCGCAGCAGCAGCTCAAGGATTTTGCAGATACTTTTCAAAGCAGCCGCGAGCTTCGCGATATGCTGATGAATCCTGCGATTCCCGGCGAGCAGAAGTTGAGAGTGCTCGATGGAATTGCGGGGAAACTCGGCATGTTTCCGCAAGTTAGAAATTTCATCGCGGTCATCATGGATCGCCAGCGGCTTGGAGAACTAGAGCATATTGTGACCCAGTACCATGCCGTGGTCAGTGAAAAGTCCGGCATGGCTGAGGCAGAGATTACGAGCGCCCACGCGCTGAATGATGCTGACCGTAGTGCATTGGAAGCAAATGTGGCGAAGATCGCAGGCGGACAGATTCGTGCGACCTACCGCGAGGATCCTGCGCTGCTTGGAGGCGTCGTCGTCCGAATCGGATCGACAGTCTACGACGGCTCTATCCGCTCGCAGTTGCAGCAGCTTAGGCAAAAGCTTGTCAGCGCGTAACATGTTCCACAGCGCGCACCCAGTTTCACAACGAGATTGATACGAAGTACCGCAGAAGGAAGACATGGCACAGATCAACGCAAGTGAGATAACAGAGCTGCTTCGTCAGCAGATTGAGAATTACGAGCAGAAAATCCAGGTCGACGAGGTCGGCACGATCATTTCTCTCGGCGACGGTATCGCGCGCGTGCACGGCCTCGACAAGGTTATGGCCGGTGAGCTTATTGAGTTCCCGCACAATGTAGCCGGCCTTGCGATGAACCTGGACGAAGACCAGGTGGGTGCCGTACTGCTGGGCGACTACACCGAGCTGAAGGAAGGCGACCAGGTAAAGCGTACCGGACGCATCATGTCGGTTCCCGTCGGCGAGGCAATGATTGGCCGGGTCGTGAACGCGCTTGGTCAGCCCATCGACGACAAAGGACCGATCAACACCGATAAGTACCTCCCCGTGGAGCGCCTCGCCCCCGGCGTTATTGCTCGTCAGTCCGTCCGAGAGCCGATGGCTACCGGTATCAAGGCCATTGATACGATGATTCCGATCGGACGCGGACAGCGCGAGCTCATCATCGGCGACCGCCAGACCGGCAAGACCGCTATTGCGCTAGACACCATCATCAACTCGGCGAAGAACGAATTGATTTGCATTTACTGCGCCATCGGACAGAAGCGCTCGTCCGTCGCGCAGGTTGTCCAAACTCTCGAAGAGAACGGCGCACTGGCGTACACGATCATCGTCGCAGCCACAGCTTCAGAGCCTGCGCCCATGCAGTACCTGGCTCCATTTGCCGCTACGGCTATCGGCGAATATTTCCGCGACAACGGCAAGCACGCGCTAGTGATCTACGACGATCTTTCCAAGCACGCGGCTTCGTACCGTGAGATTTCTTTGCTGCTCCGCCGTCCTCCGGGACGCGAGGCCTATCCGGGCGACGTATTTTATCTTCACTCTCGTTTGCTTGAGCGCAGCTCGAAGCTCTCGGACGAGTTGGGTGGCGGTTCGCTCACGGCGCTTCCGATCATCGAAACTCAGGCTGGCGACGTTTCGGCGTACATTCCGACCAACGTCATCTCGATTACAGATGGTCAGATCTTCCTCGAAACCGACCTCTTCAACTCCGGTGTTCGTCCGGCAGTGAACGTCGGTCTATCCGTCTCGCGTGTAGGCTTCTCGGCTGCTGTCAAGGCGACCAAGCAGGTCGGTGCGACGCTGAAGCTTGACCTCGCTCAGTACCGCGAGCTTGCGGCATTCTCGCAGTTCGGTTCCGACCTTGATCCTGTAACACAGCGTCAGCTTAACCGCGGCCAGCGTTTGACCGAGCTGTTGAAGCAGCCGCAGTTCCGGCCGCTTCCGTTTGAGAAGCAAGTTGCCATCATCTTTGCCGGTACCAACGGCCTACTGGACGATGTAGCGGTCGCTGATCTGCGCGCCTTTGAGGATGGTCTCTATCCGTACCTTGAGTCCTCGGGTTCGGTGCTGGCCGATATCGTCTCGAAGAAGCAGCTCGACGATGACATCAAAAGTCGCCTGACGCAGGCAATCAACGACTACAAGGCGAACTTCGTGGCGCAGCGCAAAGAGAAAGAGGCGGCTGCGGCCCAGTAAACCATGGCAAACGTACTCGATCTACGGCGTCGCATCCGCAGCGTGAAGAACACGCGCCAGATCACCAAGGCCATGAAGATGGTCTCGGCAGCAAAGCTGCGCCGTGCGCAGGAGCGCGCGCTTCAGGCAAGACCATACGCGCGGATGCTCACCAATGTGCTTGAGTCGCTCGTGCGCCGCACTGACGACATGTACAACGAGGAGACCGGCGAGATCCTTCATCCGCTTCTCGAGGAGCGCGAGGAGAAGAATGTCCTCGTCGTCTTCATCGCCGGAGACAAGGGCTTTGCCGGCGCGTTCAACTCAAACATCGTCAAAGCGGGGCAGGCTTTTATCGGTGGTCGGACAGCGCAGGGACTTACGGTCGACATGGAGCTGATCGGCCGCAAGGCCGTCACGCATATCGGCAAGAGATTTCCGGTGGCCGTCTATGAGAAAAAGACGGAGCACTATGACAACGATCTGGCTACGCACCACGAGATCGTGCGTCATCGTGCGCAGCCTGTCGAAGTCGCCGCTACCCACGCGGACCTCCTTCATAACTTCGATATAGAAAAAGTAAACGACATCGCTCACTCCATCATTGAGCGTTACTCGCGCCACGAGATTGACTCGGTCTATCTGGTCTATAACGAGTTCAAATCGGTTATCGCTCAGCGCGTGGTGGTCGAAAAACTGCTTCCTGTCCGTAAGCTTGGCTCGCCCGAGATCACTGCCGCCGAGGAGATGACAGAAGAGCATAAGGAAGCGATAGCTCATGCTGCCGTGTCATCCGGTATCAGTGCCGATGTGCTGGAAGAGTCCGCTGTCGAGGCTGAGGCAGAGAAGTTTGGAACGGCGGATGTCGACTACATCTTTGACCAGCCGCCCGCCCGACTGTTCCGCCACCTCATGCCGCGCTACGTGACGACGCAGATATACCATGCGTTACTTGAGTCGGTGGCTGCCGAGCACGCAGCCCGCATGACCGCGATGGATGCAGCTACCAACAATGCCGGCGATATGATCGATGCGCTTTCGCTCACTATGAACCGCGTCCGTCAGGCAGCCATTACCAAAGAAATTATTGAGATCGTGAGCGGCGCAGCCGCTCTGTAACGAGAGAGACCTATGGCAGAGAACATCGGAAAAGTGATTTCAATCAGCGGACCGGCCGTCGACATTCAGTTTGAAGAGTCGAAGTTGCCGGCCATCTACCAGGCTGTGCGCATCGTCAGCGAGGGATTTAATGTTCCCGCTCCGATGGACGTCGTCGTCGAGGTGCAGCAGCATTTAGGCGAAGGACGCGTGCGCTGCATCGCGATGGTTGCGACCGAGGGTCTGGTGCGCGGCATGAAGGCCATCGACACCGGCGCGCCGATCACGGTCCCTGTGGGACGCGAGACGCTGGGACGCGTTCTCAACGTGCTCGGAGAGCCAGTCGACGAGCTTGGTCCGGTAAACGCGAAGAAGCGTATGCCGATTCACCGCTCAGCTCCGGCGTTCGATGAGCAGTCGACCTCGGAAGAGATGTTTGAGACCGGCATCAAGGTCATCGACCTGATCCAGCCCTTCTTGAAGGGCGGAAAGATCGGCCTGTTCGGTGGCGCTGGCGTCGGCAAGACGGTGGTCATCCAGGAGCTGATCAACAACGTCGCGTCGAAGCACGGCGGCTTCTCGGTGTTCGCCGGAGTTGGCGAGCGTACCCGTGAGGGCAACGACCTCTGGCACGAGTTCCAGGAGTCGGGCGTTATCGATCCGAAGGACTACACCAAGTCCAAGGCCGCGTTGATCTATGGCCAGATGACCGAGCCCCCAGGGGCCCGTCTGCGCGTTGCACTGACCGGTCTGACCGTCGCTGAGAACTTCCGCGACGAAGAGGGTGCCGACACGCTTCTATTCATCGACAACATCTTCCGCTTTACGCAGGCAGGCTCTGAGGTTTCGACGCTGCT
>Ga0105248_10004170_pt1 | contig 15971 bp, 10 predicted proteins | sample KBSS34metaG_FD_81524 | JGI IMG/M metagenome (GOLD analysis project Ga0105248, IMG submission 81524) | Switchgrass rhizosphere microbial communities from Kellogg Biological Station, Michigan, USA - KBS S3-4 metaG | ecosystem: Host-associated > Plants > Roots > Rhizosphere > Soil | place... | reverse complement strand
AGCAACGCGGAGTGGACGATCTTGTTCGAGGTCGACGTGCCGTTCGTGACGAAGAAGCTGCGGTCACCACCGAACGCGCGCGCAGCCTTGTCCTGCGCGACCTTGATGTTGCCGGTCGGCTCGAGCAGGCTGTCGAGGCCGCCCGTCGTCGCGGATGATTCGGCGAGGAACAGGTTCGTCCCGTAGAACTCGCCCATGTCACGGATCCAGTTCGACTTGAAGATCGACTTGCCGCGCGCCACCGGTAGTGCGTGGAACGTGCCAATCGGCCGCGCCGCGTACTTCTTGAGGTTGTCGAAGAAGGGCGTCTCATAGCGGTCCTTCAGGCCGTCGAGGATCGCAAGGTGGATCTCCATGGGCTCCTCGACACCGTAGAACACACGGCGAATCAGGCTCGAATCGTCGGCGCCGGCGAGCTTCGCTACGTCGGCGTCGGTCACGGCGAAGAAATCGAGTTCGGGACGCAGCATCCGAACGACACGCGCGAGAGAACCGCTCATGTCTCCGCCACGATCCGCGGCGTCGGATGGCACGTGCGGCGTCAGGATCTCGCGCAGCACGGGGCTCGCGTGCTTGGAGGCGAAACCGAAGCCGTCGACGGCGACGATCGACTGGAGGTTGTAGTTGAAGAGCGTCGCCAGTACGGCGTCCTCGAAGCTGCCGACGACGACGGGCTCGTAGATGTACACATCGTCGTCGCGGCGAAGCTTGCGAAACGTCTCGCGAAGCTCGGGCCACGTCGCGCGCTCTCCGGCAGCGACGATCAGGACTTCGAAGTAAGGCCGTCGACTTTGCCCGCGCCCCACGGTGGGCGGGAGGATCGAATCGGACATCCGCGACTCGTTGTCCTCGTCTTCGCTCCACGCGTGCGCGTTGTCTCGATAGCTGTTCGACATCAGCGCGGCACTGACGCGCTGCACGGTGCGCGCGAGCGCTGCCGAATCGCCCGCTTCCAGCTGCTCGTTGATTTGCGCCATCAATTCCGGCCCCGGATAGCCGTTCAGTTCCTCCAGCGGCCGCAGCTCCTCGAGCAGTGCGTTCACCTCGGATCGCATCCGTTCGATTGCGCTCGCATCGGATGCCGCGAGCGCCTTCGTCACGCGATGCAGCGAGCGCCAGCGGTCGACGCGCGCTTCGGCTGCGGAGAAAAACTGGTTCAGTTCGACGTGTGGTGTGCCTTGGCTCTTCGCGCCGTTCGTGCCGGTCCTGTCTGTGGACTTGTTCATCGCTGCGATGCTCCTCGAAGACGGGGCGCCATCACTCGATGCAGGCGCCCTATGCTGGACAAAAGACGTTCGATGGTGCGAGCGATGCAGAGATCGCGTCTTCGCAAATCTCGACAGCGCGCGAAACGCTTGACGCGCACCACGAGCAAGACTGTCCAGAAATGTGAAGACATTCGTTCACGTCGTCATCACGATACCCACTGAGACTTGCAAGCGAGAGGTCCCGCGGGACCGGCTTCGCGTCGTGCGCCGCGCGTTGCGCAAAAAATCACTCGTGGTGCTGAGTCAGCGACTGCCAAGCGAGGGCGCCGAGCATGTTCGATGACCCCACGACCGTGATCGTGTACGTCTCAAGCCGAGGCCGGAACCCGCACGGCCGCGACTCTCTGCAGTTCGCATTGCCAATCGCATCGCCGGCATGAGACCTCGTGCTCGTCCGGGTCGGCGGCAGCAATCTGCATCGCGCATGCGGATGCATTGACCCTCGCGCGAACAGGTTGCCATGAGCGTCGAAGATCCCAACGGTGCGGTGAGGCCCATTGACTGTTATCGCGCGGCCGGGGTTATCGAGTGGCGGCTGGTCGATACCTGGAGCCGGCGTGTCGGGGACCTCATCAGTCTGCCGGTGCTTATCGCCAAGCTCGACATCGATCTGCCTCGCGTGATGGCGGTGGCGGGGCTGCCAGTCGACGCGCTGAACAGCCCGGAGCACCGCGTCCCGCTCCAGGCAATCGGCCGGCTTTTTGACGCGGCGACCGATATGAGCGGCCAGCACGATCTCGGCCTCCGTCTCGGGAGCATGGTCAGACTGGACGATCTCGGGATCATTGGCGATCTCGCCCGAAACGCGGCGACGCTCGACGAAGCGCTGCGGTTCATGGTGGCCTACCAGCATCTGAACAGTGAAGGCGATCTGGTGTTCGTCGCGCGTCACGATCCGATCGTGGAAGTCGGCTACGCCATCTACTACCCCGGCGTCAAGGGAGTGGACCAGATGTGCGATTACGCGCTCGCCGCGTTATTCACCGTGCTGCGGGAGTTGGCGGGTTCGCAATGGCTGCCGTCGGAAGTGTTCCTGCCACATGCAAGCCCCCCGCAGGCGCTTCAATACGAGAACCTGTTCGGCGGAGCGCCTCACTTCAACGCCGAGTTCTGCTCGCTGCGTTTCCCTGCGTACTGGCTGAATCATCCGGTCGAGGGTGCGGACCCCGCGCAACGTCGTCGCGCGCTGGATGGGGTGCAGCAAGCCGCCGATGCGGACCTGCTGCAGCAGGTGTGTCGTGCGCTGCGCCAGCTGATGCTGTCGAACAGGAGCTCCGGCGATGATGTAGCGGACATGCTCTCGATGAATCGCCGCACGCTGAATCGTCGACTGCGGGAGCGGGGAACCACGTTCCAGCGCGTGCTCGACAGCGTGCGTTGCGAGGTGGCGCGGCAATTGCTCGTGCACTCGCAGCTTCCGCTCGAGGACGTTGCCGCGTCGCTGGGCTATGCCGGGGCGAGCCCGTTCATGCGCAGCTTCCGCCGTTGGACAGGGTCGTCGCCAGGCGATTTTCGCAAGCTCGCGCACCACCGCAAGCGGCCACACGGTTCGACGGAATCGTCTTTGAACACGCTGCGCGGCAAATCGAATGCCGACCCCGAAAGCGACGGACGATAGGTGACATCGCGAGCGGGAGAGAGCGTCATCAATCGGTGGGCACGAGCTGACCAGGGGAGGGACTTTTCCAGCGCCGCTTCGCGCGGATGAAGCTGCTCGGCTCGGCAAAGCCGAGAAGATAAGCGGTCTCCGAAGACGACAGCGTAGAATCTTCCGCGTATTGCTCGGCAAGGCGTTTTCGGGTGTCGTCGACGAGCTCACGAAACGTAAAGCCTTCGTCCCTGAGCTTCCGCTGCAGGTTGCGCGAGCTCATGTTCATCTCGCGCGCGATCCGCGCCTCATCGGCTTCAGCCGACGGCAACAGGTGGACGATGCGCTCGCGCACGCGATCGACGAGCTGCCGCGAATCGATCCGCGCGGCGTATTGATGGAGTGCCTGCTCGTTGATTCGCAGAAGCACGGCGTTCGCGCCAGGCAGCGGAGCATCCACGTCCCGCGTCGGGAATACAAGTCCGTTGTACGTCGAACCGAACCCAACGCGGCAGCCGAAGAAGCGTTCGAGCCGTGCCCGCGTTCCGTTGTCGTCATGCATGAAGTGGACGCGCGCTGGCGCGAAGCTGCCTCCGCTCGCGCAGCGGCACAACACAACGATGGCCGCGAGGCCGGCCTGCACCGGCGCGGTCGTGTGCGGAAGGGGCTCACGGCCCATGAGTTTCAGAACGACTTCCGCTGCGCCACGCGCGACATCGACCCGAGCGCCGCTCGAGACGATCCGGGAGTAGCGCGCAAGGTACCCGAATGCCTCGCCGAGCGTCGCGGAGGCGAGCGCCGAATAGCCTAGCGCATGGAACGAGGTGGGGTGCCACGATTCGCCGACTTCGAGTCCGAAACAGGGATCGTTCGTCGCTTCCGTTGCCAGCGACCACAACCGGTATATCCCGGCGAGGGGGTAGCGTGCATTTGCGTCGTGCAACCGGTCAAACCGCATCTTCGCTTGCCGAAAGAGCGCTTCCGCGTCCACGCCGTGCTTCGCGAGCGCCCGCGCTATGAGCAGCGCCCAGGACGACAACGTGGAAGGACCCATGACTTCAGTGGCGCGTCACCGAACCGTCGAAAGTCGCTCTACCGTGACGGCGTGTCGATGTAGTGCTCGCGCGGCGGATAGACACCCGCCAGCCGAGCGATCAGGATTGCGACGAACAGCGCGCCCGTGATCTGCTCCACCATGCACACACCACGGGCTTGTCGCGTCAACGGCGTAATGTCGCCGAATCCCGTGCTCGTAAGCACGGTCATGCTGAGGTAAAGCGCATCCGCGTAAACCAGGCGGCCCGGCTGGCCGACGACCATGTAGGACTGCGGATAGAAGTAGCCGACGATCGCGTAGTTGTAGGCCCAGAGGACGCCGATCATCAGATAAGCGGCTGCAGCACCGAACAGCTTGTCCTGCGTCATCACGGTGGGATGGAACACGTAGCGCAGCAGATATAAGGTGGTCACGAAATAGAGCCCTGCGCTGAACATCCACGACATGGCGAGCTCCCTGTCGTCGTCGCGCCAAAGTCCGCTGTACTGAAACCATACCGCGGGGATTGCGAGCAGCAGCGCGATCGCGAACGACAGTGTCGTGCGGCCGACGGCGGCGACCGTCGCGATCAGCAGGAACATGTTGAATGCGTTCACCACGAGGCGGCCGGCGTCGTTCGGCGGGACGAAGGACACCGCGGCGATCATCGCAACCAGGACGACGAAGAGCCAGAAACAACGCTGGTAGAAGATCCGCGACAATGCGTCGCGCGTGGTTTGGATCGCCATCGTGATTCTCCCGATGAGACAGCGCGCCCGAGGGAGCATTGCGGGGGAGTGTCCGACTGCCGCGCGACGCGCCGGCCGCGAGGATACTCTGTCCCATGCGTCTCACCGGCGGAAACTGTGCAGCGATGCTTCGCTTCAATCCTTCAGCGCAACGGAATATGCTCCTTCACGATGCGAAGTTTTGGCATCGCATGTTTTGCAGGAGCGAGGGTTGCATCGCATGAGGAACAACACGTGAAGGGTTGTCCGAATGGGCCGGGATTCATCTTCCAAATGGCACTCGGGCTGCTCCTCGGTGTGGGCCTGGCCGACGCAGCGACGCCTCGTGAAGGCCCGCCGATCACGATCGAGGTGTCGTCGCTGCAGGCGCTCACGCAGGCGGCCGAGCGCGCCACGCCCGGCAGCGTCATTCGCCTTGCGGCCGGCACATACCAGATGTTTGCCGACGACACGCCGATCCGCTTCAACGGTCTTCAAGGCCTGCCCGACCGGCCCATCATCATCCAGGGCGCGGCAGGATCCGCGGGCTCGCGCCCGACGATCATCGACGGCAGCCGACGCCTCGACCCCGCACTCGCTCTGATCGAACAATTCGGACCTTCCGGCGGACCTTCTCGCGAACTCGACGAGTTGATCCTGCAAAACCAGTACCGTACCCGCAAGGCCGTCAATTGCCTGGTTTTCGAGGGGTCAGCGAACGTGATCATCGAGGGTCTCACCATCCGCAATTGCTGGCCGACCTCGGCCGTCTTCCTGTCCAGCCATTACATAACGCTGCGCGCGAACACGATCGTCGGCTCGACCTACCCATTCTTCGTCGACGGCCAATCCGACCATTTCGTGGTCGAGGACAGCGTGTGGACGCAGGACGACTCGGGGTATGCGCCGCACGAGTCCGGCTATTCAGGCCGTTACGAGCTGCGGCCAAAGCCCGGCCGCATGTGGGACATGATTCCCTGGGGCGTCTCGCACCATGGCTCGCGGGCGTACCTCAACGGAGGATTGATCGGGAGCTTCGGCACGCGCGGCGATATCATCGTTCGCCACAACGTGATTCGCAACGCCTACAACGGCGTGCGGATGCGCGGGAACAGATGCGACTTCGCGGAGTGCAATGTCAATGTGGAGATCTACGACAACGATTTTCAGTTCATTCGCGACAACCCCATCGAGCCGGAAGATCATGCAATCAACTGGTGGATCCATCACAACAGGATCTACAACGCGCATGCGTGGTTTTCGCTCGACGGCGTTGGCGGAGGCCCGATCTACATATTTGGCAACCTTGGGTGGTTCGACGACAAGCCGTCCCGGCGCTGTGTCCCTTCCGACTGGGCCGCCGACCGAACGCTCCAGGCGGACGGTTACGCGCCGACCGCCGACAATGAATGCAATCGCAGTCGGACGGGCAAGGTCGTCAAGCTCGGCCCTGGGAAGATCGAGCTGAAGGAGCCGATCTATGTCTTCAACAACAGCTGGTATGTGCGAGCGCCCGTGGTGGAGGGAGGGATCACGAAATTCCGGGCCTGGAACAACGCGACGTTGTTCTGCGACCCCAGTTCCGTTGCGCCGGGGATGTGCATCGGCGAATTCCTCATGGGAGAGCAATGCGCACAATCGGCACCCGGCGCGACCGTCTCGACGCCGAATCGCTTTCCGATCGGGCTGGATCAAGTGCCGTTCGTCGATTGCTTTGCTGCCGGAGGCGCTGGCGCCGCGGCAAGTAACGGCATCAGCAATCATCCGGACTTTCCGGACAAGCTCGCGGAGCTGGGCTATCCCGTGAGCGGCGTGCACGGAGATCCCGGGTTCGTCGATGCTCAACACGGCGATTTTCGGTTGCGCGCGGATAGCCTCGCGAGAGGGAGGGGTTGCACGGTAACCCGCGCGCAGGATGGCTCGCTCACGTGTGAATCGTCGAGCGGGACGACGAGGCCCGATATGGGCGCCTATCAACAGAACGAGCTTGTCGAGGGCCCCGACTATTTCTATCGTGGTGACGAGCGACCGCGCGTGATGAAGGCGAGATGGCGCGCGAACAACGACGCGATGCTGCTTGAACTTGCGTTTTCGACGGTGATGCAGGCTCCGTCGAGCGCGACGCGCATCGCCATTCGACTCGAAGACGGCAAGACGCTGTATTCCGAGCCGTGCGCCAAGGTGCGCGGGATAGCACTCGATTGCCGCTTCCCGGCGTTGCGGGCGCCGCCCGGTGCTGCGGCAGCGCTGATCGTCCCTCGTTCGCTGACGAGCGCGACGGGCCAGTACGTGACGCTCTGGGCTGCCGGCGTTTCGCGTATCGAGCTTGAGCCGTGATGCCGTTATTACCGCAGTCAGCGCGAGGCGAACTATCGCACCGTGGAAGTGCCTCCGTGACTCGTGTATTTCAGTCGGCTGAGGTCGAATCCCTGGCTCGCGGCGGCTTGCAGGGCTTTGTCCAACTGGTCGTTCGATAGCTGTGGAGAGCGGGACAGGATCCACAAATACTTTCTGTTTGGATTACCGACGACCGCCCATTGATACGCGTCGTCCAAACCGATGACCCAGTAATCGGCACGAAAGGGCCAGAAGAACGACACTTTGAGCTGCGCGTTTCCTGTCCCGCTCACTGCGGAGGCCTTGCCGACAGCCTCGTCGAATCCAGTTTCGGTCCGGCAGCGGTTGACGACTTCGACATCGCCATCCGGCCGCAATCGGTACTCCGCAGTGGTATCCCCAATACAGCGGCGCTGAAAGAACATGGGAAACGCCGCGATCTCGTACCGCTTGCCGGCGTAGCGCGTCAGATCGACCTGCGGCACGCTCCGTACCGGCAACGAATCAGCAGATGCGCTGGCACCAATCATTGCGAGGACGCAAACGAGCAATCGGCGAAATCGTCGGACCATCGTGCAATCATTGGAACCGTGCGTCGGAATCACCGCCTCGAGCACGCCGAACGCGTCAGGTAATGGTCGACACCGCGCGGCTCATGGTCTCGAGAAGTACCAGATCGCAACGCCGGCAACCACTGCGGGTGCGAAGAAGACGATGACCAGGATCGGAAGTTCTTCGCGCACGGTGTATCCGGCGTGATTGACACCGATCCACAGGTTCGAGATCGCCACCGCCAGCCAGACCGGAACGAAGAGTTTGCCAGCGAGTGCCACCGATGAGGTGTTGGCACCCCACAGGTGACCGAAAAGCAGGAAGACTCCAAGCAGGAGCACTCCGCCGAGGAGGGTCAGAACCATGTGCACATTGATCTCCCTTGCTGTCGTAGCTGCGGCACCCTTGAAGATACAAGCGTTGGAGCTTCGGCCGCTGCAGTTGAAATGGCCGTTAGCTCAGTTGGCAGAGCACCGGAGAAACGAGGAACGAGGCTTCGGGGACCGAAGCGAAGCGGAGACGCGGACTGATGGTCGGGCCGGCTGGTAGCGTCGATTCGGCTGCGCATAAGGCGTGCCGCAGCGGCTCGAGTCGAGGCGATGTACTCGACGCTGTTTGGAGCGGTCCTGATCTCCGTCGTCCAGGGCGAACGGATTCGTGAGCCCTGCGTTCCATCGCGTGCGCAAGCTCGTCGCAAAGCGGTAACGTTCCATGCACTTACGGTGGCGCTCGTCCGGCCGAGAGCCACGTGCGAACTTCCGCGATGGCCGTTTCATAGTCGAGCCCGAACCCCGCTGTTTGCGCCGCATCGAACGAGTCCTCGCCCAGGACCTCGCGTGACTGCGCTATCAACGGTGCCAGGATGTCCTCACCACGATGCACCGCGAACCCGGAGCGCTCGCTCTCCGCGAGGTAGGCCCCGTAGTAGCGCGCGGCGTGCGTCCAAAGGCCGCTGCTCGCCGCGATACCCGCTGATATGTCGAGGATGGCGCGACCCAACGCCCTCGAGCCCCCGATGTCGAACGTAGTCAGCGCTTCCAGCAGGCGGGCGCGCGCGCTGTCGAGCGATCCGCGCCGGGAAGAGACGATTGCGAGATTGCAAAGGTTGGCAGCGACCACGTTCCGGCGGCCGTGCCGACGCGCCAGCGTCAGCGATTTCTCGAACAAATTCTCCGCGACATCGAAGTTGCCCTCGCTCCCGTGCAGGACCGCGAGGGAACCCAGCACATTGGCGAGGCGAGTCGCATCCCCGAGCTCCTCCGACAGGACCAGGGACTCCTCGAAGCACCGGCGCGCGGCGGGGCGATGCCCTCGATCGTTGAAGATCGTTCCCAGCAACACGAGCGCCGCCGCGATCCGGTCCTTATCGCCGAGCTCGCGTGCGATCGCAAGGCTCTCCTCGCTGTATGCCTGCGCTTCGCCACGGCCCATCCACGCGGCGAGGTCGCCGGCGGCATACAGTGCCCGGCACCGAACGAGGGTCCGCGCTTGTGCGCCGGGCCGCGCGAGCGCCTCCACTGTCATTCGGAAGGCCAACCGCACCATGCCGCGACACGTGAAATAGAAATGACAGACAATCGCCAGCTGCAGGCCTCGCTCCGCCAGTGTGTCGCTCGCGCCGCACCATGCATGCGCCTCAAGCACGTTCTCGCGCTCCATGTCCATGCGCGCGAGCCACGTGTGCTGGTTGGGCCCGCGCAGCTGCGTGTCCGCCTCCTCGGCCATTGCGCTGTAGAACTGCAAGTGCCGTGTGCGCACGTCAGCGGCTTCCGGGGACGCGAGTAGGAGCGCATGCGCGTACTCGCGCACCGTCTCCAGCATTCGGTAGCGCTGGCCTTCGGCGTCGAGCTCCACGAGCGACTTGTCGACCAGCTGACTCAGCAGCTCCAGCACTTGTGATTCCGCGATGTCGCCGCCCGCACCGACGGACTCCGCCGCCTCCAGCGAAAAGCCTCCGGCGAATGCCGAAAGGCGGCGCATCAGCACCCGCTCCTGCTCCGCGAGCAGGTTGAAGCTCCAATCGATGCACGCACGCAGCGTCTGCTGCCGCGGCAGCGCCGATCGGCTGCCTCCCGTCAGCACGTGGAATCGATCGCTCAGCCGCTCGGCGATCTTTTCGATGGGAACGCTACGCACCCGGGCCGCGGCCAGCTCCAACGCAAGTGGAATCCCGTCGAGACGGCGGCAGATGGCGGCCACGGCTTGCGCGTTGCGCTCCGTCACTTGGAAGGAGTGCTGGGCCGCCGCCGCACGCTCGCAGAAGAGCCGCACCGAATCGCATTCGGTGAGGGCGGCAGGCGGCGAAGTCCGGTCATCGTCCGGGATGGCAAGCGGCGGCACGTGGTAGGTTGCCTCGCCGGGCTCGTGCAGCGGCTCCCGGCTGGAGGCGAGGATCTTGACCCCTGGACCGGACTTCAGCAGCGCCGTAGCCAGCATCGCGCAGGCACGCGACAAATGCTCGCAGTTGTCGAGGATCAGCAGCAACCGCCGGTCCTTGACATACTTCGCCAAGGCTGCCTGCGCCGTTTCGCCGCCTTGCTCTCGTACGCCAAGCACGGACGCTGCGGCCTGCGCAACGAGTTCGGGATCGGACAGCGGCGCGAGCTCGATGAGCCACACGCCGTCGGGGAAACTCTCGAGCAGATCGGCGGCGAGCTGCAGCGACAGACGTGTCTTGCCGAGCCCACCCGTGCCGAGCAGCGTAAGCAACCGCGTCTTGCCGAGCAGATCCCGCGTTTCGGCGAGTTGGCGTTCCCGGCCGATGAACGAAGAAACCTGCTGCGGGAGATTGTTGGGAACCGTTTCCAGCGAGCGAAGAACAGGAAAGCGTCTGCCGGAGCGCAGGATGCAGGATCTGATGGATGTGCACGGGGTGCGCTAGGTCGCGCAACCGCACCGCGCCCAAGTCCAGCGTTGCACAGTTGTCTGGCAAGCGATCGCGTACCAGATCGACCACCGCGCGCGAGAGGAGAATTTGGCCGCCGTGCGCCGCGCCCATGATGCGCGCGGCGCGATTGACGGCGCCGCCGAGATAGTCGCCGTTACGGTGCTCGACGGGCCCCACGTGAACGCCGCATCGAACCGCGATCGAAACGCCTTCCGTGGCGGTTGGATCGACAAGCGCGCGCTGCAACGAAATCGCGGCTTTAATGGCGTCCGCCGGATCGGCGAACACGGCGAGCATGCCGTCGCCCATCATCTTGACGATCGTGCCGCCGCTTTCCACGACCGCCGTGCGGCAGAGCGCGTCGTGACGCACCAATGCCGGACGCATCCGGTGCGGGTCCTCTTCCCACAGCCGGGTGCTGCCCTCGATATCGGTGAAGAGAAACGTGATTTCGGTGGGCCTACCGGTGGTCACGCGAAACCCTCGCCTGCGGCTCGAAAAGCGCCCGCTTGCTATGCTCGCGCAGGAGCGACCGGGGGTCAAATCGCCTTGCCGTCTACGCGCCTCGCTGGTTTCGCAATCGATAGCCGCCGTTTGCAAAGGACCTGGACTCGAGGTTCGCGCTCTTTTTTCGACTTGACTCCGATCCATCAATCCAACTCACACCAACAATTCCTTGTCTGCGACAACAGTGCGGCGGAGGCCCGGTCATGCGGATGCTTAGCGCTTCGATTTGATTGGTTCCACCCCGTTCGTTGCTGAGGCCGCCTGGCGCGACGCTCGAGACGCTTGAACTGAGTACTTCGCACGCCGCGCTTCGCTCGACGCTGCAAGAATCCTGTTGCACGGGCCCCACATGTGATCCGCCCGCGACCAGGATGACATCCGGCGATTGTGCAACCAATTCCGCTGCGTACTTGCCTACGTCAGCTATGGAGGCGGTCCCTAAAGTTCCGCTGATGGCCGACTGCCGCAGTTCAAGCGATTCGAATGAGCGGCTGTTGGATCGCGCATAGCTGTTATGCACCGTGTATCGGCGGGCTGTACCCGACCGGACTCGGATCGACCGAGTTGCGGCAAGCGGACACTCCGATATTCGCTGGAAGGCCAGCCGGGGGCGCACCGGAGGTTGTCGTTAACGTGCTCGCGGTGGCGCATGGAAGCTATGGGGCTGCGTGCGCTCCGTTGCGGGTTGCGAAAAGGCAAGTCGATCCCGAGAATGCCGCTTTGGCGGCGTTGATTGCCGGACATTGCTATGACTCTGGAACCTCGCGCGCACGCGTTGTTGCCCACCGGAACCGTGACTTTCTTGTTTACGGATATTGAGGGCAGTACAGCGGCGTGGGAGCGGCATCCCGAAGCGATGAAGGTGGCGCTTGCGCGACATGACGCACTGTTGCGGCATGCGATTGAGAGAAACTACGGATGCATCGTCAAAAGCATGGGCGATGGGGTGCTAGCGGTTTTCGCGACCAGTGCAAATGCGCTCATGGCGTGCCTCGCCGCGCAACGCGCTTTGCAGGCAGTCGAGGCGAACGCCTCGGGTCCGAACTCGGCGATCTCGGATACCGGATTGCCGACGTCGCTGAAAGTTCGGATGGGCTTGCACACGGACGTGGCGGAACTTCGAGACGGCGATTATTTCGGCGCGTCCTTAAATCGTGCGGCGCGCATCATGTCCGCTGCGCACGGGGAGCAGATCCTGCTTTCCGCCGCCACGGCGGAATTGGTGCGCGGACATTTGCCGGCAGACGTCACGCTGCGCGAGATGGGCGAGCATCGATTGAAAGGCCTGCTCGCTCCCGAGCGTCTGCTGCAGGTCGTCGCGGCCGACTTGCGCGCGGACTTCCCGCCCTTGGCGTCGCAAACGGGCCACAGTTTGCCCGCCGAGCGCGATGCGTTCGTGGGCCGCGACGAGCCATTGGCCGAGTTGGCGCGACGCCTTGAAGCCGGCGCACGACTCATCTCGATCTTGGGCCTGGGGGGGACTGGAAAGACACGGCTGGTCACGCGGTTCGGGTGGGACACCCTCGGTAAGCATTCCGGGGGCGTCTGGTTCTGCGATCTGTCGGAAGCCCGAAGCATCGATGGCATTTTGCACGCTGTTGCGCAGGGACTCGAAGTACCGCTCGGTAAGGAAGATCCGGTGAGTCAATTAGGGCACGCGATCGCTGGGCGCGGCAAGTGTCTGGTGATCCTCGATAACTTCGAGCAGGTGGCGCGCCACGCAGAGGAAACCCTGGGCCCGTGGCTGGACCGTGCGCGCGGTGCCCGGTTCGTGGTGACCACGCGCGAAGTGCTAGGGTTGCCCGGAGAAGAGGTAATGGCGCTGGCGCCGCTGCCTCCCTCCGAAGCGTCGACCCTGTTTCTGCGCAGGGCCGAGGCCGCCAAGCCTGATTTCAAGCCGAGCGGCGAGGATCAGGCCGCAATTTCCCCGCTCGTGAAGCTGCTCGAAGGCCTGCCGCTGGCGATCGAGTTCGCTGCAGCGCGGGTGCGAGTAATCCCACCGCGGATGCTGCTTCAGCGAATGAGCGAGCGCTTCAAGCTGCTCGCGTCGACCGCGGGGCGTCGGGACCGGCAGGCAACGCTACGCGCGGTTTTTGATTGGTCGTGGGACCTACTCTCGCTGCCCGAGAAAGCGGCGCTCGCCCAGTTGTCCGTGTTTGAGGGAGGGTTCACGCTCGAGTCGGTGGAGGCGGTACTCGACTTGTCCGCCTACGACAATGCGCCATGGCCCATCGACGTGCTGCAATCCTTGGTGCAGAAGTCGCTCGTCAGGCAGGTGACCGACGCCCGCTTCGATCTGCTCGTCAGCGTGCAGGAATACGCGGCCGAGCACCTGCGTACGCCCGCTCGCTACCTGGGGAGCGGGCCCGTGGCCTTACTCGCGGCAGAGGCGCGACACGGCGCGCACTTTGCGGGCCTGGACGCAAGGGCCGCTATCGCCGACGGCTGCGTCGAACTCGACAATCTCGTCGGGGCCTGTCGCCGGGCCGCCGCGCGCGGCGACGCCGAAATGGCCGTTCGCGCGCTCGAGGGCGCTTGGGAGGCGTTGGAGTTGCGCGGGCCCTTTAGGGCCGGGGTCGAACTCGCATCGGTGGTCGGGGCTATTCCCGGCCTCGACGGAGCGGCGCTTTCGCGGGCGGACCATGTTTCCGCCAACGCCCTGCGCGCCTGCGGGAAGACTGTTGACGCGCGTGTGCAGCTCGAGGCCTCGTTAGCTCGGGCGCGCAATGTCGGCGACCGGAATGGGGAGTGCCATGCGCTGGTCAGCTTAGGTTGGGTAGACATCGACGAAGGCCGCTTGGATTCTGCCCGTGCTCGCGCCACGGCGGCTTTGGACATCGCGCGCAAAACGGGCGATGCCACATTTCAGAGTCGGGCCCACAATCTGCTCGGCGGCCTCGATGAGCAGATGGGTCGGGTGAACGACGCTCTCGCCCACTACGAGATGGCGCGTTCCTTGATTCGAGTCGGAAAGCCGCACCGCGAGGGACACATACTCGCCAACTTGGGCATCCTGTACTCCGAGTTGGGCCTCGTGGACCAGGCGCGCTCGGCCGGTGAAGCAGCGCTCGCCCTGGCCCAGCAGAACGGCGATCGGCGGGCCGAAGCGAACACATTGTGCAACCTCGGACTGCTCGATCAGGTGCATGGCCGGTTCACCGACGCTTTGGATCGACTCGAAGCGTCGCTGGCAATCGCGCGGGACATCGGCCACGTTCACGCCGAGTGCATCGTGATGTGCAATCTCGGCATGGTTCACCAGAGCCTCTCACATCGCGACGAGGCGCACGACAGCTTCGACGCGTCGCTCAATCTTGCCCGCACGTTGGGGCACCGCCGCACGGAGGGACAGATCCTGGGGTATCAGGGTTTGCTGTACGCTCACGATGGCCGATTCGAAGAGGCGCGCGCTTGCTTCGACGCCGGTGAGCCGCTGCTACGCTCGCTCGACCAGACGAGTCTAGGTATTCTGCTCTGTAATCGGGCCGAGACCGAGCACCTAGCGGGGGACTTCATTGCGGCGGCGGCCGCACTACATGCCGCGGAAGCTATCGCTGTCGAGGTCAAGGCCGGCGCCCATTCCGAGTTGGGACTCGCGCTCGTTCGAGTCCGAAGTCTTCTCAGTGGCGCGTGATCGTTGAAACGAGAATTCCTAATTATGTACGAGTACTTTGACGCCGCGCTTGGTTCGCCGCACTTTGAACGTCGTACTACCGCGCCCTATCGAGCGTTCAAGCGGCATCTACGTGATTCTCCACCGAGCGATGCACGAGGAGCGAATCAACGATCACCGCCTCGGTCGCCAACCCGTTCGATTCGCCGACCTCGCGGCGCACGGCCACCGACTCGTACGTTAAACACCAAGTCACGTACACCGTCGTGCGGCCGGTCGCCGGCGCCCGAGCTCATGCACCGATCGTCGCTTCAATCTCGGCAAATGTACGCACGACATCGTGGCCCAATTGTGGGGGAAGGCCCAGCTGTCGCGCAATCTGTGTCAGCGAAAAAATACCTCTAACAGTACGCGTCGACGACGTGGCGTCAGTGCGCGCAGGGTCGATGACAACCGCATGGTGCCGACTAGAAAGCTTCAAGGTGGCGAGCACGTCACCCACACGTGCATGCAGCACTTCCTGAAGCTCCATGGCCTCTAGACGCTCCGCCGGCGTCATCACCTCCAGCACATAAACCTCATCGTGCCGTATACCACGCTGCTGCGCGACCTGGATCGGCCTTTCCCCCAAGAGGTCCGTAGACGTAACGATTCCAAGAACGACACTTTCCGCCTCGACGACAAACAACGTGCGAACGCCGTGATCAATCATCGCTCGGTGAGCATCCTGGACCGTCGCGTAACCGCCAATCGTTACAGCCGCTACCCGGCTCAGGTCGGTCATCACGTCGATGGCGGGTGACTCTGCGGTCACGCGCACTGCTGGGCTTTGAATATCCAGACGATACGACTTACCAGGTTCGGCTTTCGATTGGCGCAGTGGATGGTAAACCGGCGCGAGCGACCGTTGCTCCCGCGCGGCTACTGGTACCTCATGCGAATGACCAAATCCGGAGAACATTCTATCCACGAATGGATCGGTGGACTTCATCACTTCTCCTCTTGAGCCATCAAAGCGTGAACGCGGTTCGTCACATCGCTCATGATACTCGTGCTTGGTACTCCGTACTCGGTGCTTCGACCGCCGTCCTTGATCGACGGACTTCGAGCTCGGGTGACGTAGGCGAGGCGTTACTAAAAGCAGTCGTTGCGGGGCGCTAACGTCCCAAACCTGCCGGTCAAGCCGTCGGAAAGCGGACGTTGGCGATCGCGGGGCGGGCGATGTAGCGGCACAGCCGTTCGAGTTGCTTGCGCTGATGCGCGCCACAGCGCCCCCCGGCATGCAGGCTAAAGCCATGCGCCTCGACGCACAGCGCCGCCGTGGTTTTCTCTGTCCTGTAACGATCCAGAATACCCGCAATACTTGCGGAAGGGGCGTTGGATCTCCTATCCTCAGACTAACCGTTAGTCACGCCTATCCTCACGTCGCGCCACGCCAGCTACGCTCACTGGCGT
>Ga0105248_10004168_pt1 | contig 15980 bp, 11 predicted proteins | sample KBSS34metaG_FD_81524 | JGI IMG/M metagenome (GOLD analysis project Ga0105248, IMG submission 81524) | Switchgrass rhizosphere microbial communities from Kellogg Biological Station, Michigan, USA - KBS S3-4 metaG | ecosystem: Host-associated > Plants > Roots > Rhizosphere > Soil | place... | reverse complement strand
GCGCCCAATGCCATCATCACCCGGCCGGCTTCGGGCATCACCAGCATCGCGGACCTCATTGCAAAAGCAAAAGCCAATCCTGGCAAGATGACCTACGCGACGGCCGGGCTCGGCAGCGTTTCGCAGCTCGCCGTTGAATTGTTGAAACTGCGCGCCGGCATCGACATGACGCATGTGCCCTATAGCGGGGCGGCGCCCTCCCTTCAGGCGGCGCTGCAGGGGACGACCGATATTGCCTCGGTCAGCATAGCGGGGCTGATCGGCCACATCCGTTCCGGCACGCTTAAGGCACTTGCGCAGACCGGCGCCGAGCACTGGGTCGATCTGCCCGATGTTCCGACATTGCAGGAAGCAGGAGTCCCCAATGCCGTGGTCGAGACTTCACAAATGCTTCTGGCGCCGGCGGGCACGCCGCCGGATATCATCAAGCGACTGAGCGAAGAAACCCGTGTGATCCTGCAGAAGCCGGACGTGAAGGAGAAAATGCTCAACGCCGGATTCCTCGTGAAATACGAGGGGCCCGATGAACTGCACGCCCGCATGGTGCGCGAAGTGCCGGTCTGGAAGGAAATCGTCGAGCGCGCCGGCCTTGCAAAACAATAACTCGCTCATTGCATTGAACGCGATTCTGGCGTGAGAAAGCGACATCCGCTATCGGATGGTCCGATGTTTCCTACCGCACCCGGCAACTACAATTTCAACGCGGCTTTGGCCGACGAAAGAGGCACTTACCGGCTGATGGCGGATATCGCCGCAGTGATCGAGCCCGGCGACGTTATTACGCTGTCCGGTGATCTTGGCGCCGGCAAGACGACTTTTGCCCGCGCTCTCATCCGTTTCTTTGCCGGCGATGAAAGCATCGAGGTGCCAAGCCCGACATTTACGCTCACGCAAACTTATGTGCTGCCGCGTTTCACCCTAGTCCACGCCGATCTTTATCGGTTGTCCGGTCCAGCCGAGCTTGCGGAAATCGGCCTCGATGATTCGGCGGAAGGTTCAGTGCTGGTGATCGAGTGGCCCGACCGCGCCGGTGCGCTCCTCCCGGCCGACCGGATGGACATCGCGCTTACCCTTGCGCCGCAGCATGGCGCCAACGCGCGCAATGCCTGCATCACCGGCTTCGGCCGTTGCGCCGTCCGTGTCGAACGCATAGCCGCAATGCGTCGATTCCTCGATCGAACGGGTTACGGCCGAGCGACGCGCCGACGTATTCAGGGTGATGCCTCGACGCGCAGCTATGAGCGGCTGACCCGCGAGGGAGCAACTTACATTTTCATGAACTCTCCCAAACGGCCGGATGGCCCGGCCGTGCGCGACGGCAAGCCTTACAGCGCCATCGCGCATCTTGCGGAAAACGTCACGCCCTTCATCGCGATGGCCCACGCCCTGCGCGGCCGCGGTTTTTCCGCGCCGGCTATCTTTGCGGCCGACCGCGAAGCCGGACTGCTCGTAATCGAGGACCTCGGCGAGGAGCTTTTTGTTGAGGGCGATCCGTCCGCACCGATCGAAACCCGCTACGAGGCGGCGACCGACCTGTTAGCCGAATTGCACGGCGATACGTCGCCGGCCGCTGTGCCGGTCGAACCTGGTGTCGACTACCAATTGCCTCACTATGATATGGAGGCTTTCCTGATCGAAGCCGAGTTGCTGCTCGACTGGTACCTCCCCAAGCTCGGCGTCAAGATAAACGACATCAAACGCAATGCTTTTCGATCGCACTGGCAGGAGCTGCTCCTGCCATTGACGCGCGGTGCGCAGACTTGGTCGCTGCGCGACTTCCATTCGCCCAATCTGCTGTGGTTACCGGAACGCGAGGGCGTTGCGCGGGTCGGATTGCTCGACTTTCAGGATGCGGTGATGGGACCGACCGCATACGATCTTGCATCGCTGCTGCAGGACGCACGTGTCGACGTACCGGAAATGATGGAGATCGCCTTGCTGTCGCGCTACGTGCGCGCGCGCATGCGCAAAGGGACCTTTGATGCGTCCGACTTTGCGCGCGGCTACGCGACGCTCGCCGCGCAGCGCGCCTCAAAAATCCTCGGCATATTTGCGAGACTCGAACGGCGCGACCACAAGCCGCAATATTTGCGGCACATGCCCCGCGTCTGGAACTATCTGCAACGATCGCTGGCCCACCCCGATCTCGCGCCTCTCGCCGCCTGGTATCGCGCCAATGTCCCCGCGCTGAAGGTCTAGATGAGCGTCTCCCGAATAAATACGCCGCGTTGCGCCATGGTGCTGGCCGCCGGGCTCGGCACGCGGATGCGGCCGCTGACCGACACGATGCCAAAGCCATTAGTGCGGGTCGCGGGCAAGCCGCTCATTGACCATGTGCTCGATCGTCTCGCCGACGCAGGCGTCGAAAAGGCCGTCATCAACGTGCATCACTTCGCCGAACAACTCATCGGCCACCTGGCACAGCGGACACGGCCGCGGATTGCGGTCTCCGACGAGCGCGGACTGCTGCTCGGGACGGGCGGCGGAGTAAAAAAGGCGCTGCCTGAGCTTGGTAAAGAGCCGTTTTTTCACATCAATTCCGACACCATCTGGATCGATGGCGCCAAGCCCAATCTGGCCCGTCTGGCCCTTGCTTTCGACCCGAAGAGCATGGACACGCTGCTGCTGCTCGCACCGGCAAAAGAAAGCATCGGCTATGCCGGCCGCGGCGATTTCGCGATGGCGGCCGATGGGCGGCTAACGCGTCGCGGCGACCGCGATTCGGTGCCATTCGTCTATGCGGGAGCGGCAATTTTGCAGCCGGCGCTGTTCGCCAACGCACCCGAAAGTGAGTTCCCTCTGACCAAGTTGTTCGACGGCGCCGCCAAAAAGGGGCGCCTGTTCGGGCTGCCGCTCGACGGCCTGTGGATGCACGTGGGCACACCCGACGCAATCACTGCAGCGGAAGGCGCTATGCGCGGAAGAACCAATTGATCGATTGCGCATTTTAGCGTGTATGATTCGTGCATGCTTCATTCGACGCCCCGCGTTTACAATATCCCTGCTTCCGCACAATTCCTTCCGGTCCTGATCGACGCCTTGCGCGGTGGCAGGCTCGTCCCCGGATTTCCTGCTTCCTCGGACCCGCTCGAACTGTCACGCGCCACGCTGTACCTGCCGACACGCCGTGCGTGCCGGCTCGCACGCGACGTATTCCTTGAGGCAATCGACGGAGCTGCGGCGATTCTGCCACGCATTGTTGCGATCGGAGATCTCGACGAGGACGAGATCATCTTTGCGGAATCCGCAACCGGCGCACTTGCCGAAGACGCGCTAAAGGCCGCGCCGGCGGTCGGTCCGCTGGAGCGGCGTCTTATGCTGGCTCAGCTTATTGCGGACTGGGCCGACCGTGTTCGCTCCGAGAAAGGCGCACCGTTAATCGCCAACACCCCGGCTGCGCGGCTCGCGCTCGCCGACGATCTCGGACGGCTGATCGACGATGCCATCACCCGCAAGATGGATTGGGCGCTGCTCGATGACCTGGTGCCGGATCAGTTCGATAAGTACTGGCAGTTCACGCTCGAGTTTCTCAAGATCGCGCGCAGCTTCTGGCCGGAACGCCTCGAGGAAATTGCCGCAATCGATGCCGCGGATCGGCGCGATCGGCTCATCGACGCGGAAATGGAGCGGCTCGCGGGCAGCAATGCACCCGTGATCGCAGCAGGTTCGACTGGTTCGATGCCTGCGACCGCGAAGTTGCTAGCGGCGATCGCACGGCTTCCGCACGGTGCGGTCGTACTGCCGGGATTGGACACCGACCTCGACGAAGACTCCTGGCGCGAGATCGCTAGTAGTGAGCATGAGAAAAATGCGGCGGGTGCCGTGCATCCGCAATTCGCCATGCGCGCCTTGCTCGATCGTATCGGCATTAACCGCGAAGCAGTCGAACAACTCACTTCGCCGGCTGCGCATGGGCGCGAAATGCTGGTCTCGGAAGCACTGCGGCTGGCGACGACAACTGATCGCTGGCAACGCCGCCTTGGGACCGGCAATTTCGCCGCCGCCACCGATAGAGCGATGTCCGGCCTGACTGTAATCGAAACCGCCAATGTCGAGGATGAAGCGTTGGCCATCGCTGTGTGTCTGCGCGAGACCGTCGAAAACCCAGACAAAACTGCTGCACTGGTCACGCCCGACCGGACGCTCGCACGCCGCGTCGTGGCGGCTCTCGAACGCTGGCAAGTCGAAGTCGACGATTCCGGCGGTGATGCCCTTGCTGAAACACGCGCCGGAAACTTCGCCCGCCTCGTGGCGGAAGTCGCGCTACAAGGGCTTGAGCCGGCGGCATTGCTGGCGTTGCTCAAGCATTCTTTGCTCCGGCTCGGCGCCAAGCCAAATGCACATGCGCGTGCGATAGCTGCGCTTGAATGTGCCGTTTTACGCGGTCCGCGGCCACGCCGGGGAACAGCCGGCCTCGCTCATGCGCTCGCGACCTTCAAGGCAACGCGCGACGAACTGCATCGCAACGATCCACGCAACTTCGTATTGCCAGCCGATCTCGAGGCCGCCGAACAACTGGCTGAGAGGCTCAAACAGGCGCTGGCCCCACTCGAGACACTCGCCCGCAAATCGGTCAGCTTGCGTGAACTAGCGCAGGCGCACGGCAAGGCTCTCGAAACGCTCGCCAGCGATGGCGGCGTGATCGTTGCCTATGCCGGGACCGACGGCCAGCAACTGAAGCGCGGTTTTGAAACAATCGAGGACAGCGAAGCGTCCGGAACCCTTGTACTTGCCGCGGCGGACTATCCGGACGTTTTCCATCTGCTTTGCTCTGGCCGCGCTGAACGGCGCCCTGAAAGCGGTAATCCGCGTGTGCGTATCCTGGGGTTGCTCGAGGCACGGCTGCAGAGCGCGGATCGGGTTGTGCTTGGCGGACTCAACGAAGGCACCTGGCCACCCGATACCCGCAGCGATCCATGGCTTAGCCGACCGATGCGGCTCGAACTCGGTCTCAATCTGCCAGAGCAGCGTATCGGCCTCTCGGCGCATGATTTCGCACAAAGCATGGGCGCGCCCGAGGTCATTCTCACACGCGCCGCCAAACAGGCGGGCGCGCCGACCGTGCGCTCCCGTTTTCTCCAGCGGCTCGCGGCCGTTGCCGGCGAGAAGCATTGGAAAGGCGCACTTGAGCGGGGCTCGGCGTATGCGAACCATGCGCGCGCCCTCGATCACCCCGCGAAAGTCTCGCCTGCAGCGCGACCGCAACCGGTACCGCCACCGGAGGCGCGGCCATCGCAATTAAGTGTCACCGATATCGAAAACTGGCTGCGTGACCCCTACACGATCTACGCCAAGCATGTTTTGCGATTGTTTCCGCTAGAAGCCATCGACACGCCGCCGGGCGCCGCCGACCGCGGCACCTTTATCCACGAAGCGGTAGGCGAGTTCACAAAGACATTTGCCGATGCCCTGCCCGCCGACATCGCACGCGAACTCATTGCGCTCGGCAAAAAGCACTTTGCGCAACTCGAAGATTACGAGGAAGCGCGGGCGTTCTGGTGGACCCGTTTCCTGCGTATCGCCGGCTGGTTCGGAGGCTGGGAACGCGAGCGTCGGGCTGCCGCGAAGAAGATTTTTGCCGAGATTTCCGGCAAACATGTCATTCCGCTCGGTAAAGGCGATTTTGTTCTGACCGCGCGCGCCGATCGGATCGAACAGCGCACCGATGGCAGCTACGCCATCCTCGACTACAAAACCGGACAACCGCCCACCGAACCGCAGGTGCGCAGCGGGCTGGCGCCGCAACTTACTTTGGAAGCGGCGATCCTGCGCAATGGCGGCTTTTCCGGTGTCGCCGCCGGATCAGTGTCCGAAATTGGATATGTCCGGCTCAAGGGCGGCGATCCGCCTGGTGAATCAAAAAACATCAAACTTGCAACCGGTACGCCCGACAGCGCCGCGGACATCGCGCTGCAGAAGCTCACCAGCATTGCGAAAAAATTCGTTGTTGAGGGCGAGCCCTATCGCTCGCTCGTTCATCCGATGTGGAAAAGGCACTACGGCGACTACGACCACCTTGCGCGCGTCAAGGAATGGGCGGCCTCGGGCGGTGAAAGCGAGTACGAGCCATGACTCCAGCCCGCACGATTCCCGATGCCGCTAAGGCGCATCAGAACGCCGCCGCCGATCCTGGACGCTCTGTGTTCGTCTCAGCCAATGCCGGCTCCGGCAAGACGCACGTGCTGGTGCAACGAGTCATCAACCTGCTACTGCGTGGAGAAGACCCCGCCAAGATTCTCTGCATCACGTTCACAAAGGCAGCTGCCGCCAACATGGCGACCCGTGTGTTCGACATATTGGCGCAATGGGCAACGCTCGACGACACCGCGCTTGACGAGAGGATCAGGCTCACCACCGGCAAGACACCGGATTCAGCCCAGCGTGCGATTGCACGGCGGTTGTTTGCCAACGCCCTGGAGACACCGGGCGGACTGAAAGTGCAGACCATCCATGCCTTCTGCACTCACCTGTTGCACCAGTTCCCATTCGAAGCAGATGTTGCGGCACGTTTCGAAGTGCTCGACGAGGCCGCGACCGCTCAAATCCTCAACCGATTGACGTTGGACGTGTTACTGGAGGGCGCCACAAAACCTGACAGCCCGCTCGGCGAAGCGCTCGCCACGGCCATCGCGGCCGCAGCCGATGTCACCTTCAAGGACGTGATCGCCGAAACGATCGGCAAGCGCGACCTTATTACCGCGTGGACAGATCGCGCCGGTGGGGTGACGCAGGCTATCGACGAGCTGACCGATAGCTTCGGGCTCACACCCGGAGATACCCTGCAAGCTGTTGAAAATGAATACTTTTCCATGTCGCTATTCGCGAAAGCTGAGTGGCCCGCGCTGATCGACTTTCTCTCTACCAGCGACAAGCAAACCGACAGAGATCTTACGACCGTATTGAAAGGGGCCGCCGCGGCGAGCGGCCGCGAGCGCATTGAGAAGTACCTGCAATTATTCTGCACGTCGAAACTTGAAAGACGGAAGAATGTGCTCACGCAGAAATTCGCCAAAGCAAATCCGGAATGGAGTTCTCGGCTCAACAAAGAGCAGGATCGAGTCTGCAAGCTTGTGGGGCGTGAATTCGCCTTGCGGGCGCGTGACCGCAGTGCGGCGCTGATCACAGTCGCTGCTGCCGTGATCGATCGCTATCGCGCCGAAAAAGAACGCCGCGGTCTGCTCGACTACGAAGATTTGATCGACAAAGCGCTCGCATTGCTCCGCGATGCATCCACCAGAAGCACCGCAGCGGCCTGGGTGCTCTACAAGCTCGATCTTGGCATCGATCATGTGCTCGTCGACGAAGCGCAGGACACCAGCGACAAGCAATGGGAGATCATCAAAATTCTCGTTGCGGAATTCCTGCCAGGCGGTGCACGCGACAATGTAAAGCGCACCTTGTTCGCGGTCGGCGACGAAAAACAATCGATCTTTTCCTTCCAGGGTGCGGTCCCTCACAAGTTCGCGGAAATGCGCGAGCACTTCCGCACAGTACACAAAGCAAGCGAGGTGGCATTCACTACCGAGAAGCTCGATTACTCATTCCGTTCCGCAATCGGCGTGCTCGATGCGGTCGATGCGGTGTTCAAGCAGCCCAACGCATTCCGCGGTCTCACCGCCGATCCAACCTGGACCGTTCACCAGCCGTTACCGGATGCGCTGCCCGGCGAAGTCGAAATCTGGGATCTCGTCGGTCCCGACGACAAGGAATCGGGAAAAGAAGGCTGGGATGCGCCGTTCGACACGACCAGCGAGACCAGCCCCTCTGTCAAACTTGCCGCGAAAATTGCGCGCGCAGTGAAACGCTGGATCGCCGGGGGCACGCGACCGGGCGAAGTATTGATACTGGTGCGCCAGCGCGGGCCGATGTTCGAAGCCGTGATCCGCGCGCTCAAGCAGGCACAGATCGAAGTCGCCGGCGCCGACCGGCTGGTGCTGAGCGAACACATTGCGATCATGGACCTACTGGTGCTGGGTGATGCGCTGCTCCTTCCGGACGATGATCTCGCGCTGGCGACAGCGCTGAAAAGCCCGTTGTTCGATTTCGATGACAACAAGCTTTTCAAGCTTGCCTATCAACGTAAGGGCCCGTTGCGATCCGCCCTGCGTACCAGGGTCGGCGAAGATGAAGCGTTCGCAGCGGCGGCTTCGGCACTCGAAGATTTGGCGAAAAAAGCGCGCGCATTGTCTCCGTTTGAATTCTACGCGCATGTGCTCGGAGCGTTTAAGGGTCGCGCCAGGATTCTTGCCAGGCTAGGCACTGAAGCGTCCGATCCGCTCGACGAGTTTCTCAATCTCGCTTTGTCGTACGAACAGCGCGAGACGCCGTCATTGCAGGGCTTTCTCAATTGGATTCGCGCGGCGCAAAGCGAAGTCAAGCGTGACATGGAAATGGCGCGCGACGAAGTGCGCGTGATGACCGTGCACGGCGCCAAAGGACTCGAGGCGAAAAATGTCATTCTGATCGATCACACCACGACGCGGCCCGAAGGCGCGCATCCGCCACGGCTACTGGCTGCTCCGATCGCCGGAGCGCCACCCGGAGCAACCGCTCTGATTTGGGCGGTGGCCAAGGACAAGGATGCCGGCCCTATGGCCCAGGCGCGCGCGCAGGCGATCGAAGCGGCATGCGACGAATACCGCCGTCTCTTGTACGTCGGTTTGACTCGCGCGGCTGACCGCCTCCTGGTCTGCGGCGCCAAGGGCGTTAACAAGGCGCCGACGGGTTGCTGGCACGACCTTGTGCTCGGCGCGCTGCGATCCATGTCCGAAGAAGACAGCGACGCCGATGGCAAAATCTGGCGTTTTCGCAAAAGTGTGGTGCCTGGAAAGGATGGCGGCGTACCTGCGTCCGACAGCCCGACGGCGTTGCCGGCGTGGCTCACAACAAATGCGCCGCCGTCGCCGCCGTCACCAATGATTCTCCGTCCGTCTGAAATGGCCGACGGCGAACCGCGCCAGGGGACCGGTGTCGGCCGTGAAGCGGCACGGCTGCGCGGCACGCTGACGCACCGGTTGATACAGTCGTTGCCGGATATCCCGGCGCCACGCCGGGAAAAAGCGGCTGGCGAATTCCTGTCGCGAAGAGGCATGAAGATGTCGCCCGATCAGCGTGACGCATTGGTCGTGGAGATCTTGCGTGTGGTCGAAAACAAGGATTTCGCCGAGCTGTTCGCGCCAGGCAGCCGCGCCGAAGTTCCGATCGTCGGAAATCTCAGCGGAGGGGTGCTGGTCTCCGGTCAGGTCGATCGTCTTTCGGTGACCAAAGACCAGGTGCTGATTGCCGACTTCAAAACCAATCGGATGCCGGGCCGAATCGATGAGGTTCCCGGGGCCTATGTCAGGCAACTCGCCGCTTACCGCGCCGTGCTCCAAAAGCTCTATCCTGACAGACCCATTCGCGCTGCTCTGGTCTGGACCGAAGGTCCTGATCTTATGGAGCTTTCGGCCGACCTTCTCGACCGGGCCTTGGCCAATCACGTCGCCGCGAGAGCGCCTTGACGCTAGCAGACCTCGTTCATAGGTTCGGACCCTCACAGTTTTCGGGGGCGATTCTCCCCATTCAACGACAAGAGGGTGCTGCCATGGCCGTCGGCAAAGTGTCGGACGCTAGCTTTGAATCGGACGTATTGAAGTCTGCCGAACCGGTGGTCGTGGATTTCTGGGCGGAATGGTGCGGCCCCTGCCGCATGATCGCGCCGGCGCTGGAAGAGATCGCGGGCCAGCTCGGCGACAAGGTCAAAATCGTCAAGCTCAACGTCGACGAGAACCCGAACACCGCCGCCAAATACGGCATCATGTCGATCCCGACGCTGATGCTGTTCAAGAACGGCGAGATTGCCTCGCGCCAGGTCGGAGCGGCACCGAAACAGAAACTGCATCAATGGATCAGCGGGTCTGTCTGAAGCCGAGATAGAACTTGCCTGAACGGCCGGCCAAAAGCCGGCCGTTTTGCGTTAGCGGGTCGCACTATCGCGGGAGCGTTCCGTTTTCGCGCAGCACGTCGCCGGCCAGATAAAGCGACCCGGTGATCAAAATTCGCGGCGGTGGATCAAGACCAAGCTTGCGCGCCGCATCAAACGCCTCAGCGAGATTGTCACGGCTTGTCGCCGAAATACCGATAGCGCGCGCGATGTCCGTCACTGCTTCCGACGTCATACCTTTTTCGGCACCGGGCACCGGCACTGCAATCAATCGTCTTGCAAGGCCGGCAAAATTTCTCAGAAAACCTTCGCAATCCTTGCTGGCGAGCATGCCGACCACCAGTATCAACGGTCGTGATACGCGCTCCTCAAGGTCGGCCAACGTCGCCGCTATGGCGCGGCCGCCGTCCGGATTGTGCCCACCGTCGAGCCACAACTCGCTGCCGGCTGGAGCAAGGTCGACAAGCCGGCCCTGACCCAGCCGTTGCAGCCGCGCCGGCCATTCAGCCTTCGTCATGCCAGCTTCGAATGCGGCAACGGGGATCGCGAATGGCTTCACCGTACGTAAAGTGGCGATTGCCAGGCCGGCGTTTTCAAATTGATGCCGCCCGTAAAGCTTCGGAGCCGGCAGATCGAGCAAGCCCGTTTCATCCTGGTAGACCAGCCTTCCCCGTTCCTCGGTGGCGGTCCAATCCTCGCCGGCAATTTTCAGCGGAACGACGAGTTTCCCGGCCTGCCGTTCAATTACAGCGAGAACGTCGCGATGCTGCGAAGCAACGATCGCGGGAACGCCGTGCTTGAGTATTCCGGCCTTTTCGCCCGCAATCTTCTCGAGTGAATCACCAAGAAAATCGATGTGATCGACCGAAACGCGCGTGATGACCGATGCCAAAGGCTTGTCGATGACATTCGTTGCATCGAGCCGCCCGCCGAGACCCACCTCAAGCAGAAGAACATCCGCTGGATGACGCGCAAAAATCAAAAAACCGGCAGCGGTCGTTATTTCGAACACCGTTATCGGCGCACCGGCATTCGCCCGTTCACATTCCTGCAGGGCCGCAGCAAGTTCATCGTCGGAGACGAGACGCCCCTCGCCGCGCGCGCCAATGCGGAAGCGCTCATTGAAACGGACAAGATGCGGCGATGTATACGTATGCACGCTCTTTCCAGAGGCTTCCAGAATTGCGCGCAAAAAGGCGATCGTCGATCCCTTGCCATTTGTGCCGGCAACATGAATGACCGGTGGCAGCTTCCGCTCGGGATGGCCCAACGCGCCAAGCAGCCGCTGTACGCGATCGAGCGACAGATCAATCCGCTTGGGGTGAAGCCCCATTATGCGTGACACGATGGAGTCGATTTGATTCATGACAGCATGTTTGTAACCACCGGAACGCGTGTGGCCCGGTAATACCGATATATGAGGCACAGTCCCAGCTTGCTAAGCGAGATGGCTGAAGCAAGGCAAGTGAAAGCACGCCGTGCTTCGGACGGCCATGCATGGCCATGACAAATTATTGGGCATGACGTCAACGTTCAGGCGTGTGCCGGAACCGGTAGCTGTTCTTGATACTGCTGGCCGCCGGGCGCGGGCATTCTCGTCAGCAGCCGGCACAGTTCGGCAAGCGTGGGGCGTAACTTGTGCCGGTGCACGACCATGTCAACCATGCCGTGTTCGGCGAGGTACTCGGCGCGCTGGAAGCCGTCAGGCAATTTTTCGCGGATGGTTTGCTCGATCACGCGCGGGCCCGCGAAACCGATCAACGCGCCGGGCTCGGCGATCTGCACATCGCCGAGCATTGCATAGGAAGCCGTCACACCACCAGTGGTCGGATTGGTCAGCACAACAATGTAGGGCTTGCGCGCTTCGCGCAGCATCTGCACGCCAACGGTCGTGCGTGGCAACTGCATCAGCGACAGGATCCCTTCCTGCATGCGCGCTCCACCCGAAGCCGCAAACATGATGAACGGCGTCTGCCGGCGAACTGCGGTCTCAAGCCCCGTGATCACTGCTTCACCGGCGGCCATGCCAAGTGAGCCGCCCATGAAGTCAAAATCCTGGACCGCGACCGTGACCATCTGTCCTTCAAGGCGGCCGATGCCGACCTTCACCGCATCCTGCAGTCCGGTCTTGGCGCGGGCATCTTTCAGCCGATCGGCATAACGGCGCTCATCACGAAACTTGAGCGGGTCTAGCGTCACTTCAGGCAGCGCAACATCTTCAAACTCGCCGCCATCGAACATCGCCTTCAGCCGTTGCGGCGCGCTGATCCGCATGTGGTAGTTCGAGCTGGGGATGACGAACTGGTTGGCCTCGACGTCCTTGTAAAAGACGAGCTGCCCGGTCTCCGGACACTTGATCCAGAGATTTTCCGGCGTCTCGCGGCGCAGGAAGCTGCGGATCTTCGGCCGTACGAGATTGGAGATCCAATTCATGGGTCTTTTCTATAAATACGATTCGGCAAAATTATAACCGCTTGCAGCGCCGAATGTTCATTCTGCCGCCACGCGACGGGCGGAGCGCAAGCCCTCCGCCAGGGTGGAAACCAGCTTTGTTACGGCTTTCACCGTGTCAGGGCCGGGTTTACCGTTTTTATCGAGAGTCCCGCGCAACGCGTCCACGAGGGCCGAGCCTACGACCACGCCGTCTGCCCCGGTAGCGATGGCGCGGGCGTGCTCTGCGGTCCTGACCCCGAAGCCCACCGCAACCGGAAGCTTGGTATGGCGTTTTATGCGCGCAACCGCCGCCGTCACCTGACCGGTATCCGGTGCCGCGGCACCAGTAATTCCGGTGATGGAGACGTAATAAACAAAGCCCGATGTGTTGTTGAGCACCGTCGGCAAACGCTTGTCATCGGTAGTCGGGGTGGCAAGACGGATGAAATTGAGGCCAGCTTTAAGGGCGGGAAGGCAGAGCTCCTCGTCCTCTTCCGGCGGCAGATCCACGACGATGAGCCCGTCCACCCCGGCTGACTTTGCATCGGAAAGGAATTTGTCGACCCCGTAGATGTAAATGGGATTGTAGTAGCCCATCAGGACAATCGGCGTTTTGTCGTCGCCGGTTCGAAATTCGCGCACCAATCTTAGCGTATCGCCTACGCGCTGACCCGCTTTGAGCGCCCGCAATCCCGCGGCCTGGATGGCTGGACCGTCGGCCATCGGATCGGTGAACGGCATGCCAAGCTCGATAATATCGGCCCCGGCCTTTGGCAGCTCCTTGGCAATCGCCAGCGACGTTGCGTAGTCAGGGTCGCCCGCCATCGTAAATGTTACCAGCGCGGCGCGCCCTTCTTTTTTCAACGCAGCGAAGCGATGCTCGATGCGGGTGGTCATCGATTTTTTCTTTCGAGAAAGGCCTCAACCGACGCAAGATCCTTGTCGCCGCGCCCGGACAAGTTCACCACCATCAGATGATCTTTCGGCTTCTTCGCCGCGACTTCCGGCACTTTGGCCAGGGCATGCGCGGATTCGAGCGCGGGGATGATGCCCTCAAGCTTGCTGCACAGTTGAAATGCCGCCACCGCCTCATCGTCCGTCGCGGAAAGAAATTTCACCCGACCCATGTCGTGCAACCAGGCGTGTTCGGGACCAATGCCCGGATAGTCGAGCCCCGCTGAAATCGAGTGTGCTTCTTCGATCTGGCCATCATCGTCCATCAGCAAGTACGTCCGATTGCCGTGCAACACACCGGGCCTGCCGCCGGCAATTGAGGCCGCGTGCTTGTCTTTGAGTCCATGTCCCGCCGCTTCGACGCCGTAGATTTCGACTGACCGCTCATCGAGAAACGGGTGAAACAGACCCATCGCATTCGAACCGCCGCCGATGCAGGCAATAAGCGAATCGGGCAACCTGCCCTCTGCGGCGTGTAACTGATCGCGGGTCTCACGGCCGATGATCGACTGAAAATCGCGTACCATCGCCGGATAAGGATGCGGGCCGGCAACGGTTCCGATGCAATAGAACGTGTCGCTGACGTTGGTCACCCAGTCGCGCAAGGCTTCATTCATTGCATCCTTGAGAGTGCGTGCACCGGATTCGACCGCACGCACCTCGGCGCCGAGGATCTTCATTCTCAGCACGTTCGGTTTTTGTCGCTCAACATCGACCGCGCCCATATAAACAATGCACGGCAGGCCGAACTTGGCGCACAAGGTCGCAGTCGCGACGCCGTGCATCCCGGCGCCGGTTTCCGCGATGATGCGGGTCTTGCCCATGCGCAAAGCCAGCATGATCTGGCCGAGCACGTTGTTGACCTTGTGCGCACCGGTGTGGTTGAGATCCTCGCGCTTGAAATAGATTTTTGCCCCACCGCAGTGCTGGGTAAGCCGCTCGGCGAAATAGAGCGCCGACGGCCGGCCCACGTAATTTGCAAGATGGCCGTCCATCTCCTTCTGGAATTTCGGATCGGCTTTGGCCTTCGCGTAGGCAGCCTCGAGCTCGAGTATCAGCGGCATCAGCGTCTCGGCGACGAAACGGCCACCATAGATGCCGAAATGCCCTCGCTCGTCGGGGCCGGTGCGGAATGAGTTGGGCTGCTGCACGGTCATGGTTGCAGGTACCTATTTGACCGGACGCACGATCGATCCCTCTCCGAGCTGGAGGGGCGGCGCAAATATCTCCGCTTCGGCCGCGCGAGCGGCGCGGATAAATGCACGGATTTTTTCCGGATCCTTTTCGCCAGGCCGGCGTTCGACGCCGGAAGACACGTCGACGCCCGGGGCACGTGTGATGCGCAGCGCCTCCGCAACATTGTCGGGATCAAGGCCGCCCGACAGCATAAAGGGAACGCCGGCGTTGATATTCTTGAGAAGAGTCCAGTCGAATGCCCTGCCCAGTCCGCCTGGACGTGTCGCATCTTTGGGGGGCCGCGCATCAAAGATCAGCCGGTCGACAAATTGCGCGTACTCCCGGATGGGCGACAGGTCTTTGCGCTCGGCGATCGCCAGGGCTTTCATGACCGGCAAGCCAAAGCGTGTACGGACGGCGACGACGCGATCCGGTGTTTCGCTGCCGTGCAATTGCAGCATATCCGGATTGAGTGCATTGACGATGTCGAGCAGCGTTTCGTCGTTGGCATCGACCGTGAGCGCGACTTTAATTGCGCGGCCTTGCACGCGCTGGCCGAGCGCGCGCGCCTGCTCATAGCCAATGTGACGAGGGCTGGGCGGAAAGAACACGAAGCCAACAAGATTGGCCCCGGAATCGAGCGCTACATCAAGCGCTTGCGAGGTCTTGAGGCCGCAGATTTTGATCGACAGAGGCATTATGGAGCGCGTTCTACCGCCTTATCATCCGGCCGCAAAGCAGAACGTGCCGGTCAGGGAAGTGGCGGCGGAATGACCGTATATGGGGCGGGGTCTGGCGCGCGCGGAGCTTCCGGTGTGAAGCGTCTGCGGATCGCATCAAGCTCCTGATGCAGTGAGCGCACGTCTGCATCAAGCCTGCGCGCCGCACGACGCCACCGGGCTTGGCCAAACCAGGCAACCGTGCCGCCAATCAGCACACCAAGAATGATGAGCACGACGATAAGAACGAATAACGGCAGCGTCACCGCATAGGCCGGACTCGTCGTCGAAAAAGGGTCGAATGACACCGTCACCGACTGCCGGTTGGCCACCGCGAAGATGATGATGACCGCTGCCAACGGCACCAGGATCACCGCCGACACGATTTTGCGGAACATTGTCGACGCCCTTTGTCAAAAAAACGACGGCCGGGACGTGCCCGGCCACAATCATAGCATTTTCGCAAACCGGAAAAACCGGCCCCTAAATCGAGTCCGGCTTGTTCAACCGCTCACGCATTTCCTTGCCGGTTTTGAAGAACGGCACCGATTTCTTGTCGACAGCCACATGAGCTCCGGTCCGGGGATTTCGGCCGGTTCGCGCCGGCCGGTGCTTCACCGAAAAGGCGCCGAAGCCACGCAACTCGACGCGGTCACCTTTGGCCATGGCGCTGGTGATCTCGCCAAGAATGGCGTTGACGATATTTTCGACGTCGCGTTGGTAGAGGTGAGGATTCTGGGAGGCAATTCGCTGGACAAGCTCTGACTTGATCATTG
>Ga0105248_10004167_pt1 | contig 15984 bp, 18 predicted proteins | sample KBSS34metaG_FD_81524 | JGI IMG/M metagenome (GOLD analysis project Ga0105248, IMG submission 81524) | Switchgrass rhizosphere microbial communities from Kellogg Biological Station, Michigan, USA - KBS S3-4 metaG | ecosystem: Host-associated > Plants > Roots > Rhizosphere > Soil | place... | reverse complement strand
CGGGCGGCGGCGGTGGCGACCTGCGCGCTCACCTCGTCGTACGGCGCATTCTCGGGGTCCGACGCGAGATGCAGCACCAGCATCAGCGAGCCGTGCACCCCGGCCAGCTTGCCGATGAAGGCGCGGAAGCTGTCCCCCAGGCCGTCCACCTGCTCGACGTCGAACAGGAAGCGCTGCAGCTCGTCGGCGACTTGGGTGGCCTCGGCCGACATACGCAGGCTGACGGGCTGGAGGTTGAGAATTTGATTGATCAGCAGCCCATAGGCTGCGGCGGCGCCATGATCGTCAGCGTCCTCCGGGTAGTTCGGACGGACCATCATCACCGGCAGGAAGCGCTGCAGCAGCCCGTCGGACGTTAGGGCGCCCAGTTCCGCCAGGCGCTTCGGCTGGATGCCGCCGATGAAGCTGACGCTGCAGTTCTCGATGAACGAGCTGCCGCGCCCGATCCGGTCGATCGCCTTCGGCCCGCCATTGTAGGCGGTGAGCCAGAACGCGCGGTCAGCGGCCGCGCCCTTTGCCCCGCCATACTTGTCCATCGAGCCGATCCAGCCCGAAATCTCGTCGTGCTCGACCAGCAAGCCGCGGTCCTGCTGGGCCAGCACCTCGCCCAGCTTTTCGATCGTCGTGTCGTTGACGATCTGGCGGACAGGGCTTGGTGGCGCCGGCTCCTTTTCGCCGGCCTCCTTGCGCTCGCTGTGCCGGGCCAAGTCGCGCTTGTACTGAGACTGGCGGTCCCGCTCCACGGCCCGGATGGGTTTGAGGCAGGCGTTGATCGCGGGCGTCTTCTTGGCGGACGGGTCGCCCACCAGCATGACCCATAGGCGCGGGTGTGAGTACCAGTCACCGTGGTTCATCAGCTTGAGGCGGAACCGGTGATCAGCCGCGCCGCTGAGCGCCGCTAGGGCGGTCATCGCCAACGCGGAGGGATCGACGCCAATGTTGCGCGCTGCATGCTCCACGAAACGCCGCACGACGCTTGGCAGGGTGTCCATCGGGAATGCCGGGGTCGCATGGGTCGCCCAGGGATCGAAGGGCGGCGTGGCGCCCGCCTTGGGCTCCGGCGCGTCGGCCTCGGGCTCAGGCTCGGCCTTGCCGAACTTGGCCTCCGCCGTGGAGACCGCCCGCGGAATATAGTCGAAGCGGCGGTGCCAACGGTAATCCCGCTGCGCTGTTTGCTCCATCAGTGCGCGGAGGGCGCTCACCGCCGCGCCGGGATACATTCCGCTTCCGACCCACTTCGCCGCCAGCCGCGTAATGCTGTCGTGCAGGCTGCGCCCGGCTAGGATGTTGGACACCAGTTCCGCGACATCGGCGGCCGCCCCGCTGGCCTTGTCGCGCCCGCCGGCCTCAGCCGCCGGATCATCCCCTACAGCCTCCTCCAGCCGCTCCAGGGCGTCGCCCAGCTCGACCTCGACCTCGGGATTGAGGCTGGCGATCGTCGCCAGCTTCGGGTCGCCCTTGCGGTGCCAGCTGCCGGGCCAGCGCATGGGGTGGACGACCGACGCGGCGGTCGGGTCCCCGTCCACGAGCCGGGCGGCCAGGCGGCAGGCCTCTTTCAGCCGCGCCAAGGCGGCGCCGGTGGCGGGCTCCGTCGTCCGCCAGTAGAGATGAGCCTTGGGTTGAACTTCGCCCGTCTTCGGGTCGATCCACTCGCCGCCGCTTTCGACCACGACCGTGGCCGGCCCAAGCACGCCCTCCAGGCGCTTGCGCGCCGCGTTCGGGTTCTTGTCGCAGTCGACGCGGACCGCGTAGGCCTCAACCGCGTCCTGCTCGCGCGCCCGGCGCTCCTCCGGGGCCGCGAAACCGGCGATTGGCGGACAAAAAACTGTGGCCGTCGGATGGCCGGCGGCGTCCTGAGCCATCACGGCCGCCTCCGACACGAGCCCGGCAAGATCCCCGAAACGATGGGCGCGAACCCACGCGTTCGACTGGCCTTCCTCGAACACTCGCAGCGAGAACATCACGCCCGGCGTGGCGTACCGCAGGACCGCGTCCGCGAAGCTGGCGATAGCGGCGCGGTCGACCGGGCGCCAGCCGTACGTGGCCAGCCTCGCTTCGAGGATGCCGTCGAATGAGAGGGCGACCAACCGATGGCAGGCGGTCGAGCTAACCGGCTCCCCACGTAGCGCGGCGCTGTAGACCGAGAGCGCTATGTCATCCTCGGCAAACGCCGCGCGGAGCTGATCCTGCGTGACGCCTTTGGCCTTGAGGTCGGCGACGACCCCCTTCAGCTCTGCCGCCGCTGCGGGGTCGAAGATCCGCAGTTCGACCTCGGACGGGTCGGGCTGGAAATCCGTGGTGGGGCCGGCGTTCATCGCGCCACCCGCTGGAGACAGATGAACTCGCCGCGTTCGCCGCAGATGACGCGGAGGATCAGCGGCGCGATGGCGCGGCCTTGTTCGCGCGCGGCGGGAAGCCTATTCTTGTGCTGCGAGCCGCCAAGCAACGCACCAGGGCCTCGGCCACCCACTGCGGGGGCCGGGGCCATTCTATGTGTGGCCATGGGCTATGCGGCCTCCACGTCGAGGCGGCGCTCGGCTGCTTCCGGGGTGAGCCGGCGCAGGGCATCGCGAGCCGCAGAGCGGCGCTTCTCAAGCCACGCATCGACCTCGTGCGCGTCCCAGACGCGTATCCCCGGCGAGAGCATGAAGCCGGGCGGGAAGCCGTAGTTGTCCACCATCCGGCGGACCTGCGCCCAGTGTTTTACCGCGCCCGCCGCCTTCAGATCGGCGAACCGCAAGAGCTTGATCTGTTGTTGGTCCATGCTCGTCCTCGCCTTGCACCGTGTGATTGGATGCAAGGTGGCGAGAATGGTGGGTCCGGGGGAATGTCGCCTGCACTGCAGCGGCTAGCCGATGCAGTGCAGCGGCTAGGCTAGGTCCGGGGTGTTGGCCAGCGCCCGGCGAACGGTGGAAACCCCCAGGCCAAGCCTCTTATAAATGTCTCGGGCGCAGTCGTCGCGCGACGGGTACTTGCCCGACGCCCATTCCTCGCGCGCCTTCGCAAGGCGCTCGGGGACGGTCATGCCATCCACAATGTTGACCTTATGGGATGCGATTGCGGCCTTCTTCCCCTGGTGCGATCTGGCGCTCACATCTTCCACGATGAGCGCGCCGGTTTCGCTCGCCATGCGGCTAGCCTGCACCATCCGGTCGTAGGTCAGTTCCTGATAGGCCAGCAGCGACGCCACCGCGACGATCAGCTCATCGCGTGACATTGGTGGGTCGGCGGCCTCCAGCGCAGCGAGCTTTTCGGCGATTGACTGCTGCAGTTCCTGCTCTGTCCATAGGCCGTGCTCCAGCCTCAACGCCTCGGCGAAGCGCTTCTTCATCTCGGGGATCTTCATGACGCGGCTTCCGTCGCTGGGGCCACCTCGGCGGCCTTGCCCCATTGCTCAACCACCAGCGCCCACGCCTCTAGCGCCTGCCGCTTCTCCGGGTCGTTCGAATAGCGGTCATAGAGCCGCGTCATGCCGCCCTCGGCGTGGTTCAGGATCTTCGAGATCGTGATCCGATCAGCGCGGGCGTCGGCCATGACATCCGCGTCGCGTAGGTGGGTTGCGACTGACCGCCTGATGTCGTGCAGGGTCCAGGGGGACAGGTAGTGGCGCTCCTCGGCCCGGTTGGCGCCCTTTGTTTCAACGTCAGCCACCGCTTCGGCGATGACCTTGTCCAGGCGCTTCTTCATGCGGGACCAGCCGCTCACCATCGCGGGCGGAGCTTCGGGATCGACCTTCTGGCCCCTCTTCGCGGCGCGCTTGCCGGTGGTGAACAACAAGGGGCTATCGCCGATTTTCGGCAGCTTCTCGATGAGCGCCACGGCCTGCGGGCTCAAAGGCACAAGATGGCCCTTCTTCCGCTTGGCGCGGCTGTCTGGGAGTTTCCAGTTGGCCCCCTCGACCTCGGCCCGCTCCAGGCCGGCGACCTCGTTGCGCCGCTGGGCCGTCAGGATCAGGAGTTGCACAACGCGCCCGTAGGGATAGGCCATCTTCTCCGCGCCGGCCCAGATCAGCGCGAGTTCAGACAGGCCGAGCACGCGGTCGCGCTCTTCTTCCTGCGCCGGCTTGTCGAGGTCCATCGCCGGATTGGCCAGGATGAGATCCTCCCGCGCCGCCCAGCGGAAGATCCTGCGGACCAGAGCCAGGAGCCGGTTCGCCGATACCGGCGCGGCAGCGTGCTTGGCCTTGATCAGCGCGCGAACGTCGGCGCGGCTGATGTCGCCTACGGGCGTCTCCTTCCATTTCGCGAGATCGACACGGACCTTGCGCTCCAGCTCAGCGCGTGACCGGAGGCTCGCGCCGCCGCGCTTCGACGGATCGGCGAGATAGGCTTTCGCGACCTCGCCGAAGGTCAAAGACGTCTGGACGCTGGGCGTGGCGGTCGCGGCGCTCGGCGCGGGATCGACGCCTCGGGCCATTTCCACAAGCATCAGCCGCGCCTTCTCGCGCGCCTCATGGGGCCAGATTTCGCCGGGCTGTAGCGGGTCGCCCCGGCTAACGTGTTCCGGGGGGTGTTTGCCGATGGTTCGGCGAGTGAGCTTCCCGTTCAGCCGCTTCAACACGAAGTAGGTCCTGGCGTCGCAAGCCGAGATGCGCAGGCCGAAGCCCGGCAGCACAGCGTCCCACAGCTCCATCCGGCCCGTAGCCGGCGCGGGGCGGCGGGCGGTTTTCTCATTGAGGGTGATGCGGGTCATCGTGTTACCCAGGGTAACGCTCAGCGCCGTTGTTGGCGCTACTAGATGGTAGCGCATGTTCGCAGATCTGTTTGTATTTTTTGGGAAAATGTTGCACATGACCGCCCATGGTAGAGGCTGACGTACGTCTGGGGGTCAAGGGGTCGTGGGTTCGAATCCCGCCGCTCCGACCATCGCAAAATCAAGCAGTTGGCGGATTTTGCGGGTCGGTTGATCGATCATCCCTAAGAGCAGAAACGAAGCCGCAGCCTGAACAGGCCCCCGCTCATTTGATGGAAACACGCGACGTTTCCGCGGCGACCATGCGCAGCGGGGCAATGCGACAATCAGCAGCGCCGCCAATCTCCATTTAACCGACGGACTAAGCTTACCCGTAATATTTCCAGCTTAAGAGGCGCTACCTCACAGGCTGGCACGCCGGTTGCTTAGCCCGCCATCCATTGTCCAACGTTTGGACGGGAACCGATGCACGTTTATTCTTTCGACATCCATGACGACACGATGGAAGGGCTGTTCGACACCGCCGTCTATCGCTTCCTCGAAACGCAGACCTCGCGCCGCGCCGACGAGCCGGTGGCGGTCCACACCGAGATCCGCGGCGCGGTGCAGCGCAAATCCGTGACCCTATGGAGCGCGGACGCCGTGAAGCAGTTCGATCGCCTGTGGCAGGCGTTCCAGATCGAACGCGCCAGCTGCGCGCCCTGGTGAGTCGGGCCGGCCGCACTACTCCCCCCTGAAGAAGCCGTAGCTCGGGTCGTCCGGGTAGCGCCCGCCGGGCGGGACCTTCATGCCGAAGGGTCCGATCTCCCAGTCGGCGCTGTCGGGCGCGTGCGGCCCGCTGGTCTCTCGACGAGCGGCGCGGTTGCCTGCAGCGTCCATGTCAGCGGTCGAAGACGCCCAGCTTGCGGCTGACCTGCTCGAGGTAGCGCGCGCGCTTGGCCGGGGCGGCCTGGTCCATCCCGTAGAGCGCCGACCACGACGCCTTGCAGCCCCGCGCCAACAGCGGCCGGAAGCCGCGCAGCATCACCCTGCGGCCCGGATCGCCCATCCACAGCCGGATGAACCAGCGCGGCGCGCCATAGGTGGTGACCACCATCAAGCGGTCGATGCCGCTGAGCGCGTGGGTCGAGATCCCACGCTCGCGATCCAGGGCGAAGGCGACGCCGGGCAGCCAGATGCGGTCGAACCAGCCTTTCAGCATCGCCGGCAGGCCGTACCACCAGGTCGGATAGATCAGCAGCAGGCCGCGCGCGGCCTGCAAGGCGGCGATTTCGCCGGCGATCGCCTGGCGGTCGGCTTCCTGGTCCTCGTAGGCGCGCCGCTCGTCGGCCGAAAGCGCCGGCTGGAAGCCCTCGGCGTACAGGTCCTTGACGGTCACCACATGCCCGGCGCGGTCGAGGTCGGCGACGCAACGGTCGAGCAGCGCCCGGCTGAAGCTCTCGCGAACCGGGTGGCAGAAGACGACCAGAACCTTCATCGGCCGGGGCCGCGGATCATCGCTTCAGCAGCGAATCGAGCCGGGCCTTTGCCTTTTCCAGGTCGGCGAGCGCCTCGCTCAGCCGATCGCGGACATCCTCGTCCAGATCGCCGTCCAGCAGCTGGGTGAAGGCGGCCTCCGGCGGCGGCGACTCGCCCTGGCCGGCGGCGACCAGCCTGCCGACGCCCAGCTCCCGATGCAGCCGCTGGACCCCCTTGATGGTGTAGCCTTCTTCGTGGAGCAGGCGGCGAACGCCCTGCAACACGGCGATGTCCTGCGGCCGGTAGAAGCGCCGCCCGCCCGCCCGCTTCATCGGACGGATGAAGGCGAACTTGGTCTCCCAGAACCGCAACACATGCTGCGGCACGCTCAGCTCGTCGGCTGCTTCCGAGATCGTCCGAAAGGCTTCGGGGCCCTTCGTCACGGGGATCAGCGCGCCAGGGCCTTGTCGACCCGCGCCTTCATGACCTGCGAGGCGCGGAAGCCGATCACCCGGCGGGGATCGATCGGAGCCGGCTCGCCGGTCTTCGGATTACGCCCCATGCGGGCGTTCTTGGCGCGCACCTGGAAGACGCCAAAGCCCGAAAGCTTGACCTGCTCGCCGCGCTCGAGGGCCTGGGACATCAGCTCCAGGACGCGTTCCACCAGCTCGCCACAATCCTGGCGTGTGAGGCCCACTTCCTCGTGGACGGCTTCGCAAAGGTCGGCGCGGGTGACGGTCTCGCCCTTCATCCTTTGCCCGTTTTCTGCAGCGATGCTGTTCATGTCCCTTGATTGTCCCATTAGGTCAAACACTTCAAGGCCCAGTTTCGCATACCCCCTAAAGGTTTGCGTCAGAAGCGCACCACGCAGGCGCCCCAGGTCAAACCGCCGCCCATCGCCTCCATGAGCAGGAGATCGCCCTTCTTGATCCGGCCGTCGCGCACCGCCGCATCCCATGCGAGAGGAATCGAGGCGGCCGAGGTGTTGGCGTGCTCGGCGACGGTGGTGACGACCTTGGTCCCGTCGATGCCCAGCCGGCGGGCGACGCCCTCGAGGATCCGCAGATTGGCCTGGTGGGGGATGAACCAGTCGACCTCCGACACCTCCACCCCGGCGTCGGCCGCCGCCGAGATGATGGCGTCGGAGATGTTGACCACCGCGTGGCGGAACACCTGGTTGCCCTGCATCCGCAGGTGACCGATCTGGCCGGTGGTCGAGACCCCGCCGTCGACATAGAGCAGGTCCTGCTTCGTGCCGTCGGCCATCAGGGCGAAACCAAGAACGCCGCGGTCGGCCTTGGTCCCCTCCCCGCGCGCCGTCTCCAGCACCACCGCCCCGGCGCCGTCGCCGAACAGCACGCAGGTGCCGCGGTCGGTCCAGTCCATCAGCCGGGTCATCTCTTCGGCGCCGATGACCAGGGCGCACTTCGCCCGCCCGCGGGCGACGAAGCCGTCGGCCACCGACAGGGCGTAGACGAAGCCCGAGCAGACCGCCTGGACGTCGAAGGCCGGCCCCACCGGACAGCCCAGCTTACGCTGGACGATGGTGGCGGTGGCCGGGAAGGTCTGGTCGGGCGTGGTGGTCGCCACCACGATGAGGTCGACGTCGTCGGGGGTGCGGCCGGCGGCCTCCAGCGCCCGGCGCGCGGCGGCGACCGCCAGGTCCGAGACCGGCACGTCGTCGGCGGCGCGGTGGCGCTGGCGGATGCCGGTGCGTTCGGTGATCCAGGCGTCGGAGGTGTCCACCAGCTGGGCCAGTTCGTCGTTGGTGACGATCCGGTCCGGCAGGAAGCCGCCGACCCCCGTTACGACGCTACGCTGGACGATCGACACTTAAACCCCTCCTTCGGCGGGCCTTTGGCCCTGCTCGGCCATGGCCGAGGGCAGGCGGCGCATATTTTCTTCGATCTCGCCCGAGAAGTCGCTGCGGGCCAGGTCGACCGCCACGCGCACCGCATGGGCGTAATCGGTCACGCCGGCGCCCCCATGGCATTTCAGCACCATGCCGTTCAAGCCCAGGAGCGGCGCCGCCGGCGGCGGGCTCAGCCGCTCGCTGAAGCGGCGCAGCGACGGTCGCGCCAGGGCCGCGCCGATCGTGCCGGTCAGATTGGCGGTGAGCGCCGTCTTCAGTTCGGCCTTCATGAAGCGGGCCGCGCCCTCCATGGCCTTCAGCGCGACATTGCCGGTGAAGCCGTCGGTGACCACCACGTCGACCGCCCCGCCGGTCAGGTCGTCGCCTTCGACAAAGCCCTTGTAGTTCAGCGACAGGCCGCCCTCGCGCAGGATGCGGTGCGCCTCGCGCACCTCCTCGTGGCCCTTCATCTCCTCGGAGCCGACGTTGAGCAGGCCGACGGTCGGCCGGGCCACGCCGTGGGCGGCGCGGTGGAAGGCCTCCCCCATGATGGCGAACTCGATCAGCCGCTCGGCGTCGCAGTCGACGTTGGCGCCGACGTCGAGGAAGGTTGTGAAGCCGCGCGGATTGGGCAGGCTGGCCACCAGCGCCGGCCGCTCGAGGTCGGCGCTCATCCGCAACAACAGCTTGGAGATGGCCATCAGCGCGCCGGTGTTGCCGGCCGACAGAGCCGCGGTCGCCCGGCCCTCGCGCACCGCCTCGACGGCGTTCCACATCGAGGTGCCCTTGCTGCGGCGCAGCGCCTGGGCGGGCTTCTCGTCATTGCCGATGACGCGCTCGGCGTGGCGCAGCTCTGTGCGGGCGGCCAGGGCGGGCAGCCGCGCGATCTCCGGCGCCAGCACGGCTTCGTCGCCGTGAAGCAGCACGCGCACGTTCGGCGGCAGCGCGGAAAGCGCCTGGGCGACGGCCGGAATCACCACGGACGGCCCGTGGTCTCCGCCCATGGCGTCGATCGAGATCACCAGAGGTTCGTTCAAAGCGGCCTATATCGTCCTTCAAAGGCGGGGCCTCCGGCGCAGCCGGGAACGCCCCCATCCTTACAATTGATCGCGACACGCCGCGCCGAGGGAATCGGGGCGACAATACGCCCGGCTATACGCGAAGAAAACGCCGCCGCCTCATGGCTTTGGCGTCTTCAGCCCCTTCAGCACCGCGAAAGGCGATTCTTCGTGGGTCGGCGGCTCGTAGGCGAACTCGGCCCCCGGCTTGCGCGCGAAGGGATCGATCTCCAGCGCCAGGTGCTCGACGACATAGGCCGCCAGGTCGATGACGTCGGAGTCCAGGACATCCGGCGGATCCGGCGCACCGAACTCCAGCTCGACCTCGTGCGTGCTCTCGCCCGGCGCGTTGGGACTGCCGGCCGGGACGACCCGGACCTCGATCTCGCCCTGCAGCGGCTGTTCGAACGGCTCGGCCGACACCGAGCAAAGCTGCCCGACCGTCGCCTTGAAGCGGCCGACGATCTCCGCCCCGTCGAGCCAGGGCCGCACGGTGAGGTCGGCGGTCAGCGCCGGCAGGCCCTCCAGATCGAGCTCGCGGGCGATCCGGGCGCGGGTCGGGGCGTCGGGTTCCAGACGCAGCTTCAATTCGCCGCGGGCGACCTCGTGCAGCCGGATCGACCGACCCCAGTTTCCGTCCCCGGTCGCGCTCACGGCGTCCTCCAATCAACGCGGCCTGCGAGAAACGGCTCGAGCGGCTGAACGGCCAGATGGGCGCGCTGGGCGATGACATAGTCGGCGAGCGCCGGGACGTGGCCGGCGTCGCCTTCGGCGTAGACAGTGCGCGCCAAGAGGTCGTGCAGGGGGCCGGTCTGCGGCAGCTCGGCGAAGGCGGTGTGGTAGGACTTCACCCGGCCGAAGAAGGCCTCTCCCAGCTTGCGCATCTTCTTGCCGACGGAGAGATCGCCCACACCCATTTCGCGCAAGGCGTCGTCGAGCGCCGCCACATAGGCGTCGAACAGCGCCTGGGAGGTCTCCTTCACCTTCTCGCCGGGCTGGTTCAGCCGGTCGAGCAGCAGGACGACGTGCAGGGTGTAGATCTCGAACCGTCCCTCCACCGTGTCCGGCGCAGCGAAGGTCTCATAGAGGGCGGGCGCACGCGATTGCGTCACCGCAGCGGCGTAAAGCGCGCGGCCGACATCGCGGGTCGGATTGGCTCGGAACAGGCGTTTTAGCATCAGGGCCTCGATTTCGCCCGATCGGCGGACTAAAGGCGGCATTGAACTAAGGGGCGGCGAGCGATAGGTCAAAGCCTCCAGAGCTAAGAACGGGCCCTTTCCGCACATGTTTCGCCGCGCACTCATTGCAGCCTGCGCCATAGGCCTGCTCTCCCCGACCTTGCTGAGCCTCGGCGCCTGCGCGCCGATCACCAGCTATTCCGGCTTCCAGGCGATCGACGCCGACCCGGCCAAGGACGTGAAGGTCGGCGGCGACACCAAGTCGACCGTCCGTGGCAAGCTGGGTTCGCCCTCGGCCACCTCGACCTTCGATCCCAACATCTGGTTCTACATGAACCAGGTGAAGGAGCGGGTCGCCTTCGAGCGCCCCAAGGTCGTCGCCCGCAAGGTCACGGCGATCGCCTTCGACAAGGACAGCGAGCAGGTCGTCGCCGTCAACAACTACACCCTCAAGGACGGGCGCGTGATCGCCTTCAACGAGCACGAGACGCCGACCCTCGGCCGCCAGCTGTCGATCCTCGAACAGGTCCTGGGCACCGTCGGCCGCGGCAGCATGCTGCCGCAGGACGACGAAGGGGTTCCCGGCCAGCGTCCGGGCGACCGACGCTAAGCCGGCCCGACCCGCCACACAGAAAAAAGCGCCCCGGAGATCGCTCTCCGGGGCGCTTCTGTCTCGGCGTCAGGTCGTGATCAGCGCACCGCGCCGTGGGCCAGGACCGCCAGCAGCAGCAGGGCCACGATGTTGGTGATCTTGATCATCGGGTTCACCGCTGGGCCGGCGGTGTCCTTGTAGGGGTCGCCGACAGTGTCGCCGGTCACCGCCGCCTTGTGCGCGTCGGAGCCCTTGCCGCCGTAGTGGCCCTCTTCGATCAGCTTCTTGGCGTTGTCCCAGGCGCCGCCGCCCGAGGTCATCGAGATGGCGACGAACAGGCCGGTGACGATCACCCCCATCAGCATGGCGCCCAGGCAGGAGAAGGCCTGGGCCTTGCCGGCGATCGCGCGGATGACGAAGAACAGCACGATCGGCGAGGCGACCGGCAGCAGGGACGGCACGATCATCTCGCGGATGGCCGCCTTGGTCAGGATATCGACGGCGCGGCCATACTCCGGCTTGACCTCGCCGGTCATGATCCCCGGGTTCTCCCTGAACTGACGGCGGACCTCGGCGACCACCGCCTCGGCCGCCCGGCCGACGGCGGTCATCGACAGGCCGCCGAACAGGAAGGGCAGCAGGCCGCCAAAGAGGAGCCCAACCACCACGTAAGGATTGGACAGGTCGAAGGCGATCGCCCCCACCCCGTCGAAGAAGGACCCCGGGGCGGCGTTGGCGGTGAAGTACTTCAGGTCCTCGGTATATGCGGCGAACAGCACCAGGGCGCCCAGGCCGGCCGAGCCGATGGCGTAGCCCTTGGTCACCGCCTTGGTGGTGTTGCCGACGGCGTCGAGCGCGTCGGTGGAGACCCGCACTTCGGCCGGAAGGCCGGCCATCTCGGCGATGCCGCCGGCGTTGTCGGTGACCGGGCCGAAGGCGTCGAGGGCGACGATGAAGCCGGCCAGCGACAGCATCGAGGTGGTGGCGATGGCGATGCCGAACAGGCCCGCCAGATTGAAGGCGACGATGATGCCGACGATGATCGACAGCGCCGGCAGCGCCGTCGATTCCAGCGACATCGCCAGGCCCTGGATGACGTTGGTGCCGTGGCCGGAGACCGAGGCCTTGGCGATCGACTTCACCGGCCGGAAGTTGGTGCCGGTGTAGAATTCGGTGATCACCACGATGGCGGCGGTCACCGCCAAGCCGACGACGCCGCACCAGAACAGGCTCATGCCGTCGAAGCTGCGGACGCCGACGGTCAGGACGCCGGGGACCATCCGGTTGATCACCCACCAGATGGCGATCAGCGACAGGCCGCCGGTGACCATCAGTCCCTGGTAGAGGGCGCCCATGATGTTGCGGCTCTTGCCAAGCCGAACGAAGAAGGCGCCGATGATCGAGGTGATGATGCAGACCGCGCAGATGGTCAGCGGCAGCAGCATCATGTTCGCCACCGCGGCGGTTCCGCGGAAGAAGATCGCCGCCAGCACCATGGTGGCGACCGTCGTCACCGCATAGGTCTCGAAGAGGTCGGCGGCCATGCCGGCGCAGTCGCCAACGTTGTCGCCGACATTGTCGGCGATGGTCGCGGCGTTGCGCGGGTCGTCCTCCGGAATGCCGGCCTCAACCTTGCCGACCATGTCGCCGCCGACGTCGGCGCCCTTGGTGAAGATGCCGCCGCCAAGACGGGCGAAGATCGAGATCAGGCTGGCGCCGAAGCCCAGCGAGACCAGGCTGTCGACCACGTCGCGGGCGGTCGGATCGAGCGCCAGCGGCCCGGTCAGGATCCAGAAGTAGACGCTGACCCCCAGGAGCGCAAAGCCCGCGACGAGCATGCCGGTGACCGCGCCCGAGCGGAAAGCCAGGCTGAGGCCCTTCTCCAGCCCCTCGGAGGCCGCCTGGGCCGTGCGCACATTGGCCCGCACCGAGATCAGCATGCCGGCGAAGCCCGCCAGACCCGACAGCACCGCGCCGATCGCGAAGCCGACCGCCTCGAGCGGACCGATCAGCAGGGCCACCACGATCAGGATGACGACGCCGACGATGGCGATGGTGGTGTATTGCCGCCGAAGATAGGCCTGCGCGCCTTCCTGGATGGCGGCGGCGATCTCCTGCATGCGCGCATTGCCGGCCGGAGCCTTCAACAGCACGCTGGTCTGCACGGCGCCGTACAGCACGGCCAACAGGCCGGCGACGATCACCAGCAACAGAGTTGAACTCATAAAAGCGCCCCTTTTGCGTTTCGCGAGGGCGGGACTCCTGCCGCAGTGGAACGCGGCCGAATTCGAGATTTCCCGCCCTGGTTTCCCTGATGCCGGAACGCTTCTTATTGGCGCGCCAGCTTATTAACGGAGCGGAGGGTGCCAAGGATCGCCGACGCACGCAATGGTTGGCGCGTCATTGCTCGACGGGCCGAGGTCTGCGCGCGGGCGAATCTTGCCGCAGACCAGTCTTCGCGTCAGGTCGTGGGCGGCCGGGCGCGGCGGCTGGACACCTGGGAGACCACCGTGACCGAACGCACCACGTTCGGACCGCAGATTTGCGCGGAGATTCGCATCATCGCCGCGGCCAGCTTGGCCGCGTCGATCTTCTGCAGGTCCTTGGGTACGGTGAACGGGGTGTCGTGGGCCGCGCGCACCAGGGCGTCGCGCAGGAAGGGCTCCTTGGCCCGCCAGCGCGAGGTGTCGGAGCCGCTGGCGAGATTGAGCCGCACCGAGACGAAGACATAGTTGGCCAACTTGCCGTCGACGATGATCGGCAGGGCGACCGGCTGCAGATCGACATACTGCCCGACCTGCTTGCTCGCCGGCTCGCCTTCGCCGGCCCGGGCGGGCGCGGCGGCGGACAGCAGAAGCGGCAGGAGGCAGATCAGGCGCCGACGAAGCATGGCCCCAGTCTGGCGCCGACAGGTTTCCGTCCGGTTGAAGCGTCAGGCGCGCGCCGTCGGCCGAACCGTGATATTCTTGTCCATGCCCAGGAGGAGGCAGGCGCATGTCACTGACGCGCCGTCACGCGATCCAGATCGCGCTCGCTGCGGCCGCCGCTGGGCTGGTCGCGCCGCCCGCCTGGTCGTCCGAAACACTGCTTTCCCCCGAGATGACGGGAACCGGGACGCCGGATCTCGGGACACCGGATCTTGCGACACCGGGGCTGGACGCCCTGGTCAACGGCGCCAGCGACGCCTTCGACCGGCTCACCGTCCCGGTGACGCTGAACGGCCACGGCCCCTACCCCTTCATGGTCGACACCGGCGCGAACATCTCCTGCGTGGCCCGGCGGGTGGCCCAGGCCCTGGCGCTGCCGGTTCAGCCCTCGCGCCCGGTGCACACCATGGTCGCGGTGCGGTCGCAGCCGCTCGCCTTGATCGACGTGCTGACGGTCGGGCGCCAGACCCGCCGCAGCATGGCGGCCCTGGCCCTGCAGCTGGAAGATCCGCGCCTCGGCGGCGTCCTGGCGGTGGACTGGCTGCAGAACCAGCGGCTGACCCTCGACTTCACGCGCAACAGCCTGGAGCTGGCGGACTCCCGGCACGATTTCAGCCGCCCGGGACGGGTCATCCTCCAGGCGCGCCGCCGGCTCGGCCAGCTGACGATCGTCGACGCCGAGCTCGGCGAGACGCGGATCAGCGCCTTGATCGACTCCGGCTCCGAGGCCAGCCTGTGCAACGCCCCGCTGCGCCGGCTGATCGAGCGTCGCCGCGGCGCGGGCGAGCGCCGCCAGATGGTGCAGATGATCTCGGTCCTTGGCGAGCCGTTCGCCGGCGAACTGCTCTACCTGCCCTTCCTGCGCCTGGGCGGGCTCGAGCTTGGCAACGTGCCGGTGGTGCACGCCGACACCCACGCCTTCCAGATCTGGGGCGTGGCCGACGTCCCGGCGGTGCTGCTCGGCATGGACCTGCTGCGCCAGTTCCGCGCGGTCTCGCTGGACTACGGCCGCTCCCAGGTCCGCTTCGACCTGCACCCGGCCTAGCGGGGTGCGCCAGCCGCAGAGCGTAGGGCGGCGTTCTCGGCCGAGATCCGCAGCCACAGCGCCCCAGCGTTCAGCAGCGAGAAGACCAGGGCGTAGGCCGGCAGGGCGAAGACCAACGGCAGCACCGCGATCTCGCCCGCCACCACCAGATAATTGGGATGGGCGACCATCCGATAGGGCCCGCGGCGAACCAGAGTCTCGCCAGGGATCGTCAGGATGCGCGTGGTCCAGCGCGGGCCGAGGCTGGCCAGGGTCCAGACCCGAAGAAGCTGCAGAACGGCGTAGATCGCCAGCCAGCCCAGGCGGGCCGGACGGTCCCAGGCGAGGAGCCACAGGCCGCCCAGCCAGGCGGCGTGCAGCGCGACGATCAGCGGATAGTGCGCCGCCCCGCTCTCCCGCGCGCCGCGCGCCAGCAGCCTGCGGGTGTTGCGCCGGGCGAGCGCCAGCTCGCCGAGCCGCTGGGCGGTGACGAGGCCGAGAATCAGCGCCGCGGCGATCATGCCGCCAGCAGGGTGGCGGTGCTGGCGGTGAAGCCCGGGCCAAGCGCCGTCAGCACCGAGCGCGGCGCAAGACCGCCGCGGCGGGCCCGGTCCAGCACATAGAGCACGGTCGGGGCGGACATGTTGCCGTGGTCGGCCAGCACCGCCCGCTCGTGGTCCAGCGCGCCCTGGCCGAGATCCAGCGCCGCTTCCAGCGCCTCGATCACCTTGGTCCCACCGGGATGGCACAGGAAGCGGTCCACCGTCTCGAAGCCGAGGCCTTGCTGGGCCAGCATCCGCTCCACGGCCGGACGCAGGTTCTGGCGCGCGAAGTCGGGGATCGACTGGGCGAAGATCACCCCCAGGCCCTGCGGGTCGACCCGCCAGCCCATGATGTCGAGGGTGGCGGGCCAGGTATGTTCCGCGCCGCTGACGACCTGGGCGAAGCCGCCCTCCGCCCCGGCCTGCAGCACGCAGGCCGCCGCGCCGTCGCCAAACAGCGCCGTGGCGACGATGTCGGCCTTGGTCGGCAGCTCCAGCCGGAAGGACAGTGTGCAGAGCTCGAGACAGACGAACAGCACGCGCGCCCCCGGCTCGGCGCACGCCAGGCGCGCCGCCAGGGTCAGGCCGGTGACGCCGCCGGCGCAGCCCAGGCCGAACACTGGGACTCGGGCGGCGTCGCTGCGGAAGCCGAGCGCGCCGG
>Ga0105248_10004162_pt1 | contig 16001 bp, 14 predicted proteins | sample KBSS34metaG_FD_81524 | JGI IMG/M metagenome (GOLD analysis project Ga0105248, IMG submission 81524) | Switchgrass rhizosphere microbial communities from Kellogg Biological Station, Michigan, USA - KBS S3-4 metaG | ecosystem: Host-associated > Plants > Roots > Rhizosphere > Soil | place... | reverse complement strand
TAGACCAACCGTTACCGCCGGATTGAAATGTCCTCCGGAAACGTGGCCCACCGCATACGCCATCGTCAGCACCGAGAGACCAAAGGCGAACGAAACGCCGAGCAGTCCGATACCGACTTCGGGGAAGGCCGCGGCTAAAACAGCGCTGCCGCATCCACCGAGAACCAGCCAGAGCGTGCCCAGGAATTCCGCGGTCATTCTTTGTGAAAGTGAGAATTCGTCCATTGCTTTATTCCCTTTCTGAGTAGTTGATGAGCTCACACGTCAGTGAGCTGGAGCTGAATAACGCGCGACGATCACGGTGACGTTATCGTGGCCACCGTTACTCAACGCACGGTCAACAAGGCTGCGGCACGCCGACTCGGCAGAACGCGAACTGTTCATAATGGCTTCGATGTCAGCGTCGCGAACCATATCCGTCAGACCATCAGTGCACAGCAGTAGCTGATCGTCATTCTCGAGAATGCGCTCATAGACGTCCGGCTCACCTTCGCCTTCCTTCGAGCCAAGAGCTTTCAGCAGGAGACTGCGCAGCTCGATTACCAAGGGATCATCGGGGGCGTGCGTCCCATCCTGCACGAGACATTCGCCTACAGTGTGATCCTGCGTGAGTTTGATCAGCTTTCCGTGGTGGAGGAGATAAGCACGCGAATCGCCGATATGACTGATGATCAAACCGTTGCCGTAAATCACAGCCGCGGTCAGAGTCGTGCACATTCCCCTTAAGCGAGGATCGGCGGCAGCATCGCGAAGCAAAGCGTCGTTGATGCGACGAAACCGATCCTTCATCCGCCACATCACCGTATTTTTTTCTTTAGGACTCCAGCGGAACTGCCAGTCGGGAGTGTGCAAGGCCAGACTCAGCAGCGTGTAGATCGCCTGACGGCTCGCAACTTCACCTGCAGCCTCGCCGCCAACACCATCCGCCAAAACCATGCCGTAACCTGACTCCTCGAATAACTCACCGGGCAGAGTCTCAGCTTCACCAAGATTGGTGAGAACAGTCTCGACCGCACGGCCCACGCGAACGAGCAGAAAATGATCCTCGTTATTCGACCGGACCAATCCTTTCTCCGACATTCCGAAGAAATCGACGTTTATTCGCGAAGAGAACGGCGCCGGCGGAGTTTCATCCTGCGGTTTTGAGGTGCGGGCGCCGAAGTTCGATTGAGGTTTGTCGCTCATGATAGTTTTCGAGGGTCAGGCAATTTCCACCTCACTCGGCACTCTCAGGTTGAGCTGCCGCGTGGCGCTCGCAGCAACTCGACCCAGAACTCCGGCGTAGGTCGGAAACGATAAAGGGACTTGCGCAAGTTCATCGACGCGCATTCCACCTGCCATAGCGACAGAGGCAACCTGGGCGATCTCTACGGCGCGCTCTCCCACAATATGACAACCTAGAATCTCACGCGTTGGTCTCTCCACGATTAACTTGCAGAAACCGTCCGTGCGGCCATCGATGATCGTGCGCGTGGTTGTATCGAAGTTGATCTTTGCGATTATTACGTCGTGAGTGGCGCGCGCTCTCGCCTCAGTCAGACCAACTTGCGCATACTCCGGATCAGTGAAGCTGCCGATCGGAGCCACCTGCTCCGGAATATCCATCGTGCTGCCCTTGACAGCATTCGTCCCGGCTATAAACCCGTCGTGAACGGCCTGTGGAGCAAGCATCAAGCGCCCGGTAACATCACCGGCCGCGAAGACATGTGAAGCTGACGTGCAAAGAAAATCGTCGACCTCAATAAATCCTCGGTTATCCGTTTCGACGCCGGCCTTGTGCAGGTCCAGGCCCGCGGTATTCGCTATCCAGCCGATCGCTGTCACTGCCAGCGCCGCTTCCGCGATTCCCCGCTCTCCGTTGTGAGAAAAGTTCATCCTTACGCCTGCCGGTGTCTTTTCAAACGAATCGATCACTCCAAAATTTTCTCTGACTTCAATGCCGGATTTGCGAAAGCCGCACGCAACTGCGGCTGAAACGTCTTCATCCTCCGTCGGAACGATTCGCGGGCCGGCGTGGAAGAGTTGAACTTTGGAACCGAACGCGTTGAAGATCGATGCTACCTGCGCGCCTGTTGCTCCGCCTCCAATCACGAGCATCGAAGGTGGAACTTCGCTAAGCTTCCAGGCATCGCTGTGAGTTGCTGTCAGTTCGGCTCCGGGGACCGATAACTGACGGCTGACGCCGCCGGTGCAGATAACGATGTGCTTACCTTCAAGCTCAAGGCCGCCGGCGGTGGCGATCGTGTGCGGATCGACAAAGCGAACCGGACCGCATTGCTCGTGAACAACTACACCCACGTCGTCGATTTGTTGTCGAAACGCAGAATGCTCGCGCACGGCGCAGCTAACTTCCCGCACGCGCTCGAGTAACAACGCGTAGTCGAGGACCGGCGCTCCGACCCTGATACCGTATTGACCCAACTGCCGCGCGTCGCGCATGAGCCGCGCCGCATGGGCCAACGTTCGCACCGGCACCGGTCCATCGTTCGCGGCCATGCCGCCAAAGAGGTCACGCGTGACCAGAGCGGTTTTTGCTCCCAAGTCACCGGCACGAAGCGCAGCGACGACGCCGGCAGGACCGGCTCCAATGACGATCACGTCAAACATGTGGTTCAACTTCTACCTGAGGGGCGCGAACCCGACGCCGGGCGAGGCGATTAACTGGACCACGCAGTAAAACATAGGGCACTACGGCCAGGAGAATGGCGACCGTGAGAGTCTCAAACGGATAAAACCAGCGGCCCATCACCCACTCGTAAATCAAGTCCATCACCACGGCCAGGATGAAAACCCTCGCGACCGATCGCCAACCTTCGCGCAACAGATCAACACGTTGAGCCGGTTCGGTAAGCATTGTCCAAAGGTAAGGCGGCCGGCCCTCACGAGCATCTTTCAATCCGGCGCGCAACGCTAACAGTGCCGCCATCAGCGGCTGAAGTATGAGCCGAAAGGTCATCGGACCACCGACGCGGTCCACCAGGCCTTCCCACCCTCGCATGATTAATTCTTCCATCAGAAATAGATCGAACCAGACACTTGAACCGAGTGCCCCTGGAACGTCGATCGGTTTGCAAACTCCTTAAAATATTTGAAGCCGACGGTCGCTCGATGCCACGGCAGCGTCACGTTTGACACGAACCCCAATGCGTTTACCTTGTAATGTGCGGCTGCCTGCGGCGGAGTAATGGCCGGCCCGGTCTTGTCAGTTGTTTGCCACTGGTTGTAGCCGACGAGCCCGACTTGAAGACTCGACTTATCTCCCACTCCGATTGAGTGAGTCACTGAATAATCCAGATTCAAGGTTTGACCGGGATGAATCCCCGTTTGCTTTTGCGTAGTGTGAAACTCATACATCTGAAACGCAGAGATAGACGTGGCTTTGTTTTTAGTCAGGTAGATCGTTTGACCGGAAGAGAGAGCGTGGGTCCAATAACCAGAACCCACGTTATCGTTAGCCTCCGCGTCGAACCTTCCGGTCGGCGCGAGGAAGCCGTAAACGGCGCGAATCGCGATCCGCTCTTTGTTCCAACCTAAAATGAACGGTTGATAATATGAGTCGGCAAAACCGCTACCGCCGCTGATCGGGCCGGTAACGTCTGAGGTGAGAGAGTTATTGGCAACAGGCAACGTCGCCGACATCGAGAACCGCGCGCCGCCGGGAATCTCCTTTTTGCTCACCCACGTCAGAGTGTTCATGTCCATCACCACGGAGTTGTTGCCCGTCGCGAGAACCTCGCCGTCAGGTCCTTTGAAGCGATCTCGCGAGTAGATGAGCAGTTGATTCGAGTAGGTAAAACCCGATGCGGGTGTCACGCCGGAATTAGTAGCGCTCATTCCCAACGGATACACACCTCTCACCTGCCCCTGAGCCGTTCTCAACCAAACGATTGCGCAAATCACCATCGACAATGCGATCCATTTCGTCTTGAACATCTCTATGTTTGAAGATCCGCAAGCCAACGCAGGGCTTTCAGTCCGGGCATGAAGCAATATTCACCGCCGCGCGTGACAACGAACTGCGGGATTCCCTGGTAACGCTTCCGCACCGGCTTACGTGGCAAAATGAAATTGCCGGTCCCGTCATTCGAACCAAGGATCGGATCCGCATCGGAACCAGCTCCAAAGAAGACACCGTCGTTTATCCACTGCGATTGGACGAATTCAAACTGTCTTCCGAGATGGGCGCCGACAAAAGCAAACATCAGCCCGCGATCGGCGCCATCGTCGTCGAGCACGTCTTCAGGCAGTAATGGACCATAAGCAGTGCCACGACGAATCATGCGATGAATTCGGGCCACCCCCGCGATCGATGCGTCACGCGGATTCGTGCGGCGTATGTGCGAGCCGCCGGGTGTTTTCAAGCCTGACGGATCGTCTGCCTGGAAAAGAAAATCGTTATTGCGTAACGAATCGGCGCCGAGCTCGGGATTGTCGTGAAACGGGCAGAGAGCGAGTGGGGCGCCACTACGCCAGCGGCCCATCATCTTGGCGGCCAGTAATTCCTCATCGTCGTGACCGGTTGAATTCGATCTCAGGTAGCGACGAAACTCAGCCACGCGTTGCTGCAACTTCCGAAAGACGACATACGTGCCGTTTCGTCCGAGCACTTCAGGCTCGGTCTGCTGAATTCCACCAAGCTCATCCGGATAGCCCAGGACAAACTCACCTGCTTTCAGTGGCTCTTCTTTGGGATTGCTTCCGGGAATCCCGCTGCCTTCGATCGCCGGATGACTGATGCCATCGCGATACCCAAAAGGCTCTCTCTCGTTGGGCAAGGCATGACAGTTCTGACGCCAGATCGCTTTGACTCCTTTCATTTGCTGGTAAGTGTTTCGCGCGCGCGCGAGGACGGCTTCAAGTTGCGCTTCGTCAGGCGAAACCGTTACGAGTACGACGTGAACGTCCGGCGTTCCGAATGGCTCCTCCCAATTCTCCGGACTGCTTGGTCCAACATCGCCCAACTCTTTGGCCCTTGCTCTCATTCCCTGCCGAAACTCCCAGGACATGCTGTCGAGCGACGCCTGGAGAACACCGAGCGCTTTTAAGCCCTGGTAAGTCACGGCAGCACTGACCCACGTGTCTGCCAATGGACTGTTCGGATTGGCAGCCGAGGTCACAACCTTCGACACTCGATCCATCAACTCCCTTCCCGCGTTGCGATCGTCGATGCGCAGTGCGATGTAAGTCGCCACGTACGGCGCAGGACGGGGACGCAACACACCGCTTTGTATGTCGTCCAGCTCGAGTAACGAGGTCACGAATCGTCTCCTTACAAAATCGGCGGTCAGGCGGTGGCAATGTTCTTCCAAAAATTCTTCAGGCTCTCCGTTCCGCCGAAGAGCGTCGTGAAGTTAGTCGAATCAACCATCACGATGTCACCCGCTCGACCGTTTGCGGGTGGCAACCAGAGCAGACAGTTGAACTCAGTATTGCCTGCCGCCGTGAAGGGATGTGGACGATCGGGATCGATCGGCTGGCGGGCCAATACCCGCACCGTCTGGCCATCATCGTTTGTCAGGGCGTAGTGCGGCAGATGCGGATGGAAATTGAGTGTGGGGACATTCTTGAGCAGGCCAAGTTGGTCCAGATCGCGGAACGCGGTTAAGGGAACAATGTCCCTGGTCCCTTTCACTAATGCTGGACGCAGTCCCCACTGATTCATCACCGGAACATCGAACGCTGTCATCAGCGAGCGCGTGTACTGGCTGAACCGCTGCTGGCGCGGCACGAGCGTGTCGCCGTGGTGCTGATATTCCATTTGCTGTTGTTTTTTATCTTCGACAAAGCCGACGTCGTGATGTGGACCGATCATGAGGCAGGTACCCTCACGTTTCAGCCACTCTTTGATAGCTTCGATCTCTTCCGGCGCTGCGGTCTGTTCGGAGGGCAGGTGGTCCAGTCCGAAGACCAGCAGCGTGTCGGTGTCTGCGAGGATGCGCTCGTCGATCGGCTGTTTGTATCCGGCCTGGTCAATACGCTGGAACACGGCAACGGGATGGCCCGTGACTTCACCCGCGATCTCCTGAAAGCTGAGCGTCGAGCGGTGAAATAATTCGAGCGTGCCGGCGATGCCCTGAAGAAACTGCGCGGCGCTCCATTCGGGTGTTTCGTAAGCGGGCCAAAGCACATTGCGCACTTCGGTCATGGTGGAGAAACGGTTCTCCATCGCTGCCGGATCGCGTTGCGTTTCCCACGGGTAGCTCCACGTCCAGTAAATGCTCAAGCGGCGTGTCCCAGGCGTGTACTTGCGCGCGACGTGCGTTTGGTTGTAAGTGCGCGCATGACGATTATTTGCGCTCATCGCGACTACGCCTTTCTTCGGAAGCGAGCGTTACTGCATTTGATCCAGCATGTCGGATAACGCAGCCTTGACGTTCAACGCTTTCTTTATTTCATCCGCAGTGACATACGGATACTCGCCGTATTCCAGAAAGCTCGGACGCTGATGGTCACGAAAGAAACGGGTCACTGCTGCTACGTTTGTCTTCCAGTCTTCCGGCCAGCCCTCGAGATTTACAAAGACAGTAGTAACGCCGGTCTTCAGAAACAGCGCGATAGCATCCTCGAGATACTTATCGAAGTCAGTGTCGAAGATGCCTTGATACATGAAGTGCAGTCCGGAGCCGACGTCAAACAGGACCCAGCGCAGGTAATGAAGCTTGAGCGGGGCAAGGACAAATGGATCTGCCTTTACCGCAGCCTCAATCGTTTTTCCGTACTCGCGAATTGCCTCTTCGCGGCCCGGTTTAACTTTCGCGATGATGGTAAAACCGTAATTCGCCGGCGTTCTTGGATAGACCGGGCCGTACTTACCTTGCTCTAAATGGTCCGTTTCATGGGGTATCGCCATTGCCTGCGGCTTGATCGCCATAACCGTTCTCCTTTTCAGTTCAACTAGCAGAATCGTAGCCGCGGCGGCGTTATCTGCCACTGTCACTATTGACAGTGCCCTGCCTCAGGCAAACTCTGAATAATCGCCCTCAGTGATTGCTCTAATCACAAAAATTAAAAATTCAAGGAGAGATAGACCATGGCCAGGATGATCCTTTCGTGTGTTGTTTTAACCATTGCCTTCACAGCCGGGAGCATGACTGCTTTTGCGCAAAGAGAGACCGTCACCGGAGTCGAGGTCGAACGAGACCTGGCGCTGCTGCGACGTGACTTGAAGTCAGATAAAAAGAAGTTGATTGCCCTGAACGTGCCGCTGACGCAGGATGAGGCGACCAAATTCTGGCCGGTATACGATGAATACACCGGCGAGATGTCCAAAGTCTATGACGAGTTTTATTCGATCATCAGGGAATACGCGGCGAATCAAAAGACCCTTACCGACGCGCAAGCGAGCAGCATGATCAACCGCTGGGCGGCCATTCAAGTTCAACAGGCACAAACGCGACAGAAGTACATCCCGATGGTCGAGAAGGTCATCTCCTCGCGAAAGGCCGCGCTGTTCTTTCAAATCGATCGCCGCCTTTACGAGCTGATGGACTTGCAGGTGGCTTCGCAGATCCCGCTGGTAGCGCAGTAAGTCAGCCGGCGAGATCCGGGATGAGATAAAACATCAGCGCAATGATGGCGTAGACAGTGACGAGCTGCACTCCCTTGTACCAGTTGGATTGCCCGTCACTGCAAACCATCGCGCCAATCAACACGGCCATTAACAACGAACCGATCTCCGCGCGGCTAAACGCGAGCTCGAGCGGTTGAGGCGCGATGAAATAACTTGCCAGTACGAGCAACGGCGCGACAAACAGGGCGATCTGTATGCAGCTTCCCAGCGCGATACCAACTGACAAGTCCATCTTGTTTTTCCGCGCCATCGCCACGGCGGAACCACTCTCCGCGGCGCCGCCGACAATGGCTACGAACACGATGCCGATGAACACCTGCGACATTCCCAGTGCCTTGCCGGTTTCTTCCGCGGCGCCGACAAGAATCTCGCTCATCCACGCAGCCAGGACGGATGCTGCGAGCAAGCTAATCACAGCGCGAGGGATTCCCCATTGTTCGCCGTGATGTGCTGAGTCGTGCTCGGCGGCGTCCACACCGGCAAAGGCGCTGGAATGCGTTTTGAGGGAGTAGAGAATATAGAGTGCATAAGCGACCAGCAACAAAATCGCGATGCCGACATTTAACAGTTGTTCCTGCCGAATTACCTCGTTCGGCGCAAACACACGGCTGAAAGCGCTCGGCACCGTCATACTCACCGCAGCCAAAAACATCATCGTGCTGTAAGCGCGCGCGGCGGTCGGATTGAACCGTTGATCGTGATAGCGAATGCCGCCCGTAATAAAGCCGACGCCGAGAGCAAGTAAAAGATTTGCCAGGATCGCGCCCACCAGTGAGGCTCGCACCATGTCGAGATAACCGGCCTTCAATGCCACGAGCGCGATGATCAATTCCGGCGCATTGCCGAAAGTTGCGTTTAGCAAACCGCCGACGGCGTCGCCGGTGCGAGTCGCAATCTGTTCGGTGGCCCGCACAATCAGCGCCGCTATCGGAATGATTGCGACCGCCGCCATGAAGAACAACAGCGGCGCGGAGACGTGGGCGAGATGTTCCAGAACCACAGTGACGGGAATGAAAATGAACAGCCAATTGATCGGGCTGCGAAGAAAGTCACCCAGGGGCGAACGTGGTAATACTGCGACGTGGTCTGTTGCACTCGACATGTTCGTCTTCCTCTGTTCAGTGAGCACGCTCGGGAAAGCCACACGCCTCGCGGTGACGGCGAATTATCGCGATCGCCTCGTCGGCGTTGGCTACGCAGATAGGAATATTTACGTCTTCATCGTTGATAAGCGGAGTCTCGAACGAGAGCATGGAGGTGCGCACCCATTCGACCAGGCCCGGCCACAGCTTTCCGACCAGAATCAACGGCGTTTGCTTGAGATGACGCACCTGAAGCAATTGCCAGATCATCATCGTTTCCAGGACGGTGCCGATACCGCCCGGCGCTACGATGAAAGCATCCGATGCGAGCACGAAGTGATGCAGGCGGGTAAAGAAAGTGCGGTGTTCGTAGGAAAGCCCGACAAACGGATTCACTTCCTGTTCGAAAGGAAGATCGACCCGAATGCCCACGGACTGGGAGCCATCTGCAGCGCCAACGCCTTCATTCGCCGCCTGCATCAATCCAGGACCACCGCCCGTGATGATGTCGCACCCTAATGCGGCGAGTGCCTTTGCGGCTCGTTTGGTTTCCTCGTAAGCGATCGTGCCGGGCTTGGCTCTTGCAGATCCGAAGATCGTCACGCGATAACGTTCTCGATGTGAAGGCTGGAGACGTGTCAGGTTGTTGACGACGTCCCATAGGCCCAACACGGAGTCGATCAAAACCTGCTTAACCGCCTCCTCGTCAGCAAGTGTGACTACGTCTGTGGGCTGTAGTGTGTTTTCCATATCAATCCTGTAAGTCGGGGGCTCAGATTTCAATCACATCGCCAAGCGCCGGACGTTCTGACGCCATTCCAAAACGTGATTGGATAAGATCGCTGAACGCTTTCCGCGCACGATCCTCGCCATGCGTGATGATCGTGCGCGGCCGTGAGGGCGCGAGAGTGCCGAACCACTCGAGTAAACCAGTCTGATCGGCGTGAGCACTGAAGCCGCCCATGGTGTGGATGGAAGCGCGGACGGGGATTTCCTCACCCATTATCATTATCGACTTGGCGCCATCGACGAGCTTCCGGCCGAGTGTGCCCTGCGATTGGAAACCCACTATCAACACCGCGGTCTCCGGTATCGGCAGGTTATGACGCAGGTGATGCATGATTCTGCCGCCGTTGCACATCCCGCTGCCCGCCATGATCACGCAGGGTCCTTTTGTATTGTTCAGAGCCCTCGACTCACCGGGACTCGAACACGGACGAGCAGAGCTCAGATTTCGGAGCAGCTCGCCTGACTGGACCATCTCCCGTGCCTCGCTATCGAATAGTTCATTGCTCCGGCCGTAAATCTTCGTGGCCTGGATTGCCATCGGACTATCGAGAAAGATCGGGAACCGCGGGAGTGTTTTTCTCTTGAAAGCGCCGGCCAGCAAGTAGAGCAGTAATTGAGTGCGCCCGACAGCAAACACGGGCACTAAAACCTTCGCCTTATTTTCAATCGCCTTGGCGATGATCTCTCGGCCTTCGATCGCCGTGTCGTGCATCGAGCGATGATTTCGATCGCCGTAAGTAGATTCCATGATCACGGCGTCGGCTTCTTTGAATGGTTCGGGATCGTTGAGCAGCGGCGCTCCACGCGGTCCCAAGTCACCCGAGAACACGACGACTTTCTTGTGACCGTTCTCAGTGACGGTCAACTCCACACTCGCCGAACCGATGACGTGTCCGGCGTCGACGAGACGCGCCTCGATTCCCGGAGCAACTGCGAATCGCTCGTTGTATTTGACGGGAGTAGCCAGCGGTTTCAGCTTGCGAACGTCCGCTTCCTCAAACAAAGGTTCCAACGGCGGCAACTTCGAGCGGGCCCGTTTCTGGTTCTGCCGCTTCAGATCCTGTTTCTGTAACGCGAGTGAGTCTTTGAGAATCAGGGTGGCGATTTCGAGAGTCGGGCGCGTCCCGTAGATCGGCCCGTTGTATCCGTTGCGTGTCAACAATGGTAAGCGGCCAATATGGTCCAGGTGGCCGTGGGTCAGGACCACCGCATCCAGCTTACCGCCTTCGAGACGCGCCTTACGCCGGTTCTTGGCGCTCTCTTCTTTGCGGCCTTGAAAGAAACCACAATCAACCAGAATACTGGCCTGGTTCGTAACCACGTGATAGGCCGATCCGGTCACGTCACCCGCTGCGCCATGAAAATGAATTTTCATCGATCCTCCCGCCGCCGTGACTAGAACGGCCACCGCCACTCGACTACGTCTGGCCTGTCGATTCCGAACTGGTGCGCATACTGCCGGCAGCCAATCTGCATGTTTCTAAATTTCTCTTTCGCGTGCGCGCCGATTGCTTGGAGCTTGGCCACGCGATCGATGACGTCCATCGCCACGGTGTAGCGATCGATCCCGTTATCGATGGCCAGTTCCATGGGCGTATTTATGTTGCCTCGTTCGATGTAGCCCCGAACGTGCATGTTCGAATGATTCGTTCGGTTGTAGGTGAGTTTATGAATCAGCCACGGGTATCCGTGGAAGTTGAAAATGACCGGCTTGTCGAGGGTAAACAGACTGTCGAAGTCGCGATCGCATAAACCGTGTGGATGCTCCTGGTCTGATTGCAACTTGAACAGGTCGACCACATTGATAAAGCGAATCTTGAGATCGGGAAACTCGGTTCGGAGTAAGGCTGTAGCTGCCAGTGCTTCCTGGGTTGGAATATCACCGGCGCAGGCCATCACCACATCAGGCTCTAGTCCGGCATCGTTGCTGGCCTGCGCCCAGATGCTGATGCCTTTGGTGCAATGAGTAATCGCCGTGTCGATATCCAGATACTGCAAGTGCATCTGCTTGTCGCTGACGATCACGTTGATGTAATTCTCGCTGCGCAGGCAATGATCGGCGACGGATAAGAGGCTATTCACATCCGGGGGCAGGTAGATACGTGTAACTTCAGCTCGCTTGTTTATGACTAAATCGAGAAAACCCGGATCCTGGTGAGTAAAGCCGTTGTGATCCTGCCGCCAGACAGTTGAAGTGATCAGCAGATTCAGCGAAGCGATTCGGCGTCGCCACGGCAGATCGTTACAAATGGACAACCACTTGGCGTGCTGGTTGAACATCGAATCGATCACGTGCGCGAATGCTTCATAGGTTGAGAGGAAGCCGTGCCGGCCGGTGAGCAGATATCCTTCCAGCATGCCCTCGAGCGTGTGCTCGCTCAGCATTTCAATCACGCGGCCGTCAGGAGAGAGCTCGCCGCCATCGCTGTCTTCGGGAAAGTAATCGGCCAGCCAGAGTTTCTTGCTGGCTTCGTAAATCGCGTGCAGCTTGTTCGACGTGTTTTCGTCAGGGCTGAAAACCCTGAATGAATTCGGGTTCAACTTCATCACGTCGCGCAGAAACTTCCCGAGCGGCTTCGTGTTTTCCGCCTCGACATGACCCGGGTGGTCAAACTTCTCAGCGTACGCCCGGAAATCAGGCAGGCGAAGATCCTTCTTGACCTGACCACCATTCGCGTGTGGGTTGGCGCCCATGCGACGGTTACCCGTTGGCGTCAGATCCAGCAGCTCTGCTATCAGCCGGCCCTCGGCATCGAATAATTCTTCCGGCTTATAACTCCGCATCCACTGTTCGAGCTGTTTCAAATGAGCCGCGTTCTTTTTCACTCCCGACAGTGGCACTTGATGCGCGCGCCACAAGCCTTCGACCCTGTGTCCATCGACTTCCGCGGGCGCAGTCCAACCCTTCGGTGAACGAAGCACAATCATGGGCCAACGAGGCCGCGTCGCTGTACCTGAGCTTCGTGCGTCCTGTTGTGCGGTGCGGATGGTGGCGATGCAGTGATCCAGCGTGGCCGCCATCGCCTGGTGCATGGTTTCACCATCGGATCCCTCGACAAAGTAAGGCGTGTAACCGTAACCCTTGAACAGGTTCTCCAGCTCTTCATGGGTGATGCGGGCGAGCAGGGTGGGATTGTTGATCTTGTAGCCGTTCAGATTCAGGATCGGCAATACTGCGCCGTCGCGAATCGGATTCAGAAACTTGTTGATGTGCCATGAAGTAGCGAGTGGTCCAGTCTCCGCCTCACCATCGCCGACAACCGCTGCGACTATCAGGTCCGGATTATCAAAAGCAGCGCCGCAAGCGTGTGACAGGACGTAGCCCAGTTCCCCGCCCTCATGGATGGAGCCGGGAGTTTCGGGCGTGCAGTGGCTTCCGATCCCTCCCGGAAAAGAAAAATCCTTGAAGAAACGTCGGAGTCCCTCCTCGTCGCGGGTCTTTTCCGGATAGATTTCCGAGTAAGAACCTTCGAGATAAACGGGCGCCAAAACACCGGGCGCGCCGTGTCCGGGTCCGGCCATGAAAATCACGTCGAGATCGAACGACTTGATGACGCGGTTCAGGTGCCCATATATAAAGGACAGCGCGGGACTCGCGCCCCAATGCCCGAGCAGACGATTCTTGATGTGCTCGGCCTTCAGCGGCTCCCGCAGGAGCGGGTTCGCTTGCAGGTAGATCATTCCCAGCGCGAGGTAATTGCACGCGGACCAAAACGCCTGAATTTTCCGTAACTCTTCGTGGTTTAAGGGCGTTCCCTGAATCGTCGAGCGCGCAATTCCATAAGCACTCAGGTCATTGAGTACGGACCTGGTGGCGACCATAAAAACCTCCAAAGTTTGTGTTAGCGACGAGATCCGGCAGGTGAAATCCTAGTCGGCAGGGCGGGAGGGAGTAACTGTCAGAAATGACAGGCCTCTTTGAGCGGCACTTACTTCATCACCCTGCTCAACAGCAGCGCGATCACCAGGGCCGAAATCATCGTGACCAGTCCCGGGCGCATGAAGCTGTGGTTCAGCAGATATTTTCCAATCCTGGTGGTGCCGGTCTGATCGAAGGAAACAGCGGCGAGGACGGTGCCGTAGGTTGGCAGGAAGAAAAGGCCGTTCGCGGCCGGATAGAACCCGATCAAGTAATGCACCGGCAGGCCCAACGCCAAGCCGACCGGCATCAGCAGAGATACTGTCGCAGCCTGGCTGAAAAGCAGGGTTGAAAGCAGGAACATTCCGATTGCGAAAGCGATTGGATAGAGTTGTACGAGCCCTGAGATTCCGCCCACGAGATGTTGACGATTGCCCTCGAAGAACGAAGAACCCAACCAGGAAACTCCAAGGATCGAAATGATCGCCGTGAGGCCGCTGCGCATGATCGTTCCCTTGAGAGTTGCTTCGGGCGACGCTCTGAATAACAGCATCGTCAACCCGGAAACGGCGATCATCACGATCATGATTGCCATGCCCATACTCACCTGATCAGTATCGACCAGGCCGTCGGCGCCGGTTTCATAAAACGGACGCAACCCCGGAAATATCCCGAGCAGCACGACCACAACGATGCCGCCCAGAAACAGCAACATCGATCCGCGCGCGTTTCGCATGCTCACGGTCTTCAACGGCTCCGCCGCCGCTGTAATGACAGCGCCTTTCGCCAGTCGCTGCTGGTATTCAGCGTCGTCTTCCAGGGTTTTGCCACGCCACGCGACTGAAAGTGCGCCAATCAACACGGCGATAAACGTCGAAGGTATGGTGATCGCGAGCAACCGCGGCAGAGACAAACCTTTGGCAGCGAACAGGCCCAACATCGCGACCGTCGCAGCCGAGATTGGCGAGGCAGTATTTCCATGAAAACCGGCAATGACACTGATTGAAAGAGGACGCTCCGGACGCACATTGCCCTTGCGCGAGACTTCGGCAATCACCGGCAGCAGAGCATAGATGACGTGAGTTGTACCTGACGCAAACACCAGCACATACGTCACCACCGGAGCAATAAAGGTGATGTACTGCGGGTGTTTTCGCATGATGCGCTCCGCGAGCGATACGAGGTAATCAAGTCCGCCCGCGGCCTGCATAGTCGCCAGCGCCGTAATGACGGCGATGACCATTCCGAGCACGCCCGGCGGTGGACCACCCGGCGGAAGCGCAAAAATGAAGACAAAAATCGCGAGACCAATACCGGCGACCGTACCCAAAGCAATCCCGCCAAGCCGTGCGCCGATAACAATGCACGCGAGCAGGATGACAAGTTCGATCCAAAGCATGGCGGATCTGTGACGGGTGAGAGAGCTTTCAGTAAGTTGAGAACAGGTTCTGGAGCTCGGTTTTGGAGCGTGGCTTCAGCAGCGCCAACGTCAGCAGGATGCGCGACTTCTGCGGGTTGAGCTCGTCGCTGGCAATAAACCCCGCTTCATCGTCGTTGACTTCCACGTTCCGTCCGACATTTCCCGTGGCGACGCGCGTGCTCCTGACAACAACGACCCCTTTCTTCACCGCGCTTGCCGCCGCGTCGAGAGAAGCTTTGTTCATGTTGCCATTACCCACTCCGGCGACGACGATTCCCTTGGCCCCGTTAGCGACGGAAGCATCGATCAGGTCGCGCGGCATGTCGGCACACGCGTAGACGATATCGACACGCGGGAGTTTGTCCACGCTGCCAATGTCGAATTCGCTGGCGCTGGTGTGTTTCCACTGCGGTGTGTTGTAGAAGTCGTTCTTGCCATAGGTCGCGACACCGACGATACCTCTCACTGGCGACATAAATGTTTGAATTGCCGTCGTGCTTGTTTTCGTGAGCGAATGAGCCGCATGAATCCAGTCGTTCATCACGACCAGAACGCCACGACCCTTCGCATTTGGATCGATCGCTACTCCGACAGCGTTATAGAGATTCAATGGACCATCAGCGCTAACGGCAGTAGAAGGCCGCATGGAGCCGACCATCACGACCGGCTTTTCTCCCTTCACTACCAGGTTCAGAAAGAAAGCCGTCTCCTCCATCGTGTCGGTGCCGTGGGTAACAACAAAACCATCGACATCACTGCGCGGCATCAACTCGTTGATGCGTTTCGCGAGCTTCAGCATGATGTCGAACGAAATGTCCTGGGATCCGACATTCGAGATCTGCTCGCCCTTGATGTTCGCCATATCCGCGATCCCGGGGACCGCGGAGATCATCGCGTCGATGGTTACCGCGCCGGATTTGTAACCAGCCTGCGTGCCCGTTGCAGCAGCGCCGGCGATCGTTCCTCCAGTAGCGAGAATGATGATGTTTGGTTTCTTCTGGGCGGCGGCGGACTGTGCACCGGCGATGACCAGAATCACCGCGAATGCAGCTATGGCTCGATTCTTTGATCTCATCATTGTTTGTATTTGCTCTTATCAAGTCCCGTGAGCTTTACGGGGTCGAGTAGGTCTTTGAGTTGCGCTTCACTCAAAATCTTTTTCTCGCGAATGATTTCGAGGATGCCTTTACCGGATTTGTATGCTTCGTTAGCTAACTCTGTTGCCTTTTCGTAACCCACGATAGGATTGAGTGCGGTTACGATGCCCACCGTCGTTTCCAT
>Ga0105248_10004161_pt1 | contig 16001 bp, 18 predicted proteins | sample KBSS34metaG_FD_81524 | JGI IMG/M metagenome (GOLD analysis project Ga0105248, IMG submission 81524) | Switchgrass rhizosphere microbial communities from Kellogg Biological Station, Michigan, USA - KBS S3-4 metaG | ecosystem: Host-associated > Plants > Roots > Rhizosphere > Soil | place... | reverse complement strand
GCTGCTGGCGGAAGAGGCGTTTGAATGGCTCGACGCGCCCGTGATACGCGTCGCGTCGATCGACACGCCGGTGCCGTATTCACCGCCCCTCGAAGATTATTACCTGCCGCAGACGAAAGACGTTGTGGACGCGGCGCGCAAGCTTGCTGCTTACTGAAACGAACAAGACGGAGACGAGATGAGTACTGACGTGGTGATGCCGCAGATGGGCGAGTCCATCGCGGAGGGAACGATAACAAAGTGGCTGAAGAAGGTTGGCGAGCGCGTCGAACGCGACGAACCGCTATTCGAGATCTCGACCGATAAAGTCGACGCGGAGATTCCATCCCCCGCGGCCGGCACGTTGACGGAGATCAAGTTCAACGAAGGCGAGACGGTTGAGGTCAACAAGGTGGTCGCGGTTCTGGATGGCGACGGCGCTGCTGCTCCGCCCGCCCCTGCCGCCACTGCCGCTGCGCCCGCCCCAGCCGCCGCTGGCGCAGCGCCCGCACCTGCCGCCACCTCGACTTCCACGAGCTCCGATCCCAACGTTGCTGCCGCAGCGCCCGCACCTGCCGGCGCTTCGACTTCAACGAGCTCCGATCCCAACGTCACTGCCGCTCCGCCAGCGCCCCAATCCCCACCTCCAACGGCCACTCGCGTTGAGCCCCCTGCGCCACCAGCGCCAACTCCGCCGCCGGCACAGTCCGCCGAACCGACGGTCGAAGACCTGCGCCGCACAAAATCCAGCCCCCTCGTGCGCAAGATCGCCCAGGAGCACAACGTCGACATCTCGAAACTCGAAGGCACCGGTCTCAGCGGCCGCGTCACCAAAAACGACATCCTGAGCTTCATCGAATCTGGCAGCGCCACCGCAACTCCGGCAGCGCCCGCAGCAGCAGCTCCTGCGCCTCGGCCCGAAGCGCCGCAATACGCCCCGACGCCCCAACAACCCGAAATCCAGGCGCCGCCGCCACCGCGCCCGCAACTCGGCGATCGCGTCGAAGCCATGACCGTCATGCGCAAAAAGATCGCGGAGCACATGGTCCTGTCGCGCCGCACTTCCGCGCACGTCACCACGGTCTACGAGATCGACATGACCCGCGTCGCCAAACTTCGCGAACAACATCGCGACACTTTCTACGAACGCACCGGGACCAAGCTCACCTTCATGCCGTTCATCTTCGAAGCCGTGAACAAAGGCCTGCGGAAGTTTCCGATCTTCAACGCGCAAGTAAGCGGCGAGCAGATCATCTACAAGCAGGACATCAATCTCGGCATGGCGGTCGCGCTTGACGGGGGTTTGATCGTTCCCGTCATTAAACGCGCCGACGATTTGAGTATCTCGGGCCTTGCGCGAGCCGCAAACGACCTCGCGGATCGGGCCAGGACCAAGCAGTTGAAGCCCGACGAGGTGGCCGGCGGCACGTTCACGATCACGAACCCGGGCGTGTTTGGTGGTCTATTCGGGACGCCAATCATAAATCAGCCGCAACTGGCGATTCTGGGCGTCGGAAAGATAGAAAAACGGCCCAAAGTGATGACTAGTCCGGACGGCGACGACTTCATCGGCATACGATGGATGGCCTACTTTGCCTTGAGCTTCGATCACCGCGTGATCGATGGCGCGGACGCCGAACGTTTTCTCGCGTTTGTGAAAGAGCAGTTAGAGCAAGGTGATTTTTCCGTGTAGTTTTCGCAAGAAGACGTTAACAAAAGTGGTTACGTTCATTGCGATAAAGTGGTGATTCGATGAAGAATAGCGGAATCTATTGACTTAAATCTTTCCAGGGACTAAGAGATGTCATCCGCAAAATTTGACGAGCGGGAGGCGAGCGGCGAGAACTCGCCAGTAGCATGAAGAAGGCGCGCATCAAGAACGCGTCAGACTAGCTAAGCGACATAAGGAGAGATAAATCGATGGTATTCACTAAACATAAAATGTTTGCCCCGGCAGTGCTTATCACCTGCCTATTAGTCTTCTCAGCCTCCCCAATTCTGGCTCAAGATACAACCAGTCCGTCCGGCTCGCGCCAGATCGCCAGCGGACAGAAGCTGAAGCTCAAAGGCGTGGTCACTCGACGTGACTCCGATACTTTCGTAGTTCGCGACATGAATGGCGTGGACACGGTGGTGCGCCTGGACGATAGGACCAGCGTGAAGACTAAAGGTGGGTTCCTTCGCGGCGGCACCAACTATGCTCAGACCAGCATTCTCCGCGGCTTGAACGTGGAGGTTGAGGGACGCGGCAATGGCTCCGGTGAATTGGCTGCGGAGAAGATCCGGTTCAACGAATCAGACATGCGAGTTGCGCGCGCGGTTGAATCGCGGGCTGCGCCACTCGAAGAAAGAGCCTCCACTACTGAATCAAAACTCAGCCAGGTCGAAGCGAATGCGCAGCGGCTGTCGGGCCAGTTGGAAGAACTAGCGGCCGTGTCGAACGCCGCGCGTGGCGGCGCGAAGGCAGCCCAGGCGACGGCTGATGCAGCAGTTGCCGGCGTCAACGCCACCAACGAGCGCATCTCGGCGCTGGATGACTACCAACCGCAGGACACTGCGGCCGTGAACTTCCGTTCGGGCAGCGCGGTGCTTTCGACTGACGCGAAAGCCACTCTCGACCAGATCGCCAGCAAGGCGATGAACGCGAAGGGTTATGTTCTCGAAGTTTCCGGCTTTGCCGATTCGAGAGGCAGCATCAACCTGAACCGTCAACTCAGCCAGCGTCGTGCGGATGCCGTCATTCGTTACCTCGTTGAGAATCACAGCATTCCGCTGCGTCGCATCATCACGCCGTTTGGTTATGGCGAGATGAACCCGGTTGCCGAGAACGAGACCAAAGACGGACGCGCTCAGAATCGTCGCGTTGAGATCAAGCTGCTTGTGAACAAGGGCCTGACTGCTCCATCGCCAACGATGAACCCGGGAACTTCCGGTAACTAATAATTCACAACTCTGTGGAGTCGCACCTTCGGGTGCAACTCCACAGAGCGGAGTGGGCACCAAAGAGTCGTGGATCATGCCGTCACAAAAGCGGTAGGATAGGAAAGACATGCAGCCAGCAGCGGCGGCATGATACAAGACTCGAGGGTGGTCACGATGACTTTGGGGGTTGAGGCAAAACTTTCGCGGCCGGCATTCCTTCTCGGAGTGTTGGCCCTTTTTCTTTTCGTTTCACTTTTCCCGTCAGCGGTGCAAGCTCAAAAAGGCGTCAAGGACATGCCGCCGCCACCGCCGCTCTGGAAGCCCAAACCAACACCTACACCCAAACCGCCGGAGCAGGAAGTGCTCGACGTGGTTCGAGTCACTTCAAACCTCGTGATGGTTCCCGTGTCAGTAACTGATCAGCAGGGCAATGCAGTTCAGGGATTAACGCTGCCCGACTTTCGTTTGATTGAAGAAGGTAAGCAACAGGAGATCACGCAGCTCGGCGACCCCGAGCAGGTGCCACTCGCGATCGCGTTGCTGTTTGACGTTTCGAGCAGCACGAGTCAGAAAGGATTTTTTGCGTCGCAGCAAAAGGCCGCGGCAACGTTTTTGCGGCTCGTGATGAAGCCGGCTGACAAGGCTGCGATCTTCACGATCACTGACAAGGCAACAATGATCCAGCCGCTCGCAAATGCCGACACTTCAGCGGCAAAGATGCTGACCATTCCCGCGGCTACGACTCCGGTTCCGACTGCTTTCTACGACACTGTTAATGCCGCTGCGAAGTATTTGACTGACAGCGCGCCGAGCAATTATCGACGCGTAATCGTCGTGCTGTCTGACGGCGACGACAACTTCAGCGAACAGATCCGTGAGCTGTCGATCGCCGAAGCGCGTGCGGCGCAGAATGGGCAGGCGACTTTTGCGGGTACGCGTGCCGGTTTGCAGGAGAAGCATCGCCGCGCAATCGGGCAGGTGCAACAGGCCGTGCAGAGGGCTGACGCGATCTTTTACTCGGTGAACCCGGGTGGTCCGTCAGTGAAGTTGAATCAGATCAGTATGCGCGCGGAAGCCGGCATGGAAGCGATTGCCGAGACGACCGGAGGCACTGCGTTTGTGCCGGAATCGGATCAGGATCTCGAACGAGTGTTTCGGCAGGTGGCGGCGGAGCTGCGCGGACAGTATCTGCTTCAGTATTACGCGAACCAGGATGCGCCGGCGAGCCAGTTTCGAAAGATCGCGGTAACGGTGCCGGCACGCAGCGACGTGCGCGTGCGTGCGCGGCAGGGTTATTACCCGAAGAAATAAACTTCTTTCACTGCCTCATAATCACGAGCACGTCGGTTAACCGGCCAATCACGGTCAACAAGCTTCGTCCAGCGGCATCGAATTGATTTGCCGCCGCTTGCTCTTCGGCGGTGGCGGCCCCGGCAGCCGAGCCCGCGAGCTTGATGTAAAAAGGCTGCAGCTCGGGCTGGTTGCGAAAATCGATTTCCAGTTTGTCCAAACCCTCACGAAAACCCTGGATGCTTGTTTTTACCGTCGTCTTGTTTTGCTGATTCTTTTGCAGCAGTTCGGGCGTGGCCTCGTTTCTCCTGGCTGCTTCATCGACGGCCGCAATGCCACTGGTGACGCCACCCAACAGGTAAACAAACCTGGTCATCAGCTTGATCTGATCGGCGACGCGCTGTGCGCCCGCGGTGCGCGCCTGCGAGACGCGTTGGGTTGCCGCCGCGGCTGTTGAGCTGGTGCGGGAACTCGTCGAGCGTTTGCGTGTTTGGCCCAACGTAGTGGCCGGCGCCATCAGAAGCGCCACGAGTAAAGCAATTGCGATGCGTTTGAACATGATTCTCCTCTTTGACTGAGCGGATGGCTGATTGTACCAAAGACCAACGCCACTGCTAGAATGACGATCAAAGAGTAGCCGCTGGTTGTATGAACAAAGAAAGAAAGCTTCTGGTCCAAAGACTCGGGCTCGTCGATTACGCTTCGGGGCTGGCGATGCAGAAGGAAACCGAACAAGCCGTCAAGCTCCGCTCCCAGCCCGACACGCTTTTGCTGCTCGAACATCCGCACACGCTCACGATCGGCCGTCGCGGCGACAGTTCCGCGGTGCTGCTCGACGCGGAAGAGTTACAAAAGCGAAACGTCACGGTGTTTGAAACGAATCGCGGAGGTAAAGTCACCTATCACGGCTTGGGCCAATTGATCGGGTATCCAATAGTTAACCTGAGTCCGGATCGCGAAGACGTGCATCGCTACATGCGCGATCTCGAAGAGGTCTTGATTCGCACCCTCGCCGACTTCCAGATCGAAGCCTTTCGCATCGAAGGGCTGACGGGTGTTTACACTGCGCGCGGAAAAGTCGCGGCGATCGGCGTGCACATCTCGCGTTGGGTGACGACGCACGGTTTTGCTCTCAACGTGAATACCGATCTCAGCTATTTTAATTTCATCATTGCCTGTGAAGGTGAACCGGTGACCTCGATGGAGCAGCTACTCGGTCGCGAGACGCCATTGAGCGAGGTGGAAGATCGACTGGTGGCGCGGTTCGCTGAAGTGTTTACGATGCAGGTAGAAATCGACTCATGCTTACAACTGACCTGATAAATCAAGCGCGCGAGCGAATCACGCCGCGCATTCATCGCACCCCTGTGGTTACGTCGCGGCAGTTTAACGAAGTAGCCGGGAAAGAAGTCTTCTTTAAATGCGAAAACCTGCAACGCGCGGGCGCGTTCAAGATTCGCGGCGCCACCAACAAGATTCGCTCGTTGACTGACGACGAGAAGAGCCGCGGCATCGTCGCGTTCTCTTCGGGAAACCACGCGCAGGCGGTTGCGCTCGCGGGTCGTGAAGCGGGCGTGCGCGTGCTCGTAGCCATGCCTGACGATGCGCCGAAGATGAAAGTCGCGGCGACGCGCGCTTACGGCGCGGAGATCATTTTTTACGATCGTCACAAGGAAGACCGGCAACAGTTTGCGCTCGATCTCGCCGAGCGCGAGCGGCTCGTGATGGTGCCGCCTTACGACGACTACCTGATCCTCGCGGGCCAGGCGACGTGTGGACTCGAGTTGCTGGAAGAGGTGCCGGAGCTTGATTGCGTGCTCGCGCCGTGCAGCGGTGGCGGTCTGTTCGCCGGTGTCGCGACGGCGGCGCGCACGATAAATCCGCGCATTCGTTGTTTTCCGGTTGAGCCGTCGTCGGCTGACGACACGCGGCAATCGTTTGTGAAGGGCGAGCGTGTGGGGATTCCGCCGCCGCCGACGATCGCGGATGGTTTGCGCGTTCAGATTCCGGGCGAGCTGACGTTTCCGATCGTGCAGCAGTTGGCTGAAGACGTGTTGACCGTTACCGATGAGGAGATCGTCGAGACGCTGCGGTTTGTGCTCACGCGCATGAAGTTGCTGGTTGAGACGTCGGGTGTGGCGGCTGCGGCGGCGGTGATGTTCAAAAAGCTTCCGGCTGACGTGAAGCGGGTTGGGGTGGTGTTGTCGGGCGGAAATATCGATCCCGATCTGCTGGCTAAATTAGTCGATAAGTAATCTCACCGGCTACGAACGAAGCGAGATTGGCGAGCACAATTGCGGCGAAGTCGCGCCACATCGAACGCTTCCCGACTTCGTTGGCACTTCCGAACGCTAACCAGAACAAGATGCACTCGGCGACCGGCGCGAACGTTTCCGCGACGAGCAGGTATGCCGGGCGGGAATAATCCACGAGCAGCAGCGGTAGAACGAGCGTCACGACGGGATAGGTGCAGGCCGTTAGCCACAGCCCGGCGATGATGCGGTGTCGTGGCGGATGCCGGCGTGAGAGTGCGAAGAAGAGGATCGGGGTTTCGATGGCGATCGTGAAGAGATAACCGAGTGGCAGAAAACGCCAGAGTGGGAGTGGGGACATTTGTGCTACAGCGTTTTTAGCAGGAACGGTGCTTCGGCGAGCACGTGCGCGATCGCGATGGTGAAGTATAGATCCCTTGTCGCCGTGTAATCCGCGGCAAAACCCAGCCACAGAACGAACACAGCTACAACTCCAATCACGAGCAGGCTTTTCCTCGAAAAGCTTCGCGGCGAAAACTCGAGCGGTCGCAGCCGTGGGCCAAGCAGCGGCAACGCCACGATCCAGACGCCGTAGTGCAGCATCTCGAGAAACAAATGCACCGACACCAGGACGTGACTCGACACTTGCGGCAGCAACTGCGCGCCTGAGTGTTGCGTGATGCGCCAGAAGAGCCCGTTGTCGTCGCTGAGTGGCGGCGTTTGATTTGCGCGCCAAATCATAACGCCGATTATCAGCGGCAAGAGGCACAGGCAGCGTCGATAGGCCGTTAACCACTCGGGTCGCGTTCGTTTGAGGTGTCGATCGAGAAACCAGAGCGCGACGAGCGGATGAGCGTAAACGATTGCGAGACTGAAAAACTCCGGTCCGAGCCAGTTGAATGCGCTGAGGGCGAGCAGTAAGGGCGTGGTCCACGACCAGACGGCATTTCGCGACGAGTCTGCGGCTCGTTTTTGTTTCGCGCGCAGGTGGATCAGCACGGCGAGCCACGCGAGCAGAAGTGTGTTCCAGGTCGCGAGGATTATTAACCACGTCTCGCTCGACGCCGGCGCCGCGCGGTAAAGAAACGGCAGCGCGATGTAGGTCGCAGTCAGAATCGCGAGGCCCGCGAACGCCACGGTGAAAAAGTTTCGTGATCTGCCGAACCGGCGCGGCAGACGCATGAGGAAGTAGCGGAACTCGAACCAGTTGTGCGGTCCCGCAAACAGAAACACGGTGACGATCGAGACCTGCAACGGCAACCATGTCGCGAGCACCGCCGCCGCGACGACACACGCCGCGAGCGTGCCGGCGGTCAGATCCAGGCGTCGAGGAATTTGTAATTCAGCCGCTCGTTCCACAGATTTACACGGACTTCTGCCGCGCCTTCGGCGTTACTCGTCGTCACCCGCTTGTTTGGGGTTGTAGGGAATGAGCAGCTTCACGCCGGGTGGGCGGTTTGGCTCGTCGGGAACGACCTCAATCACGAAGTCACCCGACGTCGTGTGTCCTTGCGCGAAGTTCTTCGACAGCCGCACCCAGTTCAAATATCCCGGCGGTGGACCAGCATTCCCACGCGTGATGATCGCCACCGCGCCGAGCATCGCCACCACTAGAATCCCCACCGCCACGACCTTGCGACCACGGCGCGCCGAACGCGCGAACCAAACACCCGCGAACGACACTGACAAAAACAACAACAGCCCCGCCACGATCGTTCGTACCGGACTCTGCGCAATACTCGCGGCCAGCCCTACGTTTCCACTACCGAGCGCAGCGTTTCCACTACCTAGCGCCGCATCAGCACTCGCCGCATCCAACGCCGCCCGCAACTCCTGCAAATCTGACTGCGTTAACTGAAGCCGTGCCTGCCACACCTTCCCCTCCGGCACGATGTCCAGCCTCCGGCGCAACACCACTTTCGTCTTCTGCTCAGGCTGTTTCGGCTTGGCGATATCCGCAAAAACCGTCTGCCCTGAGCCGAGCACAACCAACACACACACACAGACAAAGGTAATCAGGTTTCTCATCATGGTCTCCTTGGCTTGGCGGGGCGCTCGTGGGCCCCTAGCGGACTTAGCTCGGGCGCTTAGTGTAGAATCCAGTCAGAGGTAAATCAATTGGCCCGCGAACTACGCGTAATCAGCAACAACCAAAAAGTCCGCCAACCAAAGCCCGAATGGCTCCGGATTCGTCTCGGTGATCCGACGAACCAGAACCACGTTTTGCAACTGATCGAAGGACTCAATCTCCACACCGTCTGCCAGGAAGCACGTTGCCCAAACATCTTTGAATGCTGGACCGATCGCACTGCGACGTTCATGCTCGGCGGCGACATCTGCACGCGTCATTGCGGCTTTTGCGCGGTCGGCAAAGGACAACCCGGCTCACTCGATCCGGAAGAACCGCGCCACGTGGCCGAAGCAGTGGCTCACTTAAACCTGGCTCACGCAGTGATCACTTCGGTCAATCGCGACGATCTGCCGGACGGCGGCGCCGCCCACTGGGCCGAAACGATCCGCGAAGTGCGCGCGCTGAATCCCTCCTGCAAAGTCGAGGTGCTGATTCCGGATTTCAACGGTGACGAAGACGCGCTCAACGCCGTGCTCGACGCGCAGCCCGACGTGCTCAATCACAACACCGAAACGATCGCGCGACTCTATCGACGCGTCCGTCCCGACGCGATTTACGAACAATCGCTGACGCTGCTGCAGCGTGCGGCGGCGCGTCGCGATCGCGAAGCGCGCGGCATGTTGACCAAGAGCGGCATCATGGTGGGCCTCGGCGAAACGTTCGACGAAGTCGTCGCGCTGATGAAAGACTTGCGCGCTGTATCGTGCGACATCATGACGATCGGACAGTATCTTCAGCCACACGCGCGCCGCTTGCCGGTCGAGCGCTACGTCACTCCCGAAGAGTTTGCGGAGTGGCGCGAGGTCGGAATGTCACTCGGTTTTCATCACGTCGAATCAAGCCCGCTGACACGTTCCTCCTACCACGCCCGCGAACAAGCCGCCGACAAGCTCGTTACGGAACAATCCTCGTGAAGGCCGCGATCTTCAGACAACACGGCGGGCCGGAAGTGCTCGAATACGCGGACGTGCCGGACCCGCAGATTCGCGCCGACGAAGTGCTCCTCGAAGTCAAAGCCTGCGCGCTGAATCATCTCGACATCTTCGTGCGCGGCGGCCTGCCGGGCATCGAGATCCCGCTGCCGCACATTCTCGGCAACGACATCGCTGGCGTCGTGCGCGAGGCCGGCGAGCTCGTTACGTGGACAAAGCCCGGCGACGAGGTGATGGTCCAGCCCGGCGTCTCCTGTGGCCACTGCGAAGCGTGTCTCAGCGGACAGGACAATCTCTGCCGCGAATACGACATGATCGGTTACCGGCGCAACGGTGGTTACGCGGAGCTCGTCGCGGTTCCGGGCGTGAACATTATTCCGAAACCGGCGCAGTTGAGTTGGGAGGAAGCCGCGGCGTTGCCACTCGTCACTGTCACCGCGTGGCACATGCTCGTCACGCGGGCAAATGTACAACCGGGCGAAGACGTGCTCGTGCACGCGGCCGGCAGCGGCGTCGGTTCGATCGCGATTCAGATCGCGAAACTCCGCGGCGCGCGCGTGCTCACGACGGCAAGCTCTGACGAAAAACTCGCGAAAGCGCGCGAACTCGGCGCGGACGTAACGATCAACTACACCCACGCAGACTGGCCTAAGGAAGTCCGTCGACTCACCGACAAGAAAGGCGTCGACGTCGTGGTCGAGCACACGGGCGCGGCGACTTGGCCGGGATCGATCACTTCACTCAAAAACAACGGCCGTCTCGTGACTTGCGGCGCGACGAGCGGTTTCGACGCGCGCACGGATCTGCGGCAGGTTTTTTATCGCCACCTGACGCTGCTCGGATCGTTTATGGGTTCGAAAGCCGAGTTGCTCGAGGCGCTGAAGTTTGTGCGCGAAGGAAAGATTCGAGCGGTGGTGGATCGGGTGTTGCCACTCAGCGAGGCGCGCCAGGCGCACGAGCTAATCGAGAACCGCGCGCAGTTTGGCAAAGTGGTGCTGCGGCCCTAGCGGCCGGAATAATTCTCAGTCACAAAGCGTTTCTTCAAGAGCTCGAGGTTTCCTTCTTCGAGGTTGAAGTTTGTCCCCGCGATTACTTTCTTGCCTTGTTCGGTGGTGACCCAATCGACAACTTGAGGCGCGTTGGTGCGCAGGAAAGCGCCGTCGTCTTTGTCGAGGGGTTTGCCGTCTTTACGGGAGAAGACCCAGATGTAGGTGTAGTTGCCGTTGCGGATGTATTGGAGGTCTTTTTCAAAGCCGGTGAGTGGGGATGACTGGGTTGTTGGCGCCGCGGAGGGTGCAGGAGTTGGAGAAGAGTTCGTTACAGCGGGAGGCGTCCCGCCGCAGGCCGAAAGGGTGAAACATAAAAGCAAAGGTAAGAAAAAGCCGATTTTAGTTAACCAGCCGCTTTTAGCTAACCCGCCGATTTTAGTTAAGCAGAAGCTTCTCATGGTTCGAGTTGTGATGCGTCTAACTTCTCGTCGCGAATAAACATTATCGTGCACTGGGCATCCTCGTAAACAATATCAAACCACCCGCTCGCGCGCGCGTGCTGAAAGAAATCGTCATGCCCGTTGTCGGAAAACACGTACCGCGACCCAAAGCGATCGCGAATCAACGGCCCGGGATCCTCTTCGCGGCCCAACGTGATCCGATCGTAGAGTCGCGACAGTTCGGGGTTTTTGTCAAACAGATAACTGGGATCGAGGCCCGTCACGTAATAGTGTGTCTCGTCGAAGTAGAAAAGCCGGGGAAAATCGTCCCAGTCAGTGTTGAAGACGATCTGCCCGCGGGGAATGTTCGCCCGCATCCATTCCGCCCCTGCGCGATAGTAATCGTGCGATTCGCTGCGGCCAATCTCCTCCACCGTCGCGCGCAGGTTGAAAAAGAGAAAGATGCTCAGCACGAGCGCCACCACGGCGACGCCTATCGTCCGCAGCAGCTCTCGCCGGTCACTCATGATCTTCGTGGCCCACGAGTCGTCGCGATCGAGAAACGGTTTCAACTCTTCCAACACCTCCGGCGGCAGCCGCGTCAGGTAGCTGCGCACGCCGTCGAGCCACGGTCGCAACGAAAACGCGGCAAACAGCACCGCAAACGGCGGCCAGTATTCCGCGATTCGTTTCCAACGCGCGGTCATGATCATCAACGCCGTGGAAAGCAGCAGGAAGAAGAGTGGATACTGCGTGTTTCGCCGGTCACCCGCATCGAACGCGATAAACCCGAGCACCATGGCGATACACGCCACCGCTGAGTTGCCGAGAAACTCCCACGAGTCGTAGGGATACCACTCCGATCCGACCCGCGTGTTGAACTCCGCCGGCGTCACCTTGATTATCAGGTGTTCGTAAAGCAGTTGGAAGTTGTGCGGAAAATAGGGATTGATGACGAGCCCCGCGGCGCAACCGAGAACTACCCACACCAGCGGCCGCCACTCAAAGCGCCGTTCCGTCCAAGCGATCGCGACTACCCAAAAGAGCGTCGCCATGATCAGCATCACGAAGAGGTCGTAAGTCCACGTAAACAGCAGCGCAACGGGCAGCAGCGGCCAGTATTTCCGCCGAAAAAGCAGGTGAATCGCGATGATCAGATAAACGATGGCCAGTGGCGGCGCTTTCGCCATGTTCATGCGAAACAGAAACGGCGCCGAACACGCGAGCAACGCGACTAGCCAGACCAGTGCGTAACGCACGTGATAACGAATCAGCAGCCAGTAACACGAAAGCACCGCGAGACTGCCAAACACGATCGAGCCGATCTTCGCGCCGAGCCGCGGATCGCTATAGGCCGCGAACGGGATCTGCATGATGTGAAACAGCAGATGGTGGTCTACGTAGTCTCGGGAGTTCAGGGTCGTGAGCGGCAGCCAGGGAAACGCTGGAAACGAGCGGGCTTTAATCGCCTCCCACAGCGTGCGCGTCCATTTGATGTGATAGTAGCCGTCGAAATCGCCGCAGCAGATGGCGTTGGTTGAGAATTGCAGTTGCCAGAAGATGATTACGATGGCGGCGACGCCGACTAAAAACTGGAGGATGCGTAACGATCTTTCAGAGTTCAGCTTGGCGAGATTCACAATTGGTCGATCAAATCGAGTAGGGCGCGTGGATCGATCGGCTTGGTCATGTGGGCATTGAAGCCGGCTTTGGATGAACGTTCCTTGTCGTCAAACATCGAGTAGCCGGTCACAGCGACCATCGGCACGCTTTCGTAACCCGGCAACTGCCTGACTTCCCGCGCCAACTGGTAACCGTTCATCTCGGGCATGCCGATATCGGAGATTATCACGTCAAACTGCCGTTCCTGTGCGGCTTTCAACGCGGCCGGCGCAGACGCGGCGGTCACGACGTTGTAGCCTGCGTGGGTCAGGACCACCGCCAGCATCTCGGTCACGTCGGCCACGTCGTCAACGACGAGAGCAGATCTGCCGGCGCGTGCTTCGCGTCCGGTTTTCTGACTGCTCGGAGCAAGGTCCGCGGAATGATTCGAGTGGCTGGGCACGAACTGGCTGAAGTAGTAAACAGCGGGTTGAAAAAGAGAACTCACGCGCGATGAATAGTGTTCTCGCATCCTTAAGGCCTTCCCACGGTTCAAGCCAGTCGGAGTTGTATGGAGAGCGGGTTTACTGTAGCTGAAACAACGATGCGTGTCTATAGATTCGTCGAAGAGTTAACACGCGCAGCACGCGTGAAAACATCGTGACAGTCTCAAATTATTTTGCTACGTTGAGCCAAACCCAGACCAACCAAAGGAGCGAACGAAATGGCAGCGAGAAAAGGAGCTAAAAAGTCTAAAGGTGCGCGCAAAGGCGGCGGCAAAGGAACAAAGAAGAGCGCCGGCAAACGACAAGCGCGTGGCGGAGCGAAGAAGTCGACGAAGAAAGCGTCGAAGAAGTCGACCAAAAAGTCGACAAAGAAATCTGCCGCGAAAGCCGGCAAGAAGGGCGGCGCCCGCAAGACTACGAAGAAAGCTGCAAAGAGCACGAAGAAAGCCGGCAAGAAGGCCGGAGGCAAGGGTACAAAGAAGGCTTCGAAGAAACGATCCACGCGGTCCATCAGCGCCCCGGAGCTCGCCGCAGAAATGGAATCAGAGAGTTCGGCAGTTGAAGAGGCAGCAGGCGGCGGCGGCGACGAAGGATCCGGCGTTGGCGGCGGTGAAGACAACGCCGGCGTTGGTGACGAAGAGTAGTTTCGAGCCTGGAGTGCGCCGGTTTGTCTGCCGGCGCCCGGAGCGGCGAACGATGTACACAGCGCGCACTCCACGGTACGGTTTTCCTGAATGTACCCCAGCGGCAATCTGTTAATTCCGGCCGAGCACGGGCAGTTAGAAGCGATTCTAAAGGAACCTCGCACCGGTCCACCCAAAGGTGTGGCCCTGGTGCTCCATCCTCACCCACTCGGCGGCGGCACGATGCACAACAAGGTCGTGTTTCGCGCTGCCGCGGCGCTCAACGACGCCGGACTAATCACCTTGCGCATCAACTTTCGTGGCGTCGGGCAAAGCACCGGCGAACACGACGAAGGACGCGGCGAGCGCGACGACGTGCGCGCGGGTCTGGATTACCTGTCGTCCAACTATCCGGATCTGGGCACGACGCTGTGCGGCTTTTCGTTCGGCGCGCGCGTGGGTCTGGAAGTGGGCATCTCGGACCAGCGCGTTCGGTACTTGATCGGCATCGGCACGCCGGTTAACAAGTACGATTTCGAGTTTCTTCAGGCGTGCCGCAAGCCATTGCTGCTGGTCCACGGCGAGCACGACGAGTTTGGAGGGGCGGATGAGTTGAAGCAGATAGCGGCGGATCTGGCACGCTTGACGCACGTGAAGCTGGTAATCATTCCCGGCGCGGGGCATTTCTTCGAAAACAAGCTCGACGAGCTGAAACACGCCATCACCGAGTGGATCACGGCCCAGCTTGGCGCATAACATACCCGACATGCACGAATACAACGATCCCGCGATCCGCATCACCCTGCTGCCACGCGACACGAACTCGCGTGGGACGATTTTCGGCGGCGTCATCCTCAGTTACATCGATACGGCCGGCGCGATCCAGGCGCATCGCCACACGAAGATGGAACGCTTTGTCACGGTGGCGATGAAGGAAGTCATCTTTCACAAGCCTGTTTTTGTGGGCGATCTGGTGAGTTTCTACGCCGAAACGGTGCGCATCGGTTCGACTTCGATCACCGTGCGCGTGATTGTCGAGGTCGAGCGGTTAGGGAAGAGTGAGCGTGTGCGCGTGACGGAAGCGGAAGTGATCTATGTAGCGGTGGACGAGCAGGGCGAGAAGATAAAGATCGTCGTGCCGCCGGATAGTTCAAAGTCTGCGTGATTAATTCAAACGCGCTTGCATTCGTCGCAGCGCGACCGCCGCTTCGGTGAAGTCAGGCTTCTGTTCGAGCGCCAGGCCGTAATGCCTCGCCGCGTCCATAAACTTCCGCCGCGTTTCGTAAACCCGCCCGAGATTGAAATGCGGAAACGCGTACGACTCGTAACGCGGCGCGAGTAACGCGCGTTTGAACCAGCGCACCGATCCATAAGGATCGCCCTTCGCCAGCAGGTAACTGCCGATGTCGTTGTAAGGATTGCCGAGCGTGTCGTCTACCCGGATCGCTTCCAAACACTCGTCAATCGCCTCGTCATAACGCTGCTGGAAACTGTAAACCCAGCCGAGAAACGTGTGTGCCTCGGCGGTCGGGTAGGTTTCGATCGAGCGTTTGTAGAGCTCAATCGCGCGCTCGTAATCGTTCGCCAGCTGAGCCTCGTAAGCCTCGTGAAAAAGCTGGTTGGCTTCGTAACGTCTGCCTGCCGAACTGTCGTCGTAGAAATCCATGGCTAATCCAAATCCGGGGAGTTGGAGTTTATTTGCAACCTGGATCCGTCTTCCTGACCGTGTCCAAACGCTTGATTCGTCCCTCAACTTTCGGAGCGATCGCGCGCACCGAACTGATTGCTTTCTGCAACGCTTCCGAATCGAGCGGCGCGCGCTCCGGGGGAAGAATGATCGTGGAACCCTTTAACACCTCATAACCGTCACCGCCGTCGATCGCGACGAAGGTCGGCGCAGTCAGCGTGTACTTCCTTGCTTCGTCGAGCGGTTGCCCGTTCACCTTCAAATCAACGATACGCGAGCCCGCCGGCCGCGAAGCGTCAAACGAAAACTGAATCCCCGAAACCTGCGGAAAACGTCCGGGTTCGGCGTCTTCAGCGCTGCGGCTGACGCCGTTTTCGAGTGCGGCTCGCAGGGTCGCGCCGGTAATTTCAATCTTAACCAGCTTGTTCTTGAACGGTAGGATCGATAAGACGTCCCTGACTGTCAACTGTCCGGCCGGGAGCAATTCATCCGCGCGAACGGCGCCGCCGTTCATGATCGCAACGTCCGAGGCAGTCGCTTTCCGATACGCGTCGGCCACGAAGTTTCCGACATTTGTCTCGCGCGTGCGATTCTCCGCGCTGCGTGCATCGAGCGGAACGGTCGTGCGGCCGACCGGCTTCGCGAGCT
>Ga0105248_10004159_pt1 | contig 16004 bp, 14 predicted proteins | sample KBSS34metaG_FD_81524 | JGI IMG/M metagenome (GOLD analysis project Ga0105248, IMG submission 81524) | Switchgrass rhizosphere microbial communities from Kellogg Biological Station, Michigan, USA - KBS S3-4 metaG | ecosystem: Host-associated > Plants > Roots > Rhizosphere > Soil | place... | reverse complement strand
GGTCTGGTCGGCGACGGCCTTCACCGCGTCATCGCCCTTGACCTTCGGGTTGGCCTTCACCCAGCGCGTGGCGTAGACGATCTCCAGCGGGTAGGTGGAGGCCATCAGCACCTGCGAGAGCAGTGCATCGGGGTAGAGCGCGATCGGCGCGACCAGCGCCTCGATCTCCTCGGGCCCGAAGGCCGGCGCCTGCTGCGGCGCCTGCTGTTGCGCCTGCGGTGCGGTCGGAGGCTGCGACGCAGTGGTCGCGGGTGCGGGAGCAGGGGCGGGAGCAGGGGCGGGCACCGGCGCCGGGCCCGATGCCGGAGGCTGCTGCGAACTCGTGGTGGCGCACGCGGCGAGCAGCCCCGCGGCGAGCACCACACAGGCGTGGTGCAGGAGTCGTTCGCTTCGCAGCTTCATGCCCAACTCCCTTTCCGGCCATCGGGCGCCCTGGCGCGTGGGCATCTTAGGTCGGCGCGTCCGGGGCCGCGGCGCCTACCGCTCATTCGGGTGGTGAGGCCAGCCGAATGGCCGCGTCAGCCCCAGGGGCTGGATCTTTCCTCTACCTCGTGATCTGGACCACGATCGGACCGAGGTGGTGGATCGCCCTCGGGCACATCTGACGAACAAGGAGCAAGGCCATGATGACCACGCAACTGCGTCTTCCCGAGATCGGGCTCGTGGCCGGCACGCGCGGGCTGCTGGGTGCCGGTCTCGGACTGCTGCTGGCCGACAAGCTGAGCGACGAGCAGCGCCGGGGCATCGGCTGGACGCTGGTCGCGGTGGGCGTGCTCACCACCATTCCGCTGGCGATGCTGGTCTTCGACAAGCGCCGAAGGATCGATGCCTGATCAGGCGCGCTGGCGCGCAGCCGCGGGCGTTCAACGCCCTGTGAGCGAGCACATCCACTTGGCGTAGTCGCTCTCGGTGCGCGTCGGGGCGCGCGGCAGCATCACTGCCGATAGTTGTCCTGCATGCGATAGCTGCGCGCATACAGCGCAAAGCACCACGCCGCGAGCAGCGCGAAGCCGGCGAAGAAGAACATCTGGAAGGCCGTCACGCTGGTGCCCGTGGACTTGATGTAGGCCGTGACCGCCTCGCCCTTCACGCTCGAATTGGCCATCAGCACCCACAGGTTGCCCACGGTCACCGAGAGGCTCCAGAAGCTCGTGATGACGCCCTTCATTGCCATCGGCGCCTGGCTGTAGGCGAACTCCAGCCCGGTGGTCGACACCAGCACTTCGCCCAGCGTCAGCAGCGCATAGGGCAGCATCTGCCACACGATTCCAACCTCGGAGCCGCCGTCGATCCACAACTGCAGCACGCCCACCACGATCCAGGCGAGGCCCGCGAAGGCGATGCCCGCGCCCATGCGGCGCAGTGCGGTGAGTCGCAAGCCGGCACGCGCCAGCAGCGGGTACAGCACGAGGTTGTTGAAGGGGATGAGCAGCATCACCAGCGCCGGGTTGAGCGCCTGCATCATCGAGGACTTGAACCACGCGGGCTTGGTCATCTGGTCCGCCTGCAGGACCCAGGTCGAGGCCTTCTGGTCGAACAGCGACCAGAACGGCGTGACGAGCGCGAACAGCACCAGCAGGCGCAGCACCGTGCGCACGCCTTCGACCGCCGCCTCAGGATGGGCGTGCAGGGCGCGGTCCAGTTGCATCCAGGTGCCGGCGCCGCCGAACCCCATCAGCAGGACGAGCGCCGAGCAGAAGGCGATCACGAAGCCGAGTTGCGGCGTGAGCGCCAGCGCGCCAATTGCCAGCACGACGCCGAGCGCAGCAACCGCAAGTCCGGGGCGGCCCTGCCCCGGCGTGCGTGCGAGCAGCGCGGTGCGCACCACCTTCAGGAAGCCGTGCGGGTCCTGCGCGGCCGTCGGCTCCACGTGAACGTACTTGCCGCGCCCGCTCCAGAAGACGAGCGTCGCGATGAACATCAGCGCGCCCGGAATGCCGAAGGCGATGCTGGCGCCGAAGCGCTCCAGGAAGATCGGCATCAGCAGCGACGCGAAGAACGAGCCGAAGTTGATGATCCAGTAGAAGGCATCGAAGACCTTCTGCGCCAGCGACCGGTTGCTCTTGTCGAACTGGTCGCCGACGAAGGAGCTCACCAGCGGCTTGATGCCGCCCGAGCCCAGCGCGATCAGGAAGAGGCCGCTGTAGAAGCCGCGCAGGTTGTTGTCGAAGATCGCGAGGCAGGCATGCCCCGCGCAATAGACGAGGCTCAACCAGAGGATGGTGCGGTACTTGCCGAAGAAGCGATCGGCGATCCAGCCGCCCAGCAGCGGGAAGAAGTAGACGCCGATGACGAAGGTGTGGAACACCTCCTTGGCTTCGCCCTTGCGCAGCGGCTCCGGAATCGCCAGCAGCAGGCTGGTCATCAGGAACACCGTGAGGATGTTGCGCATGCCGTAGAAGCTGAAGCGCTCGCAGCCCTCGTTGGCAATGATGTAGGGGACCTGCGGCGGCATCTTCGGCGCTGCGGCCGCCGATGCGGCGGAGGCGGGCAGGGCAGCAGTGGCGGTGTTCAAGCGTTTGTCTCCGTCTCGGGAACAGGTGTGGGGGCGCAAAGCCCGCGAGCTTAGCTGTCGAGCGGCATGTAACTTTTTGCTCGTCGCGACAAGGATGCGCACGGCTGCACACATCCAGGCGCAATCTCGGGCGGGTGGGCCTGCTGCGAGCCTCAACGCGCGGCAGCGCGGCGCAACTGGGCCCCCAGCGCCCCGAACCGCTTGCGGTACTGCGCCGGCGTGAGCGTCACCTTCCTGCGGAACAGCCGGCCGAAGAAGCTGGTGTCCTGGTAGCCCACCTCCAGCGCCACCGCCTCCACCGGCAGATCGGTGGCCTCGAGCATCTGCTTGGCCTCTTCCAGGCGCAGCGTGTGGACGTACTCGAGCGGGCTCACGCCCACGGCGCGGCTGAAGCGGCGCGCGAAGGTGCGCTGCGAGAGGCCCGAGAGCGAGGCCATCTGCGCCACCGGCGACTCGCAGCGGTAGTTGGAGGCGGCCCACAGCTGGCAGCGCGCGATCAGCTCGTCGGCGGCGCGCGGCCCGCGCGTGAGCGACGCATACGACAGCGCGCTCGTGCCGTTGAGATCGAGCAGGTTGATGCGTGCCACCTGCATCGCCTCCTCGGGCGAGGCGAAGCGCGCAATGAGCGCCAGCGCCAGCATGTGCCAGGCCACGCCGCTGCCGGCCATCAGCACGCGTTCGCCCGGGCCCACCGCGAGCAACCCTCGCTCCGGGTGCCAGCGCACGCGCGGATAGGCACGCGCGAGCGGATCGCAATAGGCCCAGTGGGAGGTCGCGTCGTGGCCGTCGAGCAAGCCGGTGCGCGCGAGCAGCACCGCGCCGGAGCACGCGCAGGCCAGCGTGGCGCCGGCATCGAAGGCAGCGCGCAGCCAGGCCACCTCGGGGTCGAACTCGTCGTCGAGCGGCGCGCCCGGCGCCACCATGAGGTCGGTGACCACCGCCACGTCGGGACGCGGGCACTCGGCGAGGCTCGCATCGGGCGTCATGCGCACGCCGTTGCCCGCGACGAGGGGCTGCCCGTCGACGCTCACGACGAGTGGCGACAAGGGCGAAGGCGTGTGCGGAGCGCCGTGCAGCAGTTGCCAGTCGCGCCGCACGCCGCACAGCAGGTCGTAGAACCCGTAGACGGTGGCCGCGCTCGTCGCGGGCGTGGCGAGCAAGGCCACGGTGACGGGACGCTCGACGACGCCGGCGGCGCACATGACGGTTTTGAACGGTTTCTGACGCGAATGACTTTAGTCGCGCGATGCGCGCGGTTCCAGCATCACGGCTCGCATTCCTGCCCGTGTTCGAAGGAGACCGACGTGGTCCTGATCGATGCCCAAGGCCACCGCGTGAGCGGGGCCACTGCCCAGAGCCTGCAAGCGTGGGAGCAGGCCGCCCACGAGATGCGCCGCATGGTGGACGACCCCGTGGCGAGCGTCGAGCGCTCGCTCGCGCTCGCGCCCGAGATGACCATGGCGCATGTGCTGAAGGCCTGGCTGCACCTGCTGGGCACCGAGCCCGACGGCATCCCCGTCGCGCGCGCCGCCTGCGAGGTCGCGAGCCGGCTGCCTGCCGACGACCGTGAGCGCCGCCATGTGGAGGCCGCGAGAGCCGTCGCCGAGGGCCGATGGCGCGAGGGCGGACTGCGGCTCGAAGACCTGAGCCTGCGCTACCCGCACGACACGCTCGCCTTGCAGGCCGGCCACCAGGTCGACTTCTTCCGCGGCGACAGCCGCATGCTGCGCGAGCGCATGGCGCGCGTGCTGCCTTCATGGGATCCCGAGGTGCCGGGATGGCACGCCGTGCTCGGCATGCACGCCTTCGGCCTGGAGGAGACCGGCGACTACGCGCTGGCCGAGGCGCAGGGACGGCATGCGGTGGAGCTCGAGCCGCGCGACGGCTGGGCGTGGCATGCGGTGGCGCACGTGCACGAGATGCGCAGCCAGCCGCACGCAGGCATCGACTGGCTCGAGCCCGCGCGCGCGACATGGGCGCAGGGCAGTGCGCTGGCCACGCACAACACGTGGCACCTCGCGCTCTTCCGACTCGAGCTTGGCGAGGAGGACGCGGCGCTGCAGCTGTACGACGAGGCGATCGGCGGCACCGGCTCGGGACTCGTGCTCGATCTCGTCGATGCGAGCGCCATGCTGTGGCGGCTGAAGCTGCGCGGGGTCGACGTGCGCGAGCGATGGTCCGCGCTGGCCGACCGCTGGCAGGCGCTGGCCGCGGCGAGCCGCTACGCGTTCAACGACCTGCACGCGATGCTGGCCTTCGTGGGCGCGGATCGCGTGCAGCCGCAGCAGCTCGTGCTGCAGGCGCAGGCGCGCGCGATGCAGGGCGACGCCGACAACGCGCTCTTCACGCGCGAGGTGGGCAGCCCTGCCGTTCAGGCGATCCAGTCATTCGCCCGAGGCGACTTCGCTGCGGCCGCCGCAACGCTGCGCGGGATCCGGCATCACGCGCATCGCTTCGGCGGCAGCCACGCCCAGCGCGACCTGCTCGACCTCACGCTGATCGAGGCGGCGCTGCGCGGCCACGATGCGCCGCTGGCGCTCGGCCTGGCGGCCGAGCGGCTCGCGCGCCGGCCGCACAGCCCCTCGGCGCAGCGCCTTGCGCAGCGCGCGCGTGCGCTGGCGGCGTCGGGGTGATCAGTTGAAGAACTTCCCGACGCTTTGCAGCGTGCGATACACGCCCCAGGCCAGCGGAATGCCGACGGCGGTCCACGCAAGAACGACGACGAGCGCGCTGCTCTTGTGGAACGTGCCCGTCGCCGGACCCGCGTCGGAGGCCACCTCGCGGTCGTGCGCGAGCCGCTTCTCCGCGGCCAGCTCTTCGTCGGACATGAAGTACTTGCGGTCCACCGGACGCACGAGCAGGTTGCACACCAGCCCGACGGCAAGCATGCCCACGAGGATGTACATGGTCTGGTTGTAGACCTGGTCGCGCGGCAGGCCGAGGCCGAGCTGGTAGTCGCGCATGTAGTTCACGACCACCGGCCCGATGATCCCCGCCGTGGCCCACGCGGTGAGCAGGCGGCCGTGGATCGCGCCCACCATCTGCGTGCCGAACAGGTCGGCGAGGTACGCCGGCACGGTGGAAAAGCCGCCGCCGTACATGCTCAGGATGATGCACAGGGCCGCGACGAAGAGCAGCTTGCTGCCCGCGGCCGCGCTGCCGGGCACGCTGAAGTACAGCAGGCCACCGAGCACGAAGAAGACGACGTAGGTCAGCTTGCGGCCGAGCTTGTCCGACAGGCTCGCCCAGAAGAAGCGCCCGCCGATGTTGAACAGGCTGAGCAGCGCCGTGAAGCCCGCGGCCACGCCCGCGATCGCGGTGAGCTGGGCCTTGTCGAGCTCATTGAACTTCTGCGCCACGCCAATCAGGCTGCCGCCGAAGACTTCCTGCAGCATCGGGCTTGCCATGCCGATCACGCCGATGCCGGCGGACACGTTCATGCACAGCGCCATCCACACGAGCCAGAACTGCGGGATGCCCCAGACCTTCTTCACGTGCACATGGCCGTGGGTGATCATCGCGTTGTTCGTGAGCGCGGTCGGCGGCGTCCAGCCCTCGGGCTTCCAGCCGGCCGCAGGCACGCGATAGCCGAGCGCGCCGCCCATCATGAAGAGGAAATAGACGAGCCCCATCACGATGAAGGTCTGCGTCACGCCGACGTCGGTGGGCGTTGCGAACACCTTCATCAGCTCGGCCGCGAGCGGCGAGCCGATCATCGCCCCGCCGCCAAAGCCCATGATCGCCATGCCGGTGGCCATGCCGCGGCGATCGGGGAACCACTTGATGAGCGTGCTCACCGGCGAGATGTAGCCGAGCCCGAGGCCGATGCCGCCGATCACGCCCGAGCCGAGCAGCATCAGCCAGAACTGGTGCGTCGACACGCCCAGCGCCGAAATCAGCATGCCGCCGCACCAGCACACCGCGCTCACGACACCGGCCTTGCGCGGCCCGACCCGCTCGAGCCAGCCGCCCCAGATCGCGGCCGAGCTGCCCAGGAGCACGAAGAACATCGTGTACATCCAGCCGAGCGTGGAGATCTTCCAGTCGCAGCTCGTGATGAACAGCTCCTGCAGGAAGCCCACGTCCGCCGCGCACTTCACCGATTCCTTGATGCCCAGCGCCTTGGACAGCGGCAGCCAGAACACCGAGAAGCCATAGGCCATGCCGATGCACAGATGAATCGCGAGCGCCGCAGGCGGCACCAGCCAGCGATTGAAGCCGGGCGCGGCAACGGTGCGCTCCTTCGACAGCAAGCCGGCATCGCCCGGAATCGGACTCGCGCCGGGTGTCAAGACTGAGGACATCGGGTCTCCTTTGTTTGTAATTGCGTCGCCCTTAACATCGGGCGCGCTTTCGTTCTAGCCGAACGATCCTCGTGGCTCGCAGAAGTCGTCGCAATATGAGCCGCGAACCCCTATTCACCGGAGATCGGCCTCCTAAGCACGATCCCTTATGAAGCAGATAGCAATACGTCCCACTTGGACGATCCAGGATCCGCAGGGGCCCACGCTCTCTACCCGACTCATCGAACTGCTCGTGCAGGTGCATGAGCAGGGAAGCCTGCTCACCGCGGCCAAGGAGATGAGCCTGTCGTATCGCCACGCATGGGACCTCGTGCGACAGGCGGAGGACCAGTTCAAGGCGCCGCTCTTGAACATGGAGCGAGGCAAGGGCTCCACGCTCACGCCGCTGGCCGAGAAGATCGTGTGGGCGGATCACCGCATCGGCGCGCGCCTGAAGCCGGTGCTCGATTCGCTCGCCTCGGAGCTCGCCGCCGAGTTGCGCCGCGCGCTCAACGAGGCGCCCACGCTGCTGCGCGTGCACGCGAGCCACGGCTTCGCGATCGAGCAGCTCATCGAGCGGCTCACGCGCGACGGCCTGAGCATCGAGTTCACGTATGGCAGCAGTTCGGCCGCGGTGGCCGCGCTGCACGACGGCGACTGCGATGCCGCCGGCTTCCACATCCCCATGGGCCCCATGCAGCAAGCGGCGCTGGCCCACTACTCGCGCTGGCTGTCGGGCGAGGAGCTGACGATCATCGACATCGCCACGCGCCGCCAGGGGCTCATGGTGCGTGCGGGCAATCCGAAAGAGGTGTTCGCCCTGTCCGACCTCGCGCGCGGCAACGTGCGCTTCATCAATCGCAACGTCGGCTCGGGCACGCGGCTGCTGCTCGAGGGCCTGCTCAGGGCCCAGGACATCGACCCGTCGAGCATCGCCGGGTTCGAGCAGGGCGAATACACGCATGCCGCGGTGGCCGCGTATGTCGCCAGCGGCATGGCCGACGTGGGGTTCGGCCTGGAGCCGCCGGCGCGGCACTTCAAGCTGGACTTCGTGCCCATCGCGAGCGAGCGCTATTTCCTGCTGTGCCGCAACTCGGTGATGGACTCGCCCGCCATCCAGATCGTGGTCCGCGCGCTGCGCAACCCCGAGTTCAGGCAAGTGCTGGACAGCCTGCCCGGCTACGACGCGACGATCGCCGGCAATGTGATGCCGCTCGTCGAGGGCTTCCCGTCGCTCGCGAACACGCTTTGAGCGTCGTTGCGAGCCCTCAGGCGCTCGCCAGTCTCGGGCGGCTCGCCTGGGCCACCACGATGAACACGAACATCCCCAGCACGCCTGCCGCGGCGTCCACATACAGCATGGCGTTCGTGCCGCCGCGCGTGTGCGCCGACGCCACCGCCAGCGTCATGTAGGCGATCGGCATGTTCGACAGCGACGCGAAGAGGCTGTACTTGGTGGCCGCGGCCCCCAGGCCGATCGCCTCCAGCACCACTGCGGAGAAGGCCGCGTAGCACAGGCCCGAGACGAACGAATAGCCGGTCGTGAAGACGATGTACATCGACTCGGTGCGCGGCGCGATCGCCATGCCGACGGCCACGGCCGAGAGCATCAGGCCGTACAGGCCGTAGGCGGTCTTGCGGTCGATGCGGTCGCACACGTAGCCGCCCACGATGCAGCCGACGGCCGAGACGATCCCGCTGAACACGCCCGTGGCGAGGGCGACGGTGCCCGCCGACGCATGCCACTCGTCGGCCACGGCCGACCACAGCCCCGAGGCGCCCCCGCTGCCGATCGGCAGGAAGCAGATGAGCAGCGCCAGATAGCCGCCGCGCGAGCGAGCCACCCGCCACAGGTCTCGTGCGACCTCGACGAGGTCGCGCAGGTACTTGCGCGAGCGATGGACCAGCGGCGGCTCCGCCACGAAACGCAGCGCCGCGCAGCACGCCACGCAGACGAGGGCAAGCACCGCCGCGGCGATCCAGGGCTCGGGCAGCGCCTGGGCCATCCACAGGCCCGCGCCGCCGCCGATGCCGCCGCCGCCGAGGTTGCCGGCCTGGAACCAGCCGCCGGCGCGACCTTTCTCCTCGTCGGGCGTGCCGTAGGTCATCAGGCTTTCGACCGCCATTGCGAGGAAGGTGACGGCCACGTTGGACACGAACACCACCAGCGTCAGCAGCGGCAGCGCCTGAGGCGTCGAGGGCACGAGACCGCTGGCGAGGATCCCGGCCGCGCTCAGCACCGCGCCGATGACATACCAGGTGCGCCGGCGCAGCGTCGTGTCGATGACGGGCGCCCAGGCGAACTTCCAGGTATGCGGCACGAAGCTGATCGCCACCAGCGCGCCCACCTGCTCCACGCTGAGCCCGGCGCGCGACAGCAGGTAGGCGAGTGCGACGGTGAGGTAGCCCGACATCACCCCGAAGGGCGTGATCAGGACGAGCCAGACGAAGGGGTGGGTGTGGCGCTTGGAGTCGTGTTCCATGGTCGGGGCGCAGTGTTCCATCGCGCGCGGTGTGACGGCGGTGACGGAAGTCCCCTTGACACCGTCTTTGCCACGCTCCTCAATGTTGATGCGCGCCAAGCCTGTGTCCACGGTTTTCCTGGCGTCATTGGAGACGCAGCACGAAAGGAGGACCACATGAAGTTCGCGCTCGTTGCCTCGCTCGCGGCCGCCGCCGCGATGCTTTCATGCGCCACCGGCAGCTACAGCTATTCGCAGCTGTACGGCTACCGCTATTTCAGGACGCCGACCCAGACGTTCCCGCTGATCATTCTCAACGTGGACGGCAAGGCGACCATCGACCGTCCGGTGCTCGTGGAGCCCGGGCCGCGGTTGCTGCGCGTGCAGTCGACCCAGGGCCCGGGCCCTGCATTCAGCAAGGAAGTCCAGATGGACATCGAGCCCTGCACCCGCTACTGGCTCGTGGCGGTGAAGGACACGCGCCTCACCAAGGACTTCAACGTGGTCGTGGACTACAAGGAGCAGATCGGCGGCTGCACGCCACCGACGGAAGCCTCCCGTCAGGCGAGCGCGGGCAAGTCCGCACATCAATAGCCCGCGCGGCGCTGATCCGGCGCCTCGCGCACGGAGAACCCCGGCAGCTCTTCACCCTCGATGACCACGACCTCGTGGCTGAAGAGCTCGATGGCCGTCTGGGCGACGCTGCGCGTGTCCCAGTAGGCATAGCCCGCGACCGAGAGCGCCCCGGCCAGGGGCACGTAGCGGGCCACGGTCTTGCCCAATGCCTGGTTCGCCAGCGTCACCCCGAGCCGGGTCGCGATGTGCGCCAGCGCCTTCGTGCCCGCCCGGCGAACCACGTAGCGCTCGCCGGCGCGCACGACCACGTCGCGCAGCAGATGGGCGGCCGTGTGCTTGAAGAGGCAGAAGACCATCTGCTCGGTGGTGAGCGTGGAGGTCTTGCCGTAGAGGGCCGCGATGTCGGCAACCATCTGTGCCTGGGTCTTCCAGACCCCGCGCAGATCCAGCACCAGGGTGGCCAGGCCCAGTGGGCCGGGCACCAGCGCGGCCGAGCCGGAGATGGCCGCCGCCGTCCGGCTCGCACTTCGCGACAGGGCCAGGGCCCGGACGTGCGGAGCGCTGCTCTTCGGGACGTCGGAGTGCGGGACGCTGGCGAGCGTGTCGAGGATGGCCTGCGTGAACCGGTCGCCGGCCCCGGCGATGCGCGCGCCGACCTTCACCAGCTCGCCGGCATCGTCCAGATCGAGCTTCGCTCCTTTTCGCTTCATGTCGAGCCTCCGGGGTGCGCCCCACGATACGCCGCACTCGGGCGCGTGCTGAAGTCGCGGGCATGAAGGGGGCAATGTGTTGCGGGGCCCGACCGCCGGGTTCGGATAATCGCGCATGAGCAACCTCACCACGCCCGCGGCCACCCCCGCGGATCACGCACCGGCCACCGGCCCTTCCTTCGACAGCCTGCCACTGTCCCCAGCCGCGCTGGCCAACCTCCGGCAATTGGGCTACGAGCGCATGACGGCCATCCAGGCCGCCAGCCTGCCGCTGGCCCTGGCGGGCAAGGACCTCATCGCCCAGGCCAAGACCGGCAGCGGCAAGACCGCGGCCTTCACGCTGCCGCTGCTGGCCAGACTGGACCCCAGGCGCTTCGAAGTGCAGGCCCTCGTGCTGTGCCCCACGCGCGAGCTGGCCGAGCAGGTGACGCAGGAGGTCCGCCGCCTGGCCCGCTGCGAGGACAACATCAAGACCCTGGCGCTGTGCGGCGGCGCCACCCTGCGGCCGCAGATCGCAAGCCTGGCGCATGGCGCGCACATCGTTGTGGGCACGCCGGGGCGCATCCTCGACCACCTGTCGCGCGAGACCCTGGCCCTCGACTCGCTGAACACCCTGGTGCTGGACGAAGCCGATCGCATGCTCGACATGGGCTTTGCAGAAGACATCGCCAACGTGATCAAGCGCTGCCCCAAGCAGCGGCAGACGCTGCTGTTCTCGGCCACCTACCCCGAGGGCGTGACGACGCTGGCCCGCCGCTTCATGCGGGAGGCAGAGGAGGTGAAGCTCACCGAGCGCCACGCCACCACCAAGATCCGCCAGCGCTTCTACGAAGTGAAGGAAAGCGAACGCCTGCACGCCGTGGGCCTGCTGCTCAACCACTACCGCCCGGTGAGCACGCTGGCCTTCTGCAACACCAAGCAGCAGTGCCGTGACCTGGTGGCCGTGCTTCAGGCTCAGGGCATCGTGGCGCTGGAGCTGCATGGCGACCTGGACCAACGCGAGCGCGACCAGGTGCTCGTGCAATTTGCCAATCGCAGCTGCAGCGTGCTCGTGGCCACCGACGTGGCCGCCCGCGGGCTGGACATCGCCCAGCTCGAAGCCGTGATCAATGTGGACATCACGCCCGATGTGGAGGTGCACACCCACCGCGTGGGCCGCACCGGTCGCGCCGACGAAGCCGGCTGGGCATTCAGCCTCGCCAGCATGGACGAGATGGGACGCGTGGGGCGCATCGACGAGATGCAGGGCAGCGCCAGCGTCTGGCATCCCTTGAGCGAACTGATCGCGCCTGTCGAAGCCGAGCCCCTGCACCCGCCCATGGTGACCCTGCAGATCCTGGGTGGCCGCAAGGAAAAGATCCGCCCCGGCGACGTGCTGGGCGCGCTGACCAAGGACCTGGGCCTGGAGTTTGCGCAGGTCGGCAAGATCAACGTCAACGAGTTCTCCACCTACGTGGCGGTGGAGCGCGGCGTCGCGGACCAGGCATTGCGGGGGCTCAATGCGGGGAAGGTGAAGGGCCGCTCGGTGAAGGTGAGGCGGCTTTGAATCCATTTGCCTCGCTCGGACTGTCGCCTGCGCTCGTGAACGCCGCGAGCGAGCGCGGCTACGACACGCCCACCGCGATTCAAGCGGCCGCGATTCCGGCCGTCCTGCGCGGCAGCGATGTGCTGGCATCGGCGCAGACCGGCTCGGGCAAGACGGCGGCATTCGCCTTGCCCATGCTGCAGCGGATGCACGGCCTGGGGCGTGCGACGCCCCGAAGAACACAAGCCCTCGTCCTCGTGCCCACGCGCGAGCTCGCAGCCCAGGTGGGTGAAGGGATTCGCGCCCTGGCGCAGCAGCTTGCCGACCCGGTGAAGGTGGCCATCCTCTTCGGCGGCGTGTCCATCAATCCGCAAATGATGGGCCTGCGCGGCGGGGCGGACGTGGTCGTGGCCACGCCGGGCCGCCTGCTGGACCTGATCGATCACAACGCACTGGGCCTGGCCGGTGTCGCAATGCTGGTGCTGGACGAAGCCGATCGCCTGCTGGACGCGGGTTTCGCGGACGAGCTGGCGCGGGTGCTCGCGTTGCTGCCGCAGCGCCGGCAGAACCTGCTCTTCTCGGCCACCTTCCCGCCGGCGGTGCAGGCGCTGGCGCAAGGCCTGCTGCGCGATCCCATCCACGTCGACGTGCCGCGGGAACCGAGCGCGGAGCCCGCCATTGCACAGCACGCGGTGGAGGTCGACGCGGCGCGGCGCACGCCCTTGTTGCGCCATCTGATCCGCAAGGGCAACTGGACGCGGGTGCTGGTGTTCGTGGCAACGCGGTACGCAAGCGACCACGTGGCCGACAAGCTGCGCAGGTCGGGCATCGAAGCGGCCGCCTTCCACGGCGACATGAGTCAAGGGGCGCGCACGAAGGCGCTGGCGGACTTCAAGGCCGGCCGGCTGCAGGTGGTCATTGCCACGGACGTGGCCGCCCGCGGCATCGACATTGCGCAATTGCCGGTCGTCGTGAACTACGACCTGCCGCGCTCGGCAGCGGACTATGTGCACCGCATCGGACGCACGGCCCGCGCGGGTGCAAGCGGGCTCGCCGTCAGCTTCATCAGCGCTGGCACCGAGGCGCACTTCCGGCTCATTGAAAAGCGCCAGGGCCGTCGCGTGGTGCGCGAGAGGATCGAAGGCTTCGAGCCGCGTGAATCGATTGCACCGGCAGTGCCCGGCGGCGGCGTCAAGGGAAAGCGCAAGAGCAAGAAGGACAAGCTGCGCGAAGCGTCTGGCGGGTCACGGGAAGAGAGCCAGGCGTAGACGTCGAGCCGACGCGCTCCCTCCCACCGAGTCCACATCGGTCCGCTGCGCCGAAGGGGAGCATGTCCTCGCGGCTCAGCGCCGCGGCGCGAGGCGCATCGTGATCTCCGTGGGCGCCATCGTGAACGCGAGCCGCTCGCGCACCGGGGCGTCGCTGCCGCGCACATCGGCGATCTCGAAGCTCGACAGCAGCATCGCCATCACGAGCTTGATCTCCAGCAGCGCGAGATAGCGGCCCGGGCACATGCGCGGGCCGGCGCCGAAGGGCAGGGCGATGCGCTTGGCCGAGCCGGGCGAGAGCGCTCCCGCGGACAGCCAGCGCTCGGGGCGAAATGCCTGCGGGTCCTCGAAGTGCTCGGGCTGCAGGCTGTCGTGGCGCACCACCAGCCACAGCACCGAGCCCTTGGGCACGTGCAGGTCGCCCACCACCGTGTCGCTGAAAGCCTCGCGCAGCAGCATGGGCGCCACGGGCTTGAGTCGCATCGCCTCGTTGGTGCAGGCGTCCAGATAGTCCAGCGAGGCGAGCGCCTCCATGTCGAGAGCACCCACGCCCGCGACCTTCGCGCGCACTTCCTCCTGCGCCGCGCGCAGGGTCTGCGGGTGCGAATGCAGCAGCCAGATCAGCCAGGCGAGCGTGAAGGCCGTGGTGTCCTCACCGCCGAGCAGCAGGTTCAGCACATTGCCCATCACCTCGCGATCGCTCACGCCGCTGCCGGGGCGGTCGGCCGCGACCAGCATCGCCTCCAGCACGTTGACCGGGTGTGCGCGCCGCTCGGGCTGCGCATTCAAGCGCTCGCGCGCGGCGGCGATGAAGCCCCGTATGGCCTCGTGCACGGCCGCCACGCTGCGCTGCAGCTCGCGATCGGCCTCGGTCTTGTAGTAGTGCCAGTAGGGGAAGGGCGCCATGATGCGGCGAAACATGCCGGGCAGCACCTTGTCCAGGTGCCGCTGCAGCGTGCCGCCGTCGGTCTGCAGGGTGTTCAGGTTCACGCCGAAGGCCAGGCCCGTCACCGTGTCCACCGTGTAGCGCATCAGGTCGGACTTCAGCGCGATGTCCTCGCCACGCGCGAGCGCACCTTCCCAGCGCTGCTGCAGCCGCTGCGTCACCTCCAGCATGGAGGGCAGGTAGGCGCGAATGTGCGCGGGGTCGAAGCCCGACATCACCATGCGCCGCTGCCGCTCCCACTCGGCGCCGTTGGAGCCGAACACGCCCGGCGGCGAGCCGCTTTCCTCGATGGCGGCGCGAACGCGCCGCGTGCGGCCGAACACGTCCGCGCCGCTGCGCAGGACGCCGGTGACGAGCTCGTGCCCGGCCACGCCCACCAGCGTCCTGCCCACGAGCCGGAACCGGAAGATCGGCCCGTATTGCCGGGCCCAGGCTTCCACGATCCGGTGGGCGCTCTCGCGCTTGAACTGCAGGGTGTTGCCCAGCAGGGGCAGGCCGGGCGGGCCTTTCAGATCGGCAATCTCGCGAAGCCGCGGCGCGGGGGTCGACAACCGGGCGTCTTGCGCGGTGCCCTGCGTGGTGGTCTGCATGCTGCGCTCCCGAGGAGAAGGCGTCGGGGATCGTACGACCGGCGCCCGCGCCGCGGGAGCGGGTCGGACCCCAGGGCCCCCTCCTCGAGAGGAGGCCCGGCAGGCCGGTCCGCGGCCATCCTTGTCGCCCGCCAATCCCTGAGTCTTCGAGGCAAAGAAGGTGACCCGCTGCTCAACGCTTCACGCCGACGTGTACTTCGACCTGATCTGCCCGTGGTGCCTGATCGGAAAGCGACAGCTCGATGCCGCCATCCGCATGCTGCGCGCACGACACCCGCAACTCGGCATTTCGCTCACCTGGCACTCCTGTGTGCTCATCCCGGGCCTCCCCAGGCAGGGAGTGCCGTATCGCGACTTCTACCTTCGAAGACTCGGCAGCCCCGCCGCCGTGGCGAACCGCCAGGCCCAGGTGCGCGAGGCCGCGCGGGCCGCCGGCGTGCAGATCGAGTTCGAGCGCATGGAGGTCTTTCCCAATGCGCTGGATGCGCACCGACTGGTCGCGAGCGCGCAGCTCGAGCGCGGCGCATCCACGGCCGAAGCCGTCATCGACGCACTGTTCACGCGTTACTTCACCCTCGGGCAGAACATCGGCGACGCGGCGGTCCTGCGCGAGGTGGCCGCCGAGTTCGACATCGCTGCGCCGCACGCATCGCAGCCCGACCCGGTCACCCCCGCGGGCGTTCATGGCGTGCCGTGCTATCGGTTCAACGGCGGCGCCGCGATCGAAGGTGCACAGCCGCCGGCCGTTCTCCTGGAGGCCATGCTGCACGCCATCGCGTGATCAGCAGGTCTGCTCGGCAACGACCCGGGCCACCGTTTCCAGGGATCGCTTGAGCGTGGCCAGGTCGACGCAGCCCAGTGCCAGTCGAATGGCGTGAGGCACATGGGCCGAGGTCGCGTACGGCAGCGCCGTCGACACCGAGATCCGCTCGCGAATCAGCGCCATGGCGATGGCGTCGGCACGGACTTCCTGCTCCAGAGGGAGCCACAGGAAGTACGAAGAGGGATGGCGTAGAGGGCACGCACTCGCCGCCGCTTGCACAGCGCCGCCAGTGCGTCCGGGTCGGGACCCTGTCCAGCGGACGGGATCGGATCGGTCCTACGATGGTTGCGACTCAACCCTGCACCT
>Ga0105248_10004157_pt1 | contig 16010 bp, 13 predicted proteins | sample KBSS34metaG_FD_81524 | JGI IMG/M metagenome (GOLD analysis project Ga0105248, IMG submission 81524) | Switchgrass rhizosphere microbial communities from Kellogg Biological Station, Michigan, USA - KBS S3-4 metaG | ecosystem: Host-associated > Plants > Roots > Rhizosphere > Soil | place... | reverse complement strand
GTTGCTGGTCGCATTGCGCAACCGCGGGGTCACGTTCCCGCGCGCCGACGCCTCAGCCCCCAGAGTGGCCACCCTCGTGGCCCGCCACCAGCGGTACTGGACCACAACCCTGTACCACGGCCCGTTGCGCCACACCAACATGTGCTCCGACGTGTGCGCCATCATAGCCGAGTACATCCCCGTGGCGTTGCCTCAATGAAGGGTCAGTTCAGAACGAGAGGTGGTGGGATTGGTGTTGTTCAGGTTGCATTTAGGACGGGAGGTGGTGGCACGGCAGCGGATGATTTTCTTTTGCCCTTCGTTGGGGGTCGGGGTAGCGGTGGTGGTGCTGGCGGTTGAATTTCTTCAGAGAACTCGAAGGGTGCAAGGTACACGGTCCAGGGCGGGCTGTGCCATTCCAGCGGACGCCCCACGGACCAGCGCAGTTCACACGGTGTGCCACGACCCGTCAAAAACGGCACCAACCAACGAAAGTTCACAAAAAACCCCGGCGTACACTGGCCTTGAACGGGCGCATGGTGACGTTGCACCTGCGTCTGGAGGCGCCCCTCTGCTGTATAGGCGGTGCATTCCCATACGGATGGCGTCATTACGGACAGCCCCGCATACGCACAAGCGGGTTCCAGACAAGGTTGAAGCCACTGCAGCAAAACGTTGGTGGTGGTGGAGAGAATGGCCTCCGGTTGCTCCATGGCCTGCACCGCCAACAGTTCCGACGTATCGGCCGGTGTCAATTCGATGCGCACCGTACGGTGGTGTTGGGGATGGTCGGAACAAGCCAGAAAAACCCGGCCCTTGTGCGTGTCCATGTGCCATGCTGGGTCGACGCCCGACGGGAGCCAGGACAGCCGATCCACCCAAGTGGGCCCGTGCAGTTCGTAATACCCGCACAACGGACGGGGCGCCGTTTCCCGCAGGGGCAGATGGTACACCGCATACCACACACCCGTATCCGAGTTTTTGTGCAGAATCACTACCGTGGATTGCACCTGCAAAGCCAAGGTAGCCTGCCCCAGGGTACACAAAAACGAAACATCCTGTGATAACGACAACGAAACATCCGGTGATATCGAAACATCCGGTGGTGTCATCCATACGATGATCTCTGGCGGATTAAAGTAAGTGAATGGGTTATCAACGTTACTTGGGCTACGCACGTTTACTGCGGATGAGAATCTTCTTCAACGGAGGATGGACGGTGGCCCCGCACACACTGTGCAGCACGTGTTCTAAGGTTGAGGTTACGTGTGGATCTATGGCTACTGCCGACGGTGGCGGAACCGATTCCGTCAACAACACGAAAGGCGGAGAGGGTTCTGCCATCACGAAAGACGAAGAGGATTCCGTCGCTACGGACGATGGTAACGGAACTGATTCCGTCATCGCGAGAGGTGGAGAGGGTACTGTCATCATGAAAGACGAAGAGGATTCCGTCGCTACGGACGATGGTAACGGAACTGATTCCGTCATCGCGGGAGGTGGAGAAGATTCCGCCGCTACGGACGATGGTTCGATGGGGTTTTCGAGAGGTGGAGAGGGTTCTGCCACCTCTGGTGAGGATTCCAGGAGATCTGCTACTGGTAACAGCCCATCCTTGGGCAAGGATGGTTGTTCCGACTTAGATTCGGATGGCAACGAAACGGAGCGATTCAGCGGTTGCACCGGCAAGGCTTCGGTGGGATTGTTGCTGACAGGTTCCGTGGTTTCCGGAGAATAAAAGAGGGATGGTGGTGTGCTGGAGTGGTGGGAAGATGTTGGAAAGGGCGTGACGGGGTCGACAGTGAGAAGTTCCGCGGGGTGATCCGCAGAGTTGTGCAGCAGCAAGGCCAAGGTGGCGGCCAATTGGGCCAGTTGAGCGGCCAATTGGGTCATGTTGGTGGCCAACCGCAAAGGATGGTTCCGGGCGTTGGGATGGGTCAATGTATGGGTGAGTTGACTCAAGCCAAAGGCCACCTGGCACATGTGCTCGGCGGGATCCAGGTGGGCGGGATGGTCCAAAAGTTCCGCAATCTGCGAGGTCAGTGCTTTCAATTGGGACACCAAAGGATGCGACATCCCGGGTTTTATTGTTGACGCAGCATTTATGTTCCAGGGGAACCACAGATACGTTAGTTCCCAGAGGGGAATTTTTGCTGGGTAAAGGGAAAGGCGATCCATGTCCACCGCCTATCGCCGATGGGCCGCACAGCAAGCGAACCCCCCCGCTAGAAAATCCCGATCCGTGAAAGCCCGTTTCGGTGCCCCAACTCGGTCCCGTCACAACTCGGACGACAAGGTGATTGATTTGTCCGAGCGGGTGGAGGACGACAAGGAGGACGAAGACGGGGAAGAAACGCGTACAGTGGTGTTGCCGGCACAGGGGGCGGCCAACAAGGTCGGCCCCTGTGCCGGGTGCGGCAAGGCCAACTCCGCCAAGCGGTTTGTGACCAAAGAATACCTGTGCCCCGATTGCCGCGACGACCTGCGTTTCAAACTGATCACCAAGTCCACGATCAACCGGCTCTACCCACTCCTTACCCAGAACGACCTTGCGGCAGCCCTAAATGACAACCAACTCACCTTCTTCGAAGTCAAAAACTGGCACAACTACACCGCTGCTCCCATCAAGTTGTTTTATGAGCGAGAAATCATGGCCTTGGCCCGCCGCAAGGAACGCCACACCACTGCACGGTCACGCTCGCGACTGGACCCGTCCGAACACCGCCACAGTCGCCTTCGGGTGGAGAAAGTGGAATAAACCAGGGAACGCTTCATTAAAAGGAAGGTCAACTGTATCTTTATTGCGAGGGGGTCAACTGTATCTTCATTGAGAGGGGTCAACTGTATCTTTATTGCGAGGGGGTCAACTCCATCTTCATCGAGATGTGGAAGGCTTCCAAATCGCGCATGAGCAAGGCAAAGGCAAAGGGCATGACCGTGGTCTTGACGTGGTCGCTGGTTTTGCAGCGTCGGCAGTACGGCTTCGAGTCAAGGCCCAACAGCAGCGACGTGGTTTTCTTCTTGGGCGGCGCCAGGACGGCGAACAACCCGCATTGGCTACACACGGCTGTCTTGTACTTGTCCGAAACCTCCAGCAACCGGTCTTGCAACACCGCCGCCGCTCCGTGACTGACGAGGCCATCCTTCTCCATCTGCCCCAACCAGGGTTGTGCACCAACTTTTTGGCTACGGACAATACGAATGTTAACAACTTTGGTTACGGACAACACGAACGGTTTTGATAACAACTTTTGGCTACGGACACAACGCGAAGGTTAACAACTTTGGTTACGGATATCACGAACGGTAATAACTTGGCTACGGACAACAGGAAGGACAACAACATTGGTTACGGCAATAACTTTGGTTGGCATCGCTACGCACCTCGCCGACGCGGAGCCCTCCGTCGCGGGAGCGTCCGTCCACGGGTTGGCGCGTGAGGATTTGGCGGGGGCCGGTGGCTCGGGCGTGGACCTTGTCGACGACCATGTGCTTGAGGGCCATGTAGTGGCACGGCCCGATGAACACCTCGGCCTCCAGCATCTCGCCCGTCATGCCGTTGTACAGGCGTTCGTTGCCGTGGCGGTTGTACCCAAAGGCGTGCAGCACGTCGCCGATGCGCTCGGCCAGCAGCGGGGGCGGCGTGGTGGCCGTTGTGTCTGTGCTTTCGCCTTCCTCCAGCGTGGCATTCAGGTGGGCGAAGGCGGTCCCGTCGCCGATCTGGCCCGTCAGCATGGCGGCCTTGCCCAGCAAGGTTTCCAGAATTTGTCCGACGGTCATGCGGGAGGGGATGGCGTGGGGGTTCATGATGAGGTCGGGACTGATGCCGTCGGCCGTGAAGGGCATGTCCTCCTGGGGCAGCACCAGGCCGCACACGCCCTTTTGGCCGTGCCGGCTGCTGTACTTGTTGCCGATGACGGGCACGCGCGCGGAGCGCGTGCGAATGTGCACCAACGTCGCCCCGTCCTTGGTGGGCGTAGCCATGATCTTGTCCACCCGGGCCGGCTCCTTGTTCTTGTAGATCGTGGAGCGGTCCCGCTTGGAGCCGTCCAGGTCCCCGGCCTTGGAGGCATCCGTGGGCTGAATGACCTTGCCGATCAGCACGTCGTCTTGCTCAATCTCCTGGTGCAGCAGCGGCAACGCATCCTCCGACGACAGTTTGGCGTAGTTGGCCCGCTTGTATCCCGTGACCTCCCGCGCGTCCGGAATCGCAAAGACTTCCTGCTCCGACCCGGCGTTGCGGGCCAAATCCTTAAAGGTCCGGAAGCACAAACTGCGGAACAGCCCCCGGTCCACCGCGCCCTTGTTCAAAATCACCGAATCCTCCTGGTTGTATCCCGTGTAACTCAAAATGGCCACGATCACGTTGGCGCCGTACGGCAAGTCGTTCAGCCGCGTCTGCACCTCCGTAAACGACGACACCAACGGCCGTTGCGGATGGAACAGTTCGTGAATGCCCGACGTGTCAAAACGCTGCTCCGCATTGAGCCCGACGCGTCCGACGCCTTGCTTGGCCATGCTGCCTAGCATGGTGTTTTAGATTTAGGCATGGTGTTTCGGATTTAGGCATGGTGTTTCCGATGTACAGGGTTTCGCAACACACGAGCAGAACGGTATGAGTAATCATGCCATTCCATGGGTAATCATGCCATTCCATGGGTAATCATGGTAATGAATTTTTGATCATGGTATTGTGCGTTCAGAGCGGCCAAAAGAATGTGTAGAAGAACGAGAAACGAATGTTGTCGCGCCACGAAAAGAAGGTGCAGCAACGCTTAGCCAAAATCCAACAGTATGAACAGTGTCCGGAGAAAAAGTGCAACCACTGTGGTCAACAGCAAACGGCGGAGAACTCCTATGTGGATGTGGTCCCCACAGCAAAGGGATCGGAGTGCAGATTCAACTACATATGCGACGCGTGTGTGTCCAAACACAACCGTCAACGTCAACAGGAAGAGGCTACCCAAGAACACGAGCCCCTGCCAGCGGAACTCAAACTGGCCGACAGTTTTTGCAATATGTGCTTTGTCAAGGCGACGGTGGACAACACCAAGGTGTGCAAAACTCAAGAGGGTGCTATGGTGTTCCACATGCGATGCAACCCTTGCTTGAGCCAAACGGCCACCCACGAGGCGAACAAGACCGACACGCTCAAAACACTGGTCAAACGCAAAATGGAGGTTACCAAATCCAAGCGCTGCAGCAAAGCGGAACGACGACAAGCCATAGTCGATATGTATGGGGCACCGGAACCGAAATCGTGCAACAAATGCGGGGTGGGCTTAACGCTGGAAAACTGTCAAATCAACAAAGCGAAAGTAACCCGAAAAGCGGAAAACGGCGTCTACAAGTACAAGACGTACTTTGTAAAACTCTGCGACATCTGCCGGGCTGACCAAGAAACCAAACGGAGAAAGACTTTCGATGCAACGGCTTATTCTATTGTGGCCAAACGAAAGGCTTTTTGCAAAAAACTAGGACTGCCGCCCAAATCAAACTGTACCCAATGTGGTACCGAAGCCACTCCGGAAACAACCCCCATCCTATACAAGCCGGATCAGTATGCTTACAGCCCCATATGTGACAATTGCAAACCCGTTCGCGAAACGCATGCCGTGGACCAATTGACCAGTGTTGAACAATTGGGACAGTTCCTCAAGAAAACCGTGAAGGCGGCCAAAACACGGATGTACAACAACTGCGAATGCGAGAAAACGCAGGTTGACGAATATGTCACGATCACCACCCAAGATTTAACCACCCTAGCCTTGGAACAGAAATATGTGTGCTGTTATTGTTCGACGAAATTGCACTTCTTCAACACTACCGACCGCCCCAAGATGGCCTCCCTCGATCGTTTGGAACGTGACAACAGGAAATACGAACTGGGCAACGTTGCCTGGTGTTGTCTACAGTGCAACATTAAGAAACACACAAAGACTGCAAAAGAGTACAGAGACTATTTGAAGATGCAACAAGAAACAGAAGAACGAATCCAACAAAAGAAAGCCCGTGAAGAAACAGAAAAAATGTGCGTAGAGCAAATGTGCAAAGACATTTGAAGCATGGCAAAATAGCATCAATAAAAAGTTAGGGACTTACTGCCGTAAGTGATGCGGGGCGCTTGGTCGTGGTTGGCAAAGGGCACGAACGAGGCGGAAATGCCCAACAGCGTGAGGGGGTGCAGTTCGATGTGGGTGAAGGGGGGGTCGTGGGGCGGCTGTTTCAGATCCGACCAGAGGGTCGCCACCCGCATGGTCGACTCCTCCTCCTTGTCCAAATACTCGACCACCCCGTTGCTAATCATCTTATCCCACAGCATGTACCGGTTGTGGCGGTGCTGGTAGTAGAGGGTCTGGAACTTGTGCAAATTCTCCAACACCAGCACCGGCCGCAAGCAGCACCCCGAATCCATCACGATGTGCACCTCGCGCAGGGCTTGGTGGTGGGTGATCGAGGTAGAGAACGGGATGTCCTGGATGCGGCGCCAACGGCGCAACCGCTGCACGAAGGCGTCAATATCGGCCGCCGACACCACACCCCAGAGCGTGCCGTTGACGAACACCCAGGTGCCCGTTTGCAGATCCGACGCACTGGCCTCCAAAATGTACCGCACGTGGTAACGGAGGACGTCCAGAATCGGCTGCGACGGGTACCCCAGTCGCACGTAGGACGTCAGCGCCAGGTTTTTGATCAATCCACACGCCTCGCCCTCGGGCGACTCGTGCGAACAGTTCGAGACCACAAACCCGTTGGCCAAAAACGAATGGTTCGCGGAGCGCGTGGTGACGTCGTACACCCACTCCGGCAACGTCTCTTCGATGGCATAGAGGGGTACGCGGATTTTTTTCCCGATCTGACGCCTTTCGAACGCGTCCACCGGGGCATTGAAGTGGGGCGTGGCCACGTACGTGGACCAGCGGGACGCCAAGTCGGGGGTGGCGTAGCAATGGGCTTTCCACGCCTGCGTCTTCAGGTACTCCACCCAGGGGGCCGCCTGACGTTGGCCCCGCGGCGTGTACCGCAACGGCACCGTGTCCGCAAACCTCAGCAGCAGGGGAGGAGTCGACTCCCACGACAGCCGCACCGAATGTTGGGACCGCGTGAGGGTGGCGGGCAAGCCGAAATCGGTCAACAGCGTCACCAGTTGACCCAAGAACACGGGCATCGGCCCGGCGCGGCGGATGCGCCAAACCAAGGGGGCCAAGGCTACGCCACTTGCTTCACGGCGCAGGGAGCGCCCCCAGGCGCCGTAGAGAGCGCCCAGGAACTCGCGCTGGAGGTTGGCCGTGCCGCGCAGGATCCACGGCGGCAGGCCGGCGGCGCGCGTGCAGCCCAACTCGACCAAGATTTGGGCCGACAGGTTCCGGAAGGATAGAATGTGCGACGCCAGCCGCGCGGTGGACAGGCCCAGTTCTTGCGCGTCGGTCTCCAAGGCCGGCAGCCCCTCCGGGTCGTCCAGCGCCACCTGCAGCGTGAACGTAAACGGGTCGTCCGCGGTGCCGCGTGTGGTGCCCACCGCCCACCAAGCCCCGACCAGCCGCGCCCACTGCTGCATGGTCGGTTCGTCCAGAACCGGCGGAACGGGTGGGTAACAGTGTTGGATGGACCGTCGTGCTTGGGCCCATTCGAGCAAGCACGGCGTCGTGGGCCGCAGCCCGTAGTCCTCGTCCGGGGGGGCGAACCGAGGCAGGTGCTGGATGAAGACCTCGTCGCCGGGCTGCAATTGGTCAGCGCGCACCATGACATTTTTGCCATCGGGGTGCGCGATAAGTATCCGGTGGTCCGGCGTGCAGCGCAGGGTGCGTCCGCTCACGGTGGTCAACTTCAGCAGCCGGGGGCATGCTTGCGAGAAGAACCGCGTCAAGGCGGACGGTTCGTTGGCCAGCGTTTGCCGGTGCACCGTGGTGATGGCCTGCAACCCGACGTCGCGGATGGGGCTCTGCGTCAACTGATCGGCCAATAACACCACTGTGTCGCCCGTCACGCACGACAGGCCCCAGGCGCTGAGGTGCAGTTGGCGTGGCTGGGACATCTTGCCGTCCCGGTTGATGGGCGTGTTGGTGCGGCGCAGGTGACAAATCGTGCTGATCGGCGTCATTCGCGTCAGCGGTTGGGCCACGCCCGTCTGCGTCGTGGTTGTTTTGCTCGTGCCCCAGTTGCCGCTTGAGAGTGCCCCGCGGAAGCCGGCCGTGATGCGTTTGGAGTTCTTCATCATGTCGATGACGAAGATGTGCTTTTCGTTTTCGGCCGCCTTGTGAATTTGGGAGGTGAAGGTTTTGTGGAAGGCGCGGATCAACTGGCGCAGCAGCAGGGAAAACAGCATGTGCACGGGGTCCAGCCGTTTGTTGGCGTAGTCGTCGCGGTCGTCCGGGTCCTGTTCGCCGTGGTAAATCCGCAGCAGTTTCATGACCATGTACCCCAGGAACAGGGCCTTCTTCTGCTGGGTGGCGTCCGTGCGGTCCAGGCCCATGTGGGGCAGGAACTCGTTGTGGAAGATGTTGTCGACGGAGCGGATGCGCTTTTCTTTGGTGGGTTCGGCCACGCCCTTTTTGAGGGGTTCCTTGATGCCCTTCTTGGCCACCTGCACCTTGAGTTCGTCCAGCGGCAGGTCGGACTGCTCGTCCTTAAGGATGGAGCGGATGTAGTGGTCGAACGGGTGCTCCCGGGTGTAGTCGTGGCGTGCCAATATGTACCGGCGCATCTCCCAGGTGTTGGCCACGCCAATGAGACGGAACACCTGCGGCAACGGCAGGGAGGTGAAGATGAACGGCACGTCCAACGTAATGCTGGGCAGGGTCCCTCCGCGGGAGCAGGACAGATAGGCGTGCAGGGTGGAGGTGGCGCGGATTTTGCTCTCGTGCCAGGAGCGAATCTCGCCCTTGTACAGGTGCTTGCCGCTTTTGTCGTGGGTGACGTAGAAGTAGTTGTTGCGCAGTTTTTCCTGCGGCAAGACCACCTTTTCGTTGCCGTTGATGAGAAAGTACCCGCCGGGCACGTACGGGCAGATGCCGGCGTGCGTGTGGGAAAAGGTGTGGCAGTACTTGGAGCCGACCATGACCGGTTGCCGATAGAGCGTGTACTGCTTGTACACGCGCGCTTCGCACAGCACGTCTTCGTAATCTTCGGCGGGGTCGCCAGGAACAACTCCAATCGAACCGCCCGGTGCTGTTAATCCGCTCGGCGCCGCCGGATCGCGGTCTTCGTCCATCTTCACCTCTTCGTCCCGCATCTCCTCCTCCTCCCGGCTGAGGGGCGCACTCAACATGGCGGCCAAGGGTGCCGTTGGGGCAGCGACCGCGGGCAAGGCCGCGACTGGTGCTGCCACCCGAACGGTCTTCGGACGCCGTTCGTACATGGTGTGGGTCACGTCCACCAGCACCGACGAAGAATACGTGGCCCGACGCGCCATGCACTCCACGGGATCAATCGGATGCACCGTTCCGTCGTTCTCCTTGAACATGGGTTTGCACACCACCACGTTGGAAAACGTAATCACGTGTTTGGTCTGTTGTTTTTTGGCCAGCACTTCCACGCGTTGGGTTTCCCGAATGATCGCCGGCATCATGACTTCCATAAAGTAGTCAAACGATTCCGTCTGCTGGCGCACGATGGAGTGTTTGAAAAAGAAAGAATGGAACAAGTCGCGGATTTGCCGTTCGTGGATGGTGGCCGTCGGGGCATCGGTCGGCACTCGGTAGGACAGTGGGCAACGCGGGATGGAGGGCAACGGGATGTCGGGCGGAGGAACCGGGTCCGGGAATTGGGCCAACAGATCGTCCAAATCCTCGAGTGCAAAAGCCCCCAGGGCGTTTCCTGTGGCCGCCCAGGGCAGGCTTCCGTCCATTCCGGTTATGGACCAAATTGGCCGTGGCACGGAAACACAAGCCGTGAAAAAACATGTCATGTGTAGCAATATTCGGTGGAAAGCCACAAACCAAATCAAGACTGTAGCCCATGAACCATGCCCCAGAGACCAAAATTATTGCTTCATTGTTCAAGCATGGCGCAAGTGCTTCGTTCCCGTTCCCGTTCTCCATCTTCTGCGCAATCCAATTCGGGTGAACCGTCCTTGGTGCTGACGGATGAGCACCACAAAGCCTTGAAATGGTTTGCCGAAGGCCGCAACCTGTTGATTACTGGTTCTGCCGGCACGGGAAAATCCAAACTGTTAGAAAAATTGGTTGAAGACCTAGAAGGCATGTATTTGGCGTGCGGGCCGACAGGTATGAGTGCATTATCTCTTCTCAACGGGACTGGAGAAACGTTGCATAGAACGTTTTTCATTCCCATTTCCACCATGCCGAAAGAAACCATGCAATCCTACTACTGGCGGCTGAAGCGATCGTATGACAACCCAGTGGTGCAAGAACGCATTGACAAAATCAACAAAATATCGGTGTTGATCGTGGATGAGATATCTATGGTCTCAACCTACATGCTGGAGGTCCTTGACGTGGCTTTACGTACGCTCCGTGACCGTTTGGATAGTCCTCTGGGTGGTGTGCAATTTGTAGCGGTAGGCGATTTTTTGCAACTGCCTCCTGTCTACAATGCCAAAGATCCACAACAAAACCCGGATCAAGGGAAAATGGCCTTTGAAAGTCCGGTGTGGGCGGCCTTGCAGATCCAGACGGTCACCTTGACCAAAATATTCCGACAACAAGAAGACTTGGCTTTCGCGACCATGCTCAACCGAATTCGTAAGGGAGAAACCGTGAAAGGTGACGATATTTCCAGAATGACGACCATGATGAAACGAACCCCGGATCCGGACGCACTGTCCATTTGCTTTCGCAACGATGCAGTGAAGAGCATCAATGCGAACCATTACGCCCGACTCCAAAAACGAATGGATCCATCGGAGGAACACACCTACCCCATGCCACTCGCCGAAGTTGATAACTCCATGGCGTATGTAGAAGCCATGGAAACCCAACGGGGTTCAGGCGATTTTTTTGACCTTTGCCAAAAACGGGTGCAAGAGGATTTGAACTTTCTCAAAACGACCACCGCCCTCTGTGCCGACAGTCCGGGACGCCAAACGTTTTTGCCTGGAACATCCGTGATGTTGGTGCGAAACTTGCCGGACCTCTGCAAGGTGAACGGTAGCCGAGGCATAGTGGTAACATTTGCTTCACTTCCCTGTGAAGAAGGGTGCTCGGAACAGAAGCCATGTTTGGTCTGTGGTCTTCCCGATCATTTGGATAAGACTTTCCCCGTAGTACACTTCGATGATGGCAGAACGCACACGATCGGACCGTGTCGGTACAGCCGTGAGGCGATTTTGCCCGATGGCACCAAGTTCACCACGTGTCAAGTCGTGTGTATTCCGTTGATTCGCGCTTGGGCGATTTCGGCCCATCGCTCCCAAGGCATCACTTTGGCTCGAAATGTGCCGGTGCATATCGATGCCAAGAATATGAACACCGTTATTGGTGCCTTTTATGTGGCACTTTCCCGTTGTTCGTGCATGGATCAAGTCGCCATTTCCAACTTTTCTGGGTTTTTTGGCAGTCATTTGGCACGTCGATTTTACGACGGCACCTATGTCAGTCCCCCAGCCAAGACGTACACGGACAGCCAAAACTACGAAGCCTTATCGAACGACAAAATCTTCGCCGACTTGGACGAGTTCAAACACGAACTGTCACTTTCCTCCAATTTCGCGGAAGAAAGTGCGACGGAGTGGATGAAACGACGCATTTCTGGCAGTGGCATGACGTTTACGGATTTGGACCACGAGTGGACCCGGACCATGGAGCCGTTGCTCGTTCAATTCTTTGCCAAATTCTCAACTCTTCGTGCTTCAAAAAGGCGCAAGGGCGAATGTGCCAAAAAAATGGAAGCGTTTGTTCAACGAAACAAATAAAGATCAATGTTGTTTTTCACTGCGGACCACGTCCACTTCTCCTTCGTTTGGTGTGGCCAACACGTTGGGGGGCTCGAGCAGAGTTTGGGTTTCGAGGCCTTGTCGCAGGGCGGCATAGACTTCGTCCACGTGCCGCCACCAGTCGCGTTTTTGAGACAGGGCATAGACGCAAGGGAACGAACAAAACAAATCCGCCTGGCGTTGGATCGGTCGTTTGTGTACGGACGTTTTCCGGCCGGAGCAAGGCGGCGCGCGATACCGAAACTCTCGGCCGCAATTCGAACAGCACCAATAGTAGCGGCATTTGGCCTCCACCGGAGGCTCAACCAAGGTGACGCGTTTCATGTTTATTTCTCAGTGCAGAGAGGAGTAAAAAATGGAGGTTTAACGACGAGTGCTGACACGTTTTTTAGGCATCGAGTGAAAAGGCCTCCAGGCCCCGTGCCGTGTAGGCGGCATGCACGTCGGCCAACCACGGATGATGCTTGGCTTGGGTGGCCGTCCACCGCTTGCGGGGGTCGGGTTCGAGCACGTGGCGTAGCCAGTCGACGAACTGGGGCAAGTCCTGAGGATCGTAGCCGTAGTGGCGCAGCAGGTCCTCCAGCGGCCGCGGCTCCAAGGCCTCCATGGAATGCCTGCGAAACTCGCACCGACGGTTGAAGTAGTGGCTGCTGTACTTGCCGTCCTTGATCATGTACCGGGGCAGGTACCCGAGCGTGCGGTACATCGAGGCCAGGTGGATTTCGTTGCGGTGGTACGGGTCGGGACCGCGCGGGGGGCGGAACAGCAGTTCGCCCGTAGCCAACTCAAACACCATGACGCCGCAGGCGAAGATGTCCACCCCGGTGCCGTACGGGTACCCCAACAGCGCCTCCGGGGACCGGTACTGCCGCGTGGTGATGTCGGACGTGAAGTGCTTGTGGGTCCAACACGCGTTGCCCAAGTCGGCCACTTTGATGATGAGGTTTCTGCGTCGGGTGGGTGCCAAATCGGAGGGGCTTTTCAAGTGCTCCAACCGATGCATCTGCGCCTGGAGGTCGGCCCAAGAAGCGCCCCCAGTGGCTGCGATGTTATCAGTTGTTTCAGCCTCCGCCGCCCTACCTTTGCGCTTTTCCTTCAGGCGCTTGCGTTGGTTGCGGCTCAGCGAGCCTGTGGGTGTAGCCTGGCTGCGGCGGTACTGCTCCCGAAGGCCCAGGTATTGCTCGCGTTCCTGCTGCAAGGCTTCGCACCGGAGGTCAAAGGGCAACGACAGCAAAAAGTTCTCGGGCTTGATGTCGGTGTGGATGATTTGCTTTTCGTGCAGGTACTCGACGCCGCACAAGATTTGGTACGCCAGAACCTTGAGCAGTTTCAAGGGCACCCCGCGGTAGTCGAACCGGCGGATCAAGTAAAACAGGTCCTTCCACATGGGCTCGAACACCAAGCAGTAGTGCTTGCCGTGGGGTCCCCAAATCACGAACTGGTCCAGCAACTGCACGACAAAGGCGTGCTGCCCCAGCGCTTGCAAAAACTTGGTTTCGTCTTGGGCGGCTTCCTGGAAGGTGGCGGAACTTTTGGCGATTTTGATGGCCACGATTTTGTGGGGGTCGTCGGGTGCGCGGGTTTCGTCCGACGCCAACCACACCGTGCTGAAGTAACCAAAGCCCAACTTCTTTTCGAGGATGTACTTGTTGTGGTAGCGGTCGCCGATGGCGGCGGGGTGGTAACCGCCCGGTCTGTATTCGGACGGCTCCTCGGCGTGATGGGTTTCCGTACCGCTGTCGCTGTCTGGGCTGCCGCCGCTCGAGGTGGAAGCGCCCTCGCGAAACTCGGAAGCGCCCTCGCGAAACTCGGCCTCCGAATCCTGTGTGCCGCGCACATCCCCGGCGTGCGTGCGCTTGCGGGACACCAGGCGTTCCATGGCCGTCAAAGACGACATAGTTTTTATTTCTACGCAGGAGTTGGTTAGGGCGGGTTTTCTACGCGCGGTGGGAGCGCGGGTTTTCTACGCGCGCCTCCGCGCGCGAGTTTTCTACGCGCGATGGAACAAGAAGAGCAAAAGGGGGAAACTAAAATTAGGTGTCCAGGGTGATTTCGTGCAAGCCGTCGGAAGAAGACAAACACGGCACAGAGGTTCTCCAGGGCGCATAGGCCACAAACCGCCCGTTCCCACTGGAATAGCGTGAGGAACGCTTCCAGGTGCCTTGCCACAGCCACTGTTCGTTTTGACCCACGATGCGCCCTTCGTAGTGGATGCAATGCGTCCTGACTTCACGACGGTCGTCGCGATAGTATTGCTTTTGGAACGTGAAGTGAAGGGTTCCTGCACGGCTTTGCAGTTGACCGTCGAGGGAAAACGGTTGTAGGGGCCTATCGCTCTGATCGTGGCCTTGACCGGTGATGTGTCCCGTTGCCATGATGATGAAATGCGGGCTCCACTGCACCCAATCGTTTTCGTGATACCACGCCACCCAGTGATGACTAGGCAAGCCGATCAGAGGCTCCCATGAGGTCAAGTGAAGAGCCGAAGCCGAAGAAGGCGATCGCGCCCAGGCTGGAGGGCGAGGTTGGAGGCACCAACGAATCAACCAACCCACCAGACACAAGACCAAGGCACCCCCGAACGTGGCACCAACCGCGATGCCGCAGGTGGCATCGCAGTTATTTCCACCACCACTGCCACCACTGTGATACCCAAACCCACCGCCATGACCACCGCCACCACTGCTTCCGCCACCACCACTGCCGCCGCTGCTTTGGCCGGCGGTGAGTTGGGGTATCACCACCACCAGCCAGAACCACATGAAAAAATGCGCACCCCTGTATATTTTGCCATGGTAGGGGGGGGGGTGGCTACATCAATAAACATGAGTTCCAACGTGTGGCTCGAAGGAAGAATTTCGACATTGGGGTTACAGGTCACGGTTGTGTTTTATTTTCCCTCGCGTTTAGCAGTTGGTTCCGACGTTGGCTCCTCCGCCACCGGTGGTGAACACGCCAAAGTACGACGAGCCCACGGCATCGATGGGCGCGTTGACGCCGCCGCAGCCGACCGATAGGTTGGTTCGCACGGCGGGCGGGTTGAACGCGTTGGCGTACACGGCGTTGGCGGGGTTGCGACGCACCATGCTTTGGTTCACGTGGTACAGCGGCGCTCCGGCTGCCACAGCGTCGCACGCGGCCACGTCCGTGGCGGTGGCGTTGGAGCAGAAGATGTTGAAGACGCCGCTGCGGGCCCCCCGCACCAGCAGGTCGGTGATTTGCGCGTCGGTCAAGGTGCCGGTCGGAAACCGCAGACGGTAACTGGCGGCAATGTTGTCCACCGCATACCCGCACAGCAACGCGCCGTTCAGACGCGCCACCCCGGGCACGTTGGGGGTGGCATAGACCGCCTCGATCAAGTCGAGCACGTCATTGAAATCCGCAGCCGTCAACTTGGACATGGTTTACTTTTCAACGCGAGATTTTTTTCGAGTTGGTTGAAACCTCTCCTTTTTCGGCGTCGTAGGACAGGATCAACCGCAGGAGGTCACGGGGTACGCCCAGATCCAAGACCCAGGCCATCGCTGTTTGTTTACCTTCGCGCTCCCGGTGACCCCATTGGAGTCCGAACGTGTAATAATAGTCGTGTAACGGAGGGACGACTTCTGGTGGACCGTAGCGCCCCCCGTCCCAGCCGGCACGAAGGAAGATGGGGTCTTCCTGTGCCCATACACACCGGCCGCATTCGACGGCCTGGTCGTGACACAAGCCCCAGTCGATGCCGTCCCGTTCCAAAGGTTCGAAACAGGTACACCCCCTTTGGACACACCGTTTACGGGGAAAGTGATCACACCACTCCAATACGTGGTTACACTCCAGGCACTGTCTCGGATACAGGGGCATGGTTTGTTCGGGTAACGCGTTTATTAGCAGTCCCATGGCGAACACATGGCCGCGTGTAACGTCAAACCCCTCGGCCTGGATGAACATAAAGTTCCGGGTAAATTTACCCGGAAATACGTTTTCCCCGGAGCGCGTGTCTGGGTCACAACAATTGTGGCCCAGGCACGCGCCGCACCTTTTTGTAGCCAGGCAATATTGCCGCCGCGGCCGCTTCTGGCCACTTTCATTCCTCCTTCGTGGCCTGCGCCTGTGTTGTGTTTTCGCCCGCCTCCCATTGCGGCGGCGGCGACCAATG
>Ga0105248_10004155_pt1 | contig 16014 bp, 17 predicted proteins | sample KBSS34metaG_FD_81524 | JGI IMG/M metagenome (GOLD analysis project Ga0105248, IMG submission 81524) | Switchgrass rhizosphere microbial communities from Kellogg Biological Station, Michigan, USA - KBS S3-4 metaG | ecosystem: Host-associated > Plants > Roots > Rhizosphere > Soil | place... | reverse complement strand
GCCGTAGGCAGAGACGCCCGAATCGGCGTAAGATGTTGCTGGAGAGTGGTTTTTTGGCCACGTCCTGTCTAATGCCCTAGTTTAAGAATCGGGTCTAACCGACTCTAACGACTCGCCCCTTCCGTCCTGGCTGGGCGACTCACAAGCCTTAAGTCCCGTGGACGAATGACCCAATGATTAACGACCCGGGTAAACACCAAGTTAATGGAACCGATTTGGCAGTAAGCATAAGGGCTGGTTTATGGGGCCGGGGAAGTCGCGGGCCCGTCCGTGTCCGCGATGACGGCCCCCTCCCATGAAAGCTCTCGCTGAACAGATCGGCGATATCGACGGCGTCGAAATATTCGGCCGCGTCGTTGCAGTGCGCGGGCTGATGGTCGAGGTCGCAGGGCCGATCCATGCGATGTCCGTCGGGGCGCGGCTCACCATTGAGACTGGCGGCAAGCCGATACCGTGCGAGGTCGTCGGCTTCTCCGGCGGCCATGCGCTGGCGATGCCTTTCGCTGCGCTTGACGGCGTGCGCCGTGGCTGCAGAGCGCTCGTTTCGAGCTCCGCAGGCGCTGTTCGTCCGTCCGAGCGCTGGCTCGGGCGCGTCGTCAACGCGCGTGCCGAGCCGATCGATGGTCTGGGGCCGCTGCCGGCGGGGCCCGCGCCATATCCTTATCGTGCTTCGCCGCCTCCTGCGCATGCGCGCCGCCGCGTGGGGGAACCGCTCGATCTCGGCGTGCGTGCACTCAACACATTCGTCACGGTGTGCCGCGGACAGCGTATGGGCATCTTCTCGGGTTCCGGCGTCGGCAAGTCGGTGCTTCTGTCGATGCTGGCCCGTAACGTCTCGGCGGACATCTCGGTGATCGGGCTGGTTGGCGAGCGCGGACGGGAGGTGCAGGAATTCTTGCAGGACGATCTCGGTGCCGCTGGGCTCGCACGCTCTGTGGTCGTAGTGTCCACCTCCGATGAACCGGCATTGATGCGCCGCCAGGCCGCTTACCTGACGCTCGCGATCGCCGAATATTTTCGCGACCTCGGCAAGGACGTGCTGGTGCTGATGGATTCAGTGACCCGCTTTGCGATGGCTCAGCGCGAGATCGGCCTGTCTGCCGGCGAACCGCCGACCGCCAAAGGATATACGCCGACGGTCTTTGTGGAGTTGCCGCGGCTGCTCGAGCGCGCTGGTCCAGGAACGGAGCAGGGCACCATCACAGGCATTTTCAGCGTGCTTGTGGATGGCGACGATCACAACGAACCGGTCGCCGATGCGGTCCGCGGTATTCTCGATGGTCACATCGTCATGGAACGCGCGATCGCCGAGCGCGGTCGGTATCCAGCCATCAACATTCTGAAATCGATTTCACGCACCATGCCGCGGGCGGCGGACCCGACCTTCCTGCCGGCGATCAATCGCGCGCGGCAGGTGATGGCGACCTACTCGGATATGGAAGAGCTGATCCGGCTAGGCGCTTACCGGCCCGGCTCCAGCCCGGAAGTGGACGAGGCCATAGCCTTGCATAAGCCGCTGGAGGCCTTCCTGGCCCAGCTTAAGGAAGAGTCAACTCCTATGGCGGAGGGCTACCAGCGGTTGGAGCGGATTCTAAGCGGCGAAGAAACACAAAACTAACGTTATTGGGGGACACTCCGGCCCTGAATAGTCCGGAATATGGCCGCGCGGCCCTGGCGGGATCGCCAAGCCGCCCCCCACGTATTCGGGGCTTCGGGGAGTATTTAGTCGATGAAGTCACGCGAAACCCTTATCCGTCTTAAGAAATTCCAGGTCGATGAGAAGCGGCGCAAGGTCGCCCAGATCGAGGCGATGATCGCGGAGTTTGACCGTATCGCCGGCGATCTCGAACGCGAGATCAAGATCGAGCAGGATCGTGCGGGCATCCATGACCCCGCTCATTTTGCCTATCCGACCTATGCGAAGGCGGCGACGTCGCGTCGCGAAAACCTCAAGCACTCAACCGACGAACTGCGCGTCCAGCTTGACGATGCCAAGGCTGCCCTCGGTGAGGCGTTCGAGGAACTCAAGAAGGTGGAAATGCTGGATGAGCGCGACCAGCAGCGCGAGAAGGCCGAGGAAAATGCGCGCGAGCAAACCGAGCTCGACCGGATCGCCACGCTTCGCTTTAACGCAGGCGGCGCGCCGGCCTAACCACTCAGCGTCGCGAAAAAACGAGCCGCCGCCGGTCGCTACCGACGGCGGCTTTTCTAATTAGGCGAACCGTCGATCTTTGACCCGGCGAAAATTTGCTGCTGCTGCAAATCGACGCACTCAGAGCTGCGGTGTCGATAATTTTTTTGCGCGTCGTGGCTCGGGCGACATGATCGCAATCAAATCAGCGGTCACATCGAATTTCATTGTCGTGCATGAACCGTACGGGATGATTGTATTAATACATTTCATATACATTTCCTTGCATCCCAATTTCAGGTGCCCTCTAATTCATTTGGCGTTGCGTCGCGAATTTGCGGCCAACCGCGTTGGGGGCCCCTAAAGATGATGGCAAAGAAATCTCCAAACCCTACGGACAAGTACGTGGGGTCTCGCGTGCGTATGCGCCGGTTGATGATGAGCATGAGTCAGGAAAAGCTCGGCGAGAAGCTCGGGCTGACTTTTCAGCAGGTACAGAAATACGAGAAGGGAACGAACAGGATCGGTGCGAGCCGGCTCCAACATATCGCTCAAATTCTCAAAGTGCCGGTGTCGTTCTTTTTTGAAGGCGTGAGCGGCAAGCAATCCGAAGATGGGTCCAAAGCGCCCGTTGCTGATTATGTGTCCGACTTCCTGTCGAGCTCCGACGGGCTTGCGTTGACCAAGGCCTTCACCAACATCAAGGACTCCAAGCTGCGCCGCCGCGTCGTCGACCTGGTCGAGGAAATTGCAGGCGACCAACGCTGACAACGAATTCCTAGAAAGCATTTGCCAGATCGCGCGCCCCTTGCGCCTGCGCACCGCGCTGCATTTTGGCTTCAATGTCGGCGACCAGGTTTGCCACAACGCCGGTTCGTCGTGCGATGGGGTTTCGTTCGTAACCCTGCTGCTGAAAGAAATTTGACGTCGGCACGCGCCCCCGCATTTCGTGCGGCATCGTCACGATGTCGAATCCATTGCCATCGCCGGTCAAATTCATCACTTCTAGTTCAGCGGCGGTAAGCGTCGCGGGGTACCCTTTTGCGCGCGCAAAACGCAGTGAATCGACGAGCTTCTGGACCTGCAGCAACGGGCCTATATCGATGTCGAGCACGGCCGCGTGGATTCCAAAACCGCCCGCGGTCGTCTTTGCCAGCCGGTCGTGCTCGCTCCATCGATTGGGCACCGAGCGGCTGAAGGCGATCATGCGCTTGAAGGCCTCGATCTTGCGCTCCATTGCGATCTTTGCGCTGCCGCGCAGCGCATTGGCCTTTTGCCGCAGGATGGCAGTCAGCGGGCCGCCGTGTTCGGCCAGAAGCGACACCGAATTCGTGCTGAGCAACTGGTTGTAGCCGACTGCAGGGGAGATCGCGCGTGCGCCGGGCCGGTAGGGCACCAGCCCGGCCTGCGAGTCGTAGTTGCCGTTACCTCCTGTCTCGAAGACGTAGATGCCGACAATCTGATCGCGCGTCAGGCCCGAGGCGAGCGCCGCCTTCGCATAGGCACGCTTGAAGTTGAGTTCGCTTGCCGGACGTTGTGGCACGAAACCGAATTGCTCTGAAGCGTTCTGCAGAAAGTCGGCGACGACCGGAATATCGGGCCGCTCGGGCGGCGGTTGTGCGGGTGCTTGCGGATCGATCGGACGCGGTGGCCCTGAATAAATCGGGGGCTGCGTCAGCACATAGTCGTCCAGATCGATTGACCTGTGCTCGCGCCGCTTCGCATTACGAACGCGCCGCTTGCTTGCGACTGCATCCCAATAGGCATCGGCTTCGGCGTCATAGACGCCGCGTGCCGCCTGATACTGCGCAAGCTTTGCCTGATAGTCGGCGATCGCCGTCGGCGAAACGGCTTGCGCCCGCGCCTGCGGCACAAGACCAGGCAAGCCCAATAGGATCAGCAATGCCCAAATATGTGCACCGCTCTTCATGCGGGATGTTGTCTGCCATTTTCTTCGATTCGGCCACATTAGACGAAACGCGCCGCAAATGCGGCGCGTCGAACTGCAGGCGGGATCGAGGAGGGGTTAACGGACGGTCGGCGCGTTGCGATCGGTGAATACGACCGGTCCGCCGGCCTTGATTATCGACGGGGTCTGCGCAGTCATGATATCCACGCCAAGATTCAATTCGCGCGCCGAGATGCCGATAACGGCGATCAGCAGTGCGGCAGCAAGCCCGACCACCACGATCTTGAGATGGGTGCCGCGGTCTGCGGTGTACATGGACCAGTTCATGACGTCCTCCGGGACTCCTGGTCCTCTGTCTCCCCGTCCTGACAAAAGGTTCACCTGGATCGAGCATTTAACGTAAGTACGCCTCCGTAGTTCCCAAGGACGCATCACGGAACGTTGAATCCCTGTGATGTCAGGGCGATTTGCCTGCGGACACGGCAGCTTAGCCGCCGCCACCGGCGTTTCACCGCGAGTCCAGGAGTAAGGCTGGCTAGATGCTGGCGACGGTCTTCAGGCGCGAGCGAGGGTGAATTTCGCTTTGCGAGAGAACCGGGGTTTGCGCCCGGAACCGCTCGACGATCCCGCGCACATAGGGGCGGATGTTTGCCGATGTCACCAGTACAGGTGCTTCGCCTTCGCGCGCCGCTTCCTCGAAGCGCTCGCGGACAAGAGTGATGAACTCGGACAGGCGCGATGGTTGCATGGCGAGCTGCCGGTCCTCGCCCTGGCCGACCATCGACTCCGCGAAGGCCTGTTCCCATTTTGCCGACAACGCTACCAGTGGCAGGTAGCCGCCGGGGCTTGTGTGCTGGGCGCAAAGCTGGCGCGAAAGCCGTGCGCGTACGTGTTCCGCAAGCATGACCGGGTTGCGCGAACCGGCGATCCCATCGGCGATCCCTTCCAGGATCGTTGCAAGGTCGCGAATCGATACGCGTTCGGCGAGCAGAATTTGCAGGACACGCTGGATGCCGGAGACGGTGATCAGGTTGGGCACAAGATCCTTGACCAGGTCGGACTGTTCTTTCGGCAGTTCCTTGAGCAGCTTCTGAACCTCCCCGTAGGACAGCAGCTCGGCCATGTTGCTCTTGAGCAGTTCCGTTAGATGCGTTGACAATACGGTGGCGGCGTCGACCACCGTGTAGCCCTTCATTGAAGCATCTTCTTTGTGGGAGCCGTCGATCCATGTCGCCGGCAGCCCGAACGTCGGTTCGGTCGTGTGCGTTCCAGGCAGTTTCACCTGCCCCCCGGCCGGATCCATGACCATGTACTGGCCAGCCCAAACCTTACCGCTGCCTGCCTCGACCTCCTTGATCTTGATGACATAGGTGTTGGCATCGAGCTGCACGTTGTCGAGCAGGCGTACCGCGGGCATGACAAAGCCCATCTCGACAGCAAGCGAGCGGCGCAAGGCCTTGATCTGCTCGGTCAGGCGGTCAGAGCCATCCGGCGCGTTGACCAAAGGCAGAAGCGCGTAGCCGAGCTCCACTTTCAGGTCGTCGATTTTGAGCGCTGCCGCGATAGGTTCGTCCGCGGCTTCGCTCTTGGCTGCGGCTTCGGTCTTCTGCGTTTCCGCTGCAAGCACGCCCTTCATGCGCCTGTCGACGATGAAGGCCAGCGCCGCCGCACCGCCGCCGAGCGCCATGAAGGGGAACATCGGGATGCCGGGCAGAAGCGCCATTACCAGCATCACCGCGCCCGACATGCCAAGTGCCTTGGGATAGCCGGAGAGCTGGCTGAGCAGCGCCTTGTCGGCGGCGCCAGCGACGCTGGCCTTGGATACCAGCAGGCCTGCGGCGGTCGAAACGATGAGCGCCGGCACCTGCGTCACCAGGCCGTCGCCGACGGTGAGGATCGTGTAGGAGTGCGCCGCATCGGCAAAGCTGAGGCCTTGCTGAGCAATGCCGATAATCATGCCGCCGATGACATTGATGAACACCACTAGCAAACCGGCGATGGCATCGCCGCGGACGAATTTCGAGGCACCGTCCATGGCACCGAAGAAGCCGCCCTCATCCTCCAGTTTCTGCCGGCGGCGGCGCGCCTCCTTCTCGTCGATCAGACCGGCGGAAAGATCGGCATCGATCGCCATCTGCTTGCCGGGCATTGCGTCCAGGTGGAAGCGCGCGGCGACTTCGGCGATGCGGCCGGAACCTTTGGTGATCACGACGAAGTTCACGATGACGAGGATTGCAAAGACGATAATCCCGATTACAAAATTCCCGCTCATTACGAAATTGCCGAAGGCCTCGATCACGTGGCCGGCGGCATCGGTGCCTTCATGACCGCGCGAAAGGATCAGGCGCGTCGATGCCAGGTTGAGCGCCAGCCGCAACATCGTCGCGATCAGCAGCACGGTCGGGAAAGCGGAAAATTCCAGCGGCGTGTGGATGAACAACGCCGTCATCAGAATCAGCACCGAGAAGATGATCGAGATTGCCAGCGAGAAGTCGAGCAGCAACGGCGGCAGTGGCAGGATGAGCACCACGAGAATGGTGAGCACGCCCACCGCGAGCGCCAGGTCCCCGCGCCTGAAGAAAGCGCCGACGTCGCCGAGACCGGGCAGCTTGATGCCGCCGATCGTGCTTGTCGTTGTCGCGGCAGTAATATCGCTCATGTCAACGTCGTGCTCGGCGGGAGATTGGTTGCTGTTTTTTCAGGAGCACGCAGGAACAATACGAACGTTATCAAACCGGAAGGGGGCACCAGTGCCGGTGCCCGAGTAGAGGGCCGCGGTGGGCTATTACCCCTTTCCCCGGCAATATTTGCCCATTTTATGGTTAGCGCGGGGTTAACGGTACGCTGCTGCCACCCACAAAACCGGACGGTCCTCTCCTCGGGGACAAGGAGAGGGCCGCCGGGCGGCTTTAGAAGCCGCTTTGCCGGACGTCAGAGGACCAATCAGCCCGGCAATAGCACGGTATCGATGACGTGAATGACGCCGTTGGACTGCTTCACGTTCGCAATGGTGACGGTAGCTTCGTGACCCTTGCCGTCGACCAGCACGATGCTGTCACCCCTAAGCTTGGCGGTGAATGTGCAGCCGCCCACCGTCTTCACTGGATGCATGCCGGCATCGTCCTTGATCATCTTCTTGATCGCGGACGACATCGCATTCGCGGACACGACGTGACAGGTCAGGATCTTGGCGAGCTGGGCCTTGTTCTCGGGTTTCAGCAGGCCCTCGACGGTACCTGCCGGCAACTTGCTGAAGGCGGCATTGGTCGGGGCGAAGACCGTGAAGGGGCCGTCGCCGGACAGTGTCTCCACCAGGCCTGCGGCCTTAACGGCCGCTACCAGCGTGGTGTGATCCTTCGAATTGACCGCGTTCTGGATGATGTTCTTCGACGGGTACATCGCCGCGCCGCCAACCATCACGGTCTTTTCGGCCGCAAAACTCGGGGCAGTTGCGTTCATTCCAAGGCTGAGCGCGAACACGGCAGCGCCTGTCAAAGCGAGGGCAGAAATACGTTTCATGGTTCTCTCCGTTGCTCTGTTTGCTGTCCCCTCAGGCGGAGACACCAGGAGCTACGGAGGGCCTCAAACTACGGACGCAGACGCGGGGTCACAGGTTCGTGAGTTTGCCGGTGCCGATTACGGGGCCGGTCGGCAGGCCGGTGGTCGAGCCGCCCGGCGGCTCGAGCGAGACCGCCAACACCGAAGTGTTTTTTGCGAGTCCAGCCAGATCGCCTGAGAGCGTCAGCGTGACCGGCGCATCCGCGCGCAGCAATCCGACCGACCTCGGCCTGCCATCGGGTGGGATCAGCCAGAGTTCGGGGACGCGTGTTGCGTCGGCGCGGAAGGCGGCCGGGACGATAGCCACGGTGCCGCGCTTCACATCGATGGTCGCCACGAAATGGCGCTGGCCGCCACCCTCGATCGTCGCTACGAGCGGCTCTGTTTGCGTGAGTGTGCCAAAATATACCAGCGCGGCGATACAGGCGGCGGCGAGCGCGCCGGCCGCAAAGCTCAGGCCACGCCAGAATGCGAGGCTTTGCCACAAACTGGGCCGGGGGGCCTGCGGGGGCAAGGCGGCGGCGATGCGATCCCAGACGTGCGGCGCCGGAAGCATGCCGGGAATTTCCGCGGCCCACGGAGCGAGGCGTTCTTCCCACGCCGCGACCTGGCGTGCGAAACCGCGATCGCGCGCGATGCGCTGTTCAGCGGTGGCGCGGTCGATACCGTCGAGCACGCCCAGCGCATACTCGGCTGCGAGCAGTTCGTCTTCGGGCAAGCCGCTATGGTCGAATGTGTCGCTCATTGTTCCAGGCATGCCTTCAGCTTGAACATGGCGCGGCGAATCCAGCTCTTCATGGTGCCGAGCGGTACCTTCATGCGCGTGGCGAGATCCTCATAGGTGCTGCCGTCGAAGAACGCACCGCGCAGGGCGGCGCGCTCGTGCGACGCAAGACCGTCGAGGCAACCATGCAGTTTTGCGTGCTCTTGCACGCTCTCCAGTGCCACGTCGGCTCGGGGTGTAATGTCCGCAACCTCAGCAGCGGCGTCGATGGACTCCATGTTGCGGCTCGTGCGTGAGGCACGCAGCCGGTCGATGGAACGATTGCGGGCTATGGCAATCAGCCACGTCATCGGGCTCGCCCGCCTGGCATCGAAATCGGCGGCCTTGCGCCACACCGTCACGAAGACCTCCTGAAGCACGTCCTCCGCATCGCCGTGCTCACCCAAGATACGCAGGCAGACGCCAAAAAGCTTCGCTGAGGTCAGGCGATAGACAGTTTGCAGTGCCGCACGGTCGCCGTCCGGGATCCGGCCGAGCGCGGCGGCAATCAAGCTGCGGTTGCCATCGAGGTCCATCGAAAGCGGGCCCGGATTTTAACAGGCTAGGTGTTCACCTTACGGTTTTGGCGATCCGGTCACAATTACGACGGCCATGCCCGGATGGATTACTCCTTCAAGGGAGGAAAAACGTGACTGCCGTCAGGACCAAGGGGGAGGGGATCGACGCGTTTGACAGCCTCGAGCGCGAGAGGGCCGTAAAGGTGAGGAAACAAGGCCCCACCGCGCGAGGGCTCCCATTTGAGGACGCTGCCCAGCGTGCTGGCGTCGACGCTGATCAGCAGCAGATCGCTTTGGCCTGCAAAATGTTTTGCGGCGGTCTCGGTGACCTGGGCCGCGGTCGAGAAATGAATAAAATTGTCGCGACGATCGACCTCTGAGCCGCGAAATACACCGGCGTGTTCGGCCTCTCGCCATAGGGCCGCGGGGCAAATCTTGTACAGCGTGCGCATGGTACCGCTCGTCTATGTAGTTGGACTTCCAACTATTATTGAATCATCACTTTTCGTGCATGGCTCCATTCCGAAAACAGTCTTGAACTGCCGGAATTTGTGTGCATATCCCGGCCAAGATCTGTGACGGAGATATCATGCCGAAGACTGAGGAATTCCTGATTGAAACGGCCGACCGGTGCACCGGTCTCGCACGTGAAGGCCGCGAACTTATCGAGCGTTTGGAAGCCATGCGCAATGACCTGATGGCCAAGGCAGTCGAGCTCGACACCACGCGTCAGAAGGCGAAGAAGAAAGAAGATTCGAACGGGGCTTAAGCGCCCTCGACTTGCTGTCGATCCTAAAAACCCGGCGCTTGCGCCGGGTTTTTGCTTTGCTGCGGAGTCACGCGGCGCCCTTGAGCGGCTCGCCGCCGTGGGGTGGCGGAATGGGCGCGCCGTCGGCGGCATACTCATTGAGCTTGTTGCGCAGCGTTCGGATCGAGATCCCCAGGATGTTGGCCGCGTGCGTGCGGTTGCCGAGACAGTGCTTGAGCGTCTCCAGGATCAGGTCGCGCTCGACTTCGGCCACGGTGCGCCCAACCAAATTGCGGGTGACCTGTTCCGCGGCGATCGCCGCATGAGCGGCGACGTCCGTGCCGCGCACCTGATCGAGCCGCGCGCCGTCGGGTGAAAGAATGCCGTCGACGCCGATCTCGAGACCGCTCGAAAGCAGCACGGCACGATGCAACGTGTTCTCAAGCTCGCGGACATTGCCTGGCCAGCGATTGGCGCTGAGCGCGCGACGCGCTTCCGCGGACAGCGGCCGCAGAGGCATTCCGTTGAGTTGCGAATATTTTCGCACGAAATGCTGGGCCAGTTCAGCGATATCGGCCGGCCGATCGCGCAGAGGCGGAATTTTCAGGTTTACAACGTTGAGCCGGAACAGCAGATCCTCGCGGAATTTCCCTTCGCGAACCGCGTCGGTGAGAACACGGTTCGATGTCGCGATAATGCGAATGTCGATCGGGACTGGCCGGTTGCCGCCGACGCGGTCGATGACCCGTTCCTGGATGGCGCGCAAGAGCTTGGCCTGCAGCCGAACCTCCATCTCGGAGATTTCGTCGAGCAGGAGCGTGCCGCCATTCGCTTCCTCGAATTTGCCGATGCGACGGGCAAGCGCGCCGGTAAAGGCCCCTTTCTCGTGGCCGAAAAGCTCGGATTCGAGCAGATTTTCGGGGATAGCGGCGCAGTTGACGGTGATGAACGGCTTTTTTGATCGATTGCTGCGCCCGTGCACGAAGCGCGCCAGCACCTCCTTGCCGGTCCCGCTTTCCCCGGTAATGAGCACGGAGGCGTCTGAACCCGCGATTTGCTGGGCGAGCTTGACCACTTTCGCCATCGAGTCATCGCGGTAGATCATCTCCCGCGTATCCTCGGCGACGGCAGCGAGGACGGCCGCGATCAGGTCGGGATCGGGCGGCAGCGGGATATATTCTTTGGCGCCGGCATGAATGGCATTGACTGCAGCGCGCGCGTCGTTGGTGACGCCGCAAGCGACGATCGGGACGAAGATGTGCTCCGCATTGAGCCGTCCACTGAGGTCGCGGATATCGAGGCTGACATCCACCATCAAAAGGTCCGCGCCGCGTCCAGAGCGCAGCACCGCGAGCGCCTGATCGACGTTTTCGGCGTGCGTAACACTGGCGCCCTTTTCCATTGCAAGCTTGGTTGCCGTGGTGAGCTGCCCGCCGAGCGTGCCGACAATGAGGAGTCGCATGGCTTAGCTCCCTGTCATTCGAGTAACTGCGGATCGTCGTCGCATCAGTTGTGATCCGCCTTGATAATTTCAGTCATGGTCACCCCGAGCTTGTCTTCGACAAGCACAACTTCGCCACGGGCGACCAGTCGATTGTTGACGTAAATGTCGATGGCCTCGCCGACCTTGCGGTCGAGCTCAAGAACGGCGCCGGGTCCGAGTTTGAGCAGGTTTCCGACTTCCATGTGGGCTCGCCCCAGGACTGCCGAGACCTGGACGGGGACGTCAAACACCGCTTCGAGGTCTGCAGCACCCCGGTTGACAGTCTCGCTGTCGGAGGGTGCGAGCGAGCCCGCATCCTGCACGACCTGCACGTCGCTGCCATTTTCGAGGTCTGGAAGCGGTACCTTGGTGTCGTCGTCACTCATTGCCGTCGTCTCCGAAATCCTATGCGGCGGGCATGTTGCGGGCCGCTATGTAACGGGCGACCGTTTCATCGATCACCGATGCCGTTGCCGAGCTGTCGCGAATAATGCCGCCGTCGACCATTCGACACGGCAGTCACCTGGTGCGAGGTTTTCGTCGGCAATGATGGCAAGCCGGCCATCGAAGCCGCGTGTTCGTGCGATCTCCTCGATCTTCTCCTTCGCCGCCTCGTGGATGTTCGCCGCAATGCGAACGGTGACAAGCGGCGTGGACACCAGGTGGTGAAAGCATTCGGTTGCGAGCGCCGCGATTTCGGCGAAAGGCTCGCGGGCGATCAGCGCTGGGGCTAGCTTGGCGGCCACCGCGACCGCCACCTCGACGGCTTCTGTTTCGAGACGGGTCTCGATTGCGGTGAGTGCGCCGTCGAGTCGGCCGAGCCCGTCCGCGATCACGGAGAGTGCGTCGGCCATGCGCTGGGTGGCTTCTTGGTGTGCCTGCTCCTGCCCCGCGTTAAAGCCCTGCCGATAGGCCTGCGACTCGGCATCAGCCCGCCTGCGCTCGTGCTCGACCATGGTAATGGTCGGTTTTTCGCCGGCGGCGAAATCCTCGTCGAACAGATATTTGGCCGTTGCTTTCATTCACTTCCTTTTGCGCATGATCTTTTCAGAAAACCGGCTCCTGCTTTTCTGGATCATGCGTGTCTCAGTAGATCAGCTCGTCTTCGCCGCGGCTCTTGGCGATGATGATTTCACCCTTGGCCGCGAGATCCTTGGCGACGTTAACGAGGAGAGCCTGCGCCTCGTCGACGTCACGCAACCGGACCGGTCCCATGGCCTGCATGTCTTCTACCAGCAGCTTCGCGGCACGGCTCGACATGTTGGTGAAGAAGAACTGGCGCACGGTCTCGTTGGCGCCCTTGAGCGCCACCGCCAGCTTCTCCTTGTCGATATTGCGCATCAACGTTTGCGCTGAGCCGGTATCGAGCTTGACGAGGTCGTCGAAGGTGAACATCAGCGCCTTGATGCGTTCGGCCGCGTCGCGGTTGTCTTCCTCAAGCGCGGTCAGAAAGCGAGTTTCCGTCTGCCGGTCGAAATTGTTGAAGATTTCCGCCATCACCTCGTGTGCATCGCGCCGACGCGTCTGCGACAGGTTGGACATGAATTCCGTGCGTAGCGTCTGCTCGACGCGTTCGATGACTTCCTTCTGCACGGCCTCCATCTTCAGCATGCGATTGACGCAGTCGAGGGAGAGATCTTCGGGCAGGATGGAGAGCACTCGTGCGGCATGCTCCGGCCGCAGCTTCGACAGCACGACGGCGACGGTCTGCGGGTATTCGTTCTTGAGATAGTTCGCCAGTACCTCTTCCTGGACGTTGGCGAGCTTCTCCCACATGTTGCGCCCGGCGGGGCCCCGGATTTCGTCCATGATGCCGCCGACGCGGTCTGGCGGCAGATACTGCTTGAGGAGGCGTTCGGTGGCGTCGTAGTTGCCGAGGAGGGCGCCGGAGGCCGACATGCGTGAGACGAACTCGAGCAGCAATTGCTCGACGGATTCGGCTTCGATCGTGCCAAGCGACGACATGACAATGGAAATTTCGCGCAGCTCGTCGTCGTCGAGCAGGCCGAAGATCTTTGCGCCGTATTGCTCGCCGAGCGACAGCATCAGGACGGCGGCCCGTTCCGGGCCGGTCAGCTTGCGGGCGCGTTCCTGCGTCGCTGGCCGCTTCGAAAGTTCGGCCATCAGCCCGCCGATGTCGTCGCGGGTCGTTTTGCTTTCCTTTTTGGTCTCGGCATAGGCTGACGGCATGGCTTAGGCTGCGTCCTCATGGAGCCAGTTCCGGATGATCGACACGGCTTCGTGTGGGTTCTTGTCCGCGAGTTCACCGACCTTCTGCACGGACTGGGCGTGAACCTGGCCCTGGACCTTGGCGATGTCGATCATCGCGGATGTGCGGTTGGAAATTGCGACGGCTTCGTCGCCGCCGACGATTGAAACGTTCGGGCCGCCTGTTGACGTGATGCTGCCGTTCACGCCCGGGACCATCATGCCGGTAGCGGCAGAGATCTCGGCCGTTATTGCGGGCGTGCCGGTGGGTGTTGCGGCGGCGGGAAACGGGCTCTGCGCGCCTTCCGGGGTGATGACCCGGCGAACAAGCGGACGAACGACCAGGAACAGTACGACAAGGCCGAGCAGCGCCATGACGCCCTTCTCGGCGGCTGCCATGATGTCGTCCTTGGTGAACTGCAAGTAGCTCATCCAGCCGGTCACTTCGTTGATCGGCGACGGCGTGGCTTCGGCGAAGCGCAGGTTCACCACTTCCACCTGGTCGCCCCGTTTGGCATCGAAACCGATGGCGGAGCGCACGAGGGTGGTGATGCGGTCGAGCTCTTCCTTCGGGCGGGGCTGATAGGCGACCTCGCCTTTGTCATTCTTGTTGTAGATGCCATCCACGAGCACAGCAGCCGAGATTCGGTTGACGCGTCCTGCTTCAATGACCTCGGTTTTCGTGGTGCGCGAGATCTCGTAGTTGACGATTTCCTCCGTCTTGCGGCTCTGGTCGCCGCGACTGCCGCTGTCTGCTGGCTGTTGCGGTCTGCTGCTGCCGGGCAATTCGGTGCCGACGGACACAGAGCCCTCCTTGTTGTCGCTCGTGGCGGACTGTTCTTCGCGGGTCTGGCTGGAGCGCAACACGCGGCCGTCCGGATCGAATTTGTCGGACGTTTGCGTAATCCGATTGACATCGAAATCAGCGTTGATCTGGACGCGCGCATGACCCGGGCCGACGACAGAGGAAACAATCGTTTCGACTTCGCCGCGCAGCCGGTTCTCGTAGGCGAGCTTGCGCTCGTCGGAGCTGGCGCCGTTGAATGGGTTGTCGGGCGTGGCCCCGTCGGCAAGCAGCTTGCCGGTCTCGTCGATCACGGAGACGCGCTCAGGTTTCAGGCCATTCACCGCACTGGCGACCAGGTGGCGGACGGCCCGCACTTGCTGCGGCTCAAGCGCACCGCGCACCTTGAGCACGATCGAGGCGGACGCATCGACCTTGTCACGTGAAAACAGCGGACGTTCCGGGAGAACCAGGTGCACGCGTGCCGCCTGCACGCGATCGATGCTGCGGATCGTGCGTGCGAGCTCGCCTTCAAGCGCCCGCAGGTGGTTGATGTTCTGGACGAACGTCGTCGTGCCAAGCGAGTCGGTCTTGTCGAAGATCTCGTAACCGACCCCGCCGCCCTTCGGCAGGCCTGACTCTGCGAGCTTCATGCGCAGACGAGCGACCTTATCCTTCGGCACCATGATGATCGCGCCGTCGCTCTTGATCTGATAGGGAACGGCCTGCCGTTCCAGGTCTTTGATGATCGAGGCGCTGTCGTCGACCGAGAGATCCGTAAATAACGGCACCATTTGCGGCGTCGTTATCTGGACCATCAGGAATGAGAAGAAGCCGATCAGGGCCAGCGTTACCGCGGCCATCGCCGCCATCCGCGCAGCACCCAGCGACTTCATAAAATCGAAGAAGCCTTGCACCGGTTTGTCCTACCCGCAGGGGCGCAGATCGCGCTCCTCACCCGGCAAGATTTGCCCAGTTTAAGGTTAGCGTCGGGTTAATATCCGGCCGATCTGCCTGCGAAAGTCGGTGCCCGCACAAATGAAAACGCCGGCGTGTTGCGCCGGCGTGCGGGCTCAAAGTGGGAGCGTATTACTGGCGGTACTGCTGAATGCGTGTCGTACGCAGCCCGGCGAGGCCGTGCTGGTCGATTGAGTACTGCCAGGAGAGGAATTCCTCGACAGTGAGTGTGTAGCGGGCGCAGGCCTCTTCCAGCGACAACAAGCCGCCACGGACCGCGGCGACCACCTCTGCCTTGCGGCGGATGACCCAGCGCTTGGTCGTTGGGGGCGGCAAATCCGCAATGGTCAGCGGACTGCCATCTGGCCCGATCACATATTTGACCCTCGGGCGATGGGGTTCGGTCATTGGTACACTCACAAAACGAGACTCGACTGACAGTTACTGCGAAAAAACTACAGGTCCCGGCTTAAAATTTGCCTAAGCATGGCAAATGCATCGGGCAATGTTTGCCGGGTTTCCGCTAACCTTTTGGTTACGGATGGAGCGCGGTGGGCAACCCTTTGGCCATTGCGGTAAAGCGCCGTAATTGCGGCTAGTATCGCCTAAGGGCGGGTTTCTTGGGATTTTGCGCCGGTGAAAAAGTTCCCTGCTGCTTCTTCATCGGAATTGACGCAACGGGTTGGCCTGGGCGCGTTTTTCGCCTGGCTGCCCGTGGTGGCCGTTGCCTACTTTCTGCTCGCAAAACTCGGCCTTCAGCTCGCCTCGATAAACCCAAGTGCCAGCCCGATCTGGCCGCCAACGGGCCTGGCTTTTGCAGCCGTCATTCTGGGCGGCGTCCGTTTCTTTCCGGCGATCCTGATCGGCGCATTCGCCGCCAACGCCGCAACCGCAGGAACTTTGGAAACGTCGGCCGCGATTGCGGTCGGCAATACGCTGGAAGGCGTGGTGGGTG
>Ga0105248_10004153_pt1 | contig 16021 bp, 13 predicted proteins | sample KBSS34metaG_FD_81524 | JGI IMG/M metagenome (GOLD analysis project Ga0105248, IMG submission 81524) | Switchgrass rhizosphere microbial communities from Kellogg Biological Station, Michigan, USA - KBS S3-4 metaG | ecosystem: Host-associated > Plants > Roots > Rhizosphere > Soil | place... | reverse complement strand
GGTCGAGGATGTCGGAGAGCGTGTCGGAGAGGATCTGCGCGCTCTCGTGGATCTGCCGCAGGTAGCGGTGCAGGAGATCGGGTGCGATGGCCGGCTGCTGGGCAAGCCGGCTGAGCCCGAGCAGGCCGTTGAGCGGCGTGCGGATCTCGTGGCTGGTGTTGGCGAGGAAGGCGCTCTTGGCGCGGTTGGCGGCCTCGGCCTGGTCGCGCGCGGCGGCCAGCGCCTGCTCGACGTGGCGCCGCTCGGTGATGTCCTCGACGATCCAGATCGTGCCGCCGTGGCTCGGGTGGGTGCGGTCCACCACCTGGCCCATGATGCGGCACCAGAACTGCGTGCCGTCGCGCCGGCGCATGGGCCGCTCGGTCTGGAAGAGCTGGCCGCTGGACAGCAGCGGCCCGGCCTGTCGGCCCACCTCCGCGTAATCCTCCGGGCCGTTCCAGACCGCTTCGCCGCCCTCGCCCGCGAGCTCGCCCGCGGGCCAGCCGAACATCTGCTCGAAGCGCGGGTTGGCGTGCACGAAGCGGCCGTCGCGCGTGAAGGCGATGCCGATCGAGGCGTGCTGCAGGATCACCTCGCGCTCCAGCCGCGTGCGCTCCGCCTCGGTCACGTCGCGTCCGTTGAGCACGAGGTAGTCGTGGCCGTCGAGCTCGAAGCGCGCGCCCGAGATGAGCAGGGAGACCTGCGAGCCGGACTTCGTGACGAAGGTGATCGGCATGTCCTCCACGCGGCCGTGCTCGCGCACGGCCGCGATGAGCCGGTCGCGGTCTTCGCCGCGGCGCCAGATGCCCAGCTGCGCCGCGGTGCGCCCCACGACCTCCTCGCTCGACCAGCCGGTGAGCCGAGTGAAGGCCTTGTTGACCATGACGTAGCGGCTGGTCCCGATCTCGCTGAGGGTGATGGTGTCGGGGCTCGTGGTGAACAGGTGCGTGAGCATCGCCTGCGAGTGGCGCAGGGCGGTCTCGGCGCTCACGCGTGCGGTGATGTCGACGAAGAAGGAGAGCGTGGCGGGGCCGTCGTCCATCTCCAGGCGGATGCTCGAGGCCTGCACCACCGCACGGCGACCGTCCAGGGCGGTGATCTCGTAGTCGGCCAGGGGAAGCTGCGTGTCGGCCGTGGCCGACTCGATCTCGGCGATGCGCGCACGCATGCGCCGGCGGGCATCTTCGTCGCGGAAATGCGAGCTGAGGTCGCTGCCGACGATCGCGCTCGCGCCGGGGTAGCCCAGCAGCACGACGGCCGCCTCGTTGGCATGGATGACGGTGCCGCCGCGATGCAGCACGAGCGGGCTGGGCGTGCGCTCGAAGAGCTCGCGATAGCGCCCCTCGCGCACGCGCAGCGAGCGCTGCGCGAGCAGCTCGGCCGTGACGTCGCGACCCACGCCCCAGTAGCCGGCGAAGCGCCCCGCCTCGTCGAACACCGGCTCGCCGCTCAGGCTCACGTAGCGGGCCGCACCGCCCGCGCTCGGGCGGCGCAGCACGAGATTGCGGAAGGGGCGGTGCGCATGCAGGTCCGCGCGGTGCGCCTCCCAGTTCGTGTCCACGGGCTCGTAGCCGGGCACCTCCCAGCGCGTGAAGCCGCGGTAGTCGCTCCCCTTGCGGCCATCGTCGTCCTCGGTGGGATCGGAGATGTAGGTGAAGCGCAGCTGCGCGTCCTGCTCCCAGTACCAGTCGGCCGCGATGCCCAGCAGGGCGCGAAATCGTCGCTCGCGATCTTGCGCGGCCTGTGCGGCGCGTCGCAGCACGCGCGAGATCGCCAGGCCCAGCACGGCCGCCGCCGCGATGAGCAGCACCATCGACACGGTGCGCGTCAGGAGCGATTGCGTGAGCACCGTCTGCACGCCGTCGATCCAGTGCGCGCGCTCGGCGAGGTCGAGCGCGATGACGCTGGCGATGCCCGCGCCCGCAAGCCACGCGCCGGCCGCGCGGCTGCCCAGCACGGCCACGATCATCACCATCAGGGCAATCAGGCCGAGCGCGGTGTTGTAGAGCCCCGTGCCGCGCACGAGAGCCATCGAGACGGCCTCGACGGCGCCGGCCCAGCCGATGAGCACGACGGCGCCGGGCAGGTCGCGCCGCGCGCGCACGCCGGCGATCTCGAAGACGCAGGCGGTGATGCCCGCAATGAGCCCCACGCCGAGCTCGCGCAGGCTCCCGTGGCGCCAGCCGAGGAAGAGCAGCACGACGGCAGTGAGCGCCGAGATGGCCGCGCCGCTGCGAAAGAACAGATGCGCAATGCGCGCGTCTGCGTCATCGCGCACGTGCGGAATCAGGGGCTGTTCGGCGGGCCCGGCCATGACTTGTGCGCGCGCCGGTGGCGCTCCCTCGATGCGGCTTGGATTTGTAGTGCCCCACAGCATCGGCCGACTGCGCCCCGGCTGAACCCCGGGTCGACCCGGAGGAGGCGATGCCGCTCGCGCGAACCGGTAATCGGTCTCGCGCGGGGAGCCTCGAGCTGACGCGAGCCCGTCAGCCGCGCGCTGCGTTGAGCGTGTCGCGTGTGGCCAGGGCCACACGCCGGGCCTGGGCCGCGAAGTCCTCGCCCGAGCCCGCATAGAGCACCGCGCGCGAGGAATTCACCATCACGCTGGCGTTCTCGCGCCAGGCCGCGCGCACCGTGGCGGCGGCGTCGCCGCCCTGCGCGCCCACGCCCGGCACCAGCAGCGGCAGCGTGGGCGCGAGTTCGCGCACGCGCGCCAGCTCCTGCGGGAAGGTCGCACCCACCACGAGGCCGAGCTGTCCGCTGCGATTCCACTCGCCCTGCGCGAGGCGGGCGATGTGCTCGTAGAGCGTGGGCTGCCCGGGCACGTCGGCCAGACGCTGCGCCTGCAGGTCGCTGCCGCCGGGGTTGGAGGTGCGGCACAGCAGGATGGCGCCCTTGCCGGGCCAGCGCAGGTAGGGCTCGATGGAATCGAAGCCCATGAAGGGGGACAGCGTGACGGCGTCGGCCTGGTAGCGCTCGAAGGCTTCACGCGCGTACTGCTCGGCGGTGCTGCCGATGTCGCCGCGCTTGGCGTCCAGGATCACCGGCACGTCGGGCGCGACGCGGCGGATGTAGGCCATGAGCCGCTCGAGCTGGTCTTCGGCGCGATGCGCGGCGAAGTACGCGATCTGCGGCTTGAAGGCGAGCACGAGGTCCTTCGTGGCGTCGACGATGCGGGCGCAGAAATCGAAGATGCGCCCGGCGTCGCCCGTCCAGGGCGCGGGGAAGCGCGAGGGCTCGGGGTCGAGCCCCACGCACAGCAGCGTGTCGTTGCGTCGCTCGGCGGCCTGCAGTCGTTGGATGAAGCTCACGCGCGTGTCTCCAGTGTTCAGCGTCCGCGCGTGCGCGCGAGCTGCGCGGCGCGACCGATGTAGGTGGCCGGGGTCATCGCCATGAGCCGCGCGCGTTCGTCCTCGGGCAGCTCCAGCGATGCGATGAAGGCCTGGATGAGCTCGCGCGTGATGGCCTTGCCGCGCGTGAGCTCCTTCAGCCGCTCGTAGGGGTTGGGCAGGCCGTGGCGGCGCATCACCGTCTGGATGGGCTCGGCGAGCACTTCCCAGGCGGCGTCGAGGTCCGCGGCGAGCGCCTCGCGATTCACCTCCAGCTTGCCCATGCCGCGTGCGAGCGAGTCGTAGGCGAGCAGTGCGTGACCGAGCGCCACGCCCATGTTGCGCAGCACGGTGGAGTCGGTGAGGTCGCGCTGCCAGCGGCTGATCGGCAGCTTCTGGCTCAGGTGCGACAGCAGCGCGTTGGCCAGGCCCAGGTTGCCTTCGGCGTTCTCGAAGTCGATCGGGTTGACCTTGTGCGGCATCGTGCTGGAGCCGATCTCGCCGGCGCGCGTGGCCTGCTTGAAGTAGCCCAGGCTCACATAGCCCCAGACGTCGCGCGCCCAGTCGATGAGGATGGTGTTGGCGCGCGTCACGGCATCAAACAGCTCGGCCATGTAGTCGTGCGGCTCGATCTGGATGGTGTGCGAGTTGAAGCTCAGCGCCAGCGGCCCCTCGATGACGCCGCGCGAGAACGACTCCCAGTCGATATGCGGGTAGGCCGCGAGGTGCGCGTTGTAGTTGCCCACCGCGCCGTTCATCTTGGCCAGCAGCGGCACCTGCGCGATGCGTTCGCGCGCGCGCGAAAGCCGCACCGCCACGTTCGCCACTTCCTTGCCCACCGTCGTGGGACTCGCGGTCTGGCCGTGGGTGCGGCTGAGCATGGGCACGTCGGCCAGCGCATCGGCCATGGCGCCCAGCCGCTCGACGAGGCCGTCGAGCGCAGGCAGTAGAACGGTGTCGCGCGCACCCTTGAGCATCAGGCCGTGGCTCGTGTTGTTGATGTCCTCGCTCGTGCAGGCGAAGTGCACGAACTCGCCGGCACGCTCCAGCGCGGGGCGGCCCTTGAAGCGCGACTTGATCCAGTACTCCACCGCCTTGACGTCGTGGTTCGTGGTCTTCTCGATGTCCTTGATCGCCTGCGCCGCGGGCTCGTCGAAAGAGGCGACCAGCTCGCGCAGCCAGCCGCGATCGGCCTGCGACAGGGCCGGGAACTCGGCGAGGTCGAGATCGGACAGCGCAATGAACCACTCGATCTCGACCTTCACCCGCGCATGCATGAGCCCGAATTCGGACAGCAGCGGGCGAAGCGCGTCGACCTTGGACGCGTAGCGGCCATCCAGCGGGGACAGCGCGGTGAGTGCGGAAAGCTTCATGGCAGACGAAAGGCAGCAATGGAGCCGGGCGGCTCGCTTGGAATGGCGTGCGGGGAAGCGCAAAGGCCGCCCGCGAAGGACGCGCAGCGCGCGTTCGGGCCCCGGATTGTAGGCATCGGCCCGTAGGCCCTTCGCTAAAATCGCGCCCACTTTTCCCTCCTCTCTCCCACATGAAACTCATCGGCTCGCTGACCAGCCCCTACGTGCGCAAGGTGCGCATCGTGATGGCCGAGAAGAAACTGGATTACCGATTCGTACTCGAGGATGTGTGGGCAGCAGAGACCGACATCGCGCACTCCAACCCGCTGGGCAAGGTGCCGGTGCTCGTGATGGAAGGCGGCGAGGCCGTGTTCGATTCGCGCGTGATCGTCGAGTACGTGGACACGCTGTCGCCGGTGGGCCGAATGATTCCTTCCACGGGGCGCGAGCGCATCGAGGTGCGCACCTGGGAGGCGCTGTCCGACGGACTGATGGACGCGGCCGTCCTCGCGCGGCTGGAGAACACCTGGCCCGGGCGCAGCGAGGGCGAGCGCAGCACGGCCTGGGTCGAGCGCCAGATGGGCAAGGTGCACAACGCGCTGCGCGCCATGAGCCAGGGGCTGGGCGAGCGCGCCTGGGCCGCAGGCCAGCATTTCTCGCTGGCCGACATCTCGGTGGGCTGCGCGCTCGGCTATCTCGACCTGCGCTTCGCGCACATCGAGTGGCGCCGGGACTATCCGAATCTCGCGCGCCTGTTTGAAAAGCTTTCGGCGCGACATAGCTTCATCGATACGGCGCCGCAAGCCTGAGCACTGCGTTCACAGCTCCAGCGCGCTCCGGCTCCAACTTCCCCTCTTTGCGCCTCAGCCAGGTGACTCCAAGGGGAGCGGTGAACAACGCAGCACGCCCTGGCGGGCGAGGGGAAAGTTGACGCCCGTCCGCCGGGCCGCCCCAAGGCCCGGGCGCATCCCCTCGGGGGATCGGCTCAGGTACTCCTGAGACGAGGGGCCGTCATACATATCGCTGCCGGCGGGTGCTGGTCGGAAAGCTTCGCTGTCGCTGGCTTTGCTGCAGCTTGCGGTAGACCGAGCGCACCGTCGTCGCGACGGTGCCCGCGGTGATGCTCAGCCGAGAGGCGATCTCGTCGCTCACGTAGCCCTGTGCGACGAGTTGCAGCACCTGCATCTCCTGGTTCGACAGGCCCGGGTCGATGGCGCTGCCGTAGCCGGAATCGCGAAAGCCCGAGTCGCGGAAGGAGGAGTCGACGAAGTCGCCCTCGTCCAGGCGCTGCAGCAGGTTGCGCGCGATGGCCGGCGAGATCGGCGACTCGCCGCGCCCCACCTGCTCGACGCTGCGCACCAGCTCGTCGGCGGTGCAGCCTTTCTGGAAGTAGCCGTCCGCGCCGACCTCGATGGCCTGGATCACGCGCGTCTCGTCGCCGAAGACGGAGAACACGAGGATGTGCGGGTGCCAGCCGCCGTCGTCGCCTCGCCCGCTGCCGCTGATCTCGCCGATGAGATCGGTGCCGTCGCCGTCGGGCAGACCGAGGTCGGACAGCAGCACGTCGGGCTTGTAGTGAGGCAGTTGCGCGCGGGCGGTGGCGATGCGGTCGGCGTGACCCACGCAGCGGATCCCGGGAGCACGATCCAGGGCCTCCCGCACGTGCCGCGATACGAGCGGGTCGTCTTCGACCAGGTAGACCGTGAGCACGGCAACCGTCACCAGTTGTGAGAATTTGCACAGATTGTGGCCACCGCATCTGCCACCACCACCCCGTGAGTCAGGGGGACCCCTAGGTTGGGCTCACGAATGCACCGAGGAAACGCGCAAAGGCCCGCTCGTATACTGCCGCCCAGCGCCGATTTGGTCCGGCTTGCGGGCGCTCAACAAATGCAGCTAAAGAGGGGCTCGAAGACCCGGCCTCGCTCTGCAACGCGTCGCCGGGTTTTTCTTTTGCGCGCATCGCAGCGCCCTCGAAATGGCCCCCTCGGTCGGCACCGTCAGCCCGAAGATTGAACGTTTTACCGATCCGCTCGTGCTGCGCAGCGGCGCAAGCCTTCGCGACTACCAGCTCGTCTACGAAACCTACGGCGAGCTCAATGCGCAGCGCAGCAACGCGGTGCTCGTGTGCCATGCGCTGAACGCCTCGCATCACGTGGCGGGCAAGTCCGCCGAGCCGCCCCACGCGGAAGGCTGGTGGGACAACCTCGTGGGCCCGGGCAAGCCGCTGGACACGCGGCGCTTCTTCGTCATCGGCGTGAACAACCTCGGCTCGTGCTTCGGCAGCACCGGCCCGATGCACGACAACCCCGACACCGGCCGCCCCTATGGCGCGGATTTCCCGGTCGTCACGGTCGAGGACTGGGTGGACGCGCAGGCGCGCCTGCTCGACGCGCTGGGGATCGAGCGGCTGGCGGCCGTGATCGGCGGAAGCCTGGGCGGCATGCAGGCGCTGAGCTGGACGCTGCAGCACCCGCAGCGCGTGGCGCATGCGGTGGTGATCGCGAGCGCGCCCAACCTGTCGGCGCAGAACATCGCCTTCAACGAGGTGGCGCGCCGCGCGATCGTGACCGACCCCGATTTCCACGGCGGCCACTTCTACGCCCACGGTGTCGTGCCGGGGCGCGGCCTGCGGGTGGCGCGAATGATCGGGCACATCACCTACCTCAGCGACGACGTGATGGAGCAGCGCTTCGGGCGCGAGCTGCGCGCCGCCGAGCTCGCCTACAGCACGCAGGACATCGAGTTCCAGATCGAGAGCTACCTGCGCTATCAGGGCGACAAGTTCAGCGAGTACTTCGACGCCAACACCTATCTGCTCATCACGCGTGCGCTCGACTACTTCGACCCCGCGCGCGAGTTCGGCGGCGACCTGAGCGCCGCGCTCGAACGCGCCCGCGCACGCTTCCTCGTCGTGAGCTTCACCACCGACTGGCGCTTCTCCCCGCTGCGCTCGCGCGAGATCGTCAAGGCGCTGCTCGACAACGGGCGCGACGTCAGCTATGCGGAGATCGACGCCCCGCACGGCCACGACGCCTTCCTGCTCGACGACCCCCGCTATCACTCGCTGGTGAGGGCGTATTTCGAGAACCTGTCGTCATGAGCCAGCGCAAGGACATGTTGCGGATCGCGGAGCTCGTTCCAAAAGGCTCGCGCGTGCTCGACCTCGGCTGCGGCGACGGCTCGCTGCTGGCCATGCTGCGCGACGAGCGCGAGTGCCGCGGCTACGGCGTGGAGCTGGACGACGCGGCGGTGCTCGAGTGCGTCAAGCGCGGCGTGAACGTGATCCAGCGCAACCTCGAGGAAGGACTCTCCATCTTCGAGGACGACAGCTTCGACGTCGTCCTGCAGCTCGACACCCTGCAGAACCTGCGCAACACCGAGGCGATGCTGCGCGAGACGGCGCGGGTGGGGCGCATCGGCATCGTGAGCTTCCCGAACTTCGCGCACTGGCCGAACCGGCTGAACGTGCTGCGCGGGCGCATGCCGGTCACCAAGACCCTGCCCTATCAGTGGTACGACACGCCGAACATCCGCGTGGGCACCTTTGCCGACTTCGAGGTGCTGGCGCGCAAGAACGGCCTGCGCGTGCTGGAGGCCTTCGGGCTGCACAACGGCGAGGTCGTGCGCCGCGCGCCGAACCTGCTCGCGAGCACCGCCGTCTTCAAGTTCGAATCGGGTTGAACAAGAGGCGCGATTCGTGCGTGCTGACTAGACTCGCGGCTCCAACACGAACACCACGGGGTCAAGCATGCACGGATCGATCTCCTGGGCGCGCGCCGCAATGGCCGCGCTTGCATTCGCCTTCAGCGTCGGCGCGCACGCGCAAGTCGCGCCGCAGAAGACGCAGGTGCCGGGCTACTACCGCATCAACATCGGCACCATCGAGGTGACCGCCCTTTATGACGGCGTGATCGAGCTCGACGCCAAGCTGCTGCACAAGACCACGCCCCAGCAGGTGCAGGCGCTGCTGGCGCGCCAGTTCCGCGAGAACCCCACCGCCACCGCGGTGAACGCGTATCTCGTGAACACCGGCAGCCACCTCGTGCTCATCGACACCGGCGCCGCCGACCTCTTCGGCCCCACGCTCGGCAAGGTCGTCGACAACCTCGTGGCCTCGGGCTACCGGGCCGATCAGGTCGACACCATCCTCATCACCCACCTGCATGGCGATCACGTCGGCGGCGTGCTGGGCCGCGACGGCAAGCCTGCCTTCCCGAACGCGACCCTGCGCTTCGCCGCCAAGGAGGGCGCGTTCTGGCTCGACCCCGCCACGATGGCACGCGCGCCCAAGGATGCGCAGGGCTTCTTCAAGATGGCCCAGGACCGCGTCGCGCCCTACTCCGCCGCAGGCAAGCTCTCCACCTTCGAGGCCGACACGCGCGAGATCGTCCCTGGCGTGAAGGTCATGCCCACGCCGGGCCACACGCCGGGTCACTCGGCCTATCTGATCGAGTCGAACGGCCAGCGCATGCTCGTGATCGGCGACCTCGTGCACAACGCCGCGGTGCAGTTCCCGAAGCCTGACGTGACCATCGAGTTCGACATCGACGAGAAGGCCGCGGCGGCGATGCGCCGCCACGTCTTCGAGCACGCCGCGAAGGAGAAGGTGCTGATCGCCGGCGCCCATCTGCCCTTCCCCGGCATCGGCCACGTGCGCGCCGACGGCAAGAACGCCTACGCCTATGTGCCGGTCGATTTCTCGCCCCTGCGCTGAGGGCGCGCACGCATGAGCCCGACTGCCATCGACGCGGCGCGTGACGCCGCCACGCAAACACTGCTCGCACACGACGGCACGCCCCTTCGGCTGCGCACCTGGCCGCGCGACGGCGCCACGGGCGTGGCCGTGCTGGTGCACGGCCTGGGCGAGCACCTTGGGCGATACGAAGCGCTCGCAAGCGTGCTGAACGGCGCGGGCTTCACGGTCGTCGGTGCCGACCTGCGCGGGCACGGCGAGTCTTCGGGCCCGCGCGGCGACCTTCCCTCGCCCGACGACCTGCTGCTCGACCTTGCCGCCGTGGTCGACCATGCCCGGCGCATCCAGCCCGGCCCGTTGCTGATGCTCGGCCACAGCCTGGGCGGGCTGATCGCCTCGCGCTTCGTGGCGGGCGCACTGGAGTCGCCGCGCCCGGCGTGGTCGCGCGAGGTGGATGCGCTGGTGCTGTCTTCGCCCGCGCTCGACCCGGGCATGAGCGGCGTGCAGAAGCTGATGCTCGCGGTGGCCGGCCGCGTCGCGCCGCACATGGCCGTGGGCAACGGGCTCGACCCCGCCTGGGTCTGCCGCGACACGGCGGTCGTGCAGGCCTATCGCGCCGATCCGCGCGTGCACGACCGCGTCACGGCCGCGATGGCCGGCTTCATCGTGCGCGCCGGCCTTGCGGTGCGCGCTCTCGCGCCGCACTGGCGCACGCCCACCCTGCTGATGTGGGCCGGCGCCGATCGCTGCGTGTCGCCGGCCGGCAGCGCCGCCTTCGCCGCCGCGGCGCCGCGCGACGTCGTGACCTCGCAAGATTTCCCCGGCTGGTCGCACGAGATCTTCAACGAGCCGACGAAGGATCAGGCCTTCGCCCGGCTCACCGGCTGGCTGGCGCAGCGGCACGGGTCGTAGCTGCGGCGCCCGGGCCGTGACATCCGCCCCATTGCGGTGCGGACGCGGCCCGCGCCCGCAAAGCGGGAAAGGGCCGGTTCCTATACTTCGCGCTTCGCGCGCGCCGCCAGGAACCGACTTATGAACGCCCCCGAAAAGCTCCCCCCGCTGGACCCCTCGACCCTGCAATCGAGCATCGACCTCGCCTGGGATCGCCAGATCGTCCCCGAGCTCACCGAATACATCGCGATTCCCGCGAAAAGCCCGATGTTCGACGCCCAGTGGCGCGAGCACGGCTTCATCGACACCGTCGTGCGCCGTGCGGCCACCTGGGTGGAAGACCAGAAGATCGCCGGCCTCAAGCTCGAGGTCGTGCGCCTGGAAGGCCGCACGCCGGTCATCTTCTTCGAGATCCCCGCCACGCGGCCCGGCTCGAGCGAGACGGTGCTGATGTACGGCCACCTCGACAAGCAGCCCGAGTTCAGCGGCTGGCGCGCCGACCTCGGCCCATGGACGCCGAAGTACGAGGACGGGAAGCTCTACGGCCGCGGCGGCGCCGACGATGGCTACGCGATCTACGCCTCGATCGCCGCGGTGCGCGCCCTCGACGAGCAGGGCGTGCAGCGCCCGCGCGTGGTGGGCCTGATCGAGACCTGCGAGGAAAGCGGCTCTGGCGACCTGCCCGCCTACATCGACGCCCTGAAGCCGCGCCTGGGCGAGGTCGCACTCGTCGTCTGCCTGGATTCGGGCGCGGGCAGCTATGACCAGCTCTGGCTGACCACCTCGCTGCGCGGAATGGTCAGCGGCGTGCTGAAGGTGGAAGTGCTGGAGGAAGGCGTGCACTCGGGCGACGCGAGCGGACTCGTGCCCTCGAGCTTCCGCATCCTGCGCCAGGTGCTCGACCGCCTGGAGGACAGCAAGACGGGACGCCTTCTGCCGGCGAGCCTGCACTGCGAGATCCCGGCCGAGCGCATCGAGCAGGCGCGCGAGACCGCCCGCGTGCTGGGCAACGAAGTGTGGAAGCGCTTCCCCTGGGCCTGCGGCGCGGACGGCGCCTTCACCCTTCCCACCACCACCGACCCCGCGCAGGCGCTGCTCAATCGCACCTGGCGTCCGACGCTGAGCGTGACCGGCGCCGAGGGCTTCCCCACGCTGCAGAACGCCGGCAACGTGCTGCGTCCCTACACCGCCTTCAAGCTGTCGCTGCGCCTGCCCCCGCTCGTGGACGGCAACGCCGCGGCGGTCGAGCTGAAGCAGCTGCTGGAGCTGGAGGCGCCCTACAACGCCCGCGTCACCTTTCATCCGGACGGCCGCGCAGGCGCCTGGGGTGCCACCGGCTGGAATGCACCGACGCTGTCGCCGTGGCTCGAATCCGCCTTGCAGGGCGCCTCGCAGGCGCACTTCGGCGCGCCGTGCGGCTACATCGGCCAGGGCGGCACGATCCCGCTGATGAGCCTGCTGCAGAAGGGCTTCCCCAAGGCCCAGATGATGGTGTGCGGGGTGCTGGGCCCGAAGAGCAACGCCCACGGCCCGAACGAGTTCCTGCACGTGCCCTACGGCAAGCGCCTCACCGCCTCGGTCGCGCAGGTGATCGCCTCGATGCCCTGAGGCGCGGGGCGCAGCTTCAGGTGCGCAGGAACTGGAACCAGCGGCGCACAGTGCGGCGCATCGTGCGCCACGCCAGGCTGCGCCGCATCCAGGTGCCCACGAGGGCGCGCACGCGCGCCTTGTAGGCGCTCCAGGCATCGAGCGCGCGGTCGAGCCACGCGAAGCTGCGCAGCTGCGGCTCGGTCAGCATGAACAGGCGGCCGAGCAAGGCCGTGCCGACGAGCTTGGCGAGCAGGATCACCGCGACGCCGAGCGCGGCGCGCCCCGCGTGCATGAGCCACAACGCCAGAAGCTTCACGGGAAACAGAGCGAGCGCGGGCACGAGGAAGAGCGCGAGCGCCCAGCGTGGCGGCACCTGCGCGATGCGCTGCTCCAGCCGCGCCAGCGGCGGCCATTGCGCGAGGCGCCCCATCCAGCGCGCCAGCGGCTCCCAGCCCCACTCCTCGAGGAAGACGACGAGCGCGACCAGTGCGATGCCGAGCGCCCGAAGGGCTCGCATCAGGACACGCAGCAGCGCGGCGAAGCTCATTGCGGCACCCTCCCGCTTCCTGGGGTGCTAGTCCCATCGCGCCCCCTTCGCAGCGGCCGTGCGGGGGCGCTCATGCGCCCTCCTGACGGCGCAGCCAGGTGCGCACGATGGCCGCGGCCAGCGGGCTCGCCACCTCGTTGGCAAAGCGCGTGAAGTCGATGTGCGCGCTGTCGTCGGCGCGGTCGGACACGGTGCGCAGCACCGCGAAGGGCACGTCGCAGTCGTGGCAGACCTGCGCGACCGCGGCGCCCTCCATCTCGACGACCAGCGCATCGGGCAGCTCCGCGCGCAGCCCCGCGCTCTCGATCGAGGTGGCCACGAAGCGGTCACCGCTCACCACGAGCCCCTCGTGCACCTGCGGCGAGCGGATGCCCAGTGCGCCCATCGACACCGCCAGCCCGATGCGCTCGGCCGACAGCGCGTCGCGCGCCGCCTTCGCCAGCGAATCCGCCAGCACGGCATCCGCGGGGAATCGGGAGCGGCCGGTGAGCGGCACTTCGTGACGCGGGAACAGCGGCGAGGCGTCCATGTCGTGCTGCAGCAGCTCGCGCGCGATCACCACGTCGCCCACTCGCACGCCCGCGCCCAGGCCGCCGGCGGTGCCGGTGAAGACGAGCGCGCTCGCGTCGAAGCGCTCGACCAGCATCGCCGCGGTGGTGGCCGCCGCCACCTTGCCCACGCGCGAGAGCACGAGCACCACGTCGCGCCCGTCGAGCTTGCCGCAATGGAATTCGCGTCCCGCGTGCATCACGGTGCGCGTGCCGACCAGCGCCGGCATCAGCAGGTGAAGCTCCTCGTTCAAGGCGCTCATCAGGCCCAGGGTGCCCACTGTTCAATCCGTCCTGATCGCCCGGCGCTGGGCCGGCGTGCATGTGTGGAAAACCGCAAGCGTACGCCCCCGGGCGAGGGCCTATGGCGAACGGGGCGGACTCGCGCCTTCAGGCCGCGGGCAGCCCGAGCAGGCGACGCGCCTCGCGCGCGGTGACCGGCCCCTTGGCGCGCTCGATGTCGCCGACCACCTCGATGGCCACGCGGCGCAGCTCGGCCAGGCCGCTGGCGCGCTCGACGGCCAGCGTGTGCTTGTAGCCCTTGAGCAGGCCGAGCTGCTCCTTCACCAGTGCAGTGAGACGCTCGTAGAGCGCTTCGTAGCCGAGGCCGTCGGCAGGAGGGTCATCGGACAGCGTCGGGGCCGGCGCGCTGTCGGGCGCGCGGCTGCCGGTGTCGATCACGGTGATGAGCCCGGCATCGAGCAGCGTCTGCAGGTCGGACTCGCTCGCGCCGTTCACCACCGAGACCCAGCTGCCGGCGTCCTTGGTGCCGTCGATGATGAGCAGCAGGTTGCGTGCATGGCGTGACAGCGCATGGATGCGCGCCTGGATTTCGGCGCGGCCGGTCTCCGTCTTCGCGTAGCGTTGGGCCATGAAAGCTCCTCAGGGCCCGGCACTGCGCGCCGGGCTCCCCTCCATCATCGAACGCGCAACTCGCGCCGAAGGATCTTGCCGACCGGCGTCTTGGGCAGATCGGTGCGAAATTCCACGATCCTCGGCCGCTTGTAGCCGGTGAGGTTGGCCTCGCAGAAGGCGCGCACGTCCGATTCGCTCAGGGCCGGGTCCTTGCGCACGACGACCAGCTTCACCGCCTCGCCCGACTTCTCGTCGGGCACGCCGACCGCCGCGCACTCGAGCACCCCGGCCAGTTGCGACACCACGTCCTCGATCTCGTTCGGGTACACGTTGAACCCGCTCACGAGGATCATGTCCTTCTTGCGATCGACGATGCGGAAGTAGCCGCGCTCGTCCACAGTGCCGATGTCGCCGGTGCGGAAGAAGCCGTCGGCCGTCATGACCTTCGCGGTCTCGTCGGGGCGCTGCCAGTAGCCGGCCATCACTTGCGGGCCCTTCACGCAGATCTCGCCGGCGCTGCCAGCGGGCACCTCGTTGCCGTCGTCGTCGAGCAGCTTCATCTCGGTGGAAGGCAGCGGCATGCCGATGGTGCCGGTGTAGGACGTGCTGTCGGTCGGATTGCAGCTCACCGACGGCGAGGTCTCCGACAGGCCGTAGCCTTCGACGACGGGGCAGCCGGTCTTGTCGAGCCACAGCTTCGCGGTGCCCTGCGTGACCGCCATGCCGCCGCCCACGCTGAGCTTGAGGCTGGACCAGTCGACGGTGTCGAACTGCGGATGGTTGGCCATCGCGTTGAAGAGCGTGTTCACCGCCGGGAAGCTGTGGAAGCGATGCTTGCTCAGCTCCTTGAAGACGGCCCGCAGGTCGCGCGGATTCGGGATCAGCACGTTCGCGCCGCCCACGCGCAGGCTCAGCATCATGTTCACGGTGAACGCGAAGATGTGATAGAGCGGCAGGGCGCAGACCGTCGTGGACTGCTCACCCGCTGGCACCCTCTTCATGGCCGGGGCGTTCCAGGCCTCGGACTGCAGCACGTTGGCCACGATGTTGCGGTGCTTGAGCACCGAGCCCTTGCTCACGCCCGTGGTGCCGCCGGTGTACTGCAGCACGGCGATGTCCTCGCGCGTGATGGCGGGTGCGCGGAAGGTGGCGCGGCGCCCGCGCGCGAGCGCTTCGTTGAAGCGCACCGCGGAAGGCAGGCTGAAGTGCGGCACGAGCTTCTTCACCCGGCGCACCACGTAGTTCACGATGCCGCCCTTGAGCGTGCCGAGCATGTCGCCCATCGAGGCGAGCACGACGTGCTTTGCGGGCACCGCATCGAAGCACGCCTGCAGCGTGGCGGCGAAGTTCTCGATGATGACGATGGCCTTCGCGCCGCAGTCCTTGAGCTGATGCTCGAGCTCGCGCGCGGTGTAGAGCGGGTTCACGTTCACCACCACGCAGCCCGCGCGCAGGATGCCCGCCACCGCCACCGGGTATTGCGGCACGTTGGGCATCATGACCGCGACGCGATCGCCCTTTTCCAGGCCGAGGCCCTGCAGGTAGGCCGCGAACGCGCGCGACAGGTGGTCCACCTCGGAGAAACTCACCGAGCGGCCCATGTAGTGGTAGGCCGGACGCTGCGCGTACTTCCTGAAGCTCTCTTCCAGCAGTGCCACGAGCGAGGCGTACTGCTGTTCGTCGATCTCACTCGGCACGCCCTGCGGGTAGTGCTTCAGCCAGCGTTTCTCCATCCTTGGTCTTTCTTCGCCTGCGAAATGCAAAACCGGCGGATTCTGACTCGGTCCTTACGTCGGACCATCGGGTGTTTCGATAGGCCGGGCATGGGCGTTGCTGCAGTCGTGACTTGGACTTGAACATGCCGGGCACTCCATGCGGATGAAGAAGCGCGCCGCAATGCGCAAGAGAACTCGCACCGCGCTGGCCGCCGGCGTGCTGGGCATCGGCTGGCTCGCGGGACACGCGCAAACGCCGCCCATCTCGGCGGGCTCCGCGCCCAAGCGCACCGCGGCCTCGGTGTTCGCGGGCTCGCGATGGGAAGCGAGCCTGGCAGCATTCGCGGAGCAGGACCGGCGCGAGGCTCCGCCCGCGGGCGGGGTGCTCTTCGTGGGGAGCTCGTCGATTCGCCTGTGGAGCGATCTGGAAAAGCAGTTCGACCAGAAGCCCTGCGTGGTCAAGCGCGGCTTCGGCGGCTCGCGCATGTCCGACGTGGCGCAGTACCTCGGGCAGATCGT
>Ga0105248_10004149_pt1 | contig 16024 bp, 12 predicted proteins | sample KBSS34metaG_FD_81524 | JGI IMG/M metagenome (GOLD analysis project Ga0105248, IMG submission 81524) | Switchgrass rhizosphere microbial communities from Kellogg Biological Station, Michigan, USA - KBS S3-4 metaG | ecosystem: Host-associated > Plants > Roots > Rhizosphere > Soil | place... | reverse complement strand
GGTGGTGGCCAGCGTCCTCGCCTCGCGCGGCGTGGACGCGGTCGCCGGGCAGCACCTGCTCGCCGCCGATACGCCGCAGGACATGTGCGCCGCGATCCTTTCCGTCCTCGACGACCCGCAGCTTCGCGCGCGTCTGTCGCAGGCCGGCCGCGCGCGCGTGCTCTCGCATCACGCGTGGCCCAGCTCGATGAAGCGGCTGGATGCCGTCATCGAGCGCTGCCTCGCGCGGTGGTCGCATCCCTCCAGTCTTGCCTCTCAATCACAAGCGCAAACACCATGAAAGTCAGCGTATTCGGCCTGGGCTATGTGGGTGCGGTGTCGTGCGCCTGCCTGCCCGAACTCGGTCACGAGGTGATCGGCGTGGACACCCATCCGGGCAAGGTCCGCATGATCAACGCAGGCCAGTCGCCGGTCGTCGAGGAAGGCATCGACGAGCTCATCGCCGCCGCCGTGCGCGACGGGCGACTGCGCGCCACCGACGACGTGGACGACGCGGTCTTCGGCTCGCAGGTCTCGCTCATCTCGGTGGCCACGCCCGCCAACCACAACTTCAAGCCCGACCTGCGCGCGGTGGATGCGGTGATGCGCTCCATCGGCTCGGCGCTGCAGCGCAAGCCCGCTCACCACACGATCGTGCTGCGCAGCACCGTGCCGCCGGGCACGGTCGAGGACCGCATCCAGCCGATCCTGGAGGCTGCAGCCGGGCGCAGGGTGGGCGACCGCCTGTCGCTCGTGTTCAACCCCGAGTTCCTGCGCGAGGGCTCGTCGGTGAAGGACTTCCGCCATCCGCCGCAGACCGTGATCGGCAGCGTCGACGAAGCCGGCTACGAGGTGATGGAGGCGCTCTATGCCGCGCTGCCCGGCCAGCGCGTGCGCACGAGCTGCCGCGTCGCCGAGTCGGTGAAGTACCTGTGCAACGTCTTCCACGCGATGAAGATCGTCTTCGCGAACGAGGCCGGCTCGGTGCTCAAGTCCTGCGGGCTGGACAGCCGCGAGGTGATGCGCATCTTCTGCCAGGACACCCAGCTCAACATCTCCGCGGCCTATCTGCGCCCCGGCTTCGCCTTCGGAGGCTCGTGCCTGCCCAAGGAGGTGAAGGGCTTCCTCACGCTGGCGCGCGAGAAGGACGTGCCGATCCCGATGCTGGCGAGCCTCCTGGACAGCAATGCCGATCACATCGACCGCGCCTACGCGCTCATCGCGCGCGACGGACGGCGCAAGGTGGCCCTCTTCGGACTGGCCTTCAAGCCGGGCACCGACGACATGCGCGACTCGCCCCTGGTGACGCTGGCCGAGCGCCTGATCGGCAAGGGCTTCGAGCTGTCGATCTACGACGGCTTCGTGAAGGTCAGCCGGCTGCTCGGCAAGAACAAGGAGTTCATCGACCGCGAGATTCCCCACCTGGACCGCCTGCTCCACGAGACGCCCGAGCAGGCGCTCGAAGGTGCGCAGGTGGTGGTGGTCGGCCATGCCGATGCGACCGCACGCAAGGCCATCGCCGCGGCGGCACCGGGCGTGCGCATCATCGACCTGTCCGGCTACGCCGAGCTGCGCGCCGCGGGCGCCGCCGAATACGAGGGCATCTGCTGGTGAATCGCGACAAGCCGCGCCTGGCCTTCGTCTCGCCGAACTTCCTGTTCCCGAACGACACGGGCGGGCGCATCCGCACGACCAACATCCTGCGCGGACTCAAGGGCGGCGCCTTCGACGTGACCCTCATCGGCCCGGCGGACGACGCGCAGCGCGCGCAATGGGATGCGCAGCTGCAAGGCGTGTGCGAGCGCTTCATCGCCTGGCGCTCGAACGGCGCGCAGCCGCGCTGGCGGCGCGCGCTCGATCTCGCGCGCGGCCTGCCGGTGAACGTGGCGGCCGACCGCACCCGCGCCGGCGTGCAGGCGGTGCGCAGCGCGCTTTCTCAAGAGGCCTTCGACGTGGTGGTGTTCGACTTCGTGCACGCCGCGGTGCTGCGCCCGGCGCGCCTTCCCGCTGCCACGGTGTGCTTCACCCACAACGTGGAGGCGGAGATCTTCGCGCGCCACCGGGAGACCGCCACGCAGTGGGCGATGCGCGCCGTCTGGGCGTCGCAGCACGCCAAGATGCTGCGCTTCGAGCGCGAGGCGCTGCGCCAGTTCGATTCGATCGTCGCCGTGTCCGAGCGCGACGCCGCGTTCTTCCGCAGCCACTACGGGCTCGCCGAGGTGCACACCATCCCCACCGGCGTGGACCTGGACTACTTTCCCTGGGCCGAGCCGCCGTCCGTCGATCCCGAACATCCGCCCACGCTCGTGTTCACCGGCTCGATGGACTGGGCCGCCAATGTCGACGGCATCCGCCACTTCCTCGACGAGGTCTGGCCGCTCGTGCAGGCGCAGGAGCCCGAGGCGCGCTTCGTCGTCGTGGGCCGGCATCCGCCGCCTGCGCTCGTCGAGCGCGCGCGCGGCCTGCGGGGCGTCACGTTCACGGGGCTCGTGCCCGACGTGCGGCCGCACGTGCGCGCCGCGCACGCCTTCGTCATCCCGCTGCGCGTGGGTGGCGGCACGCGCATCAAGGCCTTCGAGGCGATGGCCATGGGCGTGCCCGTCGTGTCCACCGCGATCGGCATCGAAGGGCTGGACGTCCAGGGCGACACGCACTTCCTGCAGGCCGACGAGCCGCATGACTTCGCGCAGGCCGTGCTGCGCGTGCTGCGCGCGCCGGGTCTTGCGCAGGCGCTGTCGCGCCGCGCGCGCGAGCGGGTCGAGGCGCAGTTCGGGCATCGCGTGGCCGCGCGCGCCTTCGAGCAGATCTGCCTGCATGCGCTGCAGGCCCGCCACGCCATCTCGTCGATGGGTCGCCCCGACCCCGCTGCCGCATGCTGAGCGCCATTGCCTTCGTCGTCTTCGCGCTGTGGTGCACGGTGATGGCGTTTCGTCGCCATCCGATCTATGGCCTGGCCTTCTATCTCGCGACCACCTACGTGTTTCCGCAGGGACGCTGGTGGGGCGAGTTCCTGGGCGAGACCCGCTGGGCGCTCATTGCCGCAGCGGTCACGATCTGCGCCGTGGCCATGCACCGGGGCAAGCTGAACCCGAAGCCTCACTGGCTGGGCAGCGCACCGGCGGTGATCATGACGCTCTATGCGGCGTGGATGTGGCTGGAGACGCCTCTGGCGCTGGCGCTTGCCGAGCACATCGAAGGCACGATCAAGTACACGAAGTACGTGCTGTCGTTCTGGTTCTTCTATCGAATCATCGATTCGAGGGAGCACCTGCGCGACGTCCTGCTGCTGCACGTGCTCGGCTGCACGCTGCTGGGCGTGCTGGCCTTCATGCAGGGGCGAACGGACGGACGACTGGACGGCGTCGGCGGCCCGGGCATCGACGACTCCAACACCCTGGGCATGTACCTCGTCACGGGCACCCTGGTGGCCTTCGGGCTCTTCCTCACCGAGACCGGGTGGCGGCGCTGGCTGTGCCTGCCCTGCATGGTCCTCACGGCCAACGGATTCGTCCTCGCAAACAGCCGCGGCGCCTTCCTCGGCTTCATCGCCGGAGGGCTCGTGATCCTGTTGTGCAAGGCGCGCCGGCACCGACGGATGTTCTGGGCGTTCGCGCTCGTGGGAGCGCTGGGCTTCGTCTCGCTGATCGACCAGACCTTCATCACCCGCATGTACACGATCGAGGATGTGACCTCGGAGTCGCCCGAGGCCGATTCCAGCGCCCGCTCCCGCGTGGAAGTGGCGCGCGCCCAGTTGCAGATGTTCCTCGACTATCCCGCCGGCACGGGCCATCGCGGCACCGTGGTGCTGAGCCCGCGCTACCTCGATCGCGTCTGGCTGACCACCGCGCGCGGCGAGGACGAGGACAGCGCCGCGCGCTCTTCGCACAACTCCTTCCTCACGGCGCTCGTCGAGCAAGGCTTCATCGGCGCGATGCTCTTCGCCGGCTACCTGCTCTGGACGCTCGGCGCCATCGTCCGGTTGCGACGCTACGACAAGCGCGGCGGCGACCCGAATCTCGTCACCCTGAGCGCCGCGATGTGCGGCGCGCTGACGGCCGTCTTCGTCGCGGGCAACACGGCCGACTACCTCATGGCGGAGGTGCAGTTCTGGCTCTATGCGGGCATCGTGTCGGCGCTGCAGTTCTTCGAGACCGCGCAGGCGGCGCGCCTGCGCGACAGGTTGCTCGCCCCCCTGCAGCGCAGCCCCGCCTGAACGCGAGCCTCACGCCCATGCCGCTGCGCCTGCCGCTGTCGATCCTCTCGCCCTCGGGGCCGCGCGCGCGGCTGAGCATCCTCATCTTCCATCGCGTGCTCGCGCAGCCCGATCCGCTGTTTCCGGAGCTGCCCGATGCGATCGCGTTCGAGGAGCGCATGCGCTGGGTGCGCGAATGGTTCCACGTGCTGCCGCTCGCACGCGCGGTCGAGCAGCTTTATGCGGGCACCCTGCCCTCGCGCGCGCTCAGCATCACCTTCGACGACGGGTATGCCGACAACGTGGAGCTCGCCGCACCCATCCTGAGGCGGCTCGGCCTCACGGCCAGCTTCTTCATCGCGACGGGCTATCTCGGGGGCGGGTGCATGTGGAACGACCGGGTGATCGAGGCAATACGCGGCTTCGCGGGCCCCGAGATCGATCTGACCCGCCTGGGCCTTGCTCGACATGCGCTTGGCACGCACGAGGAGCGCGCCCGTGCCATCGGAAAGCTCCTCGGGTCCATCAAGCACCTGGAAGCGGCGCAGCGGCAGTCGATGACCGATCGCATCGTCGAGGCGGCCGGGGCCGGCGCGCCGCCCGCGCTGATGATGCAGCCGCGCCAGCTGCGCCGGCTTCGCGAGATGGGCATGAGCGTGGGCGCCCATACCGTCACGCATCCCATCCTCAGCCGACTGCCAGAGGACGCCGCATTCGCGGAAATGCGCGACAGCCGGCGCGTCCTGGAGGACATCCTTCGCGAGCCGGTGCGGCTGTTCGCCTATCCCAACGGCGTGCCCGGCGACGACTACGACGCGCGGCACGTGCGCATGGCGCGCGAATGCGGCTTCAGCGCGGCCGTGTCCACGGCCTGGGGCGCGGCCTCGGCGCGCTCGGACCGCTTCCAGCTTCCGCGCTTCAGCCCCTGGGACAGCACCCGGCTTCGCTACGGCGTGCGGCTGCTGGCCAATTTCACGCAGACCGAGCGCGTGGCGGCCTGAGCGCCGGCTTCAAAGCCTGCGCGAGTGCAGCCACTGCCCGAGGACCATCAGCACCCAGGCCATGGTCCCGTAGTAGGCGGGATGCTCGTGCAGCGTGCGGGTGAACAGCTCGTCGATGAAGCGCGGCTGCACGATGCCGCGCGTGCGCAGCATCCCGGCGCTGTCGGCCGCGAGCTCGTACAGCGGCCTGTGGGTCGTGAGCCAGGCGCCCACCGGCAGCCCGAAGCCGTGCTTGCGCTTGGCGATCACCTGCGGCGGGAGGAAGTTGCGCAGCGCATGCTTGAAGAACCAGCGCAGCTGCGTGCCGCGCAGCTTGAACCCCGAGGGCAGCGTGCGCGAGAACTCGACGATGCGCTCGTCCAGCAGCGGGAAGGCGACGTCCACGCCCGCGAGCTCGGTCATGCGCGTGACCTTGGGCAGGTCGCCGTCGGCAAGGATGAGCCGCAGGTCGATGCCCATCATCTGGTTGATGAGGCTCGCGTCGGCAAACGGCGCGTGCACCTCGGCCATGAGCGCGTGCGGCCGCTCGGCATCGACCGCAGCGAGGAACTCCGGCGTGAAGACGCGCTCGAGCCCGAGGTGCATCAGCAGGTTGTAGGACTCGTAGCGCCGCGGCATGGCCGGGCGCGCCTGCTCCACGTAGCTGCGCAGCTTGCGCAGCGGCATCACGTGCCGGATGCCCGGAGTGGACATGAGCAGCGGCTCGATCACTGCCGCGCGCATCGCCTCGGGCACGCGCTGATAGAGGCCGAGGATCTGCTGCTTCGCGTAGCGGTCGTTGCCGCCGAAAAGCTCGTCGCCTCCGTCGCCCGCCAGCAATCGCGCCACGCCGTGCTCGCGGGCGAGCCGCGCGCAGTAATAGGTCGGCACGGCCGACGCATTGCCGAAGGGCTCGTCGTAGGCCGCCGCGATCTTCGGCACCGCCTGCACCACGTCACCCGGCGTGACGTAGTACGCCTCGTGCGTGCAGCCGTAGTGCCGGGCGGCCACGCGCGCGTACTCCATCTCGTCGTAGCCCTTCGCATCGAAGCCGATGGAGAAGCTGCGCGTGGGCGTGCCACCGCCCACGCGGCTGAGCATGCCGCTGACGGTCGAGCTGTCGGTGCCGCCCGAGAGGAAGCTGCCCACGGCGGCCTCTCCCGAGCTCGCGTCGCGCACGGCGCCCTCGAGCAGCGACACGAACTCGGCCTCGAGCTCGGGCAGCGCGCGCCCGTTGCGCTCCTCGTAGCGCATCGACCAGTACGGGCGCGGCTCGCCGGCGCCGCGCGCGTCGAACTCGATGCAGTGCCCGGGGCTCAGGCGGTGCAGGCCTTCGAAGACGGTGCGCGGACCCGGGCTCACATGGAAGAAGAGGTAGTCGTACAGACCCTGCGTCGACAGGCGGCGCTCGATGCCCGGGTAGCCGCCGAGGAGGTCGAGCGTGGAGGCGAAGGCCAGCGTGGAGCCCACGCGCCCATAGGTCAGTCGCTGCACGCCGAAGCGATCGACCGCGATGAGGCCGCGGCGCTGGCGGTTGTCCCATGCGGCGATGGCGAAGTCCCCGCCGAGGTCCGCGAGCGCGGCGCCTGCGCGCTGCTTGAGCTCGCGCGCGAGCGAGGCCGCATCGGCAGCCCCGCGGCCGTCGCGCCAGCGCGGGTGGCCGAGCACGGCGAGCACGAAGCCGTCGTCCTCCAGCAGCGTCGGGCGCATCGCGCTGCCGAAGGTCGCGATTGCGCCCTGCGATGTCGTGGCCTGCCGCGACTCGGGCGTTGGAGACGGGCTTGCCGCGAGCATGGCCTGCAGCGCCGCGGCGCCGGCCTCGACAGGTCGCTCCGAGAACCAGCCGCACATTCCCCTCATGCCCGCTCCTTGTGTCTTGTCGAGTGCTGCGTGCTGGCAGGCTCGCTCTCCGCGAGCCGGTCCAGCCAGGCCATCGTGGCCGCGTTCGCCTCGTCGAGCCATTTGCGCTGCGAGAAGGTGTGATCGGCCTCGGGCAGCTCGTGGCGAGTGATCTTCGGATCGGCCAGCAGCCGCCTCCAGAGTTCGTCGGACTGCGCGTGATGCAGGAACTCGCTGGCCGTGAGGTCCCTGCCGCTCAGGATGAGCAGCACGGGTGCGCGCAAGCGCGCCAGCCCGCGCGCCATGCGTGCGTGGAACGACTCGGCGCCCGCGCGCGCAGCCCGCGCCTGCCTCACCGTGCCGGCCAGCGATGCCATCGAGTCGCGCCAGTTGAGCCCGCCGCGCAGCAGCTTTGCCCAGAACTCGCGCTGCACGAGGCGCGACGCGTAGTAGTGGCGCACGCGCACCGCGGCGAGCGTGGCGTCGCTGCGCGCCCAGGGGTTGGCGGCGACGATGCCCACGACGCGCGGGTCGTCGCTTGCGAACATGAGCGCGGCCGAGGCGGCATCGCACAGGCCCCACACCACCACGCGCTCGGTGGCGGCCTCGCGGCACAGCGCGTCGAGCGCGGCGCGCAGGTCCGGCCCGATGTCCTCGAAGCTGCGCATCGCGCCCTCGCTGTCGCCCATGCCGCGGCAGTCGAAGCGAAGTGCCGTGTGGCCGCCGCGCGCAAGCGCGCGCGCCAGCAGCACGAACTGCCGGTGGCTGCCCACGCGGTACTGCGGCCCGCCGACGACGATCAGCACCGCAATGCTCGAGGCCTGCGCCGGCAACGCGGGCCGCGAGACGATGCCCAGCAGCTGCGTGCCTTCGCACGAAATGCGCAGGACTTCCTCGCCCGACGCCAGGCCCTGTGCGGCCGCTTCGGGCACAGCCTGCGACGCGGGAGCGCGGGCCTCGCCGCGCAGTGCGGCGCGCGAGGCTTCCAGCAGCGCCTCGCATTCCTCGATTTCCTGGGTCTGCCAGAACGCGGGTCCGCGCAGGCAGGTGGCCTGCACTTCCAGGCCGCGTTCGTGAAGTCGATCCGCGAGCTGCGACAGGCGCGGCGAGAGTTCGACCGCTTCGTCGCTCGACAGCTCGAACAGCACCGTGCGCCCCTGGAAGCCTTCGGGCAGCTCGAAGAGCGAACGCTCCAGCCCCGAGGCCAGCGCGGGATGCAGCTCGTAGCCGCCGACCTCGACCGGCTCGCCCTCGCGCAGCGCCTGCGCGGGCGAACGCGCGTCCTGCGCCTTCGCCGAGCCCACGATGCGCGCCCCGGCATGCAGGCGCAGGAACTGCTGCAGGTGCTGTGCGCCCGACAGCACCGGCTGCCACAGGAGCAGGTTCACGTGGCGGTGCGAGCCCAGCGCCTGCGCGCAGAGCAAGGCGCCGCAGCGGATGCCCCACAGCCACACGGGTCGGCCCGGCAGGGCCTGCGCGATCTCCTCGCGAACGTCCTCGACCCACCCGTCCCACGTGGCCTCGACGAACTCGCCCGCGCTGTCGCCGCAGCCCTGCAGGTCGCGCTGCACGACGCGCCATCCGTCGGCGGCCAGCATGCGGGCCATGCGTGCGGCCATGCGGCGCGACTTGTTCATCTCCTCGGCGAACGCGTGCACCAGCACGACGGTGCCGCGCACTGCGCCCACGGGATCGCTGACGAGGCGCAGGCGCTGCCCGCCTCGTGCAGGAACGAATGCGGCGGACTGCGTCACGAGCGGGTCCGCGCTCATGACATCAATGAAGCTTGCTTTGCACGAACGCCGTCAGGCTTGCGACCGAGGCGAAGGTGTGGCCGTCGACCTCGTCGTCGGCGATCGAGAAGCCGAAGCGGTCCTCGAGTTCGGTGAGGATGGAGACGACCGCCATCGAGTCGAGCTCGGCGACGCTGCCGAGCAGCGCGGAGCCGCCGTCCAGCGGATGCGCCGCATCCAGGCTGAGGACGCCGCGAAGGAGCTTGATGACTTCGTGTTCGATGTTCACCGGCATGGGGCCTGTTCGAGGTAGTGGCAATGAATGCCACACCTCGGGGTTCCCCTTGCACGGTGGGCGCAGAAATTCTAGGGGGGGCCCCTGCGCATGAGCACCCCCCGAGCGCGTGGAGCGCGCGTGCCGGTCAGAGCGGATCGGCGATCTTGGTGCGCGAGACGATGAGGTCGTCGTACCAGGTGTAGGCGACCGGGAAGCTCGTGCTCGAGTTGCGGTTGGTGTTGTAGGGCAGCAGCCAGATCTTCCCGTAGCGCTGGTCCTCCGCGGCCGAGCCCGCGGACACGTTGTACGGGCCCCACTTCACCACCAGCTCCGAGGGCTTGCCCTCGCGCGCGATCCACATCTCGATCGTGCTGCCCTGGAACTCGTCGTTCACGCGGGGGCCGAGCTTGACGTGGATCTGGAAGGTCATCCACTCGTTGGCGTAGTAGCCGAAGCAGTTGCCGTTGGGCGGCAGGTAGCCCGTGCTGCTCTGCGAGTAGAGGCAGTACGGCGCCGGGCGGCCGTTCTGCAGCTTGAAGTCGTAGGAGCCGAAGGACTCGTAGAAGCCGTCATACGCGCCGTGCGAGGTCGAGCCGGTGCACGAGTTGTACATGACCGGGAAGCCATGGTCGAAGTGGTTGAAGGTCACCAGTTCGAGCGCGGTGCACGAGGAATACACCTGGTTCGGCCTGTCGCCGGTACCCACGATCACCTGCTTGAAGCCGTCACCGGCGTACTTGTTGGCGATGAACTCGGGGCTGAAGCGCTGGCGCCACTGGACGTAGAACTCCTGGTTGGCCCCGAACTGCGTGGACAGGTCCGACGAGAAGTTGGTGAAGAAGGCGCCGGAGCTGTCCGCGCCCGACACCGAGGGGATCGTGAACTTCAGCGAGCTTGCGCCCGAGGCCTTCACGCTCGTGTCGAGAACCGCCCGCGTGTAGTCGGAAGTGCCGTAGGGCGGAATGATTCCGGAGTTGGCGCCCCATGCGCCGGTGACGCCGCCGACCCCGGTGCTGGCCTCGGCCGTCGAATCGAATCCGACGCACTTGATCACGCCCGGCTGCGCGCAGCGGGTGGTGAAGTCGGCCGCAGGCGCGGGGGCCGGCGCAGGTGAAGGCGCCGGTGCCGGCGTGGGTGCAGGTGCAGGCGCGGGCGAAGGAGAAGGCGCGGGCGACGGAGCCGGCGAGGCACCCGGCGCGGGAGCAGGTGCCGGCGCCGGCGCTCCGATGGGTGCGGGCGCGGGTGCCGCGGCCAGCGTGGTGGCATCGGTGCCGCCGCTGCCGCCGCCGCAGGCGCTCATTGCCACGCTCAGCGTGGTCAGGCACATGAGCCCGTGGACGTATCGCTTCATGTTCTTCTTTCAGTTGGTGCGCAGGAACCAGCCGTTGCTGGTGAAGGCGGGGAAATACACCACGCCCTTGAGCTGCGGCACATAGAGGAATCGGGTCCACACGCCGTTGGTCGAGGCCTGGACGCCCGAGCCGTTGCTGGTGGTCAAGGTGTCCACCGCGAAGGTCTGCGCATTGATGCGGTACACCGTGCCGCCTGCCCCGGCGGTGCGGAACAGGTAGGCATCGAGCAGCGGGTCGTACACCATGCCGTTGCCGGTCCCGCTCATCGCGCCGGCGCCCGCTCCGGTGAAGCTCACCGTCGTGGCGGTGTTCGTCGCGATGTCGTAGATGGCGTGGTCGCCGTTGTCGCCGCCCACCACGAGGATGCGGTTGCGCGCGGTGTCGACCGCGGTGGCCGCGCCCTGGCCGTAGATGGCGCTGCCGCTCTTGAGGTTCGTCCAGGTGTTGGACGAGGTGTTCCAGCGGTCGATGCTCCAGTTGGAGAAGGTGTAGACGTTGCCCGTGCTCTTCTCGATGGCCAGCGCACTGCCCTGGCTGCCGCTGAAGGCGCCCGGCACGTTGGCGATGGTGTTCGCCTGGTCCCAGTCATTGGTGCCCGGGTTGAAGGCGTCCACCGAGGGGGTCACGTAGCCGTCGCCGTAGCGCGCGCCGGCGAAGACCATCGCGCGGCCGCGCACCTCGCTGAACACCGAGCCGTAGTAGCTGTGGCGCGAGGTCGGACGGCCGTCGGCGTAGTGAGCGGTGCTGTTCGTGACCTGCGACACGGGCGTGGCCGCGCGCGGCTCGGTCCAGCTCGGCGCGTCGTCCGACAGGCGGATGCGGTTCACTTCGTTGCCGGCGTAGTCGTTGTGCCCGCCGTTGGCGGCCGAGTACACCGACGAGTCGCGCACGTCGAGCGAGAAGCCGGTCCATGCGATCTCCTTGGACTCGGGGCCGGTGCCGCCGAGTGCCGGATAGGTCTGCACGGCAATGGGCGCCGAGGACAGCGCGGAGTTCGGGATCTGGATCCACTGCCCCACCGCTGCGCCCTTGCGCCAGGCAGGCATGCTGGTCTCGGCGGGAGCCGGTGTGGGGGCCGGTGCCGGGGCAGGCGCGGGAGCGGGAGCCGGCGAAGGGGACGGCGCCGGAGAAGGCGCAGGAGACGGCGACGGCGTCGGGGACGGCGCCGGGGTTCCGCTCGGAGGAATGGGGGCAGGAGAAGGTGCGGGTGTCGAGATCTGACTGGTGTCGCCTTGTGCCGCAGCGCCTGCGCTGCCGCCACCGCAACCGGCGAGTGCGGCAACAGCCGCGCTCAGCACCGTGGTGGCCCAAATCTTGTTCATGTCAATTCCTTAGCGAAAGCGCCTGATCCTTTGGCGACGGCCCTCACTCTGGGCCCCATTGCCAGGCGGCTTGTAACTGAACCCTCCTCCGTACCTTTGTGGATGTATCGCCTGGTTGCAGTCCCAACACCCTCGACGCATCAAATGAGCCACTCGGGCAGCCGTGTTTGCCCTAGATGTAGGGATTGACCTTCGTCACGATTCGGCCATTGCGGGAATCACGCGGCGCCCTGCCTTGGCGCCGATTCGCTCCATCACCATGTCCCGATACGCCAGGGCCAGGTAGGAATGCAGCAGTTGCTTGCCGGTGTAGGTGCGACCGAAGAACTCCCGATCGACGATCGAGTTCCAGGCCAGCAATGACGACTCGTAGTCCCGGCGCCAGCGCAGGCTTCGATAGAGACCGCGGGCCCGATGCGCGATCGGCTTGAGGCCGGCCGCCTCGATGCCGCGCACGAGTGCGCCCATCAGTGCATTGCGGTCGGTGTTGGCCGAGGTGATGGGCAGACGCTGGCGCTGCGCGACGAACTCGTAATAGAGCTTGCGCCCCACGCGCCACTGCACCGGCACGCGCGCCCAGAAGTCCATCAGCTCGTGGTCGAACAGCGGCAGCCGCCATTCGTGGCCGAAGTGCTCGTAGACGCGCACCGAGTTGACGATGAACTTCGCCTGCCGCTCCTGCAGGTCCCAGCGCTCGAACAGATCGGCGGCCTGCTCGGAACTGCAGGTGGGGATCGGCCCGACGATCGACTCGATGCGCTGCTCGAAGGCCGCGGCGTGATCGCGCCGATCGGCCACCGGGCCATCCCACAGCGAATAGTGCGAGCGCAGCACGGCGTCGAGCACTTCCTCGCGCGAGATCGAGGCGCGTGCGAGGAAGTGCTCGGGAATGTGGCTGCCCGCGACGAAGTCGCCCGAGTGGCCCGGCACGAAGACGCTGTCGTGAGGGAGCTTGCCCGAGCGCTGCAGCTCGGCCACGGCCGCCCAGTCCTGCACATGCGGGACGGAGCTGAGGTTGCCGGCCGCGCGGCAATACGCCTTGAAGCCGTCGGTTGCAGCCCAGTGCCGCCACTGCTGCGCCGAGTAAGGCGCGAACTCCCATCGGAAGCCCAGGTGCCGCGCGAGCTCCTGCGAGATGCGCGCCTCCCAGTTGCCCGGCACGCCGTAGCTGTAGCAGACGACGTTGCGCGCGCCGAGGTCGCGCAGCGACACGCCGATGAGCCGCGAGTCGTAGCCCCCGCTCAGCGGCACGGCGATGGGCCGGTCGCCCACGCTCGCAAGCAGCCTGCGGAACACGCGTTCGTGCAGGCTCGCGAGCCGGTCCACCAGCGCATCGGGGCCGTCGCTGAAGAAGTCTGCGTGCGTGCTCGTGAAGTACTGCACGTGCTTCACGTCGGACCCGCTCGCCGCATCCCATGCGACCGCCTCGCCGGCCTGCACCTGGTGCAGTCCCTGAAGGAGCGTGCCGCTGCCGGTGACGTAGCCGGTGAGCTGGAACTCGGCGTCGGCGATCGCGTCGAGCGACCATCCCTGCGCCTTCTCGCTGACGCCGCGCGCGCTGTCGCTGATCCACCGGCGCCCCTGCGCCTGCCCGTAGAAGAGCGGCATGCTGCGCACGCGATCGACGGCGGCCAGCACCTGCGTGCCGCGCCGCGTGACGACCGCGAACGAGCCGTTGAGCTCGCGCAGCAGCGCAAGCCACGCCGCCTCGCTCTCGCAGGACTCCAGCGCCTGCGCGATGCCCGCGGCATCCAGGCTGCGATCGCCCAGGTGCGCGGCCCCGCGCGCGAAGCTCGCGCCGCGCGCGGACCATCCGTGCGCCAGCAGGTCCAGCCCGATCTCTTGCTCGTTCATAGGCTCGGTATCGCAAGTTCGGTCCGCCCGAGCGCGCGGGCGTACACGTCCAGCAGGCGCGGTCTCACGCGCGCCCAGGTGTAGCCGGCAGCGGTGCGCTGGCCCGCAGCACGCAGGCGCGCGGCCAGTGCGGGGTCGTCGATGAGTCGAAGCGCGGCCGCGGACATCGCGCGCGCATCGCCCACCGGGACGAGCAGCGCCGTTCTCTCGTGCTCGACGAGGAACGGAATGCCGCCGGCATCGGTCGTGACGATGGGCGTCTCGCTGGCCATCGCCTCCAGCAGCGAGATCGGCATGTTGTCGGCCGTCGTCGGATTGAGGACGAAGTCGGTGACGCGATAGAGCTGCGCCATCTGCTGGTTGTCCAGTCGGCCCGCGAAGGTGACGGCATCGTGGAGCCCGAGGCTTGCGCACAGGGCTTCGAGATCCGCGCGCCGCGGCCCCGACCCCGCCACGGTCAGCCGCGCATGCGCATGCAAGCGGCGGATCTGCGCGAACGCGTGGATCGCGGTCGGGATGTCGTAGATGTCTTCGAGATTGCGCGCGACGAGGAAGTGCAGCCGCCCCGCCTGCGACGGGCCGGGCGCGAAGCGCGCGAGGTCGATGATGTTGGGGACCGTCTCGGTGGGCACGTCCCACCGGGCGAAGACTTCGCGCAGGAAGCCCGAGGGCACCACGACCGCGGTGGCGCGGCGCAGCGTCGGACGGATCCAGCGATGCTGGCGCTCGAGGAAGCGCCCGGCTTCACCGCCCCGGTAGTTGACGATGACCGGGATGCCGCGCAGGCGCGCGACCCAGATGGCCGGCGTCGCAAAAAGATGCCAGGCCCATCCCGAATTGGCCATCACGTGAAAGAGGTCGACCCGCCCTGCGGCACGCCACAGCGCGAGCAGATAGGGGGCGAGCCTGAACAGCGCGCGCACGCCGCGCAGATGCGCCACGACGCCCGGGCGGTACGGCGCATTGGTGCGCACCACCTCGACGCCCACGCCAGACGCGTCCAGCAGCCGTGCGAGCTGCTCGGTCTGGTTCGCCATGCCTCCGGCGGGCTGCGGGAGCGGTCCGACCAGTCCGATGGTCAAGCGCTCTTGCTGCGTCCGGCTCGTCCGCTCCTGCCCCATGCGTCGGTTCTTCTTCGTTCGCAGTGGATGTGGAAACGCCCACCCGCTTCGGCCGCAGGGGCCTCGTGGATGGGCGTTGTCGTCGCGTTCGTCGAACCTTCGGCCACTCGGCTCGCGCATCGCTGCGCGTGCCCGGGTGCGAGTCCGAACGGGAGCCGGAAGGATCGTCAGATCATGTTAGCCAGTGAGGCGCGATTCGCACCCCCCCAATGCAGTGGTGTCCGATCGATCCATCCGGCCTTAGTTCGTGCGAAGGAACCAGCCATTGCTCGAATAGGCCGGGAAGTACGCCACGCCCTTGAGCTGGGGCACGTACATGAACCGCGTCCACACGCCGTTGGTCGAGGCCTGAACGCCCGAGCCGTTGGTGGTGGTCAGCGTGTCGACAGCGAAGGTCTGCGCGTCGATGCGATAGACCGTGCCGCCGGCGGCGCTGGTGCGGAACAGGTACGCGTCGAGCAGCGGGTCGTACACCAGGCCGTTGCCGGTGCCCGTCAGGGCACTGGCGCCCGCGCCGGTGAAGCTCACCGTCGTGACGGTGTTCGTCGCGATGTCGAAGTAGCTGTGCTCGCCGTTCTGGCCGCCCACCAGCAGGATGCGATTGCGCGTCGTGTCGACCGCGCTGGCCGCGCCCTGACCGTAGATCGAGCTGTTGTTGTTCAGGTTCGTCCACGTGTTGGACGAGCTGCTCCAGCGGTCGATGCTCCAGTTGGAGAAGGTGTAGACGTTGCCCGTGCTCTTCTGGATCGCGAGCGCGCTGCCCTGGCTGTTGGTGAACGCGCCGGGGACGTCCTTGAAGCCGGCGGACATGTCCCAGTCGTTCGTGCTCGGGTTGAAGCCGTCCACGGCGCCGGTCATGTAGCCGTCACCGTAGCGGGCGCCGGCGAACACCATGGCGCGGCCACGCGCCTCGTTGAACACCGAGCCGTAGTAGCTGTGGCGCGAGGTCGGACGACCGTCCGCATAGCGCGAGGCGCTGGCGGTGATCTGCGACACCGGCGTCGAGGCGTGCGGCTCCGTCCAGCCCGGCGCGTTGTCCGAGAGGCGGATGCGGTTCACTTCGTTGCCGGCGTAGTCGTTGTGACCTCCGTTGGCCGCCGAGTAGACCGACGAATCGCGCGTGTCGATCGAGAAGCCGGTCCAGGCGATCTCCTTGGACTGCGGGCCCGTGCCGCTCAGTGAGGGATAGGTCTGCACCGAGATCGGGGCCGCGGACAGCGCGGAGTTCGGGATCTGGATCCACTGACCCACCACGGCGCCCTGGCGCCACGTCGGCATGCCCGATTCCGAAGGCGCACCCGGGGCCGGTGCAGGAGCAGGCGCCGGAGCGGGCGCGGGAGCCGGAGCAGGCGTCGGAGCCGGCGCCGGGGCAGGC
>Ga0105248_10004148_pt1 | contig 16026 bp, 17 predicted proteins | sample KBSS34metaG_FD_81524 | JGI IMG/M metagenome (GOLD analysis project Ga0105248, IMG submission 81524) | Switchgrass rhizosphere microbial communities from Kellogg Biological Station, Michigan, USA - KBS S3-4 metaG | ecosystem: Host-associated > Plants > Roots > Rhizosphere > Soil | place... | reverse complement strand
GGCGATCTTCGCGCTCGGCGCACCGTTTCCACTCATCGTGCTGGGGGCGGGCATTGCGGGCGATGTCGGCGGGCGCATCGCGCCGGCAAGGTTCGCCACCGCCGCATCACACGACGAAGCCTCGGACTCAGGCGCGCCGCCCGTGCTCATCGACGACCGCACCTCCACGCCCTCGCATGCGCGCTTCACGTAGGCGCGATTCGCTCGCATGCTCGCGGTCAGTCTCCTGTTCCGCCTTCGCGCGGGCGTGATTCCGGTGGTGATTGCCTCGCTAGTGCATTCGCTGCGAGCCGATCGCCGGGAAGCCTTCGGCGAAGCGGCTGATCCATTCCATCGCAGCTTCCTCGGCACTGAGCCGGCGTCCGTGCTGCTCGAGCATGGCCTGCCGATAGCTCTCGATATGGCACACCTGCTCGACCATTCGCGCGCGAAACGCATCGTCGGCATCGAGGAAGCTCACACCGACCTCGAACGCTCCGTTGCGCGCCACGCACCAGGCTACGCGCGCAAGCGACTCGAACTCCGGGCGCAGATGCGAGATGCGCACGCGCACGAGTCGGCCGGGCTCGAGCGAATCCTTGGCTTCGAAGGAAAGCCCGCCCAGGCTCACGTTGTGCGTGTGGCCGCTGGCCTCGGGGTGGTCCGCGTCGTCGTGTGCTCGCGCTGCGTCGGGCTCGATGCTCGCGTCCAGCACTTCGATGGGGATGTCGGCAGGGTGTCGAATGAATTTGCGCATGAGGGTGCAGGGCGCATGAGCGGGGCGGCGCGAAAAAGGGCGCAGCATTGCACCGACGCTCCCAGGCCTCAACCCAAGTCCCGCTCGTGCGCGGGGTGACACGTGGCGCCGGCTGCGCGCCTGCGCTCCCGTGTTCCGGGGCTCGCCGGCATGCGAGGCGGCGGTGTAAATACAAGGCGTGCTTCGTGGCGCCTTCATGGATTACAGGCAGGCACGCTCGCGCAATGGGCACCGCGCGGCAGCGAGCGAAGCTGCGCGAACATCCGCGCTGGCTGACGGGCTCGCGAGAGCGATGGCGCGGGCCCGGCATGCCATTCGCCGAGCCGCTGCACGTGGCCACGGATGCACGCGCGCGTAGGGGGCTTCATGCAGGAATCCGCGTTTCGGACATTGCTCTATCGCTACTTCTTTTTCGGTTGGATGTTTCGCGACGCCTCACGGGGCAACCTGCTGGAGCGCGCAGCGGCCTGGCGACACAACCGCGCGCAGGCGCACTGGCTCTTTACCTACATGCGTCGCTGGCTCTTCAGCGGCGTGCTCATGTATGCGCTGGGCGGCTTCGTCGAGCTCGTGCTCGGCGCGCCGGTGCTGTCGGCGTTCTTCTACGTGCCCAGCGCACTGAGCGTGCCGATGAATGCGGTGATCGCGGTGGCCTGGCTCGGGCTGAAGCTGCTGCCCGCGCCGTTCTAGCGCGCCGCCGCTCGCTATCGCGCGCGGGGTGCCCTCGGCCCTTCGCGCCTTGGCGGCGCGCCGGGCGCGGGCGATACGGGTTCCGAGCGTGGAGTCACTGCCGGCGGGTCGCTGGCGGGAAAGCTTTCCTCCACCGCCTCGTCGATGAGTTGCTCGAGGTGGTCGGCGCGGGCCGCGGGCTTCGGTCGTGAGGGGTGCTGGGGTCGTTGAGCCATGGTCGCGCTCCGCTTTCCATTCGCAATGGGACGGGGGCGGGGCCGGGGCGATCGGGTCGCCGAGCTTTGAGTCGGACCATGGGCCGGGGCCGCGCCGCCCCCGAGCCGCACAGCGGCATACGGCGTGCCCGCCACGGGCTGCGCAGGGATTCCAAACGGGGGATGCGCCCGGGTCCTTGCGGCGCTAGGCTCGTCGCGCGGCCGGCGAGAGGTCCGCATCCAAGTTGAGGAGATCCTGATGGGCGCGCATGTCTACAAGATGCTGGAGTTGGTCGGTTCGTCGAAGACGGGCACCGACGACGCAATTCGCAACGCCATCGAAACCGCCGGCAAGACGGTGCGCAATATCGATTGGTTCGAGGTGACCCAGGCGCGCGGCCACGTGGTGAACGGCAAGGTCGAGCACTACCAGGTCACGCTGAAGGTCGGCTTCCGGCTCGAGCAGTGACGCCCGCGGCGCGCGCTCAGGCGGCCACGAGGCGCAGCCGGGTGATCTCGGACGGCGCGCCCAGGCGTTTCGGCGGCCCCCAGTAGCCGGTGCCGCGGCTGACATAGACCCACATGCGGCCGTGGCGGTGCAGGCCCGCCACATAGGGCTGCTGCAAGGGGACGAGCCAGTTCCACGGAAAGAACTGGCCACCGTGCGTGTGCCCGGAGAGCTGCAGGTCGAAGCCGGCTGCAGCGGCGTGCTCCGCCGTTCGGGGCTGGTGCGCCAGCAGCACGCGCGGGCTCGCCTGGGCAGGCGCGCCTTGCGCGGCGCGCGCCGGATCGCTGCGATGCTCGGCATCGAAGTGGTGGGCGCTGTAGTCGGGGACGCCAGCCAGCATGAGGCGCGAGCCCTGACGCTCGATCAGCACGTGCTCGTTCATCAGCACACGCAGCGAGAGGCGCCGGTACTCGGCCACCCACTCATCGGCCCCGCTGTAGTACTCGTGATTGCCGGTGACGGCGAAGACCCCATCGCGGGCGCGCAGGCCCGACAGGGGCTGGGTGTGAGGCCGCAGCGAGTCGACCTCGCCGTCCACCAGGTCACCGGTCAGCGTCACGAGATCGGCCTGAAGCGCGTTGGTCGCATCGACCACGCGCTCGACGAAGCCTCGGCGGATCGTGGGCCCCACGTGCAGGTCGGTGATCTGCACGATGGTGTAGCCCTCCCAGGCGCTCGGAAGACCCGCGATGGGCACGTCCACTTCGCGCACGGCTGGCACGCGCCGCGCATTGACGAGGCCCAGCAGCGTCGCGACGACGGTCAGGAGGGGCACCACGAGGGCCGAGCCGAGCACGAAGCGCTCGCCCGGGAACGCACCAGCGCTCAGCAGCGCCACTGCACGCCACAGCAGCAGGACGGCGTCGCGCGCCAGGGTGAGCACGAGCAGGCTGGAGAAGAAGCCCAGTGCGATCAACGCGGCCCAGCCGAGCCAGCCGTGCGCCTCTTCGCGTCCGCGCATGGGGGCGAGTCCGGTCACGGTGAGCAGGAAGAGCGCGACGAGGGCCGCCGCCCCGGCCGCCGCAGCCAACGGATGCGCGGGCACGAGAGCGGACAGCAGCCGCTCACCGATGTAGGCGTGCAGCAGGACCAGGAGGGTCAGCGCGACGCGGCCGAACATGCGGCGCGCTTCAGCCCTCGAGTGAGGAGGAGCTGGAGGTGGAGGGCTCGTCGTGGGCCTGCGTCGCGGCGGCGCGCAGCTGATCCACGGTGTAGCCCTGCTTGAGGAGGGCGTCTCGCAGCCACTGGGGGTGCGAGCCGGCACCGTCCCAGGTTTCGCCGGTGACGGGATGGCGGTACTTGGCCGGGCGAGGGGACTCCTCGACGGGGTCTGCGGGCACGACCTCGGGCACGTCGCCGCACAGGTCGTCCGGGCTGATGGACCAGAACTCCATGAGCGTGCGGATGCGGCCGATCAGCGCGGCCTTTTCCCGGCGGCCGAGCCCCTCCTGGGGCACGGCATCCGGCGACGGACGGACGTCCTGCGATTCGAAGAATTCGTCCGCGAGGCCCCGGGTGCTCATGGTGCTGGAGTCGCCGGGGTGGAGGACAGCGTCAGCGCTGCGGTCCCTGGGCGTCGACTTCCTTGCAGGAAGGCGAGCACACGAACTGGGCCTTGCCCAGCAAGCGGCGCGATTTCAGCGAGGTGCGCGGGCGGTGCTTGCCGCAAAGGAAGCACGACATCGTGGCGGCGCTGAACACGCCGGTGGAGGCGAAGGGAGATCCGGGAGCCTTGGCGCGGTAGCGCAAGCCGTCGGCTTCGATGGTGGTCTTGACGTCGTCTTTGGCCATGGAGCTGGATGGGGAATAACCGAGTGGGGTTCGGTTCGGGGAAAACGAACACTCGCAGATGGGGCCGCGCGACCGGATTGCAAGCCTGAGCCGGGCGTCCGGCGGCGAAAAGCCCGTAAGACTACCAGTAGCTGAACACCATTTTCGATGCCAGGGCGAAAAGCAACAGGGCAAACACCCGTCTGAGGGTCTGCACAGGCAGGCGATGCGCCAGCCGGGCCCCCAAGGGGGCGCTCAGCATGCTTGCGCTCACCACGGCGATGAGCGCCGGCAGATACACGAATCCGAGGCTTGCATGCGGCAATCCCTGCACATGCCAGCCGCTGATCACGTAGCCCACGCTTCCCACCAGTGCCACAGGCAGCCCGAGGGCCGCGCCGGTGCCGATGGCCGTGTGCATGGCCACCCCGCACCACAGCATGAACGGCACGGTCAGGAAGGCGCCGCCGGCCGAGACGAGCCCGCAGACGCCTCCGATCACCAGCCCGCAGCCCCACAGACCCGCGGTGTCCGGCAACCTGTGCTGAGCACTCGCGGGTGCGCGCCCGAGCAGCATCTGCGCGGAGCCGACGAAAGCGATGCAGGCGAAGGACAGCGCCAGAGCGCGCTGCGCGAACCAGCCCGACGCAGCGGTCGAGGCCAGCGTGCCCAAGGCCATTGCGGGCGCAAGGCTGCGCACGATGCGCCAGTCGACCGCCTGCACGCCATGGTGGGCGCGCACGCTGGCGCTGGCGGTGAACAGCACCGAGGCCATTCCGGTGCCCAATGCAAGGTGAACGCTGTGCTCGGGCGCCAGTGCCTGGGCCGAGAACATTGCCGAGAGCACGGGGACGAGCGTCATGCCGCCGCCGATGCCCAGCATGCCGGCCAGGATGCCGACAACCGTGCCGATGAAGAGATAGGCGGCGATCCAGATCAAGGCAACGTGTTCCCGTGAGGCCTGCGTTCGATGCGGCGGCACTCTAGCGCACGCACGTCGCAGGCCTGGGAACCGGCCGGATTCGTCGCTCCCAACGACTGTCCCGCCTCCAGGCGCTTCTCGAAGCCTGGATCAATGGAAGAAGAGATACAGCAGCACCAGCACGATGCCGGGTACGCCGAGCAGCCAGGCGATGAAGTACTTGCCCATCAAAAACTCCGAGGTTGAATGGAAGTTGCGTCGTGCTGACCATCGGCAAGGCTCGTGCCCGCTGCCGGCGCACGATGCGCGGCCTGCGCTCAGTGATTGAAGCGCACGCTGATCGACGTGGTGTCGACCATCTCGGGGCCGGTCGCGTACTTGATCCGGGTGCGCGTCCATTCGCCCAGCAGCGTGACGCGCCCGCCGGCGAAGTCCTTGCTGAAGCCCGCGCCGTAGGCCATGCCGAAGCTGCGAACGCCGCCGACCTGGACGATCGAAGGCATGGCGGTCTCGGTATTCGTCACGCTGTAGGTCGTGCCGACCTTGGCGTAGGTGTGCAGCGTGGAGCTCAACGGCAGGGTGCCCACTGCGCTGAAGTTGAGCCCGCGCGCGCGCACGAGGATCCCGTCGCGCTCGGTGCTGCCGAAGTTCACGTAGCCCAGGTCGACCCCGATCCCCGGCTTCACGTAGGTGCCCGCGAAGAGCCGGATGGTGTTGCCGCGGCGAACGCAGCTCACGCCATCGCCGCAGGGCAGCAGGAGTCGCGACAGGCCCACGCTCAGCCCGACATAGGACTGGCGCTGCGGCTTGCCGGCGGCCTCGGGCGGCACGATCTCGTCGTCGGCGCTCAGCGGGGTGTTCGACGGCGTGAGGGTGCGCAGGCTAGACCCGTTGAAGGAATACACCGCCGTGCCGCCGCCGCTCGGGTTGCTCGCCTTCTGTCGCAGAAGCACTGCGCGCGCCCAGTCGCCGGAGGTCGGGTCGAGCGAGCGCGAGGGCGACAAGGCGGTGGATGGGAATGCGGCGAAGTCCGAGGTCACTCCGGTCGGTGGTTCATCGGGGGAGGGCGTCGAAGCCAAGCCCTGAGCCATCGATGACGCTGCGAGCGTCAAGGCGCCGATGAGAACTCCAAACCGAAAGGACGTGTCCATCGCCGGTTCCCCGGAAGCCGACGAACGGACCGCTCATCGATCGACTTCCCGCACATGGGCAGGCAACCCGTGTGCCCATTGGACGCGGCTGCGGCGATGGGTTCCCGACAAGCTCCCCTCAAGATGCGGGGTCCGTGCCCTGAAAAGAGGCCCCTCAAGCCCACTTCGCGAGCAGGCGATGCCTTTGCAGCAGGCCGGTCGCAAGCGATGTGCCGAGCAGGATCACGAGACAGCCGATCAGCATCTGCGGCGTCAGGGTCTCGCCCAGGAACATCGCGCCCCAGGCCACGGCAAATGCGGGGATCAGGAAGGTCACGGTGATGGCGTTCGCGGGGCCGATGTGCGCGATCAGTCGGAAGTACAGGACATACGCGAGGCCGGTGCAAAGAATCGCGAGGCCGGCGACGTTGGCCCACGAGAGCGCGCTCGGGGCACTGCGAGGCCAGAACACGAGGGTCGGGATCACGAGCGCGAGCGCAGCGCCAAGCTGGCTGCCGCCCGCCACTGCAAGCGACGGCACACCCGTCAGATACCTCTTGGCGAAGCTCGCCGAGAACCCGTAGGAGATGGTCGCGACCATCACCGCGAGGATCGCGAAGGTCGCATCCATGCCGTCCGTCCCAGCCTTCAGGCTCGCCTTCGACCACGCGAGCCAGAACACGCCCGCAAAGCCGATGAGCAGCCCCAGCGTGCGCGCTGGCGTGAGCTTGTCTCGCAACCAGAGCCACGCGATGGCCGCTCCCCAAAGCGGCGTGCTCGCATTGAAGATGCTGCTCAGCCCGGCGTTGATGTGCAGGGCCGCATAGCTGAAGCACAGGAACGGCAGAGCCGAGTTCGTGATGCCCACGAGCAGGATCGGCTTCCAGTGCTTCATCAGCGTGCCGATCTCGCGCTTCATCGCCATCAGGGGCAGCAGGACCAGCGTGCCGCCGATGACCCGAACACCCGCGAGCGCGAACGGCCCGAACTCGGGCGCGGCCACCCGCATGAAAAGAAACGAACCGCCCCACAGGGCGGCGAGCGTCAGCAGCTCGGCGATGTCGCGCTGCTTCATGGTGCGGCCTGCTCGAACAGATCGCCGCCATGCGAGGGCGCCGAGCCTTCGCGTCGCAGCAGGTCCTGCTTGCGGTGCAGGCCGCCGTCGTAGCCTGTGAGCGAGCCGTCGGCGCCAACCACGCGATGGCACGGCACCACGATGGACACGGGATTGCGCCCGACGGCCGCGCCCACCGCGCGCACCGCGCTGCGCTGTCCGATCCGCTCGGCGAGCGCCCCATAGCTCATGGTGCGCCCGGCTGCGATCTCCAGCAGTGCCTGCCACACCGCGCGCTGGAAGGGCGTGCCCTGCAGGTCCAGCGGCACGCTGAAGCCACCGGGTTCGCCGCGCCAGTAGGCGTGAAGCTCGTCGGCCAGCCGCACGAGGTGCGGGTGCGTGGGGTCGACGGGCGCATCGACGCTCTCGGGCCGATGCTTCTGGTCATGGAACCACAGACCTGCCACGCCGGCGTCGGTGGCCGCGGCCGTCATGCGGCCCAGCGGGCCATCGATGTCCATTTGCGCGCGAAGCGGCGAGGAACGTGGGGAGGAACGAGGGGAAGAACGGGAAGTCATGCCGCAGTCTCCAGGGAATGCCAAAGGCGCATCACGGCGTAGGCCCGCCACGGGCGCCATGCGAGGGATTGGTCGGCGGCCGCGCGCGCATCGCGCAGTTGCAGCGCGTTCAGCACGCCGATGTCGGTGGACGGAAAGGCATCGGGCCAGGCCAGCACCCGCATGGCGATGACCTGCGCGCTCCATTCGCCCACGCCGGGCAACTCGCGCAGCGCGGCGAGCGTGGGCTCCAGCGGCGCGCTGCGGTCGAGCTCGATGCGGCCTTCGCACACCGCCTGCGACAGCGCCTGGATCGCCTTCACGCGCTGGCGGACGATGCCGAGCGTTCCGATGTCCGCCGGGTCGGCCTGCGCGAGCGTGCGCGGCCCCGGAAAGGCGCGATGCAGCGTGGGGAAGGGCGATTCCACCGGCGCGCCGAAGCGCTCGACGAGCCGGTGCGTGATCGTGCGCGCGGCCTTCACCGTGATCTGCTGGCCGAGCAGCACGCGCACCGCGGACTCGAAGCCGTCGAAGGAGCCCGGCAGGCGCAGGCCCTCGCGCAGCGGCATCGGGAGCGCCGCCAGCACCGGGTCGATCAACGATGGGTCGGCGTCGAGGTCCAGCCCCTGGCGCACGCGGTGCATGACCGCGCCCAGGCAGCTCGACAGGCTCGGCGATGGGGCGAGCCAGACCTCGCAGCGCTCGGGCACGAAGGTGGCCGCGATCCAGCCGAGCTGGGTCTGGCCGTCGGGCAGGTCGATGCGCATCGTGCGGCGCACCGTCAGGCCCTCGGTGGACTCCATGCCCGCGACCTCGCGCTTGGCGAGGAAGGCCAGCATGCCCTCGATGTCGTAGGGCGGGCGGTAGCCCAGGCGCAGCACGGTCACCGGCTCGCGCGCCGCGCCGGGCTCGTCGCCTTCCTTGCGCAGCCGCGTGGGGCTCATGCGGTAGCGCTGCATGAAGGCGTCGTTGAAGCGGCGCACGCTCGCAAAGCCGCTGGCCAGCGCGACCTGGGTCACGGGCAGTGCGGTGTCGGTCAGGAGCTGCTTGGCCAGCAGCAGCCTTTGCGTGCTGAGGTAGTCCATGGGCGAGACGCCGTGCGCGGCCTGGAAGATGCGCCGCAGGTGGCGGTCGGTCACGCCCAGGCGCTGCGCGAGCGCGTTCATCGAGAACGCTGTGCCGCTGTGCACCGACTGCTCGATGCGTCGGGCCGCGGAGTCCGCCAGGGCCTGCGAGGAGTCCATGAGCGACAGCCCCGGCGCCAGCTCGGGCCGGCATCGCAGGCAGGGTCGAAAGCCCTCGCACTCCGCGCTGGCCGCGTTCGGGAAGAAGCGGCAGTTCGCCTGCTTGGGCAGGCGCACGCGGCACACCGGGCGGCAATAGATGCCGGTGGAGGTGACGCCGACGAAGAGCCGGCCGTCGAAGCGCGCGTCGCGCGCGATCCACGCGCGGTAGGCCGCGTCGTGGTCGATGTTCCAGGCGGGTTGCATGGGGGTGATGTTAGGCGGGTGCGCGCGGCCCACTCGCCGGATTCGGACATGTGCCTGCGTCCACATCGCGGACCGGCACGCAGCGACGCAAAGGGCGGTGCCTACAATCCGCGCTCTTCCCCCCTTTCCCCGTCCAAGCCGCTGCGTGCCCCCCGCGCAGCCGACTCGCATGCAACCCAATGCTTCGATCTTCAAGGCCTACGACATTCGCGGCGTCGTGGGCAAGACCCTCGATGAAACCGTGGCCGAGCATCTCGGGCGGGCCTTCGGCACCGTCGCACGCCGCGCCGCAGAGCGCGCGGTGGCGGTGGGGCGAGACGGTCGCCTGTCCGGCCCCTCGCTCGTGGCCGCGCTCACCCGCGGGCTGCGCGCCAGCGGCGTCGACGTGATCGACCTGGGCGCCGTCACCACGCCGATGCTCTATTACGTGGCCGCCACGCGCGACGCGCAGGGCTGCCACAGCGGCATCCAGGTGACGGGCAGCCACAACCCCAAGGACTACAACGGCTTCAAGATGGTGCTGGCCGGCAAGGCGATCTACGGCGACGAGATCCAGGCTCTGCGCCAGCGCATGGAGGCCGAGGACTATGACGTTGGCACCGGTGCACTTGCCCAGCTCGACGTACTGGCCGAATACCGCCAGCGCATCGCGTCCGACTGCAAGCTGGCGCGGCCGATGAAGATCGTCGTCGATTCGGGCAACGGCATTCCCGGCGCATCGGCGCCTTCGGTCCTGCGCGCGCTCGGCGCCGAGGTCGTGGAGCTTTACTCCGAGGTCGACGGCGACTTCCCCAACCACCATCCCGACCCCTCCAAGCCCGAGAACCTGCGCGACCTCATCGCCACGGTGCAGAGCTCGGGCGCGGAACTCGGTCTCGCCTTCGACGGCGACGGCGACCGGCTGGGCGTCGTCACCCGCGGCGGCAACATCATCTACCCCGATCGCCAGCTCATGCTGTTCGCGCGGGACATCCTCGCGCGCGTGCCCGGCGGCACGGTCATCTACGACGTGAAGTGCACGCAGCGGCTTGCGCCCGCGGTGCGGGAGGCGGGCGGGCAGCCGCTGATGTGGAAGACGGGGCACTCGCTCATCAAGGCCAAGCTGCGCGAGACCGGCGCGCCGATCGCCGGCGAGATGAGCGGGCACATCTTCTTCGCCGAGCGCTGGTACGGCTTCGACGACGCCACCTACACCGCCGCGCGGCTGCTCGAGATCCTCAGCCGCAGCGCCGATCCGAGCGCGGTGCTCGACGCGCTGCCCACGAGCTTCAGCACGCCCGAGCTCAACGTGCCCTGCGCCGAGGGCGAGCACCACGAGGTCATCGCCCGGCTGCGCGAGGTGGCGAAGTTCCCCGGCGCGCGCGAGGTCGTGACCATCGATGGCCTGCGCGCCGAATACGAGGACGGCTTCGGTCTCGTGCGCGCCTCCAACACCACGCCGGTGCTGGTGCTGCGCTTCGAGGGCCATACGCAGGCGGCGCTGGAGCGCATCCAGGCTCAGTTCCTCGCGGCCATCCGCGCGGTCAAGCCGGACGCGCACATCGGCGCGGCCGCGCACTGAAGCGCATGCTCTCCGGCGTGGGCGCGACGGCGCCAAGGCGCGCGCTGATCGTCAAGCTCTCGTCGCTGGGCGACGTGATCCACACCGCTCCGGTGCTCGTCGATCTCGCACGCGCCTTTCCGGGCATCGAGATCGACTGGGTCGTCGAGGAGGCCTTCGTTCCGCTGGTGGGCTGCATGGAGGGCGTGACGCGCATCATCCCGATCGCCCTGCGCCGCTGGCGCCGTGCGCCCGCCCGCTCGCGCGAGGAGATGCGACGCTGCTGGCACGAGCTGCGCGACATCGAATACGACGCGGTGCTCGACCTGCAGGGCCTGGTGAAGAGCGGCCTGGTCTCGCGCATCGCGCGCGGGCCGCGCTACGGGCTGGGCAACCGCACCGACGGCGCGAGCTACGAGCCGCTCGCGCGTCTCGCCTACGACCGCGCCATCGAGCTGCCGCCGCGCATCCATGTGGTCGACCGCTCGCGCGAGCTCGCCTCGCGCGCGCTCGGCTACCCGCTGGAAGGGCAGCCGGTGGTGCCGTGGCGCGTGCCGCCGCTGCATCCGCACGATGACCGCTGGGCCGACCCCGACGCGGTGCTGCTGGTGCATGGCTCGGCCAAGGCGGTGAAGACGCTCGGGCCGCGGTTCTGGATCGACCTCGGCCATGAGCTGGTGAAGGAGGGCCGTCGCACGTGGCTGCCCTGGGGCACCGACGAGGAGCATGCGCGGGCTCAGCACATTGCACAGGCCATCGGGCAGGGCGCGGCCGTGCTGCCGCGGCTGCCGCTGGATCGCCTGGCGGCCGTCATCGCGGCCAGCGGCGGCGCGATCGGCCTGGACACCGGGCTCAGCCACATGTCGGCCACGCTCGGGCGGCCCACCGTGCAGATCTTCATCGAGGCCAAGGCCTGGCGCGCAGGCGTCTACTGGGAGCCGCGCACGCGCGTGCTGCAGACCAGCGAGGAAGAGCCCGCGGACATTGCGCAGACGCTGCAGGCCTGGCGCGAGGTGACGTGATGAGCGCGGCCGTCGAAGCGGCGTCCTGGCGAGAGCGTCTCGCGCGCGGCGCATGGGGCGTCGTGCTCGGCGCGATGGCGCCGCTGTATGGCCTGCGGCTGCTGTGGCGCTCGCGCGCGGAGCCGCCTTATCGGCATGCGATCGGGCAGCGCTTCGGCTACTACGGCGCGCTGCCGGTGGACCAGACCTTCTTCGACGTGTGGGTCCATGCGGTCTCGCTCGGCGAGACGCGCGCCGCCGCCGCGCTTGTGGACGCCCTGCGGCGACGCCGCCCGGGCCTGCGCCTGCTGCTGACGCACAGCACCGCGACAGGCCTGGAGGCCGGCCGGGCGCTGCTGCGCGCGGGCGACGCGCAGACCTGGCTGCCCTACGACACGCCGGGTGCCGTGCGCCGCTTCTTCGCCCAATGGCGCCCACGCGTGGGCGTCCTCATGGAAACCGAGGTGTGGCCCAACCTGCAGCACGCCGCACAGGCGGCGGGTGTGCCGATGGTGCTGGCCAATGCGCGACTGAGCGAGCGCAGCCTGCGTCGCGGCCAGCGCATGGCCGCCCTCTTGCGCCCGGCCGCGCGCAGCATCTCGCTGGCGCTTGCGCAGACCGCGGAGGATGCGCGCCGCCTGCGCGAGGCGGGCGTCGGGTCGGTCGAGGTGATGGGCAATCTGAAGTTCGACATCACGCCCGATGCCGCGGCGCTGGCGCGCGGCAAGCTGTGGCTGGCGACCGGCGATTCCCCGGTGGTGATGGGCGCCGTCACGCGCGAGGGCGAGGAGCAGATGCTGCTGGCTGCGTGGCGCGATCAACTTGCCCACTCATCGCAGGCGACGCGCCTGCTCGTGGTGCCGCGCCATCCGCAGCGCTTCGACGAGGTCGCCCAACTCATCGAGCGTGCGGGCTTCAGCCTCTCGCGACGCAGCAGCTGGACCAGCGGCGTGCCCGACGTGCAGGCGCTGCACGCGCAGGTGTGGCTCGGCGATTCGCTGGGCGAGATGGCGGCCTACTACGCCGCATCGTCGGTCGCGCTGCTCGGGGGCAGCTTCGCGCCCCTGGGCGGACAGAACCTCATCGAAGCCGCAGCCTGCGGCTGCCCGGTGGTGATGGGGCCGCACACCTTCAACTTCGCTGCGGCCGCCGAGCTTTCGATCGAGGCGGGCGCTGCGCTGCGGGTGAGTGATATGTCGCAGGGCGTGCGCGAGGCCCTGCGCCTCGTGTCCGATCCCGAACGACGCGCCCTCGCGGCGAGCGATGCGCTGGGCTTTGCCGCCGCGCACCGGGGCGCGGCGCAGCGCATGGCCGATCGCATCCTCGCGATGGCGTGAGCCTTCGCCGGCTCAGCGCTGACTGAGCGCGCGAGCCACCTCGCCGACGAGCTCGGGGCCGCGGTAGATGAGCCCCGTGTAGATCTGCACCAGGTCGGCGCCCGCGGCGCGCTTGGCGCGCGCGTCCTCGGCGCTCATCACGCCGCCCACGCCGATGATCGGGAAGCCCTCGCCCAGCGAACGGCGCAGCCAGGCGATCACGCGGTTGCTTGCCTCGCGCACGGGAGCGCCGCTCAGGCCACCGGTCTCCTGCGCGTGCGGCAGGCCCTTGACCGCCTCGCGCGAGAGCGTGGTGTTGGTGGCGATGACGCCGTCGATGCCGTGCCGGCGGCAGGTGGCGGCGATGACCTCCACCTGCGCTTCGTCGAGGTCGGGCGCGATCTTCAGGAAGATGGGCACGCGGCGCTGGTGCGCTTGCGCGAGCCGCTCGCGCGTGTCCTGCAGGTCGGCCAGCAGCGCATCGAGCGCGGCGTCGCTTTGCAGGCTGCGCAGGTTCTGCGTGTTGGGCGAGGAGATGTTGACCGTGACGTAGTCAGCGTGCGGATAGACGCCCGTGAGGCCGATGCGGTAGTCGTCCGCGGCCTGCTCGATCGGCGTGGCGGCGTTCTTGCCGATGTTCAGGCCGAGCATGCCGCCGGTGCCGCGAAAGCGCGCACGACGCACGTTGGCGAGGAAGCTTTCGAGGCCTTCGTTGTTGAAGCCCAGGCGGTTGATGAGCGCCTGCGCCTGCGGCAGGCGGAACATGCGCGGCTTCGGGTTGCCCGGCTGGGCCTTGGGCGTGACGGTGCCGACCTCGATGAAGCCGAAGCCCATGGCGCCGAGCCCGTCGATGCAGCGCCCGTTCTTGTCCAGGCCCGCGGCGAGGCCCACGCGGTTCGGGAAGCGCAGGCCGGCAAGCGTGACGGGGTCGTCCACGCGGGAGCGCGACCACAGGCACTGCGCGGGCGTGTTTTGCAGCGCAGCGATGGCGCCGAGCGTGACTTCATGGGCGTGTTCGGGGTCCAGGCCGAACAGGAAGGGGCGGACGAAGGGGTAGGGCACGAGTGGCATGGCGCGGCGGATTGTCGGTCACGCCCGCGCGGTCTTCGCCTTCGCGGCGCCGATAATCCACGCTTCTTCGTGAACGCATTCTTCAAATTCAATTGGCAGCAGGTGCAGCGCTCATGACTCAAGACGAACTCAAGGCCCTGGTCGCGCGCGCCGCGCTCGACTACGTGAGCGACGACAGCATCGTCGGCGTGGGCACGGGCTCCACCGTGAACCATTTCATAGACGCCCTCGCCGCGCGGCGCGATTCGATCCGCGGCGCCGTGTCGAGCTCGGTGAAGAGCACCGAGCGGCTGCGCGCCCACGGCATCAAGGTGATGGAGGCCGGCGAGGTCGATTCGCTGCCGGTGTATGTGGACGGCGCCGACGAGATCGATCACGCCGGCTTCATGATCAAGGGCGGCGGTGCTGCCCTCACGCGCGAGAAGATCGTCGCCGACCTCGCCCGGCGCTTCGTGTGCATCGCCGACGAATCGAAGCTCGTGCAGCGGCTCGGGCGCTTTCCGCTCCCGGTGGAGGTGATCCCGATGGCACTCGCGCAGATCGCGCGGCGCTTCGCGGCGATGGGCGGCGTCGCGCGGGTTCGCGAGGGCGTGACCACCGACAACGGCAACCGGATCCTCGACGTAAGCGGGCTCTCGATCGAGCAGCCGGCGCAGTTCGAGCAGGAGGTGAACCAGTGGCCGGGCGTGGTGACGGTGGGCGTGTTCGCGCGCAACAAGGCCGACGTCTGCCTGCTGGGAACTTCCTCGGGCGTGCGCACGCTGAACTTCGATCCCGCGCCAGGCCGCTGAAGCCTCGCGGCCCACGTGCCGACGCAAAGCAAAAAAGCGGGCCTTGGGGCCCGCTCTTTGCTTGGGTTGTTGCGCGACAGGCTAGAACCTGAAGCCGTTGTTCTGCACTGGCGTCGGCGCCGTGGGGGCCGCGGCCTTCGCGGTGGTCTCCTTGACGGGCTCGCTCGGAGCGAGCGCGGTGGGTTGCGGACCCTGCCAGTTCGGCGGCAGCTTCGATTGGCGCGGATAGCCCGCGGCGTCGAGGTATTCGCTCCAGCTGCCGTCGGAAAAGCCCTTGAGCTGCTTCGAGCCGATCTTGAGCACGGGCAGGTCGTTGCTGCCTTCCACGCGGGTCAGCGCCTCCACGTCGGCGTTCGTGTTCACCGTCTTCTCGGTGAAGGGAATGCCGCGCTGGCGCAATAGCGAACGCCCGGCATCGCAGCCGCCGCAGCCCTTGGCCGTGTAGATCGTGACCGGGTAGCGCGAGGTGATCTGCCGCAGCTCATAGGGCAGGTTGTCGATGGCGGAGGTGGCACCCGAGGGGCTGATGCTTTGGACCCGTGCCGCGCTGGCCGGTGGGCGGTCGGTGTAGCTGACCTTGCCGTCGGCATCGGTCACCTTGTATTGCGCCATTGCCGCGCCCGCGGATGCGAGCGCAAGCAGGGCAGATGCAGTGGCACGAGTCGAAAGGCGCGTCATTCGGGCGTCTCCGGGACAAGGGTGGCGCGGATGCTAGCTCAGGCCATTCCTTGATGACGCAACAAAGCGTCAATGCGCGGTTCTCTGCCACGGAAGGCCTTGAAACTTTCCATCGCGGGGCGGCTGCCGCCCGCTTCCAGGATGGCCTCGCGGTAGCGCTTGCCGGTCTGCGCGTCGAGCACGCCGGCTTCCTCGAACGCGCTGTAGGCGTCCGCGCTGAGCACCTCGGCCCACTTGTAGCTGTAGTAGCCAGCCGCGTAGCCGCCGGCAAAGATGTGCGAGAAGCTGTGCTGGAAACGGTTGAACGCGGGCGGCACGATGACCGCCACTTCGCGCCGCACCTCGTCGAGTACCTGTTGCACCTGGGCCTCGCTGCCCGGCTCGGCATGCAGGCGCATGTCGAAGAGGGCGAACTCGATCTGGCGCAGGGTCTGCAGGCCGCTTTGGAAATTCTTGGCGGCGAGCATCTTGTAGAACAGCGCGCGCGGCAGCGTGGCCTGCGTCGCGACGTGCGCGGTCATGTGCTTCACCAAGTCGCAGTCCCAGCAGAAGTTCTCCATGAACTGGCTGGGCAGTTC
>Ga0105248_10004147_pt1 | contig 16028 bp, 12 predicted proteins | sample KBSS34metaG_FD_81524 | JGI IMG/M metagenome (GOLD analysis project Ga0105248, IMG submission 81524) | Switchgrass rhizosphere microbial communities from Kellogg Biological Station, Michigan, USA - KBS S3-4 metaG | ecosystem: Host-associated > Plants > Roots > Rhizosphere > Soil | place... | reverse complement strand
CGCGCCCGCCCGGTCACCGGCCTCCCCCTGCCGGTTCGACAGGTTGTTCAGCGACATGGCGAGGTCGGGGAGGAAGGCGGCAGGGTCGGCCTCGACGAGTTGCCGGCGAAGGGTGACGGCTTCGGTGATGGACGTCAGCGCGCCCGCCCGGTCACCGGCCTCCGACTGCCCGATCGACAGGTTGTTCAGCGACGTGGCGAGGTCGGGGAGGAAGGCGGCAGGGTTGGCCTCGGCGAGTTGCCGGTAGGCAGTGACGGCTTCGGTGATGGACGTCAACGCGCCCGCCCGGTCACCGGCCTCCCCCTGCCGGATCGACAGGTTGTTCAGCGACATGGCGAGGTCGGGGAGGAAGGCGGCAGAGTTGGCCTCGGCGAGCTGCCGGTAGGCGATGACGGCTTCGGTGATGGACGTCAGCGCACCTGCCCGGTCACCGGCCTCCCCCTGCCCGATCGACAGGTTGTTCAGCGACATGGCGAGGTCGGGGAGGAAGGCGGCAGGGTCGGCCTCGGCGAGCTGCCGGTAGGCGATGACGGCTTCGGTGATGGACGTCAACGCGCCAGCCCGGTCACCGGCCTCCCCCTGCCGGCCCGACAGGTTGTTCAGCGACATGGCGAGGTCGGGGAGGAAGGCGGCAGGGTCGGCCTCGGCGAGCTGCCGGCGAAGGGTGACGGCTTCGGTGATGGACGTCAGCGCGCCCGCCCGGTCGCCAACCTCCCCCTGCCGGTTCGACAGGTTGTTCAGCGACGTGGCGAGGTCGGGGAGGAAGGCGGCAGGGTTGGCCTCGGCGAGTCGCCGGTAGGCGGTGACGGCTTCGGTGATGGACGTCAACGCGCCAGCCCGGTCACCGGCCTCCCCCTGCCGGACCGCCAGGTTGTTCAGGGCTCGCGCGGCTCGGTCCAAGGCCTCCTGGTCGTCGGCGTCGGGGGTCTGCCGTGTCGCGACGCGTTCGGCGGCGATGAGTGCTAGCCGGCGCAGGGCGCCGTGTCCCAGCGGGACCTGCTCGGCCAGGTCGGCCAGCGGGAGGGGCGTGTCCTCCCGCGCGGCGAGGCGTTCCAACGGCCGGACGAACGGCCCGCCCTGGGTCCAGGCGGTGCCGAGCGCGACCGGCCACCACTGCGGGTGTCGCCGCAATATCCGCTCGGCAAGCGCGTCGGCTGTGCCGGTGTCGCTGTCGGCCGCCCGGGTCAGGTTGTCGACGAGACGCCCTATCCCGACTGTGTCGGGTTTGTCGTCCGGGCCGGCGGCCACGTCGGTGCACCGGTCGAACAGGTCGTTCGGCTGAAAGACGTGCACGATCAGGTGGTCGGCCAGGGGGTCGGGGCGCAGCGCGAGACCGCCATCCTCGGCGTCGGTGAGGAAGCGGCGCAGCAGGCCGGCCAGCTCGCCCAGGGCCAGGCTCGCCAGCTCGGCGAGCTCCCCGGCGCGCAGCGCGGCGACCGTGGTCTGCGCGGTCGGCGACAGCAGGCTCACCACCGCCGCGGCCCGTCGCAGCGCCGCCACGTCGGCCTTCCGGCGGTACTGCTCCCACAGGAAGGCGTTCCAGTTCGCGAACTCGCGGTCGAGGACGCGCTCGTAGAGCAGGGCCCGGTCCGCAGGCAGACCCGACCCCGGGGACCGGGCCGCCAGCCAGCCGAGCATGACCACGTCCAGCGTCGTCCACCGCGTGTTCGCCGGGGGCAGCTCGGGTGGGGTGTCCGGCGCGCCGGTGACCGGGGCGAAACGCCGGTAGGCCCGCCGGTACACGACCTCCGCCCGGGGGTGGCGGGCGCCGAGCCGGGTGTCGGGGAACGACTCGGGGACGACTCCCCGGGAGCCGAGTTCGTTGTTCAGCGTGAGGCGCCAGTCGCCGGGAACCCGCGCGGTCAGCAGCACCGCGGTCGGCCACCGCCGTCCCGCCAGCACCTTGAGATGCCCGGCGAGGGTGGCGGGGTCGGCCTGCTCCACGTAGTCGACGACGACCAGCAGCGGGCCGACCACGCCGGCCAGCCAGACGATGTCGGGCAGGGGGTCGTCGTCGGGGCTGTCGCGGCGGCGGGTCAGGTCGCGGCGCAGGAACCCGCCGTACCAGCGTTCCCGGTCGATGAGGCGATGCGCCAGCTCGGCGGCCAGCCGGGTCTTCCCGGCCCCACCGACACCGTGTATCAGCGCCATCCGCAGCCGCGCTGGTTCGTCCGCCGGCGCCAGGCACCAGTCCTCGAGGGCGTCGAGCGCGTCCCGCGGCTCGAACGGCACGATCCGGTTGCGGGCGCGGACGCTCTCCAACGGGCTGTCGGTGTCGGCACGGCCGTCGGAATGGTACGGCTCCTCCAACGGCGGCACGGCAGGCCGCTGCGGCAGCGGGTAGGCGTCGACGGTCCCGTGCCCGAGCCCGACGTCGACCCCGATGTCCCAGTACCACGCGTCGCCGGTGAGCATCGCACCGGCGGCTGCGACCGCGACGCCGAGCTCGGCAGCGGTCCGCGGGTCGGGCCAGCCGCGGGCGACCTGCGCGACATCGACCGCGACGAACTCCCCAGCCGTGTCCCACGCCGTGCGCAGGCCCAGACCGGGCCAGTCCGGTGCCCGTACGTGCAGCAGCTCTGTCAGCGGGTAGTGCGGCGTGTCGAGGTCGCCGCGCAGCCACACCACCACGACCGCGTGCCGGGCGCTCCCGCTGACAGGGATAAGGGTCACGATCATCGGGTGCAGGCCGGCGTCGAGGCAGCCTGCGGCGAACGCCACCGCGAGGTCGAGACAGTTCGCGACGCCCGGCCGGACAAAGATCTGGTCCAGTGGGCGGATGTCCTGCTCGCCGGCCGCGCCCGGGTCCTCGTCGGCGTACTGGACGTCGGCGGCGGCGAACGCGGCGAACACCTGACGAAGCCGGACCTCCGGCGGGGCCCCGGACCGGCCCGGCGGCCGGGACTCAGGTGGCAACACGGTCGCGAGCGCCCCGGGCTGGATGTAGTGGAGAAGCTGTGCGGGGTCGGCGCGGCGCCACCGCGGCCAGGCGGTCACGACGACGCCTCTCCCTCGGGGGCGACCGCGGCCAGGGGGGTCGAGGCGTAGAGCGACGTGCCGTGCCAGGCGTCCTTGACCTCAATCGCCAGGTCGTAGGTCCCTTCGGGAAGCGCAGGGACCGAGGCGTGCCAGCCGTTCTCCGTGCGCACCATCGGCAGCGACATCGGCCGCGGGCCGCCCGAGAGCACCAGGGTCGCGCCGCTGCCGGTGACGTCGACCGGGCCGGTCGCACCGTGATGGACCGAGACGGCGACGGCGGTCTCCTGCCCCGCGGGCACCGTGTCGTCGACGTCCCAGCCCACCCACGGCGCCGGCGGCCGATCAGTGCCGCGTACCGGCAGGTCGTCGCCCTGCAAAGTGGCCAGCTTCTCCCCGACCGCGCTCGTCACACCCATCGGGCCGTGCTTCTCCGGCACGGCCTGCGCCCGCTCCGGCAGCGCGGACAGCTCGGTCGGAATCGCGGAGATCGCCGGAACCGTCCCATCGCCGAGCCAGCCGACGTTGCCGCGCCACTCCGCGGCCTTCTTCTCCACCCGCAGCCGGCCGTCCCGCAGCACCGCCCGATCGGGGGTGGCATGTCCCCGGCCGAAGTAGGGCAGCAACGCGGGCTGCTCACCATCGGGGATGGCCGCCCACCCGGCAGCCATGTCGCGATGCACCCGAGCCGCCTCGGCCGCCCGGCGCAGCAGATCCGCGCCCGCCATGCCGGATCCGAACTCGCGCACCGCCGCCGGCGGCAGGGCGGCCACCTCCACCGGCTTGCCGCCAGGGTCGAGGATCGCGGGATACTGCGGCAGCAGCTCATACAAAGACGGCCACTCGCGCAGCACCCGGCTCACCGACCCGACGCGCACCGACCCGACACCGGCACCGTTGACCAGCCAGTCCAACGCCCGGGGCGCACCTCGATGCGGAGTACCCAGAGTGATCAAGGCGCGGCAGTGCCGCCAGCCGCCGCCCGCGCCGAGCCAGTACCGCGAGACCAGCCCGCCCAGCGAATGACCCACCACCACGGCCCGGCGCCCCGAGTCACCAACCGCGGCGATGACCGCCCGTCCCAGCAGATCCGCCGCCTCCACGACCGAACGGCGAAAGTCATACGGCACCCGCAGAACATCGAGATCCTGGGGCAATGCCCCGCCTGCTTGGTAATCAGCCACCCGAAGGCCCGCACCGACCTGCCGGCGCACCATCTGCGTCAGCCGCCCATAGCCGGAAACCACCAGCCAGGGCCGAAGCACGACCAAGTCATCGACCAGCCGCACCGGAACGAGCTCTCGGCCGCTGCTCAGACGGTCAGGACCGACAAAAGCGCGCCCTATATGACCCGATTTCAGATCCCAGGCCGACGTACCGTCCGGCTCGGCGAGCACACTGCCGCCGATCCCCGGAACAACTACGATCAGATACTGAAGCAAGGCCACGGGTCCCCCAACCGCCGGCGGATTCCTACCTTATCGAGAGATCATCGAGTGGCATCCAGGACCCCGGCGGCGATCCGAACCGCCAGCGTTCCCAGCGCCAACCCCGCCGCGCCGACCAGCACCCCGCGCAGCCACCCAGCGTCATCCAACGCACCCGCCAGAACTAGAAGGCACGCTCCGATAGCAGCGATCAAGATGAACGTCAGCAGCATCGAATACCAGCGCACGACCGGCTTCGTCCAGAACAGCACCCCCGGCGTCGAGGCCGTCCGACGGGTTCGCGCACCTAACCGGGTCAGCCAGTCGCGGTCCCACACGATCGTCAGCAGCAGCACCGGCAGCACCTGCGCGAGCGTCGCGTAGAAGTCCCGATCTTCAGCCATAGATCACGATAGCGCAGGCCAGATCGGACGCCGAAACTGCCAGGAAGGACAGCGCCGGGCGGCGCCCCGGCGTATTCGTGTGAGTGCACCATCTCGCCGTCCAGACCCTTATGGGCCTGGCCTCAGCGCCGGTTGCGCTACTGGTTCGGGATAGTGCGCAAGGGCTCGTGGCGGGCGCGGAGTTGGTCGCTCCGCCAGCCAGTCACGGTGCCGCACCGCCAGTCGACGGTGTCCGGCAACGCGCGGACCTGTGCCGCGATGTAGAGGCTGATGGCGGCCTTGCCACCGGAGCGCGCACCGATGACGAAATGCAACAAGATCGGGACATCGGGTCGGACGTCGAGACGCGCGGCGAAGCGCTGCATATGAGCGGGCACGTTCGCCCAGGCGAGATAATCGACGCCCTCAAGCACGAGCTCCGCCGCGCCGGCGTCGCCTACCATGGCGCGCTCCCCACCTACCGGCACTGGGGACCTCGCATCGCTCGTCACAGCTTCCACACGGTGGACCTCCAACGACTCCGACCATGAGACGAAGCCGGTAACGCGCCACCAAGTGGCCACCGCAACGAGAGACCGGCCGGCAGACCGGCGGCACAGCACCACCACGATCCCAAGGCACGCGCGCACCGATCTCCCGCCGGAGGGTCGCACCCGCGTGGCGGAACGTCAGGATCCAGGGGGCGTCAGGATCCAGACGGGGGTCGGCAGGAACACGCCCCGGCCGAACAAAGGGGTGCCAGTAAGAAAAGTGTCACCAGCCGCAAAACGGCGGTGATCTAGCTGCCGGCGGCGCGGGGCTCCGGCAGGTGGGGTTGCGGTCTCGCTCGCCCGCTGGGTGGCGGAAGAATGCCCTGTGCTCTATCGGATCATCCAGCGCAGGGCTGCGGGCGGTACCTACGGGCCCTGGCAGCCGGTCACCGACACACTGCTCGTGTCTCTCGACCCGGGCGAAAACGAGATCGAGTTCTCGGCTGACGACCGGCGGCCGGCCGCCGACCAGGCGACGCTATGCGACTGCGACCTATTCCCAGGCGATCACCGGCACCGGGTGGGTGCGAGTCCGACAGGCCCGCGCGGTCCCAGACCTGCCGACGGCTGAGCGCCCCGCCGCACCCCCAGCCCTTCGGCGCTATCCCCAGCGTCACGGGTTGCAGAGTGTCTCGGTGGCCTGGTGCACGACGGCGAGACCGGCTTGACGTAGCGCAGCGACTTGTGCCCGGTCTTCGCCATGATCACGTCGACGGAGGTGTTCGCGTCACCGAGGTGGGTGGCCGAGCAGGATCCTCTGACCCGGTCGTAGCCGAGTCGGACCCGGCCGGTGTCGGGGCACAGGTCGCGCGGCGGTGCGGGCCAGGACGGTGAGCGGACAGGAACAGCGGGCCGCTGGCCCGCCCGGCGATGAGCCGGGGCAGCAGGTGGGCGGTGTCGGCGCCCCAGGTGATCCACATGGCGTCGCCGCCCTTGGCGACGATGCCTCACAACGCCCGGCTGCCCCTCACCGATCGGCGGGCATCAAACGTGCCAGGCGAACCACGATCAACGTTCTACCAGCACCTTTAGAAACAACGAGACGCACCAAACAGTAGTCAAACCACTACACATAGAGCATAAAGCCCAGGTCGCAGGTTCGACGATGATCTGGGGTGGACCATGTGTACCAGCATCCGAACCGTTTGATCTTGGTTGCTGGCCCTGAAATCATCGTCCGGCCGGTCGCTACCCGGGCTCCGGCCAGGGGCGATGCCCAGTGACCGCGCCGACCTCTACATCATCTACCGATTCGAACAAGTGTTCCGAACATCTGGTGGTTTCGGACGTCCCGGCCCGTCTCGTGACCGTGATCGTGGGTGTCGTGGTCGGGTTGACGTTCTGCTTCGGCTTCGGGAATGTCCTCGCGTTGGGGCTGCGGCTCGGTGTCCCGATCTGGGTAGCGCCGTTGGTTGCGCCCGCGGTCGACCTGTCGGTCGTCGGCCTGCTGCTCGGCAGCCGGCAACTCGCTGTGAACGGCGGGCCGGTGGAAGTGCTGCGTTCGGCGCGGAGGCTTCTCATCTTCGCGAGCATGGTAACGCTCGCGCTGAACATCGCGGAACCCCTCATCGCCGGCCGCTATGGGAAAGCAGCTTTCGATGCTGTCGGACCGCTGCTCCTTATCGGCTGGTCTGAAGTCGCCCCAGATCTTCTCTACGCCATGAAAGCTACGGCGCCCGGTCCGACTCTGGCCGGAACGTCGGCTGCCGACAGCTCGTCCATGACGGTGGTCAAGCGCGGTAGGCCGGCGACCGCGCCGGCAGTCAAGCTGATAGGTGACGGGAATGCGGTCGAGCAGCCACACGAGGCTTCTCGCGAGGCGCGTAGGCAGGACCTGTTGCACCGTGCCCGCGCCGAGGACGTGCTGCACTGGCAGCAGCACCAACGACCGATCTCCGCAGAAACGCTGCGCAGACGGCTCGCCGTCGGCACCGGGACTGCGCGCGGCCTGGTCGCCCAACTGCGTGCAGACACCCACGGTGCGCTCGACGGTCGCGACAACTATCCGACGTCGTAGACGAGGGCGGCGAACGAGGGCGCGCTGCTCAATGGCTGATGCTCCCGCCTGGCCGACAGATCACACCCAGGCTGCGGTGGGGTGCGTGGTGGCGCCGAGGATCCGGACGCGCCGGGTGGAGTGTTCGATCACCGCGAGGATGTACAGGCGTGTCCCGGTCAGGGCTACGGTTTCGATGAAGTCGGTGGCGAGGATCGCGTGGGCCTGGGCGGGAGGAAGTCAGCCCAGGTGGTCGCGGTCCGCTCGGCTGCCGGATCGATGCCGGCGTCGCGCAGGATCTCCCAGACCGTGGACGAGGCGAGCCTGATGCCGAGGGTCAGCAGTTCGCCGTGGATCCTCCGGTAGCCCCAGCTGCTGACCACCAAGCCGGCGGTGAACTCGAGGAGGACCGCGGACACCCCCGCGCATCCCATTGCTTGTCGCCTGGCCGGGGCCGGGGAGAGGTGGGATGACCGGCCTGGGTCTGTCGGGGGCTGCCGCCAGCGGTCAGGTCGTGATCCGCCTCGTCGAGCATCGGCAGCACGCCAGGGTCCGGTCCAGTTCTCGATGTGGCGCGGGGCGGTGCTCTGACGTACACGAGGCGACAGCTACCAGGGCTTTGTCGGGTCGCTCCGACCAGCACGTTCGCGCGGCCCGGAGGTTCGTCGAACGCGATCATCGCTGCGCGTCTATGCAGCTCGCGGGACTGGGCGTGCTGCCGTTCAGTGCCCGAGATGCTCCCTTGAATGGGACCCGAAAAAGTCCTACTAGCGCGCCGGGCCGATGTCCGTCATCCTGATAGGAGGCTCGCGGCACGAGTCATACGATGCGCAGTACGGGGGTACGCATGCGCTGTCGCCGATCGCTGTGGAGGCGCTCTCATCGAGCACCCTCGGCGTTGACCATCCGTTCAGTGGCTCGGTTGATGACAACAAATCAGCTTGTCACGCCAAGTCCGCGCGCCGTGCAAGGAGGCATTGCGTTCCTTCGTCGAGCTGCACCGACCTCCTGCAACGGGTGCAGCCCACACCGCGACTGGCTCCAGCTATGACCCTAATGTGGTCTGCTATCCGGGTGGACGATTTGGGCCTCGATCCAGTACGCCTTGCGTCCCGGGAAAGCTTTTTCTGGCGGAGCCCGTCGCATATCTTTTGGGCGACTGGCACGGCTCACCGAATCTGCTCCCTACCTGGCCAGGACTCTTTTCTGGACCTCGCATCCTCGACGACACATCTGCTACACAACACCGCGCGAAACTCCGAGGACCTGCCGCAGGAAGATCCGCACGGTCCGATAGCCGTCGGCGCACTCGAGTTCTTTCCGAGCCCCCAGTCCGTCGTAACAGTACCTAGTTTTGTGGTCCACTGGACTAAGACGGGAACCTGGGTCCATCAAGTATTCCGCGAAAGCCCACTTGAATGGCGCGAAGTGTTAGCTCGGATGGCCCGACGGATGCGCTCGGTGGCGATCCCACTGCACATGGACATCGTGCGGATGGACGAATCGCACGAGGCGCGCGAGGGCTGGCGCGACGCGGTGTCGATAGCGCTCCAATCAATCGAGGCGGGGATGATACGCAAGGTCGTCCTTGCGCGTTCGGAACGGTACGTCGTGCTAGGCAACTTGTCCACCCGGGAAGTGCTGGCCGCTCTGCTCTGCCGAACAGCGGGTCCCTACTATTACGCGTCAGACGGCCTGGTGGGATCTAGCCCGGAACTCCTCGTGGCGGTCGCGGGCAGTGAGGTGCGTTCTCAGCCGCTCGCCGGTACGGTCGCCAATGCCTCGCCTAAGCAGAAACAGCTCTCTTTGCCGGCGGAATGGTCGCCGAAATGCCGGCGTGAGCACTCGATAGTCGTGGACGACGTGGCCCGACGTCTCGCTACGGTGACTGACAACCTGACTATCGGCGAGCCGGCCGTTATCTCACTCGGTTCGATCAGCCATCTCGGGTCGACTATTATAGCCCGCAAGAGGACTCGCCGGACGCTGCCCCCCGCCCCTCCTCCCGGCGTGAGGTCTGAAAAGCCAGATGACGCTCGCGAGGGGTGGGTACCGACCTCCGCTCTAGAGTTCGCAGCAATGCTGCACCCGACTCCGGCGGTCGGCGGCGAGCCGTGGCCGCAGGCGGCCAGCATCATCCGGACCGTCGAAGGCATTCACCGGGGACGCTACGCAGGACCCGTCGGATGGGTCTCGGCCAATGGCGATGGCGAATGGGCGATCGCGCTGCGCGGGGTAGAACTGACGAGCAGTCGACTGACCGTCAACGCAGGCGCCGGAATCGTCGACGGATCAGACGTTGACGACGAATGGAATGAGACGGCGAACAAGATCAATTATGTCACGGACGCGCTCACCGGTGATCGAACTGTCGCTGGCGGTGATTCCACGCTGGTAGGGCGGCTCGACAATCTACACGTTGCAGCTAGGGCTGGAGAAATCGAATTTGTACCTCGTAATTACAGCAGCTCGGGATGACAGCGAGCTTTTGCCGAGCCTTCGGCGTCGGCTCTTGGATCTGCCCGAACTCCGTGGTGCCGTATCTCTGCGAGACTGCCCTGCCGGACCGGGCGAGATGGGGCGGCGCCTTGATGCGGTGCTGCTCGCAGTGTCCGGCGTCACGATCTCCTCCCTCCCTACACTGCAACGCGTGCTGGCCGCGTGGCAATCATCTCTGGACCGTCCGACAATGCTGTCAGTCACCGTCCGAAACGGACACTTCGAGGCAACGATCTCATCGCCGATTCCCGCCGGCGAGGATCAGACTGCTCATCGCGAGTTCCTGCTTGAATTGATGAGGGTCTTGCAAGACGCCAGGTCGACGCGAGGCAACCAACCTATCACTACCGCGGCCAGCCAGTTCTCCTCGCCCGAGATCCACGCACTGGCAGCAGCGTACCAGAGCCGAGCCAGCGTCCAGGCATTGTTTCACGCGGCACACTTGCGACCAGAAATCTTCTTGTCGTTCGACAGCGCACCGAACGCCGAGATCTTCTGGTCGGAGGTCGCGTGGGAGCTGGCCATGGGAAAAGACCCTGGCGGCCGACAAAGACTCCTAACGGCTGCAGCCGCAGAATATCCCGGAAATCCCGCATTCGAGGGACGACGCGACCCGGACTATACCGCTGGCGGGACTTAAAACTTCACAAGCCACCGAACGAAGTGTCGCTAGTGACAATAAAACCGCGCGAGGCAAAAAAAGGGACCTAGAAATGTCGGAAAACTTCGTTGCGACCCCTCGCACCGCCGCGACAAAGCAGGCAGGCAGGGTCGTCTACGATCAAGAGGTAGTGTTCCAGGCTTTCGACGATTCTCTCGTGTCGCATGTCGCGTTCGACTATGACGGATATACTGTAGCCGTTCCGATGCTGCACGTACGGATCGGCGAGGACCTGTACTACCATTCCTCGCGAGGTAGCCGCCTCGCAGCCCAAGCCGCTGCTGAGCCCGGTCTTCAGGTCTGTATTAATACCGTTGTTCTAACTGGTGTCGTCTTCGCTCGCGCCGCTATCAAGCACTCGGTCAACTACGTGTCGGCGGTCGTGTATGGCCTTATATCACTAGTCGAGGACGAAGGCGAGAAGCTGGCCGCGGTCATGGCGCTGGTCGACCATCTCAGCCCCGGACGTTCGGCCCAAGCCAGCGCGCCGACGCTGGGAGAACTACGCGCGACGACGGTCATGCGGGTTCCCCTGCGCGAGTCCTCAGCGAAGCGCCGCACCGGCGGACCACTGGCTGAACCGGATGATCCGGCAAGCGAAATATGGCGCGGAGTCGTGCCGGTCGGCATGGTGGCCGGACGTGGTGACGGTGACCACGGATTGCCGTCTCCTCCCGTCGGTCCCTTCTGGCGCCAACTTCCGAACTGAGCGACGAGTGAACGATCCGGTCAGCAGGGTCCGACGCCGAGTCCTGACGATCGGGTCTCAGTGCCCGGCTGTCGGATCAGACCTTCCGTTCCTTCCGCGGCTTGCCGTCGAGTTCGACGAAGTGATGCGTGACCGGACGCGAGGTGGCTGCGCGCCCGCCTTGCCAGACGGGCGCTCGCTGCTGCTAGACCCGACTACCGATCAGGTCGACGAGGCTTTTGACCTAGCATTCGCCGGCGCTGCGCGGGAGAGCGCTAGCCTCTTCATCGCTTATATCGGTCATGGTGAGGCATCTCGCGGTGACCTATATCTCCTGCCGGCCGACGCCAGCTATCCACCTACAATGCGAAACGCCTTCCTGTTGGTCAAGCGTGTACAGGAACTCTTCGAGCACCATGATGGCATTGATGGTCTGGTTCTCCTTGTTGACGCGTGCAGGTCAGGCACCGGCACGACGAGTGCAGGTCGCGACCTAGTCAATGTCGTCAACGATGTCGGAGGACGTTTTGAGATCCTCACAGCCTCTGACGAGCGGCGCGCCGCGGACGGCTGCTTTACTCAGACCATTATCGGCGCCCTGCGCCAGGGCCACCCCGGGCTGCGAATGCGAATTGCCTGCGCCGACCTGAAAAAACTCCTCCTGGACCGCTGTGCGAATCAGACGGCACAACACCTAGCCTATGACGGCCGCCGGGTCAGCAGATTCGGCGATGAGGGCATGTGGCTGAGTGTAAACAGCGCACACGTCCCTTCAAGCCGTCCCTGGCATCGGTCATCCACGGGAAGCCGAATGGAGCGACTGACGCGCTGGTTCCTCCCGACGCCCAACTTGAGTATTCTTGTCGCCGCGACCCTTACCGATCGCGCCATTTTACTGGTCGGCGATCCGGGGAGCGGAAAGTCGACACTCCTCGCAGCACTCGCGATGCCTCAGGTAGCAGAAAGCATCGTTTCGCCCGACTTCATCCACGGGTTCCTATTTCTGTCGGAGGCCAGTACCCCGGAGAACCTGAGTCGAGTTCTCGAAGAACAATTGCGCGATACAGTACCTGGTTTCGAAAAGGCGAAGGAACATTACTCTTCCCGTATCACGGATGCACAAAGAAGAAGTCTCGATGCGTGGGAGCAGCGCATCATCGGACCTCTGAAGGGGATGCCGGGAGCCCCTATGAGGCTAGTTTTCGATGCGCTAGACCAGCTTCAACCACCCTGTCGTCGCTCGGTGTTGGAATTCTTCAAGCGACTACGGAACGAGAACGACCTGAAGAACGTCAGCATAATTGCCTCCGCCCGGACGTTTGAGGATCTCCCTGCAGGCTTTCTCAGGGTACCCGTCGCGCGATCGTCGGCGGAGGAGTCGCTGTGGTACCTGACGAGACGGGGAGTCCCAGGTGGTGATCACACCCGATGGGCGGTCGATCAGATCGGTGGCTCCTGGCTTCTGGCCGAACTCTTCGCTGACGCGCTCCTAGCCGGTGAGGAGACCTCTGACGCCAGTTTCCCGAGCGGAGTTCAAGATCTATACTACGCGAGGATGCTTGCGGCGGGCTGCCTCGACGAAGATCGGTGGTTGGAAGAATTCCAGCCTGTGCTCTCAGCGCTCGCCGCCGCTGGAGCGGGCGCGGTCCTTCCGATAGATTTGCTCACCCGCGCAGCGGCCCTGCTCGGCTTTGCCGGCTCCGCGAGCGACGTCCGGAGCGTACTCGTTCAGCTTGGCAGCCTCGTGGTCCGAGCGGACGCAGGCACCATCAGAGAGCACGTCGGGTTGTTCCATCCGACGTACTCAGCATTTCTTTCCGGGAGCAGGATTTTCCGGCTTATCGAGTCCAGGTACAGGCATCGGGCGATCGCGGAGGCGATCGAGTCACTCCTCGCGGAGCGTCCCGACAGTGAGCTTCCAAACATCGTACGGTATGCGGTGGCTGCTGAGGCAAACCATCTCTGGGAGGCCGGTGATCCAGACGCCTTGGTCGCTAGTCTCGAACGGCGACCGAGTCCCATTCCCGCCGAGTGCCTGCGTAGATGGCAGGACTGGCGGCAAGTGCTGGCCAAACTCGGTGAGGATGCGATGCCGGTCCTTCGTGCCCGGAGGAATCTGGCTTGGTGGGTGGCTTTCACCGGTCGTGTCGGGGACGCAGTCGTGGAGTTGACGGCGTTGTCCAGGCGAAACGAGGAAAGGCTGGGAGCGGTGCATCCGGAGACCGTGAGATCGACCATTTCGCTCGCCCACTGGACCAGCGAATCCGGAGATCCCGAGGTGGCAACCGAGATCCTGAATGACCTATTGTCGAGATGCCACGGAGTGCTCCCGGAGGACGATGAACTGATCCTGGAGATCAGGCAGAGCCGCGGCGCCTGGATGGGCAACGCCGGTCATGTACGGGAGGCGCTCGCGGAGTTCAAGGCTCTCCTCCCGAGTCTAGAATCCAGGTTTGGCGAAGATTCCCGAGCAGCCTTGGTGGCGCGGCATCACATAGCTCGTTGGACCGGTCATACCGGCGACGCCATCGGCGCGTTGCGGCTATACCAATCGCTCGCTGCAGACGAGCGGGATGCACTGGAACCGTACGACATCGAGCGACTGACCACCGAAGACAACTTGTCGTATTGGCTCGCCCGGAGCGGCGAGGTTGAACAAGCGCTGGCCATTCTCCGACGAGTCCTCAACGACTTTGAAGAATATTACAATCTTCGCCATCAGGACGCGATGGTCACCCGCCACAACCTGGCCTATTTCACCTGGCAGGCCGGTGATGCAGATACAGCGCTTGAGATGTACCAGGAGTTGCTCCCGGACCAAGAGGAGATACTTGGCCAATATCAGCCATCCGTCCTCCGCAGCCGCCACAATATCGCGCAGCTCATGGCCGAGATCGGCCGCCCTAGGGCCGCGCTCGCCGGGGTGACCAGCCTGATCGAGGATCAGGCACACCAACTAGGTGTCCACCATCCCGAGCGATTCCGCGCGCGGCACACCGCGGCCAACCTCGTCGGCGTTCTCGGCGAGGCAGAGCGCGCTCTCTCGCTGCTCTCTGAGATCCTTCCCGGACAAGCAATGCAGCTTGGGGTCAGCCATCTCGCAGTAGGCACTACGCGCTACAACATTGCCTGGTGGACGGCGGAGGCCGGCAGGAACGATGAGGCACTGGCCCTGATGATAAGGCTTCGCGACGACTACCTTACAAGGTTGTCGCCGAGCAGCATCGACGCTCTGACTGTGCAGTTCGGGGTAGCTCATCTTACGGCGTTGGCCGGGCAGCAGCACGCCGCGTCGATGGCCCTAGATGCGCTTCTTGAGCGTCTCAAGACGGATATTCCACATTCCCATCCGCTGGCCGTCAGAACGCGAGTAAACGCTGGCCTGTGGCGGTACTCATTCAGCCACGACGGGGCCACGGTGACGGAATTTTCAAGGCTCGTCGCGATGATACGACGGAGGTTCGGCGATGCGCACCCGGAGTGCCTGCGGGCACGATACAACCTCGGCGTTATGCTGGCTGAGACTGGGAGCAATGACCGTGCGCTGGACAGCGTCGACGAGGTCCTCGCACTTCAGCGTTCGGTGCTCGAGAGCAACCATCCGGATATAGTTGTCAGCGTGGAGTTGCGCACGGAACTCGTGCGTGGATTCGACGGATCTGCCCTGAACGGTCGCCTTCGGTTTCTTCGCATTGGTGCGCCAGAGCATCCGATTCCGGTAACTCGTAGCTCGTCAACGTGGCTGTCTGCGCCGCGGTAGACGATCCCAACGTCGGATCGCGAGGCAGATTCCTATTTCGACGTGGAGACCCCGTGTGGCCTGCCGCGAAGAGCGCCGCAGCTTCGCCGAGGACGACTACGCCACCCTGATCACGGGCCGCCTACCATCAGCTGAACGCCCCGCTGATCTGGTGCTGGGACAACCTCAACACCCACCACAGCGCTGCGATGCGGACGTTTCTCGACGCCCACCCCGACTGGCTGACCGTCGTGGCACTGCCCGCCTACGCCCCCGCGCTCAACCCGACCGAAGGAGTCTGGGCCCACGTCAAACGCCAGCTGTCCAACCACACCGCCTGGACCGTCGACCAGCTCGCTGCCAGGGTCAAGACCCTGCTCAAACGGATCCAGTACCGACCGGACCTGATCAACGGCTTCCTCGGCCAGACTGATCTCACCCTTGATCAGGAACCGTCGTAACCAGACGCCGACCCTTCAACCTCTGTAGTCAGTGTCCGGTCCGGGGCGTAGCGGTCGCGGCGCTGGGAGTTCAAGGACCTGGTCCGGCCGGGGACTGGCGCGCTACGACGCGGAGTCGAACCCGCAGGTCAGGACTGGCGTTGATGTAACCATCAGGCAAATAAGATCGCGAATCTTGGCATGAAAACCGCCAAACACCCAGCTCGGGCAGCATGCGCCACCCACCCAAGGGTCGGCTGGTGGAGGTGAGGGGACTCGAACCCCTGGCCTCCTCCGTGCGAGGGGCGGCGCCGCTCCGTTCAAGGTCAAGTCTGCTGCCAGAACCAGCCGCAGAGGGTGTGGCACAGAACGCCGCGAGGTGCGCGCCGGAGGTGACCGACGACCCGCCCAACCGAACCGATCCGGGCCCGGTCGACGGCACGTCACCGGTGGCAGGAAGTCCGACCGTTGATCCGCTCCACCTGGCCTCAGCACCCAAGCGCCCGTCGATACTCTTTTGACCCGGCGTCGCCCTGCGGCAGGCAGCCTGAGCCTCGATCCACCGCCGGCTATGGGGTGTCCTGATCGCGTAAATGCCCTCTGGCCTGGGATGATGGTCTTGCTGAAGGACCCATCGGACCAGACCAAGAGGGCATCTACGAGATGCG
>Ga0105248_10004144_pt1 | contig 16032 bp, 10 predicted proteins | sample KBSS34metaG_FD_81524 | JGI IMG/M metagenome (GOLD analysis project Ga0105248, IMG submission 81524) | Switchgrass rhizosphere microbial communities from Kellogg Biological Station, Michigan, USA - KBS S3-4 metaG | ecosystem: Host-associated > Plants > Roots > Rhizosphere > Soil | place... | reverse complement strand
TCGTCGTCGCCGACCCGGATGTCGCGCCCGCCGTGGTGGAGAACCTCTCCGCCGAGGTGCTGCGAATCGGTGACCTCGAGGCGTCGAAGCCGATCCGGGACGCCGAGGCGGCGACGGCCGCCGTCGTCAGCCGCGCTCGCGCGGGGGACAAGGTCGTGCGGCTCTACGCGTCGGATCCGTGGCTGACCCGCATCGGATCCGCCGACGCCCAGGCGCTCGCGAAGGCCCGCATCCCCTACCGGGTTGTCCCGGGCATTCTCACCGGTGCTGCGGTCGCCACCTACGCGGGCGTCGCACCCGGCTCCCCGATCACCTTCGCGACCACGTCCGGTGTCTTCTCCTCCTCCGGCACGCTCCCCGCGCCCTCGCCGTTCGGGGTGGGCGAACCGGTCGGCCCGCTGACCGGCTCCGCCTTCGGGGCCGGCCGGCTTGGTGCTCGGCCGATGTCCGGTCTGGGCGGCGGGCTCGGCGCGGGCCTGGGCGGCGGCTTCGGCTCGCCGCTCGGCCTCGGCAGCCCGGGGTTCGGCGGCTTCGGTGCTCCGTCGATCTCCCCGGGCGACGTCGACTGGGCGGCGCTCGCGCAGACGCCAGGAACACTGGTCGTCACCGCCGCCCCGAACGAGACCGGCAAGGTCGCCGCTGCCCTGGTGGAGCACGGGCGGCCAGGCGACACACCGATCGCGGTCACCGTGGACGGCACGACGACCGATCAGCGGACGGTCACTTCGACGCTCGACCGCGTCGAGGCCGATGTCGCTCCGCTGCTGAACGCCACTCCCACGCCCATCACCCAGGTCGTGCTCGCGATCGGGCCGGTGGTCGCCAGCCGGACGAAGCTGTCCTGGTGGGAGACCCGGGCCCTGTTCGGCTGGACGGTGCTGGTGCCCCGGACCAAGGAGCAGGCGGCGATCCTGTCCGATCTGCTGCGCTCGCACGGCGCCAGCCCGCTGGAGGTGCCGACCATCGCCGTCGAGCCGCCGCGCACCGCCGCCCCGATGGAGCGAGCGATCACCGGGTTGGTCTCGGGCCGGTACCAGTGGGTCGCCTTCACCTCCGTCAACGCGGTGAAGGCCGTGCAGGAGAAGGTCGAGGAGCGCAGCCTGGACGCTCGCGCGTTCGCCGGAGTCAAGGTAGCGGCGATCGGCGAGGCGACCGCGGACGCGCTGCGGGCCTTCGGTATTCGTCCGGACCTCGTGCCCTCGGGTCAGCAGTCCAGCGAGGGCCTGCTGGAGGACTGGCCGGACTTCGACGAGTCCCTCGACCTGCTTGACCGAGTCCTGCTGCCGAGAGCCGACATCGCGACCGAGACCCTGGTCGCCGGCCTCAAGGAACGCGGCTGGCAGGTCGACGAGGTCACCGCCTACCGCACGGTGCGCGCCGCGCCGCCGCCCGCACCGATCCGCGAGGCGCTCAAGGGCGGGCGGGTCGACGCCGTCGTGTTCACTTCTTCCTCCACCGTGCGAAACCTCGTCGGCATCGCAGGCAAGCCGCATGAGACCACGGTGATCGCCGTCATCGGCCCGGCGACCGCGGCGACCGCGCAGGAGCTCGGACTGCGGGTGGACGTGCAGGCGCCGGAGGCGTCGATTCCGGCGCTGGTCGGTGCCCTCGCTGACTTCGCCGCCGAGCACCGCGAGGAACTTGGCAAGATCGGGCCGCTGGCGGCTCGCCTTCCCAAGCCCCGGCGCGGTTCGCGGCGGTGAGGCGGAACCTCGTCCGGTAGATCCTCGTCGGGAGGTGCGAGACCGATGAACGGTGTGCTCGGTAGCAGTGGTGCGTTCCCGCACGCGCGGCCGCGGCGCCTGCGCCGCTCGCCCGCCCTGCGCAGGCTGGTCTCGGGCGTCCAGGTGCGGCCCGCGGACCTCGTCCTCCCGCTGTTCGTGCGGGAGGGCGTGGACCAGCCCGTCCCCATCTCGTCGATGCCCGGGGTCGTCCAGCACACCCGCTCGTCGCTGCTGAAGGCCGCCGTCGAGGCCGTCGAGGCCGGAGTGGGCGGGCTGATCCTGTTCGGCGTACCCGCTGGCAAGGACGCGCGGGGCTCCGCGGCCGACGACCCGGCCGGGATCGTCCAGCTCGCGCTTGCCGATCTCGTCACCGAGGTGGGCGGCGACATCGTGCTGATGACCGACCTCTGCCTGGACGAGTACACCGACCACGGGCACTGCGGCCTGCTCACGGAGACGGGCGACGTTGACAACGATGCCACCCTCGGCCGCTACGCTTCCATCGCGGTGGCGCAGGCCCGAGCGGGAGCAGAGGTCGTCGCGCCGAGCGGGATGATGGACGGCCAGGTGGGCGCCATCCGTGCGGCGCTGGACGCGGAGGGCTTCACCGACCTGCCGATCCTGGCGTACTCGGCGAAGTACGCCTCCGCGTTCTACGGCCCGTTCCGCGAGGCGGCGCAGTGCGCGCCGCAGTTCGGCGACCGGGCCGGCTACCAGCAGGATCCGGCCCGGCCGGTCGGCGAGGCGCTGCGGGAGGTGGCCCTCGACCTCGCCGAGGGCGCTGACGCCGTGATGGTCAAGCCCGCCCTCGCCTACCTCGACGTGCTTCGCGCCGTTGCGGACGCCGTGGACGTGCCCGTCGCCGCGTACCAGGTGTCCGGCGAGTACGCCATGGTCGAGGCGGCGGCCGCCGCCGGCTGGATCGATCGGGAGCGGGCCATCACGGAGACGCTCACCGCCATCGCGCGTGCCGGAGCGGACATCATTCTCACCTATTGGGCTGTCGAGGCGGCGCGGGGACTCGCGAGCGCGCGCTGACGCACCCGTGGGCGCCTGCAAGGTGCCGCCCGGACGACCGGAGCCAGGCTGCGAACGCCGCGGCCGTGGCGGCTGCGGGCGTGGATGCGCGGGGCCGGACGCGCTGATCGAGAACATGATCCGACCCTAGCGCCACCGGCGTTCGCTATCGAACGTATGTTCGTTACCGTAGTCGGGTGAGGGCGCGCCCCGTCCTCGTTGAGGCGGCGGCCCGATGGTGGCAGGAGCTGGTGAGGTGCGCGTATATGTGGCATTTGTCGACTTTCCGACCCTGGTGTGAGGCTCGGCTCCCACTTTGCCGACGTGATGGTTGTGAGGCGAGCGAGCATGCGGCGCCGTGTCGTGCCGCGGTGTGCCCTCGTCTCGTCGCGACGGTGAGTACGCGCAGGTCGTAAGGGTGTCGACGGGAGTGGCCGCCGATCGGAGGAGGTGGAGCTGCGGCCTGGGATCGACGTCCGGCGACTGTCTCTCGCCGTCGCCCCCGGAGGTCTGCGGGCGGCGGGGTCCACGCCACGTGGGGGTGACGTCCGACGCCTCTGTCAACTACCCCCGGGGGGTACTTGTAGACGGTACGGGGGATGGGTATGTTTCGATCTGCCGGGCACCCGTCCCGGTCTGGAACGACCAGTGCTAGCGAGATGAGGATCGCCATGACCACCATCGCCTACACCGTGACTGGCATGACCTGTGGGCACTGTGCCCAGTCGGTGACGGAGGAGCTGGAGCGGCTGCCCGAGGTCTCCAGCGTGGAGGTCGATCTGGCCGGCGGCCGCGTCACGGTGGTCAGCGCTCGCGCGATCGAGGACGGCGAGGTGCGCGCGGCCGTCACGGAGGCTGGGTACGAGCTGGTCGGGCGCGTCTGACGCAGGTGGCCCGGCCGATGAAGCCGGGCCGGACCCCGCCGGCATCGCCGGGTGGGTGTCCCTGCGCCGGGGAACGGAAGGGCAAGCCACATGAGCATGACGGATGTCGATCCGGTCGAGCCGGCCCGGGTGGAGCTCGCGATCGGCGGGATGACCTGCTCGTCCTGTGCGGCGCGGGTGGAGCGCAAGCTCAACCGCCTCGACGGTGTGAGCGCGACGGTGAACTACGCCACCGAAAAGGCCACGATCCTGCTCGGCCGCCCGGAGTCCGCCGACGCCCAGACGCTGACGGTGGACGATCTGATCAGGACGGTGCACGCCGCCGGGTACTCCGCGGCTCGCCCGAAGCCGGCTGCGCGTCCAGCCCCGACTCCGCGTCCAGCCCCGACTCAGAGGGTGACGGTGTCGACGCTGCGGCTGCCGTCAGAGAACATTGTCGGGCATGGCCTGGCGGAGCCAGGCGCAGCAGACGCTGGCGGCGGCGGCCCGCGAGGGCGCGAGCCTGACGAGTACGGCGCGGACCTGCGGGCGCTGCGCCGCCGCCTTGCGATCTCGGCGGCGCTGGCGGTGCCCGTGATCGTGCTGGCGATGGTGCCTTCCTGGCAGTTCGACTACTGGCAGTAGCTGAGCCTGGTGCTGACGGTTCCCGTTGTGTGCTGGGGCGGCTGGCCATTCCACGCCGCGGCCGCGCGGGGTGCCCGTCACGGTGCGGCGACCATGGACACGCTGGTGTCGCTCGGCACGCTCGCGGCGTTCGGCTGGTCGCTCTACGCCCTGTTCCTGGGCGGGGCCGGTGATCCCGGGCTGCGCCATCCCTTCTCCCTCACCGGTGGCCTGACGGGCGTCGGCACTGGCGACGATATGGGTGGCATGCCGGGAATGGGCGGCGGGGCCATGAGCGGTGGCAGCGGCGCCACCGAGATCTACCTGGAGGTCGCCGCCGGGGTCACGGTGTTCCTGCTCGCCGGGCGGTTCCTGGAGTTGCGGGCCCGGCGGCGCTCGGGCGCTGCGCTGCGGGCGCTGCTACAGCTGGGCGCGAGCGAGGTCACGGTGCGCCGTCGGGCCACCACCGGCTACGCCCCCGGCGGCCCGGGCGCGTGGACCGCTCCGACGGTCGAGGTGCGGATCCCGATCGACGAGCTGCGCATCGACGACGAGTTCGTCGTCCGGCCCGGCGAGAAGATCGCCACCGACGGGATCGTGCTCGACGGAGCCTCCGCGGTGGACGCGAGCATGGTCACGGGTGAGTCGGTGCCGGTGGAGGTGGGGCCCGGTGACGCGGTCGTCGGCGCGACCGTGAACGCGGGCGGGCGGCTCGTCGTGCGGGCCACCCGGGTCGGCGCGGACACCCAGCTCGCCCGGATCGCCCGGCTCGTCGAGCAGGCGCAGAGCGGCAAGGCGCGGGTGCAGCGGCTGGCCGATCGGATCTCAGCCGTCTTCGTTCCCGTGGTGATGGTCGCCGCGCTGCTCACCCTCGGCGGCTGGCTGCTGAGCCGGCAGGCCGCCACTGACGCGTTCACCGCCGCCGTCGCGGTGCTGATCATCGCGTGCCCCTGCGCGCTGGGGCTTGCGACGCCCACGGCGCTGCTCGTCGGTACTGGCCGTGGCGCCCAGCTCGGCATCCTCATCCGCGGGCCGGAGGTGCTGGAATCGACCCGACGGGTGCAGACCGTGCTGCTCGACAAGACCGGCACGGTGACCACCGGGCGGATGCGGGTCGCCGCCGTCCGCGCGGCCCCGGGGGAGAGCATCGACGAGGTGCTGCGCGTCGCCGGTGCCGCGGAGGATGCCAGCGAGCATCCCATCGGGCGGGCGATCGCGCAGGGCGCGCGGGCCGCCGGGACGTCCCTGCCGGCGGTGGCGGACTTCGCCGGGGACGCCGGCCTGGGCGTGCGTGGCACCGTCGAAGGCCGCGCGGTGGTCGTCGGCCGGGAGCGCCTGTTCTCCGATCTGCCCGGGCCGCTCGCCGAAGCGCTGGCGCAGGAGCGGGCGCTGGGCCGCACCGCTGTCATCGTTGGCTGGGACGGCGCGGTGCGGGGCCTGGTCAGCGTCGCCGACACCGTCCGCCCCACCGCTGCCGAGGCGGTGGCCGACCTGCGTCGGCTCGGGCTGCATCCGATGCTGCTCACCGGCGACTCCCTCGCCGTCGCACGGGCGGTCGCGGCCGAGGTCGGCATCGCGCCGGACGATGTGATCGCCGAGGTGCTGCCGGAGGACAAGGTGGCGACCGTCCGGCGGCTGCAGGACGAGGGCCAGACCGTCGCGATGGTCGGTGACGGGGTGAACGACGCCGCGGCGCTGGCCCAGGCAGATCTGGGCCTGGCGATGGGCGGGGGGACCGACGCGGCGATCGAGGCATCCGACCTCACCCTGGTCAACGCCGACCCACGCCTCGCCGCCGACGCCATCCGGCTCTCCCGGGCCACGCTGCGCACGATCCGCGGCAATCTGTTCTGGGCCTTCGCCTACAACGTCGCGGCGCTGCCACTGGCCGCCGCCGGCCTGCTCAACCCTATGATCGCCGGGGCGGCCATGGCCTGCAGCTCGGTGTTCGTGGTCACGAACAGCCTGCGGCTGCGCCGGTTCGCCTCGCGGACACCGGCCGGCCCGGTCCTGCCCACGGGCACGACGGCGGGCGATCCGGCGGCGGCACTCACCCCAGGGCCGTAGCCGGGGCCAACCAGAGCCCGGGCCAACCAGCGCCCGGGCCAACCAGAGCTCGGGTCGCCGTCGGCCGGCCGAACAAGGGCAGGGCCGGCCGACGGCCAGGTTCGAGGATCAGGCCTGCCCAGGCGGTGCGGGCGGCGTGCGGCGGGTGCGGACGCTCAGGAGGCGGGGGCCTCCAGGCGCGGGAACACCGGGCTCGGGTCCGCGACGCGGGGGCCGCCGTCCCCGCACTGCGCGGCGATCCGGGGGGCGGCGTCCGGCAGGAACGGTGCCAGGTGCGTCGCCAGGTCCCGGCAGGTGGCGACCAGTTCGGCGAGGACGGCGTCCAGGGCGGCCGGGGCGGCGTCCTCCTTGCGCTCCGCCTTGGCGAGTTCCCAGGGGCGGGCCGCCTCGACGTAACGGTTGCCCTCGTCGCCGATCGCGGTGATCGCCTCGGCGGCCCGGCGGAAGTCGAAGGCGGTGAAGGCCGCGTCGATCGCCGCGGGCGCCTGCTCCCGCGCGGCCCGCAGCGCCGCCGCCCCGGGGTTGTCGGCGGCGACCGGCGGGATCACGCCGTCCCGGTAGCGCCCGACCATGGACACCGTGCGGTTGACCAGGTTGCCGATGTTGTTCGCGAGGTCCTCGTTGGCCCGGGTCAGCAGCCGCTCGTCGGTGTAGTCGGTGTCGCCGTTGCGGGCGACGTCGCGCAGCATCCACCAGCGCAGCGCATCCGAGTTGAACGCGGCGACGATGTCCGCCGGGTCCTGGGCGTTGCCGGCCGACTTGGAGATCTTCATGCCGTCGGCGGTCAGGTACTCGTGCACGAAGATGGTGTCGGGCAGCCGCACCCCGGCCGAGAGCAGCATCGCCGGCCAGTACACGGCGTGGAAGCGGATGATGCCCTTGCCGATGACGTGCACGCGCTCGTCGGCGTCGTTCCACCAGTACTGGAAGTTCTTCTCGTCGGTGCCGTAGCCGGGCGCGGTGATGTAGTTGCCCAGGGCGTCGAACCAGACGTAGATGACCTGGTCGGGGTCGCCGGGCACCGGGATGCCCCACCCGCGTGCCCGGCTCATGCTCCGGGAGGCGCTGAAGTCCTCCAGCCCCGCCTCGATGAACGACAGCACCTCGCGTTTGCGGGTCGCGGGCTCGATGCGCAGCCGGTCAGTCGAGATCAGTTCGTGCAGCTGGTCCTGGTACCGGCTGAGCCGGAAGAACCAGTTGCTCTCCTCGACCAGGTCGGGGACGGTGCCGTGCTCCGGGCAGCGGCCGTCGACCAGCTCGTCCTCGGCGTAGAACAGCTCGCAGCCGACGCAGTAGAGGCCGGCGTAGCTCTTGCGGTAGAAGTCGCCGCGCTCGGCGCACGCGTTCCACAGCTTCTCGACCCCGGGACGGTGCCGGGGGTCGGTGCTGGTCTTGATGAAGTCGTCGAACGAGAGGCCCAGCGGCTCGCGCAGGGAGACGAACCGGGCGGCGACCCGCTCGACGTACTCCGCGGGCGTGATCCCCTCGGCCTCGGCGCCCTGGACGTTCTTCAGCGCGTTGTCGTCGGTGCCGGTCTGGAAGCGGACCTCGTCACCGCGTGCCCGCAGGTGGCGGGCGTAGGCGTCCGTCTCGACGAGCTCCAGCGCGTGGCCCACATGCGGCTTGCCGTTGACGTACGGGATGGCCGTCATGACGGCGTAGCGACCCATCAGCTTCGGATCCTTCCGCCCCGGCCGCAGCCCCGCCCGCGAGGCTCCGTCGGGGCCTCATCGGTGGTCTTGTCAGGACGCGCGGAAAAGGCCGGATGGCATGCGCATCATCATCCGGCGGCTCGCCGCCGCGGCAGTGACCCGTGTCGTCGACACAGGTGAATCCTACGCGTGTTCGCCGCGGGTGGCCTGATCAATCCGGCGCGGCTCGCGGCGCCGGCCTGGGCGCGGAGTGGGGAGTGTCCTTGACCTGAAGTCAACATCAGGTAGCAGGCTGCCGGACAGGCATGGGTGGGATCCCGCCGGTGGCACCTGGGCGTGACTGGGGAGGACAGCGATGGAGCCCGAGCGGTTGGATCGGCAGGCGCGGTTGACACTGGGTGTGCTGGTACTTGGCGGACTGATGGTCGTGCTGGACATCACCGTCACCAATGTCGCGATCAGGAGCCTGTCGCAGGATCTGGACGCGCCGCTGGCGGTGATCCAGTGGGTCACGACCGCCTACACCCTGGCGCTCGCGGTCGTCATTCCGACCGGGGCCTGGCTCGTCGGGCGCCTCGGCGCCTGGCGGGTGTACGTCGTGGCGCTGGCGCTGTTCGGGCTGGGGTCGCTGCTGGCGGGGCTGGCCTGGAACATCGGCTCGCTCATCGCGTTCCGGGCGCTGCAGGGGCTCGGCGGCGGACTGGTCAACCCGGTGGCGATGACGATCGCGCAGCCTCGGCGGCGCCGCCGCGCGATGGGCGCGCTGGGCCTGCCGGTGCTGGTGGGACCGCTGGCCGGGCCGACGCTCGGCGGATGGCTGGTCGGGTACTCGTGGCGGTGGATCTTCCTGATCAACGTGCCGGTGGCACTGGTGGCGGTGCCACTGGCCCTCCGGCTGCTCCCGCGGGACGCCCCCGCGCCGGCCGGTGCGCACGGCCGGCAGCGCCTGGACGCCGTCGGCCTGCTCCTGATCGGCCCTGGTCTGGCCGCGTTCGTGTACGGGCTGGCCGAGAGCGGCCGTATTGGCACGCTGGCCGCTGCGTCAGTCCTGGTCCCGGCGCTGGCGGGACTCGGGCTGTGCGCGCTGTTCGTGCTGCGCGCGCTGCGCATGGGCGGCCGCCCGGATGGCCGTGTGGATGGCGACGGCAGCGGACGTCGGCCGCTGGTGGAGGTGCGGTTGCTCGGGCAGCGGGCGGTTGCGACGGGAACCGCGACGCTGACCCTGTTCGTTGCCGCCTACTTCGGGTCGATGTTCGTCTTCCCCCTGTACTGGCAGCTCGCTCGTGGGCAGAGCCCGGCGGCCACCGGGCTGCTGGCCATCCCGCAGGCGCTGACCACGGGTATCTCGCTTCAGGTCGCGAGCCGGCTGGTGGACAGGGTGGCGCCAGGTCGGGTCGTCGGGTTCGGGATCGTCGTGGCGACCGCCGGAATGCTCACCAGCCTGCTGCTGCTCGACGCGCACACGCCGTACTGGCAGCTGCTCACCTCGATGGCGGTGACCGGTATCGGCACCGGAGCGACGATCATGCCGACGATCACGACGGCGTTGCGCCACCTGCCCGATCGGGACGCGCCGTCCGGCAGCACCCTGCTCAACATCGCCAACCAGGCGGCCGTCTCGATCGGCACCGCACTGACGTCGGTGCTGCTCGCGACCGGCCTGTCGAGCCAGGCCGGCCTCGACGCCGGAGCCGACCTGCCCGCGCACATCGACGCGGGGACGGTCGACGGGGTCGTGACGGCGTTCCGGCACACCCTCGTGCTGCCGGTGATGCTGATGGCGGTGGCCGGCGTCGTCGCCCTGCTCCTGCTGCCGCGGACGGCGCACGCCGACACGGTCCCCGCGACCGCCGCCGAGCCGGCCCCCACCAGCCGGTGAGAGCCGGGCCCGGATCCGGCCAGGGGGTCAGAGAGATCGCTGGTAGACGCGGAACGCGCGGGCGGCGAGCGACGACGCGAGGACGGCGAGGACGGCCAGCGCTCCGAGCCGCCACCCGGCGGCCATCCAGTCGGGATCGGCTGCGATCGCCTCCCGGCCGGCGGTGACCGCCGAGTCCACGGGGTTGTAGCGGGCGACGGTGGCGATCCAGCCGGGCAGCAGGTCGCGGGTCATCATCGCGGTGGACAGGAACGTCAGTGGCAGGACCAGGAAGTTCGACGCGGCGATCAACGACTCCTCGTTGCGCACCAGCAGGGCCAGTGTCACCGACAGGCCGGAGATGAACGCGCTGAGGACGACGGCCACCACGACGAGCAGCACCGCGCCGCCCGGCCCCGACCGGTAGTGGGTCCCAAGACCCCAGCCCAGCAGAACGATGATCAGTGACTGTACGGCGACGACCACCGCCTGGTAGGCGATCGGCCCCGCCACCAGCACGGCGCGCCGCGCCGGGGACGACAGCATCCGATCCATCACCCCGCGTTGCATGTCCTGGATGAAGCCCATCCCCGACCACCCGGAGCTGAACAGCGCCGACATCACGACCACGCCCGGAGTGAGAAAACCGATGTAGGAGCTGCCACCGCCGAAACCGGGGACGTCGGCGACATGCCGGAACAGCGACCCGAACAACGGCAGCCAGATGACCGCCTGCATGACGCTGATCGACAGGTAGGCGGGCTGGCGGGCCAGTGCCCGCAGGTGGCGCAGGAACACCGCGGTGAACTGGAGAAGGGCCCCGGCGGGCGCCTCCGGTACCGCGGGGCCCGACGGCAGTGCCGACCTGCCGGGATCGGGTCTGCCCGCGATGCCCGGCGCGGCGAGTCCGGTCGTCATCGCGCATCCTCCCGCGGCGCGTGCGCGGACGCGGACCCGCCGGTGGCGGCGAGGCGGTGCCCGACATGACGCAGGTAGACGTCGTCCAGGGAGGGCCGGGCGACGGTGGCGGAGGCGACGGCGAGGCCGGTGCCGGCCACCGCGGCGAACACGGCGGGCAGCGCACCCGCGCCGTCGGCGACCCGGGCGTGCAGCCGCCGGCCGGCGACGCGCACCTCGTGGACGGCGTCGAGACCCAGCAGCGTGTCCCGCAGCAGCCCGGCGGCGGTCGGGTCGGGTTCGGTGTCACCGGCAAGGTCAAGCTCGAGGGCGTCCCCGCGCAGCTCGCTCTTGAGCGCCTCCGGGCTGCCCTCGACGACGATCCGGCCGCCCTCGATCAGCGCGACCCGGGCGGCGAGCCGGTCGGCTTCCTCCAGGTAGTGGGTGGTGAGGACGATCGTCAGGCCCTCGCCGGTCAGCCGGGCGATCTCCGCCCACATCGCGGCGCGGGCCTCTGGGTCCAGGCCGGTGGTCGGCTCGTCGAGGAACAGCACCGCCGGGCGGTGCACCAGCCCGATCGCCACATCGAGGCGGCGCAGCATGCCGCCCGAGTAGGTGCGGGCGATCCGGTTCGCGGCCGCGGTGAGATCGAAGCGCTCCAGCAGTTCGGCGACACGGGCGCGGCCGGCGGCTCCGGACAGTCCGTGCAGGTGGGCCTGAAGCGTGAGGTTCTCGCGGCCGGTCGCCTCGGGGTCGACGCCGGACTTCTGGGTGACGACGCCGATCGCCCGGCGGACCCGGGCCGGGTCCCGGCGCACGTCGAAGCCGGCGACGCTGGCCTGTCCGTCGTCGGGCCGGGTCAGGGTGGTCAGGACGCGCACGGTCGTCGACTTGCCGGCCCCGTTCGGCCCGAGCAGGCCGAAGATGGTGCCGGCCGCCACGGTGAAGGTGACGCCGTCGAGCGCGCGGATCCCCGGCGCGCCGCGGCGCCCCGGATAGGTCTTCACCAGCCCACGAACCTCGACAGCGGAGGCGGGGTCGGAGTGGGCGGGGACGGCGGAAGGGGCCGGGGGAGAAGCGGAAGTGAGTGATGTCGTCTCAGGTGGCATGGGCCATCTCTCGGTCCGGCGGGCTGGCGCCGCAGGGGTGCCGCAGCCCGCGTGGAGTTCGCGAAGCCGACCCGACAGGGCCGGTCCGTGGGCGTGGGTGATCGGCGGACCTGGGACGGTCGTCAACCAGGGTCCGTAGGGGCGGCCGAGAGGGACCGACGCCGACTATCGTCGACCGTGCGGATGGTTCCGGGCCCTCGTCGGCCGGGTGCCTGCTGGAGGCCGGTCTCCCGGTCGGGTGCGCCAACACCCGGCTGGGAGACCGGTGTGGTCACGCCATCGGGGCCTCCCGCACGCTTGTGTCCGGGTGTGGTCCCAGATCGACGGTCCCCGCTGGCAGTGCCCGGCGGGCAGGCAGGTGACCGCCGCCCTCCGCCACGGCGCCGCCCTCCGCCACGACTCGGTCGATCTCCTCGCGCAGGATCCCGTCCACCGCGCCCCACCGGCCCCGCCCGAGTTCGCGGCGGACCGCGGCGAGGGGGCCGGCGCTGGCCTCCGGATCCTCCGGATCGGCGTGGAAAAGCTCCCACAGCTCGATGCCGTCGAGCGTGCGGCTGTTGATCCGGGCGAGCAGGTCCTCGACGAAGTCGAGCTCGGCGCGCCGGAGCGCGGCCAGGTACTCATGCTCCAGCGAGAACAGCTGCGGCAGTCCCTCGAGCTCGGCGAGCTTCCTCGTGGCAAGGCCCGCCTCCATCTCCGCCACGAGCCGCAGCCGGCGGTCGGCCAGCAGTCGGACCGCGTCATCGAGGGCGAGTACGGGCAGCAGCGACAGGGCCGCCTCGAAGCGGGTGAACTCCTTCTCCGGCGTGCCGACGAGCTCCGCCATCCAGTCGTACAGCTCGACCCGACCCGGTTCGGTGATCTCGTAGATCGTCCGCTCGGGGCGGCGGCCGTCGCGCACGGTGCGGGCCGCGAGGATGAACCCGGCGCGGACGAGCGCCTCGACCACGGTGTAGAGCGAGCCGTAGTTGAGCTTGATGCTCTCCTCCTTGTGCCGCTCACGCAGCGTGGAGGAGATCTCGTAGGGATGCATAGGCCGTTCGTTGAGCAGCGCTAGGACGGCGAGCGCCAGTGGGTTCGACACCTTGCGGCGACCCATGACCCCGCCTCCCTCCCTGGTTGCTGCCAGCCCTGCATCTATCCGGACCCAATTACTCGTACCCGAGTATCCGGTCCGGCCTGGATCATGTCAAGCGGTGATCCCGGCTACTTCTCGACCCCGCAGGGTCACTCGAACGGGGACGCACGACGGGATACCCCCGTTCCGCCACCGTGAGAGTGCTCACGCCCCACGCGCCCGTCCTGGAGGGTGAATGCGGAGAATGCGCCCTGCGTAGGGGGCAACCGCCGGCCGCACCGGCGCAGACGCCGCCGCCGCGCGCATCGGTTAGGCCAGGCTCGCCTATCGATCAGTCGCCCCGGTTCTGCGCGTCACCGGTGCACCGGGCACTATCAGGGCAACGCCGGCCAATCCCGCCCTGGACGGGGACGGTCGTCCCTGCCATCGGGTACCCGCGAACGCGGGTCGCGAGCCGTTGCGGCCGTGACCGAGACGGCTCGGTTCGACCGCCCTGGGAGACGGGCTGGATGCGGCGCGCAGGCCGCCGCCGGTGGGCGGCTGGGGCAGACCCCCGTCCACCGGCGGCTTTCCACCTGCACCGGCCGGCACGTGTCCGGCGCCGGCACGGCTGGGCCGGTGCGAGATGACGGTGCGCACGCCCACGCGGGGCGCGAGATGCCGACACGACCTGCGAGGATCGTGGGCATGGTGGTTCCCTCCGTCGCGCCGGTCTCCGACGAGCTGTTCCGGCGCGCCGAGCGTGTCGTACCCGGTGGGGTCAACTCCCCGGTCCGGGCGTTCCGGGCGGTCGGCGGCAGCCCGCGCTTCATGGTGTCCGGTGACGGGCCGTATCTGACGGACGCGGACGGTCGGACCTACGTCGACCTGGTCTGCTCCTGGGGGCCGATGATCCTCGGCCACGCCCATCCGGCCGTTGTCGAGGCGGTGTCGCGAGCGGTGTCCGCCGGCACCAGCTTCGGCACGCCGACTCCCGGCGAGGTCGAGCTTGCCGAGCTGATCGTCGAGAGGATCGGGCCCGTCGAGAAGGTCCGTCTGGTCAACTCGGGCACCGAGGCGACGATGAGCGCGGTGCGCCTCGCCCGCGGCTTCACCGGCCGCTCCACCGTCATCAAGTTCGCCGGCTGCTACCACGGCCACGTCGACGCCCTGCTCGCCGCCGCCGGCTCCGGCGTCGCCACCCTGGGGCTGCCGGACACCCCTGGTGTCACCGGCGCCGCGACCGCCGACACGATCGTGCTCCCCTACAACGACCTGGCCCTGGTCGAGGGGGTCTTCGCCGAGCGGGGCGACCAGATCGCCGCGGTCATCACCGAGGCGGCCGCGGCCAACATGGGCGTCGTCCCGCCGCTGCCGGGCTTCAACGCGGGGCTGCGGCGGCTGTGCGACATCCACGGCGCGCTGCTCATCCTCGACGAGGTGATGACCGGCTTCCGTATCTCCCGCGCCGGCTGGTGGGGCGTCGAGGGGGCGATCGAGGACTGGTCGCCCGACCTGTTCACCTTCGGCAAGGTCATGGGCGGCGGGCTGCCGGCGGCGGCGTTCGGCGGCCGGGCCGATGTCATGTCGCGCCTGGCCCCGGCCGGCCCGGTCTACCAGGCCGGGACGCTGTCCGGGAACCCGATCGCCGTCGCGGCCGGCCTTGCCACCCTGCGGGCCTGCACCGACGAGGTCTACAGCACGGTCGACACCCGCGCGGCCGACGTCGCGGGCATCGTCTCCACGGCGCTCACCGAGCAGGGGGTCGCGCATCTGCCCAGCAACGCCGGCTCGCTGTTCAGCATCTTCTTCACCGACGCCGCCGCCGTCGTCGACTACGCGGGCGCCCAGGCCCAGAACAGCGCCCGCTACGCCGCCTTCTTCCACAGCATGCTCGACGCGGGCATCTACCTGCCGCCGTCGGCGTACGAGGCCTGGTTCGTCTCGGCCGCGCACGACGACGCGGTGATGGAACGCATCGCCGCCGCCGCTCCCGCCGCCGCCCGCGCCGCCGCGGCGGTCCCGGACACCGCCACCACCGCGACCGCGACCGCCGCCGCTGGAGGCAACTCGTGACGACCACTCCGGCCGCCGGCGAGCCGACCCGGGTGCATCTCGTCCGCCATGGGGAGGTCTTCAACCCCGGCAAGATCCTGTACGGGCGCCTGGCCGGCTTCTCGCTGTCCGAGAAGGGCCACCAGCAGGCCAAGGTGACCGCCGAGTACCTCGCCGGGTTCGACGTCGCCGCGGTGGTCGCGAGTCCGCTGGACCGTGCCCAGCAGACCGCCGCCCCGATCGCCGCCGCGCATGGCGTCCCGGTCCAGGTCGACCCGCGGCTCATCGAAAGCCGCAACGCCTTCGAGGGCAAGACCTTCGAGGCGGGCCCCGCCGTGCTGGCGCACCCGCGGATGTGGCGGCTGCTCGCCGACCCGTTCCGGCCGTCCTGGGGCGAGCCCTACACCGAGATCGCGCAGCGGATGCTCGCCGCCGTCGCCGAATGGCGCGACGCCCACCCCGGCCGTCAGGTCGTGCTCGTCAGCCACCAGCTGCCGGTCTGGACCGCGCGGCGCGCGCTGGAGGGCGTGCATCTCTGGCACCGGCCCGACCGTCGGCAGTGCGGCCTGGCCAGCGTCACCACGGCGGTGTACGACGGGACGCGGCTCACCGGCGTCGAGTACGCCGAGCCGAACGGCCCGACGGGCAACTCGCCCGGCTCGGTGGGCGCCTGACCGGCCGAGGGCCGCGGTCAGCACGGGTCCGGCGGGGGAGAGCGTGACGGCCGCGACGAGCGCGGGGCTGAGGGCGATCCTGCCGATCCTGCGCTGCCCCGTGTGCGCCGGCGCGCTGCACCCCGTGGACGGCGCCGGCACGGTCCGGTGCCCGGCCGGGCACGGCTTCGACGTCGGCCGCGGCGGATACCTGAGCCTGCGCTCCGGCCGGGCCCGTCGGGTGACCGGCGACACGCCGGCCATGATCGCCGCCCGGGAGGCCTTCCTCGGCGCCGGCCACTACCAATCCCTCACCGCGCGACTGGGCGCGCTCGCCGCCGCCGTGGCCGTCCACGCTCGACGTTCTGGCGATCCCGCCGGTGCCGGGGGTGGCGGCCCCAGGGACCCCGGCGGTGAAGGCGGTGATGGCCTCGCCGTGCTCGAGATCGGCGCGGG
>Ga0105248_10004141_pt1 | contig 16040 bp, 19 predicted proteins | sample KBSS34metaG_FD_81524 | JGI IMG/M metagenome (GOLD analysis project Ga0105248, IMG submission 81524) | Switchgrass rhizosphere microbial communities from Kellogg Biological Station, Michigan, USA - KBS S3-4 metaG | ecosystem: Host-associated > Plants > Roots > Rhizosphere > Soil | place... | reverse complement strand
TGTGCACCAACCGCTTTTACGTGCACGAGCGTGTCTACGACGAGTTCGCGGCGAAGTTAACCAGCGCTGTCAAACAACTGCAGGTCGGGCGCGGCACCACGGAAGGTGTGACCCAAGGTCCGCTGATCAACGAAGCGGCCGTGTTGAAGGTGGAAAGCCACATTCAGGACGCGCTCGACAAAGGCGCACGCGTGCTCAACGGCGGCAAGCGCCACGCGCTTGGACATGGCTTCTTCGAGCCGTTCGTGCTGGCCGATGCCAAGCCTTCGATGCTGCTGGCTCGCGACGAAACCTTCGGGCCGCTCGCGCCGATCTTCCGTTTCAGCTCGGATGAAGAAGTGATCGCGCTTGCGAACGACACCGAGTTCGGCCTCGCCGCCTACTTCTATAGCCGCGATATTGGCCGCGTGTGGCGTGTGGCGGAAGCGCTCGAGTATGGGATGGTCGGGATCAACACCGGTCTCATTTCCAACGAAGTCGCGCCGTTCGGCGGGGTCAAGCAATCCGGCGTGGGCCGCGAAGGCTCGCACTACGGTATCGACGAATATATGGTGGTGAAGTACATGTGCGTCGGCGGTATTTGATCCTTTACTGGCGGGGCTCTAATGCGGAAGTGACGCCAAAAGTAGCGCTGGCGTTTCAGCCGTTGCGGAGCGCCCGCGCCTTCTCAATCAGCGTCTCAATCACCGTGCGGTTTTTGGTCTCGCGCCTGCGTTGCGCCATGATCTCGCCGCAGATGTCGATGCATTCGTCACAGATCGCCGTGCCGTGTTCGCCGCGCACCATCGTGTGCGCATCGTTCTGCAGCGTACCGCAGAAGTCGCAGATCAAAATCTTGTTGCTGCTTTCCATCACTCCCCCTCATGCCATGCCCTGTTGACCTCACTGAATACTATCGGCACGGCTTCATGTCCCTTTAGGGAAACTTCGGTCTCGTCTTTGGGGTAATTCATCAGCCCCTGGCTGCCCAGCATCCGAATCAGTTGCTTGCTGTGCTTGCCGGTGGCTGCAAGTTCGGCCATCACTTCATCTTCGATCTGATGCATCAATCGCCAGGTCAGAACGCCGGCCTGGCGGTGCCGCGCTACGATGGCTGGGACGATCTGTTTTATGGCGTGTTCTGCGTTGTACAGCCCAGCTCCAAAATCACTCATCGACCCCTCCGACCTTCGTTAGCGATGCGCTCCGATCGCACTGATCAGTTGGCGCGCGAACTCCACATCACGGCGCAACCCGGCAGCATCTGAATCCTCAGGCGCACGCGCGATAGCCCTTTGCACCTGTGCAAGCACTTCGTCAGCGCGCTCCATGGCGCCCCACATGATATCCATCTGCTTCTGCAGGCTGTCGGCCGCAGTCGCTTCCCTCTTTCGGATCTCATCCAGCACCAGCGCCGCCGTATCTATGTGTGGATTTCGCGCAAGGCGAAGCAGCATCTCCGCATTAACGGATATGCCGGCAGCAGATGCCGCATGGTCAATCTCGGCGTGCAGTTCCTTGGGCAGCCGGATCGAGGTCGCGAAGGTATTTTTGTCGTTTGCCATGCGGCGGATTCTATCCACCGGTCTATTGTGATACCAGAATCACATCTTTAAGCGCCGAAATGACACTGTTAGACGGCTCATATCGCACCATAAACGAATCACTTTTGATACTATTCTGATACCACTGAGGGTTCGTTGACGCACTACTGGGTGGATGAATTATGGAACCGGCGAGACACGGTCTAGAGGCGGCGCAGACCGCGCGAGATGGAAGTCTGTTGGACGATCTGACGATGAAGAATATGCAGCTGGAATCGCTGCTCGTCGTGTTGATGCACGCAATTCAGGCCGATGCGCCGCGGCATCATTTGGAAAGCACGTGCTGGCTCGCCTGCGATATGGCAGAGGGTCTGGGGGCGACCCTCTGTGCATTAGTTCAAAGCGGACGCCCGATCGATACCGGCGCCACAGGGCGATGCGAGTTGTTGTAGCGAGCCGCAGCAAACTTATCCAAGCGTCGGAATAACTTTTCCCGAACACGCATGGGGAAGGTAGCCTCGCCCACGCCAGGGCCGAGCGTTGAGGGGACTGGCAGAGTCGTCACCATCTCAGGCGAAGTGACCAGCAAGCGTTGCTTGTGCTCCCAATGCCTGTCAAGCGTCGTATCGATCGCATGCACGATCCGCTTGCTGTGCTCCAGTAGGTTCTCGGCAGCCGCGCGCGTCACCAGGTAGCACTGCGTGCCAACGGGCCCCCTGTCGGTCCACATTATCTTCAGGCCGCTCGGCAGCAACGCATACGGTATCGATGCATGCTTGTTCAGCCGCATCAACCGTACAATGTCCCAATGGTCACGGTGCTCGAAAAGCTCGTCAACAGCAGCCTCAAAGCCGGGTAGAAGCTCAATGTCGTCTTCCATCACGCAGACCGCTTCGAGATCTGAGCCGGCGAGTTGTTTCCAGATTTCACGGTGGCTCAGGTAGCAGCCGACTTCGCCGCGCGACATGTGACGCCCATACCTGCGCAAGCGTTCGTCGACGGCATAACCTGACACATCTGAAAGGTCTGCAGCGGGTTTGATGGCGCCGAAGAACTCGACGTCAAGCCCTAGCTGATCGAATTGCGCTTGCATCACAGCGCGCCGGTCTAGAGCGCTCTTAAGCGATATGCATACGTATTTGAAACCCCGGCCTTTCGTCATTTTGACGCCTCTGATTTTTTGGCATCGCAATGGTAATAACATTGGAATCGCCTAGCAACTAGGCGACATCCGAATATGCTGACTGCTTCGATATTGTGGCGTGCGCACTACTGCTGGATGAAGCTCACCGATGGCAGCGTCGTATAGGTGATCTGCACTTGGTCACCCTCATAGACGTCTATTTGCCCAGGCAAAACGGGGCGCCCCCCGGTTGTCGCAAGGATGTTGTGTCCAACGCCATTTCGGATATACGACATGCCAGTAATCGCGCCGCTCGTATCAATCACCAAAAACCCATCCGCCGGCGCAATGTAAATGTACGGCGATGCGCCGATCGTCAGCGCCACTGCGTTAGCCTTCGAATTGATCGGCGTGTTGACCCATTTCGTGCCATCCCATGTGAGCCTGTCGCCGACTTGTGGCGACGTAATCGTGACATCGGTAAGCGACTCGAGAGTCGTCAGGTGCTGCGCCTGCTCGGCGGACGCGGCGGCCGCCGTTGCAGAAGCAGCGGCATTAGTTGCCGACCCAGCAGCGTTCGTCGCCGAAGTCGTTGCGCTCGTCGCGCTTGTCCCTGCATTGGTTTCAGACGATGCCGCAGCGGTGGCGCTCGTGGCCGCATTAGTGGCTGAACTAGACGCGCCAGTCGCACTGGTATTTGCTGCCGCAGCGCTGTTCGCTGCATCAGTGGCGCTACTCGCAGCACTCGATGCGTTATTGGCTGCAGTCGATGCACTGCTTGCCGCACTACTGGCGCTTGTCGCGGCAGTGCCGGCGCTTCCTGCCGCGGCGCCTGCTGCGTTAGATGCCTGCGTCGCAGAAGATGATGCCGTAGCGGCCGAGCCGGATGCGGCTGCAGCGGACGATGATGCAGCCGAAGCGTTAGCGGCAGCGTTCGATGCCTGCGCATCAGCATTCATAGCTGACGTATTTGCCGCCGTCGCACTGTTGCTCGCGGCAGCCGCTGATTGAATTGCTTGCGCCGCGCTGCCGCTAGCCAGGGTCGCACTCCCCGCAGCTGATGTGGCGGATGCATTAGCTGCTTGAGCATTGCTACCCGCATCGTTCGCACTCGCGGCGGCAGAGCTCGCGCTCGCAGCCGCTGCCGCTGCCGCATCCTTTGCAGCTGTCGTATCGATATTCAGATACCGTCCGAAAATCACTTCAACGTGCGAAGTATTGTCGGCAAGAAGGATCGAGATTTCCATGTTTTAGCTCACCGGTGATTGTTCGATTCGGACGTAGCAAGGCGGCCCCAAAATGATGTTGCCATCAGGATCTGTGAGCTTGCTATCGATGCGGGCTTTCCCTGCGGGCCATGTTGAAGTTGACGGCGCAGTCATTGCCAACAAGCCCTGCGTCTGGTCAACCCACGTCACAGTGAGCGGCGCGATAAGCGTCCCGCCCGTTCGATCGTAGAGGTTTGCCGAAAACGTCCAGCCGGTGAAGTCGGCGGGGGCGCCGTTCTGCTGTAGTGTTCCAGCGAGTTTGAATGTCTCGCCGATGTATACGGTCAGCACTGTTACGCTCCTATGCCGGTGTATTCGATGTAGCAAAGTGCAAAGTACGGGGGCCGGTTTTCGTGCGCAGCGTTGCCGCCATTGGCTACGATCCCGATTCCCGTACCAGCCCCGAAGATCGATATATTGCTTAGGGCGCCAGCAATAGAAACGTTGCTTCCGCTAACCGAAGTGCCCGGATTACCAACGAGATTGAACAGACGGCTGTTCGTGCCTTCCTGCGAATAGGATCCACCCTGCACACCGAATGTGCCTGGCACTACGTGTGAGTGGCCAGGATCGCTTACCCCGTGAGCGTGGCCAGGATCGCTAACCGAGTGCGCATGCCCTGGATCGCTTACGCTATGCGCATGCGACGGCATTTCAGAGGTTGTGAGCACGTGAGTTGCTTCACCTCCCGTAGCCCCCGCGGCATATGTAGAGCCAGCACCCACAATAAAGCGGTCGCGCAGGTCAGCGGTGTTATTCGTACCGTCAGCGAGCTGCCAGCCAGCGCCCCATGTCGCAGCGATGTTGGCGACTGCTCCGTGCCACATGCGAACCTCGCCAACCTTGTACGCCAATCCGCGAGCCTGCCCACCGTTGATCGCGTCAGTGCTCGTACTGGTTATAGAGCCAGCGCCGAGGTTGGTGAGCTTCTTGCCGCCCATGTTGACGTCGCTGGTCGGCGCAATGCCTACTCCAGTAGCCAACTGTTTGATGAACGCGCCAAGAGCCTGAAAATAGCCGTTCGCATTCGGTCCTACCTGTTCGGAACCCTGTGGTGAGTTGTTGTTGGGGTTTGTGTCGAGATCGTTAATGGAACTCGGGATTGGCATGGCGTCGTCCAATAAAAAAGCCACCCGAAGGTGGCTTGTGTACTCGAAGTGCTATTACTTCACTTCGGGGCTTCGATCATTCCTTGCTGCTGGAGGGTGCTGACGTAGCGCTGAAGGTATTCGACTTTTGCGCGGGCGTCGTTGTCGGCGTCGTCAACGATGGTGAAAAGAGCGAGTCCAAACGGTGGTGGTAGCTCGGCTGTGCCACTGGCACCATCGCCCACGCTGCCGGTGCTGGTGCCGGTACTGGCTTCACTGCCACTTGTTGGATGGAAGTTGGACACTGCGATGCGCAGCCGGCGACTGCCATCAGCAATGAGAGCGCGATTGCGAGCGTTGTCGGCTTCATGGGCTTGTCTTTCCTTGGTGAGTTGGTCGTCGATCGTGGCGATCTTGCCTTCGGCGACTGTGTGCGCATCGATCGCGCGATTCTCGGCATCGAGCGCCGCTTTCGAAATCAGACTCAGGTTGTTCGCGTACCGCGCGTTGTCGTTCGCGTGTGCGGCCTGCTCGATCGCGAGTCGGTCGTTCTCATACAGGTAGGTCGGCGCCGCACCCAGCGCGATGCCGAGCGCCGCCGCGGAGATGCCTGTGAGCCAATAGCCGTTCATGACTTTTCCTCGCACCAGGCCCGTTCCTGCGCACGGCGCTTCACCAGACCCGGAAGTTCTTCGCCGCCAGCCGTTACCCACTGGGGCTTACCACTCGGCGACTCGTTGAAAGAGCGGCACGCGGCTGCCACGTTGCCTGCCCGGAAGTTCGCCGCGATCGACGATCGGCAATACGCGCCGTCGCCCTCGTTGTAAGCGAAGTCGACGGCGGCCTTGCGCTGCCCGACCGTGAGACTGTCGAGCGGCGTGCAGCGGTCTACGGCTTCGGCAAATTCGGCGAGGCGAGGCTCGAGCTTCGCGATGCACTGCGTGGTCGTGAAGCGCTGCCCTAGGTGCACGTCGCGCGTCTCGCCGAAGCACGCAGTCACCACGCCGACAGGATCGGGCTTCGCCACCAGTACCATTCCCTCGAACTTTGGTACGGCAGTCAGCAGCCCCGCGGCGGCGGCGGCACCTACCAAAGCGACAAGCGATCTTTTGACAGGGTTAGCCATGCTGCTCGCCTTCTTCATGAAGCCGCACTTCGAACACGCGTTCTTCCCGCCGATCTTTGCGCCACATGAAGTACGCATTCAGCACGAATGTCAAAACCGCCGTAGCGATACCAACGATGATGCCGATGTCAGTAAGCGTGAGCGACGAGCCAACGGCTACAGTGCTCCCTGCGTAACTTGCGGCCTCGGTCGGACTGATCCTCATGTATTTCCCCGGACATAAAAAAAGCCGCTCCAGGCGGCTTGACGGTTTGCGCTACAATCCCCGCACTAATCGGGGTCTGTCATGTACGAACAGATTATTCAAATCGGATTGATCAAAATCGGCATCGCTGCGGTGGCCGGCTTACTGTGGGGCATTTATAAAGCCGCCAAGAAGCCCACCCAAAGCGGCTGGGCGACCATAGTTGAGCAGCCCGCGCACCAGCGGGTTTGGAACCGACTGCGCGGTCGCAGCAGCACGAGTATCGAGATACGGAAGTAGCGACTGAGCGTCTAGCAGATAGCTTCCCAGCTGGTTCTGCAGGCGACCGCCGACAGCCGCACCCAACTTGTTCGCGCCTGCGAATATGCCGCCCGCTGCGAGTGGATGGCCGGCCAGCAACGCTGCGCCAGAAGCGGCTACCTTTCCGAGCCCGGTGGCGCCATTGAAAGACGGCCCAAAAAGATTGCGCGCCAGCCAGCCGTTTGCCGCCAGGTTGTATGCCGTGTCCGATCCCGGCGAGCCGATCGAGCTCGAAACCATCGAACGCTGAAGGTCGGATTGCACGCCATCGAGTGCAGCCTGCGCAGCCGGATCAATGCCGAACTGTGCCACGCTCGGATCACCACGCAGCGACATCGCATACCGCCCCTTGAAGGCAGGAAACGTGATCTGCGGTACGTTCGAAGCATTCGGCGGTGCCAGCGACAAGTCGCCCGACAAGCGTTGGCCAGCAGTCATCGTATTGACTGGTGGCGAATTCGCTGCGTACGCAGCGCGCGCTTGCGCATAGTCAGGTGACGCGTTATCCAGCCAGTTCAGGTAATCGTTTTGCGCGCTGTTGATAGCGTTGCGCTCGGATGGGCCAAGCCGCGTGTTATCGCGTGCACTCTGCTGCAGATCATCGAGACCGAGCTTCAGGTAATGCAGCACATCGCCAGAGATCTGAGCGGGCTGCCCCGCCGTCGCTGGCTGCGTCAAAACCTGCTGCAGGAGCGGCTGCCCGTTAAATCCAGTACCTCCCGTAGGCACGTTCGCATACTGCGCTGCCTGCCCCTGCACTGCGGGGGTCAACCCCTGATTGCCTTCGTTACGCGCGATCGTCACACCGCGCTGAAGCGCATCCTGCATCGCGGGGCGTTGCATGAGCGTCTCGAGCGACTGATCGACCGGATACACTTGGGCGCGTGCAGCCTGATAGCCAGGAGCCGCAGCGGCATTGCGGGCGGCGATCGCACCGTCAAGTTGCTGTTGTGTGCCCGCAATCCCATTGATCACAGACCAGCGAGCATCGTTGTTCGCGATCGACGTATCGATCAGTGCCTTTTTGAAGTCTGGTGACGCGTTCGCGAGTGCTTTCTCGGTCTGTACGAGCAGCGGGTTTGCGCCTAGTTGGGCAGTCGTAGAAACGCTACCTGGCACATACTGCGGAGCGTTCCTGATATTGGCCGCCACCGTCCCCGCTTCTTGAGGACTGAGCGCGCCGGCTAGGCCTTCGCCAACAAAATTTGCAGGCTGCACAACAGGCTTGAGTGCATTCCATACACTCGAGGCAAGCGCTCCTGTGCCCATGAATGCAGCGGGCACCCCAGCACCGAGTGTCGCCCCCAAACCAGCCTGTTTTAGCTTCTGGGTTGCGTACGAGTCATCCGAATTGCCAGTGGTCGGCATCATCGCAGCGCCAACGCCACCCTGTGCGGCACCGAGTGCGATCTTGGCGGGCGTGGACAACGCAGCGTATTCCGGGCCGATCAGAGCAGTGGGGAGAGAGCCAACAGCGTTGCCAGCGAGGCGTCCCCAATCGATACCGGGTGCCGGCCGCTGGCCCGTGATGATGCCGGTAAGGTTTTGAGGCTGCTGCGCAGCACGTTGCGCCTCGTAAGCGGCGTTCTGCTGATCGATGGCAGTCTGCATCTGGGGAAGCGCCGCACGCGCATCCTTCGCGAACTGCGAGTTCGGCGCGACCTGATCGGCGAGCCACGACAAACCATGCACGATGCCCTGCGTGGTTCCTTTCGCGACGTCGCCCACCCCGGTCAGAAAACCGCCCAGGGGCGCTAGTTGTCCTGCAGCCGGTTGCACAGCAGGCGCGCTCGCTGCTACCGGCGCCTGGATCGAAGGGCCGGCAGCCAGATAGTCATCGAACGATTGCGAACCCTGCGACGGCGCAGAATTTAGATAATCGTCAAACGCGCTCATTTAAGCAGCCCATTGGAGAATGCCCATTGGAAGTTCGGGCGAAGCGAAGGATTGGTCTTGATCGCACTCTGCACCGCGGCGCGTTGCGCATCACCAGACAGGCTCAGGATCGGCACCATCGACGGCTTGATGTTCTGGTCAAAGCCATTCGACAATGTCGTGTAAGTGCTCGAGTCGCCTGCGTTGAACGATGGCGTCAGCAGATTCGACTTCATCTGGTTCGCCACGATCTGGTTGCGCTGCGTCATCAGACCGTCGAGCATTGCCGGCTTCGGCTTGCCGTAGTCAGGAATGGCATCGCCCTGCAGCGATCGCGCCGCATCCGTGTTGTTTTGGCCGAGCGATTTGCCGAGCGTCGTAATCACGTTCGCGCGCTGCTTGTCGTATTCGGCCGCATCAGGGCTCACCCACGTGAGCGGCGCAGTGCTGCCGAGCGGGCCCGCCGCAAGAGCCGGTTTGCGCTGCGCAATGCTGATCATCTTGTCGAGCGATTCGAGCAGCGCCGGTGCGGTCTCTCGCGAAGCCTGCAGCGACAGATACGCATTCTGCATTGCATCGGCTGGCGCGGCCTGCGCAGCATTTGCGTTCGCAGTCTGGCCAAGTGGAGGCTGTGACAGCATCGGGCCACCGGCCTGCGCCGTCGCCGTCTGAGGCGCGGCATTTTGCGTAGCGACACCGCGCTGTTGCTGCGCACCGAAAACAGCCTTGGGCCCGTTTTCGTGCAGCATGATCGCGGTGCCGATCGCCTGACGCTGCACGGGATTCGTGAGGTCGACTGGCGTGTTGGGCGGAATGCCGAGACGCGTCGAGACGTCCTGCACATACGCAGGTGCGTTCGGTGGCGAGCCAACCCATTTCGTGATGGCATCGCCGAGCGTCTTTACCTTCGGGTCATTCGCATAATTGGCCAGATTCTGATCCAACTTCGCGACGCCGGTCTGCAAGTCCGGATAGGTAGCGACCTGGCCGCCAGGCGACACCGCACCCGGATTGTTATTGCGCAGTGGCTTCGGCAGACTGGAGGGCGCGCCGCCGCTAGCCGCATCAGCGACATTCGCAGTCGTCTGCTGAACGAAACCGCCCTTCCCGCCATTTGCGGTCGGATCCCATACTTGCTGCAACTCGTATTGAGCCTTGCCACCAGCCTGGGCCGCAGTGCTAGCCCGAATAGCGTCTAGACCACCGGCAATAGGCACCGTCTGCCACGTGCGCCCGTTGTCAGGAGTCAGGTTCTCGTAACCGGCCGGCGCAGCAGATGGGGTCGTGTGAATCTGGTTGTCGCTGCCGATATATGGCGCACCCGGGCGTAGCGAAGTGGGTTCGATGCGCGTCGCCTTGTCTACCGCAGCCTGAAGCGTGGCATTCCACTGCGGCGAACCTTGCTGAATGCCCGCTGCTGTCATCTGCTTCTGGAGGTCGGTCGGCGAATACTGGCCCGCCGCGATCTCAAACAGCTTGTTCGGATCGGTCAGCAGACCATAGCCGGCCAGCCGCGGCGGGATGTTGCCGAACAGACTCGAAGTCGCAGGCGCAGCGGGAGTGTATTGCACGGGTGCAGGGGCCGCACCTGTGCCGCCGCCTAGTGCTGGTGCGGATGTCGGAGCCGAAGCGCTAGGCGAAGGTACCGGAAATGACTGAACGCCGGGACCAGAACCACCCTGGCCCGCCGCAACGCCTCCCGCGTCAGTGGCGCCCGGTGCGGTCTGAGGAGCTGCCTGAGGTGCGCTGGCGGCGCCAGACTGGTCGCCACCAAGCAGACTCGCCGCCGTGTTGTACAGCAACTGGTTCTTCTTGAGCGCGAAGCCGAGTTGCTGAAGCTGTGCGTTCTGGAGTTGCTGCTGCATCTGCATCTGCTTCGATTGCTGGTATTGCTGCAAGCCATCCAGACCGCCCTGCCCGATGGCCGACAAGCCCGAATTGAGCCCGCGGTTACGCGCGAGGATACCAAGGCCAGTCGCAAGAAGACCATCGGCAGCCGGCTGCGATTGAGGCGATTGCGCCCACTGCGTGAAGTTGTCTAGAAGTCCCATGTTCAGCCCTGTCCGAATCCGAGGGGGTTAGTCTGCCCGGTGGCGTATTGCTGAAGCAGCCCGGTTGCAGGCCCACTGCTGAGCGTGTACGGCAGCGTGATGCCAGACTGAGGCACGAAGTTGATCGAATGCGCGCCGGCACCGAAGCGTCCACCGCCATACCCGCCGCCCATGCCTATGGGCCGCTGCTGGTTCTGCTGTTGTTGCTGCATCTGATTGGTGAACTGCTGCCCCTGGTTAAACAGATTGCCAAGCAAATTCCCGTAGCCGCCCATTGATGCGCCACCAACTGATGAAGCGCCAGCAACGTCGCCAGAAAGGCCACCTCCGAGCGCGCCACTGGCAGAACCAGTCATTCCGCCACCGGGAAGCAATCCGCTGAAAAGACCTGTGGGAGATGATCCAAGCGAGCCGCCTAGATCACCACCCATCGCGCTTCCAAGACCCGATCCGCTGGCAGAAACGCCACCCGTCAAACCCGAATCACCAAACGCGCCAGGACCATTGAGAAAGCCGGAAATCCCGCCAGCGCCGCCCGATGAACCGCCGCCGCTGAATAGGCTCGAGAGACCGCCTCCAGAACCTCCACCCGATGCACTTGCGCCACCGCCGATTGCGCCGGATGCGAAGCCGCCAGCAATGATCGGCGCGACGATGTCGGCTACCGAATTGACCTTGTGGAAGGTATCAAGGCTACCTGTATCGCCCGGATTGTCCTGATACATGTCATTCCACGCGCTAGACGTGAAATTGCCTGTCGGGCTAATGAGTGCGCCGCCCTCATGATTGTTGAACGTGCCGCCGATTGCCGGATCGTATCCCGGCACTCCAAACGCAGCGCCAAGCGCCTGCAATGGGTGATGCCCGATTTCTCCGACCGTATCCTTAACGTAATCGCCTGCTGCTGACATGTCGCCTCCTAGCCGAAGGCCTTGAGCAAGCCGCCGCCGAGCGCCAACCCGCCGCCAAGCAGGTTCGTCAGGCTGTTGCCGCCGCTTTGCGTCGACGTCGACACGCCCTGCGCGCCATTGCCAAGCGCACCCGACAAGGCGCTTTGCAGGATACCGAGCTGCTGATACGGCGAATACGCCTGGTTGTACCATTGCTGGTATTGCGCACCAAGTTGGTTTTGATCGTTCTGCTGCTGCGTCTGGCCGGCACCAAGTTGCTGCTGGTAGCCGTAGTAGTTCGCCTGATTCAGACCTGGTGCCAGGCCAGCCGCACCGAGCGCGTTCTGCTGTGCGCTCTGATAGTTCTGGCTGTTCAGTGCGTTCTGCGCTTGCGTCGCGTTCAGGTTGTTCGACTGGTTCGTGAGGTTGGTTTGCGTGTTGAGCGCGGCCTGTTGCCCTGCGGCCTGCTGCGTTCCTGCATACGCATTTCCGCGCAACTGCGCTTCGACGTTAGTCAGATCGTTCGCGAGACCCTGGTTCTGCAACTGTTGCGTCTGCTGCATCGCCGAGCCACCGAACGCACCAGCATTGTTGAACTGCGCCAGCGTCTGCGCTGCAGTGCCGTTCGCGTACTGGTTGGTGATGTCGGTTTGGGCCTTGTTGACCTGTTGATCCAGATACGGGTTATCCATCGTCGCATACGGGTTCTGCGACGCCTGCACGTTCTGGCCGATGTACTGGTTGCTCGTCTGGTAGGGATTGTTAGCATTGCCAGCAATACCCTGTACCGCGCTGTTCGCTGAGTTCAGCGTTGGATTCGACTGCCCAGCGAGGTTGTTGATGCCATTGATCGCAGACTGTTGGCCGCCCGTGAGGCCCGCGACGAGCTGGCCACCGTACTGCGGAAGTTGCTGGTTAGATAGGTCGGAACCGCGCTGAAGGATCTGTTGCGCGTAGGGTTGCGCATAGCCAGGCAATTCCTGGGTCGTAGTTTGGCTGCCGCCGCCACCACCGCTGCTCATGATTTGATCTTCCTTTCATAGACCGTCTCGCGAACCGTGAAGTGGTAGCGGGGAGCAACGCGTGCCCACCCACGCCGGGTAGTTCCGAACGTGATGCGTGAAGCGCCAATGCCGCGGCAGATGGCATCGAGGTCATCGCTGAACTCGGCCATCACATCGGCATCGGAGCGGGAATAGAGAATCCAGATATGCAAGCGCTTGCCGTCGAAATCCGCGAGAGAGCGCAGAACGACAAAGCCGACTTCCTTTCCGTCGACTTCAAGCAGGTAAAGAGTTGCTGCGCCGCTGACGAGCGCGAAATAGACGTCTTCAACAATCCAGCCGTCAGGCGATTCAATTTCCCTCATCGGAGCGCGCAGGCGCGGCCACACCGCGCTGACTTGCGTCGGCGCGATCTGAATCATTTTTCGCATTGATCAGGTGCCTGTCGGAGAGCGCGTCTCAACCCACACACCAGGCGTTCCGGCCTGCACGCAAGTCCAGCCGGTCACGATGTAGTGCGCGCCGGCCGAACCGAGTACTGTGGGTTGTTTGTTGCGGATGAAGTCACCCTGCTGGTACGAGCCAGCCGTGGGTGCTTGAGTAGTTGCGTTGGTGATGGCCGAAACTGCGCCTTCAGTGAGGGAATTGACCTGATTCGTGATGCTGGTAAGGATCTGCTTTACCTTGAACACAAGGTCTTTGCCGAATTGGTCCTTGTCCGGTGCCGGTGGAAGTTGAGGGCCTTGAAGTCTCATGCCTCACCATCCGGAACCAGCTTCGGTGTGTAGCCGATGATCTCGCAGTCACCCTGAAACGCCATCTGGCATCGGTGATATCGATCCGAAATATCGACGTCGAACTTGCCATCCTCATACGTGCTGCTGGGCCCAATCGTTGGCGAACTACCGAGCGTCGAACGTCCCTGCGTGCTCATCGTGGCAGTGGCGGGATCCATGACACAACGAAGCCGCACGTATTGCAGCAGCGAATACGATTCATCGTCACCGAAATCGCCGGTCGTGATGGAAGAATTGCCCGCTACACCCGTGAGCGTCTGGATCGTGTGGTTCGTATCAATGACGGATGGCTGCGTCGCGACGCTAGTCCAGAACGGCGAATCCCACGGAACCTGCGGAAGGTCTTTCCATTCGTTAGCGATGGTGCCCAACGATTCCCAGGTGATCTGACCATTGATGAAGTCCACCGAGGCCTCAATCGCACGATCAGCGCGCCCCCAGCGATCCATCTTGTAGTTGTAAACGATGCACTTATCGATGGCGCCCGTGCTCGCGTTGCTCACGTAGTACCAGAACACCAGTGAATTCACGCGATCGTGCACGCTGCGGATCGTCTGCTGGTGAGCCGGGTTCCAATCGCCAAAGAAGGTCGTTTTGACGCGATCGCCAATAGGCTGCGGGCGCGTGCCGTCGAACACATAGAAGTTATCGTTGCCGAGGAAATAGTGTGCGGTGCCGATCGACACTACTGCTTCCTGGCAGGGAGCGCCTATTTGTGTGGAAATCACAGGAAATGCCCAGATGACTGGTGGCCCCTGATAGGTGCCGTAGTACATCGACGTTTCCTTGTAGACCACAACGTCTTCGCCAAGCGCGCGCGCTGCACGAACATCGCCCGCTGTATTGATCATCCGGCCGAATGCACTCTGCGTCGCTTCACTCGCGGTCCAGATCGTGTTGTCACCGATACCGCTGCTCCACCATCCATCGGGCCGTGTGCCGTTAAGTGGATCGGTCGTGTTGAAAAGCAGCACAAAATTGCTGGCTACTTCGATGATCGCGGCAACTGGCGCTTTCTGTACAACGACACTCGCCGAAGCGCCAGTGCCGCCGCCACCGGAGAAACTGACGGTCGGCGTCGTGTTGTATCCATTGCCCTGCGCAGTGAGCGCGAGAGATGCAACGCTGGTGCCCGTGAGGACAGCTGTTGCGGTAGCGCCCGAACCAGCGCCACCCGAAAGAGCCAGCGTCGGAGCAGACGTGTAGCCGACACCGTGATTGGTGATATTGATGCTGGTGACTGCCGAGCCAGTGAGAACTGCTGTCGCGGCAAAGCCCGTACCGCCACCACCGGAAGCGCTCACAGCGGGCGCGGACGTGTAGCCAGTACCGCCAGCAGTAACGTTCGCAGAAGCTACCGATGTCGGCGTGAGTGTTGCAGTTGCCGTAGCACCGCTTCCATTGCCGCCCACGAACGCCACCGTAGGCGCAGACGTGTATCCAGAGCCGCCGGCAGTCAACGCAATCGACGAGAGGGGCTGAGGGACATCACCGAAATTTCCGTCGAGAGTCTGCTGCAGCGTGTCCGCATTGTTCGTCGCGAGCGTCACATTGCCGAACTGCGCGAAACGCCATACGTTCGCGCTTGAGCTCGTATAGTTGCCATTCGAACGCGTGACGTCTTCCCATGCGCCGGTCACTTCCTCGTACAACTTCGTCGCGGTGCCAACGAACAGGCGCTTGACGTCGTCAAGACGCACAACAGTCGACGCGCCTATGACGGTATCCGGAAGCGCTGGCATCCCCGCACTCACGGCACTCGGTGCGGCTTTCATGCCGCGCAGCGTCGGGAGCATGTTCTGACAGTCGAGCATCGCCCCCGGAGTCGTCGGATCGACGTCCGGTGAATAACCCAGAAATGCCGGCATGTCAGCCCTTCTTGATCGCCAGAGACGAGCCCGAATGCTGGCTGGCCGAGTCGTTGGTGGTGATGTCGTCGATCGCGGTCGTCAACGCCAGAGTCCACACCTGGATTCGCTCATCGTTCTTGATGTACGGCTCTGCCTCGAGCAGCGACGCGTAAAGGTAAATGTCCGGGGCGTCCTGGAGCAGCCAGTTCGACGGGTTCGTGTCGCTGAGGGGTTCAATATCCTGGTAGTAGTGGACAGTCAGTTTCGACACGCCGTCCACCTTCGTGAGCAGCCATAACCTGCCCCCCAAGATCGTGAATTCGTTGCCGCACGCACGGTCTTCCATCCAGGAATCAGCGCTGTCTTCCGGCCGGAAATCGAGCTTCTGCGTGCCGTAGGTGATCCGGATGGCCTGGTTGTAGTCACCGGGCAAAGTTACGAACTGCTGCGACGGTGTGATCGAGAAGAACGTACGCATCTGGCTCAAGCGCAGCCGGCGATTTAGCCGCGCCTCGGCGAGCGTGATGAAATCGGCCGCGCGATCGCCCAGATTGTTGCGCTTCAGCCAGCCAGCGACGGACGCCTGCAGGTCGGTATAGGTGTTAAAAGGCATATCAACCGTTCCCTTTTACTTTTTCCGCGGCTGTGCTATATTGGTTTTGCGTTGGCGCTGCCGGACAGGAGTTGAAGGACGGTACCCGGAGGTCAACGCACCAAGCCCGCCCCGCGCGGGCTTTTTCATTTGCCGTTCGGTTTGTTGAAGTCATATTTCGGAATCACCGAAAGGAGTTCGGGGTTTTTCGACCCGGAGGCTTCGAAGGTCACTCGGTCTTCGACCTTGTTTCCGAATCCGTCCACGCGGCGGGTCTTGTTGACGAGAGCCGCACGTCCCATACGGTCGACGACAACCGTCGATTGCGGCGACAAGCCGTTCTGGATC
>Ga0105248_10004140_pt1 | contig 16042 bp, 13 predicted proteins | sample KBSS34metaG_FD_81524 | JGI IMG/M metagenome (GOLD analysis project Ga0105248, IMG submission 81524) | Switchgrass rhizosphere microbial communities from Kellogg Biological Station, Michigan, USA - KBS S3-4 metaG | ecosystem: Host-associated > Plants > Roots > Rhizosphere > Soil | place... | reverse complement strand
GCCCACGCCAATCTCTTTTTGCGCCGGACTGCCGCCCAATGCCACCGCGACAAATGTCACGACGCTTTCCGGCAATGCGGTGCCGAATGCGGCCAGTATCGTACCGGTTGCGGTTTGAGTGAGATTGAGTTTCTGACCAAGCCGTTCGACGCCATTAATGAACGTCTCGCACGACAGATAGATGACGCCTGCGGAAGCGAGCAACAGGGCGAAGGTCACTAGCATGACGGCCGCCCCGCAATACGGAACACGTCAAAGCCGCGAGCGCCGCGAAAGTCACGATGATTGAGCACTTCGATCACTCCACGAGCCGGGCACACGAACCAATGACGCTCCCTTCGCCCGGCTCGGGTGGAAGGGAAGCGTCATAGGTCTCGTCAGGCCGTGGAAGGGCTGCCTGCACCATGGCATGTGCTGCTGCATGCATGCCAATTATGTTGATGCAGGCGCTTCACCGCAGTGGATGAAGCAGACTACTCCCCTAAGACGGAATCGATTATATCGGCATAGCCATGAAATCGGATCAATATGCGAACAAATTTTGACTAGAAATTTTATCGCGCCGATGTAAATACGAATGATGTTTAATTGCCGGAATGCGTAAGTTAAAGCTCATGCTAAAGCGAAGGCTCAAGCACACACGCCCGACAGATGGCGGCAAGTGTCGAGACGATGTCTGCCAATCCCGCACCGGTCGAAAAACACTCCGTCACGCCTAACGCTTTTAGCGCAGCCCTGTCGTCGCAGCCGATATTGCCGCCGACGACAAGCGGTATTTCAAGCTGGCGATTACGCAGTTCCGCCAGCAGTTGCGCAGCGAGTTCACCATGCGCGCCCGACAATGAAGATATCCCGACCACGTCCGCGCCGTGCTGCGACGCCAGCTCGCACACCTGCACCGCCGATGCGAACAACTCGCCAGTTACGACGTCAAAACCTGCGTCGCTCAACGCAGCCGCCACCACGCGCGCGCCACGGTCGTGACCATCCTGGCCGAGTTTGGCCAGCAGAACGCGTGGGCGCCTGCCGAGCGCGAGCGTCGCTTGCGATACCGCTTCACACGCATCGCGCCAATCCGGTTCCGCGTCGAGCATCGGTCCGAGCACACCGTCGCGCACGTCCAGCTGCACCGCATGGCGCGCCCACACCGATTCAAGCGCCTGCGTGCACTCGCCGATCGTAGCGCGCGCACGAATGCAGGCGATCGTGTGCTGCAGCAGATTACCCGTGCCGTTACGCGCCGCAGCCGCCAATTGCGCGAGCGCGTCGCCTACGCGCGCTGCGTCGCGGTGCGCTTTCACGTCCGCAATCCGGCGCATCTGTTGTGTACGAATCTCCGGCGCATGCAATTGCAGATCCGCCGACGGTACTTCTTCACCGCTGCTCACATAGCGGTTCACGCCCACCACCGTGCGTTGTCCGCTTTCGATTTCGGCCTGCACCGCGAGTGCCGAGCGGCCGATTTGCTCACGCACCCAGCCCGATTCGATCGCCGCGATCACGCCACCGCGTTGCTCGATCTCTTCGAGCAAGGCCTGCGTGCGTTGTGCAAGATCGGCGGTCAGCGATTCCATCATGTACGAGCCCGCCCACGGATCGATCACATCGCAAAGACCGGTTTCGTGTTGCAGCACCAGCTGTGTGTCGCGCGCGAGACGCGCCGATTCCGCGCAAGGCAGCGCGAGTGCTTCGTCATACGCATTGGTATGCAAAGACTGCGTGCCGCCGAACACCGCAGCCATCGCTTCGATGGTTGTGCGCACCACATTGTTCATCGGCTTTTGCGCGGTCAACGACCAACCCGAGGTCTGGCAATGCATCCGCAATGCACGTGCCTTGTTCGAGCTCGCGCCGCATCGCAACGCAAGCTCCGACCACACGAGGCGCGCCGCGCGCAGCTTGGCGATCTCGACATAGAAGTCTGTGCCGACGCCGAAAAAGAAACTCATGCGCTCGCACACATCGTCCGCACGCATGCCGCGCGCGATCGCGGCCGCCACGTAAGTACGCGCGTTGGCCATCGTCAACGCCAGTTCCAGGACCGGATCGGCGCCCGCTTCCTGCAGGTGATACCCCGAAACCGACAATGCGTTGAAGCGCGGCACATGCTGCGCCAGATATTCGACCACGTCCGCAGCGATCTTCAGCGACGCTTGCGGCGCGAAGATGCAGGTGTTGCGCACCATGAACTCTTTCAGCACGTCGTTCTGGATCGTGCCTGTCAGTTGCGCGGGCGGTACGCCATTCTCTTCGGCCGCGACGATGAACGCCGCGAGCACCGGCAGCACCGCGCCGTTCATCGTCATCGATACGGACGTCTTGTCGAGCGCGATGCCGGCGAACAGACGCTTCATGTCTTCGACTGTATCGATCGCGACGCCCGTCAAACCGACGTCGGCGCTCACGCGCGGATCGTCGGAATCGTAGCCGCGCTGGGTTGGCAAATCGAATGCAACCGACAAGCCTTGCGCGCCTTCCTTCAATGCCGTGCGAAATGCGAGGTTCGAATCTGCCGCATGCGCATAGCCGGCGTACTGACGGATAGTCCACGGCTTTTCCGTGTACATCGATGCGTACGGGCCACGCACGAATGGCGCGACACCAGGCGCGCCGCCGAGATGCGCAACACCGTCGAGATCCTCAGCCGTATACAAAGGCTTGAGCGGCACCGCACGGCGCCGCGTCGTACCCGAAGCGCTCATCGCTGCCTCCAGCGTTTTTCCGTCACCACGTCGGCAATCTTGCGGCCATCGCTCTTGCGATGCACTTCGGTCCAGTGCGTGAGACCTTCCGCATTGTTTCGTTCGCCGGCGATGCGCACGCACAGCGCATCGCCAAGATCGATGTTGCCGTAGTAGTACAGCGAGCGCGTGGTCACGACCGGTGGCTCCGTGAAGCGATGCCGCTGCCATTCCGCGCGATCGACGAACGACTGGAAATTCGCAAAGTAAAGAAAGTCTGCGCCGTTGAAATCGCTATTCGGGCAAGGCAGAAATTCCGCTGCATCTGCGGCAACTGCTTCGAGACCGTCCTGCCCTGCTACCTCGCCGGCCTTCAGCCGCTTGCCCAGTTCGATCATCGGAAATCCTTCATCGGGCACCGGGCTCAGTTTGCCCGGCAATGCCGCCAGCGTTGCGCGCGCAACCGAACGGTTGTTGCGCGCTGCGCCGCGTGTGACAAACGTCGACGTCATCGATACTTGCGCCAGCAGCGCGTCGCCACGCATCACACGATGCGTGCTGAAATGCCGCACGGGGCCGGTCCGGCATAGCGTCGTGCCGATCTCAAAGGCATCGCTCTCGCGCACCGCGTCGAAACCGTAGGCCTGCAAGCGTACTGCGGTAAAGGCCGCGTATGAACGATGCCCGTCGTCGTCGCCGAAGTCGGGCGTAGCGCGCCCCGCGTGCGCGGCCAGTGCATCCCAATGATGATCGCCGCACTCTTTTAACAGCCAGTTTTCCGACAGCCCCGTATAGCTCAACTGCGGCATGCCAGCCCGATAGCTGCGCAGCGTCGTCATGCGGCGAGGCTCGTCGATGACGAGAGCGCCGCGCGAATCGCGCCGACCACGTGCTCCGCATCGCGCGCGACGCCGGAGAAGCGCCCAGACCCCCACGTATGCAGCCACGGCAAGCCGATGAAATACAGGCCCGACTGCGGTGTGATGCCGCGCATGTGGGCCGGATAACCACGCCCGTTGAAAATCGCTGCATCGATCCAGCTGAAGTCAGGCCTGAAACCGATGCACCAGATCACCGATGTGATGCCACTTGCGGCCACATCGAGCGAGGTGCGCTCTTGCGCAGGCCGCCATGAGGCTTCATAACGCACACCCGGCGGCGCGTCGACACCATGCTTGGCAATAAACGCATCGATGCTCGCGTTGATGCGGTTATACGTGTCATCGGCGCTGTCGAGATTTTCGATCAGGTTCGGTGCGAATTGCAGTTGGCCGTCGCGCAGATCGTCGAGGCGGCCGAACAGTTCCATGCCTTCCGATGCGAAGCGCCGCAGATCGATATCGCGGCCGCCGTCGCGGCCGGTCACGTAGTGGTTCGTGTTGTCGCGCACACCCTCGCGCAGCGGATGTTGTTCGACCGGCATGTCGTAGTAACGCATGTCGGCCAGCCAATCCACCACATCGCGGCCGCGATAAAAGCGCGCACAGCGCGGCGCTTCACCCACTGCCAGATACACCTTGCGGCCCGCCAGATGCAAATCTTCCGCGATCTGCGCGCCCGATTGACCGGAGCCGACCACCAGCACCGCGCCTTCCTTGAGCGCGCCAGCATTGCGATATTCCGACGACTGCAACTGCGCGATGTCCACCGGCAGGCGTTCGGCCATGCGCGGCACGATCGGCGTGTGATAGCCGCCCGATGCCACCACCACATGGTCGGCGGTAAACTCGCCACTCGATGTCGATACGGCGTAACGTCCGCCCGGCTGACGCACGACGCGTTTGACCTCGGTATGCTCGAGCAGCGGCGCATCGAGCATCGACACAAAGCCATCCAGGTACGCGACGATCTCGTCCTTCTTCATGAACCCATGCGGATCGGCGCCGCTGTACGGATGCCCCGGCAGCGCGCACTGCCAGTTCGGTGTAACGAGGCAAAACGTATCCCAGCGCTGCGTGCGCCACGTATGCACGACCGTCTGCTTCTCGATGACAAGGTGATCGATCGCAGCTTCTTTCAGGTAATAGCTGATCGACAAACCCGCCTGGCCGCCGCCGACGACGATAACCGTATAGTGCGGAACGTCGCTCGTTCCGTCTTGAGCAATCAATGACGCGTTAGACATGATCTTTTCCTGCGTTCAATAGAGATGTCTTCGGGTTGCTGGGCATTTCCGTTTTGCCGGGCTGCATCGGTTCGACCATCACGTAAGCGCAACGACCTTCACCTGTGCATGCGGATCCGACGCGAAGTTCAGCGCCTGCCGTTCGATCTGCGCGAGCTGGTCCATGGCGGCCGAGCATGCAAAACCATATTTCTCGCGCACGCGTTCGGAGCCGATCTGCAGTGCCTTGCGGGCCCGCTCGAGAAAATCGCCCAAGGCATAGCGTTGCCCGGCATGGAAGAATTCGCCGACCACGGTAGACGGCGAATAACAGTTGACCTCCGTACCATCGGGCCATTGAACCCTGAAGTGCATGACAGGCATGGCGATTCCTTTAAACAACGGTTCAGGTGATAGTTGCGCGAGACGCTGCTTACGCAGCGCTCAAGCGCGCGCTCCTGACGGTGCGCCCGACGGGGCACCAATAAACGGCCCATCCGCGAAGCGCCACAGCAGTGCGGCGCTGCCTTGCTGCTCGACCACCACTTCGCGCGATCCGTCGACCACGCCTATTGCCGCGCAGGCCAGGTCGCGTTCGCGAAAGCGTGCGAGCACTTCGTCGACATGCTGCTCACGCACCGAGAGCAAAAAACCAAAGCTCGGAAAGGCACTGAGCCATCGCTCGAAATCGGCGCCAGCCGGCCGCGGTATCGCATCGAGATCGATACGCGCACCGACGTCCGAGCATTCCAGCAACATCAATGCGGTACCCAGCACACCCGCCATGCTGATATCCTTCGCGGCATCGCAAAGACCGCTCTCCGCGAGCTGCGGCAGCAGTTCGAGATCGTCGCGCAGACGCTGTGCGGGTGCGCCGACCGACGCATTCCAGAATGGATATGGATCTTCGAAACGCCCGCGCAGATCGGCTGCCATCAGCAGACGGTCGCCGGGGCGCGCATTGAAACTGGAAAGCAGCGTGCGGGCGCGACCGATGATCGACACCGCAAGCTGCGCCTGCGCGCTGCGTGTGTTGGTATGGCCGCCCACCACGGGCACGCCGTACGCACTCGATGCAGCCGCGATACCGGCAAGAATCTGTTCGGCGCCCTGCTGCCCGTCGCTCCACAGCGCATCGACGACCGCCAGCGGCCGGCCGCCCATCGCATAGATATCGCTGACGTTGACCATCACGCTGCTATAGCCCGCGAACCACGGCAGTGCTTGCACGAAATCGCTGACGAGGCCCTCGATCGCGAACAGCAGAAAGCCATCGCTATCGGCAATCGCGGCACAGTCGTCGCCGACCGCGACCGCTTGAGCCAGATCGTCGACGCCGCGCGGCAGCTTCGCCGCCAGCGAAGCGACCACGCCCGCTATGTCGGTCTTGTGGCGAAAGCCGCGGCTGTCGCGCAGCCGTTCGACAAGCGCTTGCACACTCATGAGCGCCCCCGCGACGACGACGAGGTGACAAAGCCGCTTTCCGGCGTGAAGCACGGCGGATAGTGCGACAGGTCGGCTTCCATCAGATGATGCAAACGGCCGAACAAGGTTTCTTCCGCGACGCTCTGCCAACGCAGACGCCTGAATAGCGGCACATTTTGACTCTGCACGTGTGCGAGAAACGTATCGCAGCCGAGCGCATGCGCGCTGCTGACTGCGAGGCGAATCAGTGTCGAGCCTAGCTTGCCGTGCGAACGGAACGCCGCATGCACCGCGAGACGCGAGCCCAACCACACACGCGGCGCCGTTCGATGAATCCGCACCGTACCCACGACCTGCTCCGGCATACCCGCCACGCAGCTGAGCGCGACCAGCTGGATCGCGTCGCGATCGATCTCGTCGCGGTCGTCGCCGACAAAGATGCCCTGTTCGACGCAGAACACCGCGCGCCGCAACGCATAGGCTTCGTTGCTTTCCCACGGCAGCGTCGCCCACTTCACGCGGTATTCGGCGGGCGTAAAGGCCAGCGGCAAGGTGTCGAGTTGATCCAGCGCTTCGCAGAACATGGTTATGCCTCGTACGATGCAAGCGACGAACACGCGCCGCATTTGCCGCAACCCGCCTTGATATCGGCCGAACGCATCTGCGCATCGCGCAGCATCGCGCCAAGCGGCATCAGGATCGACTTCATGAATTCAGGCGACGGAGCGGGATGATCTTCGAGCGGCGTACCGCTGATCGGCACGAACGGCACTACAAACGGGTACACGCCCAGTGCGATCAGTTCGCGGGAGATTTGCAGCACCGCTTCGGCCGTGTCGCCGAGACCCGCGAGAATGTACGTGCTGACCTGGCCGCGCCCGAACACCGCCACGGCGGCCTTGAACGCTTCCATGTAGCGCGACAGCGGTACGCTTGCCTTGCCCGGCATGATGCGTTCGCGCACCGTCGGCGTGACGACTTCCAGATGCATGCCGAGTGCGTCGATGCCGCTCGCCTTCATGCGTTCGAACCAGCGATCGTCGTCGGGCGGTTCGCATTGCGCCTGAATCGGCAGGTCGACTGCGGCCTTGATCGCGAAGGCGCTTTCGCACAGGATCTGCGCGCCGCGATCGGGCGTCGGCGGCGTGCCGGTGGTCAGCACCATATGTTTGACGCCGTCGAGCAGCACCGCGGCACGCGCTACTTCGGCCAGTTGCTCAGGCGTCTTGCGCGCGATCGTGCGACCCGCTGCCAGCGATTGCCCGATTGCGCAGAACTTGCAGGTTTTCTTGCGGCTTTCGTAACGGATGCAGGTTTGCAGCACCGTGGTCGCCAGCACGTCGCTGCTGTGCAGCGTCGCGATATGCGAATACGGCACACCATCCAGCGTCTGCAGTTTCGTGAAGCGCGGTGCCTGCGGAAAGCTGATATTGGCGATGGGGATCGTGCCGCGCATCAGCGCGCTGACGCCCGACTCGTCCGGTGCGCCTGCAACGAATGGCGAATCCCATGCGGAACCGGTATGCACGGGCACCATGATGGTCACGCCATCGACCGTCACCGCCTTGTGATCGGAAGGGCCTGCGCCGCCGCGCCGGCTTGCCGCGCCCGCCTTCGGATCGACCAACCGCAGGCCGGTTGATTGCAGTTCGGTGCGCAACTCCATCATGCTGCGCTCCACGCCCGGCTCAGCCGACGATTGCAGGTTCATACCGTTCATCTTCACCTCCAGGAGTGGTTTCGAAAGGCGCATCCGCGCCGGTCCGTTCGAGCGTCGCGGCCATCAATACGACCGGCTGCGCCGGGCGTTCGTTGATCGCAAGACTCAGCAGTTCCGGGCGCGCATAGTGGCCGACCGAATCCATCATCCGTTTGCGCTTGGTGATCAGCGCCATATCCAGATCGGCGATCACCATGCCTTCGCCTTCGCGTAACGGCTCGGCCAGATGCTGCCCTTCCGGAGAGACGATTGCGGTGAAGCACCCGCCGCGCAGCGCCTTTTGCAACTTCGCATCGGTGGTCACCGAATCGATCTGCGCATCGGTGAGCCACCCCGTCGAATTGACCACGAAGCAGCCGGATTCGAGTGCGTGATGCCGGATCGTCACTTCGATCTGCTCGGCGAAAATCGGCCCCACCAGCGAACCCGGAAACTGGCTGCAGTGGATTTCCTCGTGCTGCGTCATCAATGCATAACGCGCCAGCGGGTTGTAGTGCTCCCAGCACGCCAGTGCGCCCACCCGTGCGATCGATGTGTGCGCAACCTTCAGGCCGGCCGCATCGCCTTGCCCCCAGATCATCCGTTCGTGGAACGTCGGCGTGATCTTGCGGCGCTTGAGCACCAGACGGCCGTCGGTGTCGAAGATCAGTTGCGCGTTGTACAGGCTGCCGTGATCGCGCTCGTTGACGCCGAGCACCACCACCATGCGGTGACGCCGCGCGCGTTCGGCGACGGCCTGGGTCACCGGACCCGGCACCACCACCGCCTGCTCGTAAAGACGCATATGTTCCGCGCCCGAGGCAACCGGCGGCCGCACGAACGAGAAATACGGGTAATACGGCACAAAGGTCTCGGGAAAGACGATCAGTTGCACGCCTTTACCGGCAGCCTCGTCGATCGCCGCACAAACTCTTTCGAGCGTGCCGCCGGGACGCTCGAATTCCGGGGCGATCTGCACCGCCGCGGCACGGATGATTCGCTGCTCGGACATGATCGGCCCCTGTCGTCGTCAGACCGTCCACGTATGGATGATCAGCGCATCCTCTTTGCGATGGAGCAGTTGCAGGTCGAGCACGTCGAGCGGATTGATCGGGCGGATGCCTTCGATCAGCGAGGCCTCGCCTTGACCATACAGTGCCTGCAGCGCGAAGCGGCATGCATACACCTTGCCGCCTTCTTCCATGAACTTCATCAGTTGCCGGTTGAAGTTCAGATGGCCGGGGAACGCCTCGTCGCCGAGCGTCGGAAAGCCGCGCTGCAAGCCGAGCGTCACGCCCGGACCGTAGAGCAGCACCGACGTATCGAAGCCTTTGCGCTGCAAACGCGTGGCCTGCAGCAGATTGACGAAACCGATCGAGCCTTCGAACGCAACCGTGTGAAAGGTCACCAGCGCCTTCTCGCCGGGTTCGGCCTTGACGTCGGGGAAAACTTTTTCTTCGTAGTCGACCAGGAAGTCGCCTTTCTGATGCAAAGGTTTATTGACGGCGGGCATGGGGCTCTCCAATAGCTCATGTCATTGATCGGATTGCGCAACCGGTTTAGCGGGCTGGCGCAGCCTTTAATGCAACGGCTATGCCAATTTCCGGCCCGCTTCATGCGATCAATTTCCAATCAAGCAAAGCGCAAATGTTCGAGCGACCCGAAAATTTATCTGAAACCCTTGCTGGACAAGGTTTTTCGGCAAATTGCGCGATGCGTTTTACGCACCGTCCCTGCGCACTGCGCGCGATCTTTGTGCGTACCTGTAGTGCGCAAAACACCGCAAGCGTGCATTGATCCAATCAATGCAATCAGGCTTCCGATCGATTGAAAAAGAAATCTGTTTTTGACACGCCCGACATGCTATTTTTTTAGCGACCCGATAAGGAATACCTGGCATGAATAGCTCGACGCATCATTGGCTCAAGCGGCTTGCCGAAAGCCGTAAGCCCGCGTACCTGGTCATACCGGACCTGATCGAGGAAGATCTGGCGAGTGGCCGTCTGCGGCCGCGCGATCGCTTGCCGGGCCTGCGCGATCTGGCGAGCGCGCTACAACTGAACTACACCACCATCGCACGCGCGTATGCGGAAGCGCGCAAGCGCGGCCTGCTCGATGCACGCGCCGGCAGCGGCACGTTCGTGCGCGGCCGTACCCAAACCTTGCCGCTGGCGGGCGGCAGCAGTGTCGAGATGTCGATGAACATGCCGCCGGAACCGCCGGAACTGGCTGCGCGTCTGCGCGAGTCCGCTGCCAGCCTGTTCGCGCACAGCGATCCTTACCGGCTGCTGCGCTACCAGGATTTCGGCGGCACCGCCGACGATCGCGCAGCAGGCCGGGCGTGGCTTAAAACGCGTTTGCCCGCATGCGAAGACGACACGGTGCTGGTATGCCCCGGCATTCATAGCGCGCTGGTTGCGCTGGTATCGCAACTGGCTCGCCCTGGCGAAACGATCTGCGTCGACACGCTGGCGTACCCAGGCATCAAGGCAATTGCATCGCAGCTGGGTGTGCGCCTGCAGCCGCTACCGCGCGATGAAGAAGGTCCGCTGCCGCACGCGTTCGAAGCCCTGTGCAAAAGCGAAAAGCCGGGTGCGTTCTATTGCAATCCGACCTTGCAGAATCCGAGCACGCTAACGATATCGGGCCAGCGACGCGAGGCGCTAGCCGACGTCGCATTGCGCTTTAGCGTGCCGATCATCGAGGACGATGCGTACGGCTCGCTACCTGCCAGCACGCCGGCGGCACTCGCGACGCTCGCGCCCGAGCTGACGTATTACGTGACGGGCTTTTCGAAGTCTTTCGGCGCCGGCTTGCGCGTTGCGTATCTGCGCTCGCCGACCGCGCGGCAGACCCAGCGCATCGCGGGTGCGTTGCGGGCGACCACGGTGATGCCCAGTCCGTTTACTGTGCTGCTCGCTACGCAATGGATCAACGACGGCACTGCCCATGAAATGCTCGATGCGATTCGCAGCGAAGCGCACGCGCGCCAGGCGATTGCCGCGCAGGAGCTGGCAGATTGGCAATACGACGCTCACCACGATGGTTTTCACTTGTGGCTGCAGATACCGCAGCATTGCGACTGGAGCGCGCCTGAGCTGGCGCTGCAATTGCGCAATCAGGGCGTGGGCGCGGTGGCCGGCGCCGCGTTTTCCACCGATGGCAATCCGCCGAACGCCATTCGCGTGTGTCTTGGCGGCCCGCAGGATCGCGACGGTTGCCGCGCGGCGCTACAACGGGTCGCGGAGACGTTGAACGATCCGCATCATTTGCATATGCCGATGATGTGATGGGTGCGCGGATGCATCGTGTGCGCGTTTAAGCAAAGCACTCAGCACGCGCCGGCTAACGGCCCACGCTGGCATCCGCCGCGTTTGCTTGCGGCGCACGCGTCGCCTCCACATCGTCGATATTCGGCGCGGCCGCCTTTTCGGCACGCCAGCGTTGCCGCGACTGGTACATCGTGCGCAGCGCCATGCGCGCCATCTTCACCCAGCCGGAAGGACGCGGGTCTGCCAGCATGCTGAGCGCGCGTGCATAGTCGAGTGTGAGTCCAGGCGTCCATGCCATCGTCGCAGCGCGTTTTCTCACTTGCGCCGCCACCCAAAGCTCCGGCGTGGTCGCGATGTGCAGCAGCGGCCGCCAGCCGCCACCCTTGCCCCACGCGCGCGCTGATGCGCCTTCGATCGCCGCTTCGAGCGCCTTGGCAACGGTGCTCGAGCAGTTGCGGTACGTCAGGTTGTAGGTCTGGTTGCAGCGATACTCGGCCCAGAAGCGCTCGAGCCGCTGCGGGTCGTAATTACGAATGCGCACCTGCCGTGTCGATGGGCACCATGCGGTCGATTCGGTCGCATAGTCGGGCTGGAAAATGCCCGGTACGTCGTTATCGCGTGTCGCGCGCAGAATGCGCGAGAACTCGTCCGGCGCGCGTTCGATTTCGACTGCCGGATACAGGCTGATGTAAATCCCTTCCGCCGATTCGAGCGCTGCGTGGCCGGTCGAAATCGCGCCGTTGCGATCCACCGCGGCGATATAACGATCGACAATCAGTTGCCGGCGTGCCTCGCCTTTCGCGGATTCGACCGGCGTCCACACGTGCACCGTCAGCGCTTTTTCGTGCGGTTCGGGCGGCCCGTCCCACGATAGCGACGCGGATGACGCGGCTGCCTCGTGCGGCACTGCGGCGGTCTCTGCAGTCGCCGCCGCAGGCCTGTGTTCCGTGCGCTGTTCGTCGGCCACCGCCGGGTTGACCGCCATACGCCGCACGCGCAGTGCGAGCAGCGACATGTTCCAGCCGCCGAACAGCAGACCAAACGCCACGCAGTACGCGACGGTGCCGGCATAGTGATCCGGATACGGTTGATAAAAGAAAATCGCAATCGCGATTTCAAGCAGGCCGCCGGCGATGGCGATCTTCCACGTGCGGTAGCGCACGACGCGCGCCGCGATGATTTGCAGCGCACCATCCACGAGGAACAGCGTGCCGAAGATCATCGACAGGATGAAGTTGCCGTGCTCTCCGCCCGCCAATACGAGCCCGGCCGACACCACGAAGGTTGCGCCTTTCACGTAGCGCAGCGTACGCTGGCCACCCATGCCAGTCCATGCGACCGCAACGGTGGCAAGGCCTTCGAGCAGCAGCAGCGCCGCAAATGGAATGATCGGGAACCACAGCGCGCCATCGAGCGCATCGCAGAAAATCGCAACGCCTAGTGCGATGCTGATGAACCCGATGGCCATCAGTTCGCGCCAGCGCGTGCGCAGATAGTCGACCCCCAGCAGAATCATCACGAGGCGGACCATGGCTCATCCTCCGTGTGCTTGCGAACCGTGGCTGAAGCAGAAGGAAATGCAGCGGCATAGAGATGCTGCGACAGGCACGCGGACTGCGTCGCGCGTCATGCAACACAACGCATGATAGTGCGGATTTCGCGGCACATTGACGCTAATCGAAGGCGCATAGCGGCCGTTTCGTAGGACGATATTGGCCGGCCGCGCGGTGCAATCGCTATCCGCGGCGCCACCCAGTCATAATGGAAAACCATTGCCTCCCTTCAGAAAACGCCATGCGCTGCCGTAGATACAGATGGCAATACTTCGCAATCCGGCAACCACACGCAAATCCATCATGACGGACCACGATCGCCCCCATTCTCTCGAGGCCGCCTTCCTGCGGCATGAAGCCTCTCTTGCACCGCCGAACCGGGTGTTCGGCGACGACGACAGCGCCGTCTATCGCACGCTGCTGGAATCGACCAAGGCGATCCCGTGGAAGATCGACTGGGCGACCATGGCGTTCACCTATATCGGCCCGCAGATCGAAGCGCTGCTGGGCTGGGCGCCGTCCTCGTGGCAGACCGTCAACGACTGGGCCGAGCGGATGCATCCGGACGACCGTGAGGCGGTGGTCAATTTCTGCGTCGCACAATCGAAGGCCGGCACCGATCACGAGGCCGACTATCGCGCACTCACTCGCGACGGTGGCTATGTGTGGCTGCGCGACGTCGTGCACGTGGTGCGCAAGGCCAATGGCGAGGTCGATTCGCTGATCGGTTTCATGTTCGACATCAGCGAACGCAAGCGCACCGAGGAAAAGCTCGCGCAGTTGCAGAAGGAACTCGAGCGCCTGTCGTTCCACGACAGCCTGACCGGCACCGGCAACCGCCGCATGTTCGACGATGTGATGGAGCGCACGTGGTCCGCGGCACAGGCATCGGGCCGTCCGCTGTCGCTGATCATGGTGGATATCGACTTCTTCAAGTCGTACAACGACTACTACGGCCACCTGCAGGGCGACGAATGTCTGCAGCGCGTGGCGCGCGTGCTGAACGAAGCAGCCGGCCCCGAGCATTTTCTCGGCCGTTTCGGCGGCGAAGAGTTCGTGCTGGTGCTCGCCGATACCGACGCCGACACTGCTGTCAAACTTGCCGACCACTGCCGCGAGCTGCTCGCCGAAGCGGCCATCGCACATGTGCGCTCGCCTCATCAACAGCGCGTAACGGCCAGCTTCGGCGTCGGCACGATCGTGCCCGGCGCACAAACGGAGCGCACCACGTTCATCAATCTGGTCGACGCGCAGCTCTATCACGCGAAGGAAAATGGCCGCAACCGTATCGCCGCAGTGGACCGTGCCGGCATGCAAGGCGATGCTTTCAAATCGCATTCACGGTAATGAAACGACCTCATTAAAGCAGCGAAAAAGTTGTCTCCGCAGAGGCGCCGCGAAGCGATCGCGGCGCCCGCCATCAAACCGCAGTGAATCCCGTTCAAATCGCATTTTCCTCGCACAGAGCCCTGCGCAGCGGCCCTCACCGCTGCTCGATGTATCTCGTCGGACATAACCACTAAACACAAAACGCGAAATCTGGCAGCCCCTTCATGCGCGTTTCGGGCAGTTGTCGTTTTTGCGCGACGTATGCCCCGGGTAAGCGCAATGTCATGTTTGCGTTTTGTCACATTCCCGTTAAATTTGCGCCCTGTACCCGAAGTCGCGATGCGCGCCGGCGTGTCGAGCAAACATTTCTAAAACATCGGAGAACGTTTTGAACAAGAAAGTACTGACCACCGCGCTACTCGCAACCTTCGCTGGGGCTGCCCACGCACAAAGCAGCGTGACGCTGTACGGGATCATCGACGCAGGTATCAGCTACGCTAACCACAGCGGCGCTAACTCGCAGAAAATCTTCAAGTACGACGACGGCGTCGCACAAGGCAGCCGCTGGGGCATGCGCGGCACGGAAGACCTGGGCGGCGGTCTGAAGGCGATCTTCGTGCTGGAAGGCGGCTTCAACAGCGGCAACGGCACGGCCAGCCAGGGCGGCGCACTGTTCGGCCGTCAAGCTTATGTCGGCCTGTCGAAGGACAACATCGGCGCGGTCACGTTCGGCCGTCAGTACTCGCTGTCGACCGACGTGCTCGGCAGCTTCTCGACCGGTAGCAACACGGTTGCCGGCAACTACGCGTACCACATCAACGATATCGACCAGCTGACGTCGAGCCGCATCAACAATTCGGTCAAGTTCAGCAGCGCCAACTTCTACGGCTTCACGTTCGGCGCGTTGTACGGCTTCTCGAACCAGGCTGGCGCATTCGGCGGCGCACCGACGGTCGGTGCCGCTACGGGTTCGTCGCGCACGTACAGCTTCGGCGCGAACTACGCGTTCGGTGGCGTGAGCGTCGGCGCAGCGTACACGGACATCAAGTTCCCGGCCCTGTCTACGCCGGCCTTCCCGCTGAACCTCGCAAACTTCAACGCGACCAGCACGTCCACTGCCGTGGCCTCGACGATCAAGGACCTGCGCACGTTCGGCGCCGGCGCCCGCTACACGTTCGGTCCGGCCACGCTGTGGGGCTTGTACACCAACACGCGTCTCGAGCCGATCTCGCTCGGTTCGACCACGTACACCGCGTATGAAGCAGGCGGCAAGTGGGCCTTCACGCAAGCGCTATCGCTCGGCCTCGGCTACACGTACATGCACCTGTCGGGCGCAGGCAACGGCCACTGGAACCAGGTCGACGCAGCACTCGACTACGCGCTCAGCAAGCGTACCGACGTGTACCTGCTCGGTATCTATCAGGACGCGAGCGGCAAGGTCGGCACGGCCAACCTGCAGGCGCAGATCGGCGACAGCAACTCGTTCTTCGGTAACTCGGGCACGAACTCGCAGAACCAGCTGGCGTTCCGCGTCGGCATCCGTCACAAGTTCTAAAGGCGCGACAGGCTCGCTGCGCACCTCGCGGTGTGCAACGGGCCTTACGCTTTTGCATGGGCTGTACCGCATCGATGCGGGGCATGCGTGGGGAAATTCCCGCGCCTGCCCCGTTTGACGTTTACGCGCATACGCGCTTAAGGCTTCGTCGCGGTGGTTGACGCGGGTGTCAATGAAGACACCGATGCGGATGGCGCAGCCGCATCAGCAGCGATCATCGCCTGCTTCAACAGCACTTCCGCCGCGCCCCACGCGCGGCTTGCGGTCGCCGCATCGTTGAACGCGCGCGCGTCGACCGTCGCGCCGTCGAGCAGCATCATGTACACGCTGCCCAGTTGCTTCGCGGTATCCGGCGGCACGATGTCTTTCAGCAATTCCTCGATCCAGCGAGCGATTTTCTGCCGGTAACGGATCGCGACTTCCG
>Ga0105248_10004139_pt1 | contig 16042 bp, 15 predicted proteins | sample KBSS34metaG_FD_81524 | JGI IMG/M metagenome (GOLD analysis project Ga0105248, IMG submission 81524) | Switchgrass rhizosphere microbial communities from Kellogg Biological Station, Michigan, USA - KBS S3-4 metaG | ecosystem: Host-associated > Plants > Roots > Rhizosphere > Soil | place... | reverse complement strand
CTGCGTCCTCCCAATGGGGAACGGCGACGCGCACGATGTCGACGCCGGTTGCGACGAGCGAAGCGATCTGCTGCAGGGTCGCATTGATGTCTGCGGTCTTGGTGGTCGTCATCGACTGCACCGAGACCGGCGCGTCGCCCCCGATCGCGACACGGCCGAGCTGCAGCTGCCGGGTCTTCCGCCGTTCCGTCATCCTGGACCCAGTCTCCCAGCCGCGGCTCGAAGCCGGGCTAGCCCCCGAACACGTGGAACGTGATCGTGCGGTCCTTCGGCTCGTCCATCTCGAAGAAGATCAGCCGTTGCCAGGTGCCGAACGCGGGCTCGCCGGCGACGACCGGGATCGCGTGCGAGGTGGCCGACAGCAGCATCGCCTTGACGTGGGCGTGCCCGTTCTTGCGCTCGTCCTCGTGGAGGTTCTGCGTGCGGATGTCGAAGTCATCGTGCTGGTAGTAGAGGCCCTCGTGGGGGACCGCCTCCGTGAGATGACGCCGGAAGTCCGCGAGGGCACCGTCCTCCCACTCGTTGATCAGCAGTGCGCACGTCGTGTGGGCGCAGAAGACGACGGACATCCCGTCGGTGATCCCGGCGTCTTTTATCGCGCGGCGCAGGTCGTCGGTCAGATCGAGAAAGCCGTACCGATCGTCTGCAGTGACGGTCACGGCGCTGGTCGCGGACTTCACGTCGCGGTCCTCCTGTCGGTGGCGGGCACCGCGGCGTGCGCCGCGGGAAGATCGAAGGTGAAGGTAGCGCCGCGGCCGGGCTCGCTCGTCGCCACGATCCGGCCGCCGTGTCCCTCGACGATCGAGCGAGCGATCGCCAGGCCGATGCCGGTCCCCCCGCCGTCGTCGCGTGAACGCGCAGGGTCGGCGCGGTAGAACCGCTCGAACAGGCGCGAGAGGTGCTCCGGCGCCACGCCGACGCCGGTGTCGCTGACCTCGACTCCCACGCGGTCGTCTTCGCGCCAGGCCCGGATCGTCACGGCACCGCCCGGCGGGGTGAACCGCACGGCGTTGTCGACGAGGTTGAACACCACTTGGTGGATCCGCTCGCGATCGGCCTCGACCAGGAGATCGTCCGGGACCTGCGCGTCGAGCTCCACGTCGGTGACCGCGCGTCCGACCGAGAACTCCGAGAGCACCTGGTCGATCACCGGAGCGAGCGGCATCGGCTCGATCTGCAGGGCGACCTCGCCACTCTCGAGCTTGGAGAGATCCAGCAGCTGGTCGACGAGCCGGCCCAGCCGCTCGGTCTGGTTGAGCATCACTTGCATCGTCTCCCGATCGGGTTGCTCGATCCCATCGGCGAGGTTCTCGAGGTGCGCGCGGATCGCAGTGATCGGCGTCTTGAGCTCATGGGACACGTTGGCGACCAGGTCGCGCCGCGACCGCTCCAGCAGCTCCAGCTCGGCACTCATGCGGTTGAACGCTGTCGCGAGCTGGCCAACCTCGTCCCGGCTCCGCGTCTCGACACGCGCGGTGTAATCGCCGACCTCCATCCGGCGAACGGCGGCCGCCATGTCGCGCAGCGGCTGGGTCATCCCCCGCGCGAGCCACCGCGCGATCAACAGCGAGATCAGCCCGGCGACGATGCCGGCGAGCAGGAACTGCCACCACACGCTCTGCAGGAATCCGAGCGTGGCCGAGATGCGCCCGAGCGACCCACGACGGAACGCCGGCTGCAACGCGGTGACGTAGCCGCCGTCGGCCAGTGGAACCGTCGCCCACGTGACGTTGCCGATCACACCCCAGCGAGGGACCCGGTCGGTCGGCGGGTCGGGCAGGAACGTGAACTGGTGACCCTCGATCGACGAGACGGAACCGTCGGCGTTGCGCCATACGATCTCGGTGTCGCCCGGGATGTCGGTGAGTTGACCGGTCGCTGCCGAACGCGCGGTCGCGAGCGCGTCGATCGCTTCGCTATCGCGAGGCGAGTTCCGCAGGGCGAACCCGATCACCAGGTAGCTGACGAGCAGGGTGAGCGCGACGGCCAGGACGATGACCGATCCGAGCTTGGCGCGGATCGACCGGAACCGTTCGAGGGGCCGCATCGCCACCCCGTCACTCCTTGAACGCGTATCCGACGCCGTGCACCGTCCGGATGAACCGCGGCTCGTTGCCGTCCTCGCCGAGCTTGCGCCGGATCCGTGCGACGTGAGAGTCGACCACCCGGCCGCCCGCGTAGTCCCGGTAGCCCCAGACGCCGTCCATCAACGCGTCGCGGCTGAGCACCACCCCGGGGTCGCGCGCGAGGGTCAGCAGGATCTCGAATTCGAGCGGGGTCAGGCCGATCTCGGCGCCGTCCACCTCGACACGTCGCCGGGCAGCGTCGATCATCATCCCGTTCCGCTCGATCGCGCCCACCGGCTCCGCCGCGCCCTTGATCCGATCGACCCGGCGCAAGATCGCCTTCACGCGCACGGTCAGCTCCCGAAGGCTGAAGGGCTTCGTCAGGTAGTCGTCGGCCCCGACCGCGAACCCGGCGACCTTGTCCGCCTCCTCGGTCCTGGCCGTCAGCATCAGCACCGGGGTCCAGCCATCGCGCTGGATCTGCTTGCAGACCTCGAGCCCGTCCATCCCCGGCAGCATCAGGTCGAGGACGACCAGGTCGGGGCGGTGCTCGGCGTGCGCCTGGATCGCCTCAGGACCGTCGGCGGCCGCGACCACGCGGTAGCCCTCAGACTCCAGGCGCGCCCGCACCGCTTCGGCGATCGCTTCTTCGTCGTCGACGACGAGGATCGTCTGCTCGCTCACGCGCCCCATCGTACGCGGGACGCGTTGCGCGCGAACGGTCGCCTCATGGAGAAACTGTGACGGGCCGAGCCTCGATCCCCGCAGGTCAGACTAGGTGTTCGGGATCGGCTTCCAGATATCCAAGATGATCGCGGAGATCGAGAAGAACCCGAGGATGAGCAACACCACCGCCGAGACCGGGACGACCTTCTTCATGTCGATGGCATGTCCCCGGACCTTCTCGATGAGGGCGATGGCGACATGACCCCCGTCGAGCGGTGGGAGGGGCAGCAGGTTCACGAGCCCGATGAAGAGCACGACCGTCGCGAACAGGCTGAAGAAGTAGGCCCACGCACCCTGCTGGCCGGCGTGGCCCGCGGCCGCGGACGCACCGTACAGCGAGACCGCGCCGTCGCCGTTGCGGGGCGCCCCGCCGAACAGCGAACTCAGCATCGAGTGGACGCCCGACGGACCGAAGACGCGCGCGAGACCCCCGACCGCCGCCACCGTCGTGTCCCACACCTGGCCGCCGGCGTGCGCGAACGCCACGAGCGGCGGTTCCTTCACGCCGGACAACTCGACCCCGACGCGGATGACCTTCGTCCCGTCCTTCAGCGTGGTCTCGACGGGCGTCATCGTGAGGGTGACCTGCTGGCCGTCACGGTCCACGACGTAGGTGATCGGTTGGCCGACGTGCGCGGCCTGGTAGGTGCCGATCTGGTCGCGCGTCGGCTGGTCGAGGTCGCCGATCCGCTCGATCACGTCGCCGGCCTGGATCCCGGCGACCGATGCCGGCGACGGCTTGCCGTCCATCGTCTGCGTCACCCCCACGATCCCGGGGACGTTCCAGTTGGCCGAGAACATGAACACCGCGGTGAAGATCAGCCACGCCACCACGAAGTGGGACAACGGACCGGCGAGGATCACGACGATCCGTTGGTGGATCGGCTTGGCGCCGTAGGCACGGGGTTCGTCGCCCTCCGGCACGTCGTTCTCGAACGGGTTCATGCCGGCGATCTTCACGTACCCGCCGGCCGGGATCGCCTTCACGCCGTACTCGATCTCGCCGCGCCGGAACGACCACAGCCGAGGCCCGAACCCGATGAAATACTCGAGGATCCGGAAGTTGTAGAGGCGAGCGCCCAGGTAGTGGCCCCCCTCGTGGATCATCACGATCGCGAACAACGCGAGGACGAACAGGACGATCGACAGCCCGAAGGCCATGGGGTTAGCGCTCCTCGATGATCTCGGCCGCTCGGTGCCGCGCCCACGCGTCGGCACGTTCGATGTTCACGACCGAGACGATCGAGGCGGGCTCGTGCTCGTCGACAACCGTCTGCACGGCGTCGACGATGCGGGTGAGCGGGATCTTCCCTTCCAGGAAGGCCATGACGGCGACCTCGTTCGCGGCGTTCATCACCGCCGGGAACGTGAGCCCCAGACCGCCGACACGGTACGCGAGGTCGACCGCGGGGAAGGCTTCACGGTCGACCGGTTCGAAGGTGAGCTGCCGCTCGGTGAGCGGCACCGGCTCGACGCCGGTCGGCAGGCGCTCCGGCCACGCGAGCGCGAGCTGGATCGGCAACCGCATGTCGGCGGTCGCCATCTCGGCGCGCAGGCTCCCGTCGCGGAACTCCGCCATGCCGTGCACGATCCCCTCCGGGTGGATCAGCACGTGGATCTGCGAGTAGTCGAGGTCGAACAGGTAATGCGCCTCGATCACCTCGAGGCCCTTGTTCATCAGCGTCGCGGAGTCGATCGTGATCTTCGGACCCATCGACCACACGGGGTGTTGCAGAGCCTCCTTCACGCTCGCGCGCTGGAGCTCGGTGTGGGTCCAGCCCCGGAAGGGGCCGCCCGACCCGGTGATCACGACGCGTTTCAGGTCCTCGCGGCGCTCGTGGCGGATCGCCATCGCGAGCGCGGCGTGCTCCGAGTCGACGGGCAGCAGCCGCTCCGGCTCGCCTTTGACGAGGTCCATCACGAGCTCGCCGCCGACGACCAGCGATTCCTTGTTGGCAAGCGCGAGGGTCTTGCCCGCTTGCAACGCGGCGAGCGTCGGCGCCAGGCCGGCGCTGCCCACCAGTGCGTTCACGACGAAGTCGCCCTCGGTGTCGCGCGCGAGCTGCTCGGCGGCGTCGGGCCCAACGATGAACTCGACCCCCTTGACCTGGCCGAGATGGGCCTGGATGTCCCGAGCGGCGTCCTCGTCGGCGATCGCGACGTGGGGCGGAAGGAACTCGCGGATCTGCCCGACGAACAGCTCCTGGTTCATGCCGGCCGCCGACAGCCCGACCACCTTGAACCGTTCTGGGTTGCGGCGCACGACGTCGAGCGCCTGCGTGCCGATCGATCCCGTCGACCCGAGGATGCCCAGCTGCCTCATCCCGTCGAGCTTACCCCGCCCTCGTCGCAACCCCGCTGAGCGGTCCGAACATCACCTCATCCGAACACGACGCGGAACAGCAGGAACGTCGCCGGGGCCACGAAGAGCAGGGAATCGATCCGGTCGAGGACGCCGCCGTGCCCCGGCAGGAGCGTGCCCATGTCCTTGACCCCGATGTCGCGCTTGAGCAGCGACTCCGCGAGGTCACCGAACGTCGCCGCGAGCGAGATGACGAGGCCGAGCGCCACCGCCGCGAGCCGGCGCCCTTCGAACACGCTCACGAACGAGGTGACGAGCGCCGCGGATGCCAGCGTGGTGAATGCCGCGCCGATGATGATCCCCTCCCACGACTTCTTCGGGCTGACGTTCGGCGCGAGCGGCCGCTGGATCCAACCGCCGCCCGAGATCGAGCCCGCGAGGAACGCGGTGGTGTCGAACAGGAACGTCAGCACGATCACCCACAGCACGAGCGCGTCGCCGTCGGGGAGCTTGAGCGTCGCGATCAGGTACCCGCCGAGCAGCGGGATCCACGCCATGTTGAGCACCGTCATGCCGAGGTCGCGCACCACGTGGACGCGCTGGTCGATCGGCACCGTCATGAACCACAGGAACGCGGCGACCACGCCGAGCGCGAACATCGCCGGCGTCGCGGCCTCGCCCCGCCAGTAGGCGCCGAGCATCATCAGCCCTCCGGCGACGAGCCCGATCAGCGAGGCCGGGCGGGCATGGTGCTTGACCAGCACGCCGAACAGCTCTCCCTGCGCCACGAGCACGAGCAGACCCGCGAACGCTGCGAAGTACGCCGGGCCGGCCCATAGCGACACGACGGCCACGGCCGCGAGGCCGACGCCGGTCATGAACGCCGCGGGCACGTCGCGGTCGCCGGTGGGTCCGCGCCGGTCGATCTCCGCGCCCACCTCGACGGCTGCGGGTTCCTGCCAGCTCGGTCCGCTGGTCCCCTCGCCACCGACGACGACTGTCCGCGGCGCCGCGGGCTCGTCGATGTCGGACAGAAGCTCTTCCTCGACCTCCTCGGCGCCGAGTTCGCTCAGCAGATCCTCGCGGGTCTCGCCGGCCAACACGTCGACCGGTTCGGTCGGGTACGTCTCGTCGCGGCCGATCGATCCCGCGAAGTGCTCGGCGGCCGCCTGGAGCTCGTCCTCGGAGGGCGCGCGGACGACGACCTCCTCCCCTTCGTACGCGCTCGGGGGTTCCTCCCACACCGAGCGCATCGGTTGGGTATCCGTGCCGGCGAGATCGCCTTCGGGCTCATCGACCTCACCGAGCATCACGACCTCGGGCTGCTCGGGCTCGCCGAGGATCTCGTCGATCTGCTCGAGTTGGCCGGTGTCGTTCCACGTCTCCTCGTCCTGCGCGGCGGGTGGCGAAGGCTCGGGCGCCGGCTCGCCCGGCATGGAGATCTCTGCCATCGGCTCTTCCGTGCGGACCGAGACGTGCTCTTCCGACGGCGTGACCGCCTCCGGCTCCTCGGGCTCGTCCCAGTCGACGTCGCGGATCGGCGCGAAGAACTTGTCCAGGTCCTCGAAGAGCTCGTCGCCGTTCTTCTCGTCGGGCATGGACTAGACCTCCATCAGTTCCTGCTCCTTGTGACCCTGGATCTGGTCGATGTCGGTCACGAACCGGTCGGTCAGTTTCTGCAGGTCCTTCTCCGCCCTCTGCAGGTCATCTTCCGAGATGTCGCCGCCATGCTCAAGCTTCTCGAGCTCGTCCTTGGCGTGGCGCCGGACGTTGCGAACCGCGACCCGACCGTCCTCGGCGCGCGCGTGCACCTGCTTCACCAGCTCGCGTCGGCGCTCCTCGGTGAGCGGCGGGAACGCGAGCCGGATCACGTTGCCGTCGTTGTTGGGCGTGATCCCGAGGTCGCTCGTCTGGATCGCCTTCTCGATCGCCGAGATCGCGCTCTTGTCGAATGGCTGGATTTGCAGGAGGCGAGGTTCGGGAACGTTGACGCTCGCGAGTTGGTTCAGTGGCACCGGCGTGCCGTAGTACTCGACCGTCACACGGTTCAGGACGGCCGGCGTCGCACGCCCGGTGCGGATGCCGGCGAGGTCGTCCTTCAGATGCGTGACCGCCTGATCCATCTTGTGCTCGGCGTCGCGCATCGAATCATCGATCGTCACGGTCGCTCCTCAGTGGATCGTCGTCCCGATCTGGTCGCCGGTGACGACGCGGCGGATGTTGCCCTCGTCGCGGAGGTTGAACACGAGGATCGGCAGCTTGTTCTCCATGCAGAGCGACACGGCGGTGGCGTCCATCACGCCGTAGCCCTCCCGGAGGAAGTCCGAGTACGCGAGGGTGTCGATCCGATCAGCCGTGGGGTCAAGCACCGGATCGGCGGTGTAGACGCCGTCGACCTTCGTGCCCTTCAGGAGGGCATCGGCGTTGATCTCGAGCGCGCGCTGGGCGGCACAGGTATCCGTCGAGAAATACGGCACGCCGAGGCCTGCGGCGAAGATCACGACCCGGCCCTTCTCGAGGTGGCGGATCGCGCGAAGCGGCAGGAACGGCTCGGCCACCTGGGTCATCGCGATCGCGGACTGCACCCGCGTCGGCACGTGGATCTTCTCCAGCGCGTCCTGCAACGCGAGCGCGTTCATGATCGTCGCGAGCATCCCCATGTAGTCGGCGCGGTTGCGCTCGATACCGGGCGCCTGGCGGCCACGCCAGATATTGCCGCCCCCCACAACCACCGCGGGCTGGATGCCGATGTCGACGACCTCGGCCAGCTGTCGCGCGACCAGTCCGGTGGACGCGTCGGAGATCCCGGAGCCGGAGGCCGGGGAGAAGGCTTCGCCGGAGAGCTTGAGCAAGACCCGGTGATACGCGGGTCGTGCGCCGCCGTCATCCATGCGTGTCGCGATCCTCCCTCGGGGGGCCGCGGCCGCCGATGACGCTCGGCAGCCGTCGGGTCGGCCCCAGCTTACCCCGGCCTTACTCGGCCTCCTCGCCGAGCTTGAACCGGGCGAACCGCTTGACCTGCACCTTCTCGCCGGTCTTCGCGCTGACCTCGTCGAGGTACTGCTGGATCGTCTTGCTGTCGTCCTTCACGAACGGCTGGTCGAGCAGCACGTTGTCCTTCAGGAACGCTTCGATCTTGCCCTCGACGATCTTCGGCACGACATGGTCGGGCTTCCCCGATTCGCGCGCCTGGGCCTCGGCGATCTTCTGTTCGCCCTCGAGGACCGAGGTCGGCACGTCGTCGCGCGCGACCCACCGCGGAGCGGAGGGGCTCGCGACGTGCAGCGCAAGATCCTTCACCAGCTGGCGGAACTCGTCGGTGTTCGCGACGAAGTCGGTCTCGCAATTGACCTCGACGAGCGAGCCGACGGTGTTGTTGAAGTGGACGTAAGCGTCGATCAGGCCTTGGTTGGCGCTTCGCCCGGCACGCTTGGCGGCACTCGCCAGCCCCTTCTCCCGAAGCAGCTCGGTCGCACGGGTGAGGTCGCCGTCGGCCTCGATCAAGGCGCGCTTGCAGTCCATCATGCCCGCGCCGGTCGCGTCGCGGAGCTCCTTGACCATCGCGGCGGTGACCTCGGGCATCAGGACCCCTCCCCCGCGGGAACGGGCGCGCCCTCGGGCTCGGCGCTCGAAACTGCTTCCTCGGCCGGCGCATCCTCGGCGACGATCTCGTCGCCTTCAGGCTCGGCCGAAGGCACGTCGGGCTCGAACACCGTGGTTGCGGCGATCTCGCGGGCCTCCTCGACCGAGGGCGTGTCGTCGACCGCGGCCGGGGCGGCCTGCGGCTTGGCGCCGGTCGCCCGGGGGGCGCGTGCGGCAACCTTCTCGGCGACCTCCTCCTTGGCCATCCCGTAGCCCTCGGCGAGCGCGTCCGCGATCACCCGCGTCACGAGGTTGACCGCGCGGATCGCGTCGTCGTTGCCGGGGATCACGTAGTCGACCTCATCCGGGTCGCAGTTCGTGTCCACGATCGCGATCACCGGGATGCCGAGCTTGCGCGCCTCGGTGACGGCGATGTGCTCCTTCTTGGTGTCGATCACGAACACGGCGTCGGGCAGACGCTCGAGCTCACGGATCCCGCCGAGGTTGCGCTCGAGCTTCTCGCGCTCGTGCCGCAGGCGGATCGCCTCCTTCTTGGGGAGGCGCTCCATCGCGCCGGTCTCCTCCATCTCGACCAGCTCGCGCATGCGCAGCAGCCGACCACGGATCGTCGCGAAGTTGGTGAGCATCCCGCCGAGCCAGCGGTTGTTCACGAACGGCATGCCCACACGCGCCGCGTGATCGGCGACGACCTCCTGGGCCTGCTTCTTCGTCCCGATGAACAGGACGATGCCGCGGCGACGGCCGAGGCCTTGGACGAAGTCGTGGGTTTCCTCGAGGCCGTCGAGCGAGCGCTCGAGGTCGATCAGATAGATCCCGGAACGCTCCCCGAACAAGAAGGGCTTCATCTTCGGGTTCCACCGGCGGGTCTGGTGGCCGAAGTGCACCCCTGCTTCGAGGAGCTCCCGCCGGGTGACGACCGGCATGCTGGTGCTCCTTTCAGTTTTTTTCCGCCGCCCGGATCGCCTCGTCGCCGGCCCTTTCGGGACCCCGGCGCACGATCCCCGGACGTGTGAGCTCGGCGCAGCTGCGCCGGCGCGGCGAGTCTACCAGGGGCGTTGCAGCCGACCGGGTGACGGCTACCGCGCCGCGGTGCGTTCCCGCGGGGGTGGCGGCTCGGGCACCTCGGGCGCGACCACCAGGTATCGGTAGACCAAGATCGCCTGGACGAGCACCCCGAAGACGTTGACCAGGATGCAGGCCACCCAGGCCGTGGCGGTCGGCGTGATCCCGATCTCTGACCCCGGCAACGGCGCAAGGATCGTGATCAGGGCGATCAAGACGTAGCCGATCGCGAACCACAGGTTGGCGGACCCCGGCATCCGCGAGGCGCGCACGCTCCGGATCAATACGTCCGACACCCGGCGGTCTTCGTCGGCAGCGATCGCGGGCGCGAAGCCGAACAGATAGACGCCGGCCACCATCGACCCGACGAGTCCGAGGATCCCCCCGATGGCGCCGAAGAAGGCGGCGATCAGGGCGCCGATGACGAGCAGGCCGAGGCCGAGCAGGCCCAGCGCCGCAGTCGTGCGGAGCACACGGAGGGCGCGGCGAAGCGCCCAGCTGCTCGTGCTCCCGGTGCGGAGCTTCTCGACGCACAACGTCGCGGTCACCGCGGATACCACGGCGTGCAGGAGCAGCAGGCACGCGAGCCCCCCGAAGCCCGGGAGCGTCGCGGACAACCCGGTCGCGTCGACCGCAGCGCGGAAGGTCCGCCCGGCGACCTGCTGGTCGGCGAAGGTCGTGATCGGCGGGATCGCGAAGGTCACCCCGAGCAAGGTGATCGGCCCCTGGAACCCGGCGAGGGTCAGGAGGAGCCACACCACGAGCAGGACGACCGGGATCGCGACCAACAGACCCGGGATGCCGAGGGCCGTCATCGTGCCCTTCGCGATCGTGGTGCGGAGCTTCGGCATCGGCGACGCGCCGGGCGTGCGGGGCGCGAGCAGCCCGTCGAGCAGGCCTCGGCGCGGCTGGTCGGCCTGCGCAGGGGCGCGATAGGTCGATGTCGAACCCGACGGCCGCTTGCGCTTCTTCTTGCCGTTGCTCACGTGTCGTCCTCCAGGTCGGCCTCCCACGGGTCGACGGGCATGTCGTCGTCCTCGGTCGGCGCAAGCAGCGGCTCGCTGAGACGCCGGTCCCACGAGCGGCCGAGCACGACGAGCGCGGCAGTCAGCGGCACCGCTGCGACGAGCCAGCCGAGAGCGAGTCCGGCCGGATCGGCCGACGTCGGGCTCGCGACGTCGGTCAGCGTGCCCGACGGATCGGCCTGCAACGCGGCGACCCCGGGCGTCGAGCCCGTATGTGCGGCGACGACCAGGTCGGGCGTCGCCGCGAGACCGAACACCGCACTGTCAGCCACCGATCCTTCCCAGATCTGGTGGCCGCTGTCCGGCGCGATCGCCGCGACGGCGCCGTCGCTCGTCGGCTGAAGCACCGCGGTAGTGGTGACGACCGGCGCCCCGACGGCGCCGTGGTTCGTGGCGAACCGCCACTGCTCAGCGCCCGTCGACCGGTCGAACGCATAGACCGTCCCGGATTGGTCCGCGACGTAGACGGCGTCGGCCGACACCGCGGGCGGCGACCCCGACGTGGCGGTGTACAACGGCTGGGCCCATCGCTGGGTGCCGTTGCCGCCGATCGCACGCAGCGCGGCGTCGGAGCTGACGAGGTACACCGTGGAGGTCCCGCCGTCGGTCGAGACGGCCGGTGCGCCGAGGTCGACCACGGAGCCGGTGGGTTGATACCGCCAGGCCTCGGAGCCGTCACTGAGCGCCAGCGCGACGAGCTGTGCGGTGCCGTTGGTCTCGGGACGTACGCATGCGTACACCTGGGTCGCGTCGGCCGCCATCGGCGCGAGGACGTGATCGCCGACGTCGACGGTCCATGTCTGTTTGCCGGTAGCGGGGTCGACGGCCGTGACGGTGCCGTTGTCCGCCCCGACGATCGCGAGCCCGCCCGCGATGAGGACGCCGGTGTGGCTGACGTCCGACAGGGCCACGCTCCAGAGACGACGCTGGGTCGAGGCGTCGATCGCCACGAGCGTGGACGTCGTCGTTGCCGCCGACGGCGAGGCCACGACCGTGGGCGTCACAGACGCGGCCCTCCCCGAGGATGCGGACGAAGACGGCGTGGCGCTGGGTGACGGCGTCGGTGCGTTCGACGCGGACACCGACTCGTCGCCGCCACCTTCGACGAACAACACGTCCCCGCCGACGACCGCGGCCGGAGACGAGGGGCCCAGCGATCGAGGGGCGCTCCAGGCGGGGCTTCCGTCGGCTATGTCGATCGCGTCGACCGACTGCCGGCCGACCACGATGGCATCTCCGTCGGCGACGATCGGCGCCGGGATCCCGGCAGCGTGGCTCGCGTCACCGATGTCCGTCGCGGCGGACCACGCGATGCGGTACGGCGGGGCGGGCGCCGACGTCGCGTCGCCCGTGCGCGCCTCGGACCCCTGGTACTGCGGCCACGGCGCGTCGGTGGGCGCCGCTCCTGCCGCGATCGGTGTGATCGAGACGGCGAGGGCCAACGTGGGCAGCACGAGGAGGAGGCGGCGGGTTCGCAAGGCCCGTCATCCTACCCACGGCCGATGCGGCCAGCGCCGCAGTGCCGTTGCCGCCGAGGGCCGCCAGCCGGATCAGGTCCGTCACCGCCATCGGAGCGAGGAAGGCCATGGGATCGACGTACGTGCCGTTCGAACGGACCCCGAAATGCAGGTGCGGCATCGGCAGCTCCGGGTGTCCCCACCCGGTGGTCGCGACCGCCTGCCCGCGAACCACGTGGTCGTTCTTGCGGACGAGCACGCTCGAGAGCCAAGAACACGTGCTGGAGATGCCGCCGCCGTGATCGATCGTGAGGAACAGGCGTCCCCCCACCTTGCCGGCGAACGTCACGACGCCGTCGTCCGGGGAAACGATCACCGTGCCGACGGCCGCGGCGATGTCGATGCCGCGGTGCCCCGCGCCGTACGGGTCGTCGGGCGGATCGAACCCGCGGACGATCGCACCGGTGACCGGCCACAACCACGGAGTCGCCGCATACGCGCCCGTCGCGGGCCAAGGCACCACGAGGATGACAGCCAGAACGGCCCAGATGCGTCGCACAGGTGCGACGGTAGCGGGGGCGGTCGATCGGATCCGTGACGAACGTCACGGCTTCGCGCAGCTAATCGTATTCGGTCATCTGGCCGCGGAGCACGCCGACGGCTTTCGTGTGGATCTGGCACACGCGCGACTCCGTCACGCCGAGGATGTCGCCGATCTCGGCGAGCGTGAGCCCTTCGAAGTAGTAGAGGGTGACGACGATCTTCTCGCGCTCCGAGAGCTCGTTGATCGCGGCCGCCAACAAGCCGCGCGTCTCCTGCGACTCGACGCCGGTGCTCGGATCGAACCCCTTGTCGGCGAGCGTATCGACGAGCGAGACCTTCTCGCCGCGGTCGGCGCCGACCGACACCGTCTCGTCGAGCGCGAGCACCGAGACGAACGAGATCTGCGTGATCACCTCGTGGAGTTCGTGCATCGACATCCCGAGGCGTTCGGCCAGCTCCTTCTCGGTCGGCTGACGCTTCAGCATCGACTCGAGGTCGGCCAGCGCTTTCTCGATCTCGCGCTGCTTGAACCGGACCGAGCGCGGCACCCAGTCCATCGCACGCAGCTCGTCGATGATCGCTCCGCGGATGCGTGGGATCGCGTAGGTCTCGAACTTGTTCCCGCGGACCGGCTCGAACTTCTGCAGCGCGTCGATCAGCCCGAACATGCCGTAGGACACCAGATCGGCCTGGTCGACGGACGCGGGCAACCCGGTGGCCACACGTGAGGCGACGTACTTGACGAGTGGTGCGTACTGCAGGATCAGCCGTTCGCGCGCGCCGACGTCACCGGAGGACTTGAACGCGTGCCAGATCGCGGCGAGCGCGTCGTCGACCTGCGGCGGCACCGTCGCGGAGACGGCACGCGGGTCCTGGACGACCGCGTTCGCCTTGGCTTTCGGCTTGGGCTTGGCCTTCGTGGCCGTCTTCGTCTTGGTCGCGGTGACCGTGCCGGCCTTCGCGCGGGTCGCGGCGGCGGTGACGGGCTTCTTCGTCGGGCTCATCGTCAGCCCCTCGGGTGGGCGCGTTCGTGGGCCTCGAAGAGCCGGGCGCGGGAGACGTGCGTGTAGCGCTGTGTCGTCGCGACGCTGCTATGTCCGAGGAGTTCCTGCACAGCGCGGATGTCCGCCCCTCCTTCGAGCAGATGCGTCGCGTACGAGTGGCGGAGCGTGTGAGGTCCGATCCGTCGTCCGGGCAACAGACGACCAGCATACCCATGGACCATGGCTCGGACGTCGCGGGCCGACATCGGTTTGTGTCTGCGGTTGCAGAACAGCGGGCCGCCGGCGCCCGTCACCAGGACCGGACGACCCTGGGCGAGCCAGGCGTCCACCGCGGCGACAGCGTCGTCGGAGACCGGGACGCGACGTTCCTTGGACCCCTTGCCTCGGACCAGGACGCGCGCACCGTCGAGGTCGAGGTCACCCGGCCGCAGCGTCGTGACCTCGCCCACACGCAGACCGGAGCCGTACAGCAACTCCAGGATCGCCCGGTCGCGCAGCGCGATCGCGCGATCGATCAGGTCGTCGAAGGCGTCGGCCTCCGGACACTCCATGAGATCGGCCGCCTCGCTCGCGCGCAGCACCGTGGGGAGTCGGTTGGCAACCTTCGGGCTGCCGAGCAACAACGAGGGGTCGTGTTCGATCCTGCCCTCGTCGACCGCCCATCGATAGAAGGTATGGATGGCGCCGACGCGTCGCGCGATCGACGCGCGCGCGTACCCCAACGCGTGCTGTTGTGCGAGGAACCGCCGCAAGGTCGACTGGTCGGCGTCTTCCAGCGAGCTGGACGAGCGGTGCAGGAACGTCGCGAGGTGGATCAGGTCGATCCGGTAGGCCGCCACGGTGTTCGGGGACAGATGTCGCTCGAGGCGCAGATGCGTGGTGAACGCGTCGATCAGCGCACGCTGGGGACGCGGGAGCGCACGGTCATCGGATACGGGCGACACGAACCTCTCCAGGCACGCCGGCGGGTCCGGCCGCTGCCGCGCGTATCGTCCCAGCGGCCCGGGGGCGACGCAATCACCCGGATGGGCGTCGCCCACGACCGTCCGGCGGCTCGGCAGATGCCGGTCCCGGCACGTGTCGGTACCCGGGTTCGGGTATCGCCGACGCCTCGGCGGCCTGGGCGGCCCGCGCGCTCGACCGGTACCGCCCGCCTTCGCCGGTGATCAAGCTCCGCATCTCGAGCCCGACGAGCGCGGTGAGGGTGTCCGGCAGGCCGAGCCCGGCCGCCACGGCGACCTCTTCCGCCATCATCGGGTGCACCAATGCGGCGAGCACGGTCGACTCCTGGGACGGCAGACCCTCGGGCGTGACGGCGCGCGCGCCGGGCTCGATCCCGAGATCGTCGAGGAGATCGTCCGCCGATCGGATCAGCCGTGCCCCGTCGCGGATCAGCGCGTTCGGCGCCTGCGAGAGCTGGTTCGTGATCGCCCCCGGTACGCCGAACACATCGATCCCGACCTGCGACGCGAAGTCCGCGGTGCTCCGCGTCCCACTCTGGGCGACGCCTTCGACGATGACGACGCCGACGGACAGCCCCGCGATCACGCGGTTGCGTGCGGGGAACCGGAACGGCTCCGCGGGCACACCCGGCGGATACTCGCTCACGATGGTGCCCCGCATCTCGATCTTGCGAAGCAGCTCGCGGTTGGTCGCGGGGTAGTCGCGATCGATCCCGGAACCGAGGACCGCGACGGTGGATCCGCCCCCTTGGAGCGCCCCCTCGTGTGCGCGCGCGTCGATGCCGAGCGCCCCGCCGCTCGTCACGAGGAGCCCGGCCCGAACGACGCCGCGGGCGAGCGACCGCGCCACCTCGATGCCCACCGGCGAGGGGCGCCGCGAGCCGACGATCGCCACCCGGCGATGTTCGGGCGACAGGGTCCGCCCGCGGATGAAGATGCCGACCGGCGGATCGTTGAGACGCAACAGCGCTGGCCAGTACTCGGGGTCGCCGGGGCGCGCGAAGCGCGCCCCGGCGCGAACGAGCTGTGCCCGGACCGCCGAGGCCGAGGCCGTGGTGAGCCAGTCGCGGTCGCGACCGGACCCCGCCGCGCCGGCGGCGATCCCTGCGAGCGCTGCGGACGCACTCCCCTCGTTCCAGACCAACCGGTGCAGCGGACGCGGCGAGATGCCGGGCAGACAGCGCAGCAACAGCGCCGCGTCTGCCTCGCCGGGGCCTTCGCCGAACCCCGGCGGCCACCCGCTCGGGACGGACTGATCCTCGGCGGGTTCCTCAGCCTGCACTCGACACCCG
>Ga0105248_10004138_pt1 | contig 16052 bp, 14 predicted proteins | sample KBSS34metaG_FD_81524 | JGI IMG/M metagenome (GOLD analysis project Ga0105248, IMG submission 81524) | Switchgrass rhizosphere microbial communities from Kellogg Biological Station, Michigan, USA - KBS S3-4 metaG | ecosystem: Host-associated > Plants > Roots > Rhizosphere > Soil | place... | reverse complement strand
GGCGACCACGGCATCCGCCGTCGCCGACTTCAGGTCGCCGTAGCCGCGGCCCGCGAACTCGGCCTCGAGCGAGGCGATCGATGAGCCGCCCAACACCGACAGCAGGGTGAGCAAGTTCGAGATGCCCGGCTTGGCCTCCTGATCGAACCGGATGTCGCGTTCCGTATCGGTCACGGCCGACTTGATCTTCTTCGCGGTGACCGCCGGGTCGTCGAGCAGCCAGATGATCCCGTTGTCGCTGTCGGCCGACTTCGACATCTTCGACCCGGGGTTCTGCAGGTCGTAGATCTTGGCGGTCTCTTTCGGAATGCGCACCTCGGGCACCACGAAGGTCTCGCCGTACCGCGAGTTGAACCGCTGCGCCAGATCGCGGGTGAGTTCGATGTGCTGCCGCTGGTCCTCGCCGACCGGCACGATCGTGGTGTCGTACAGCAGCACATCCGCCGCCTGCAGGATCGGGTAGGTGAACAGGCCCACGCTGGCCGCCTCGGTGCCCTGCTTGGCCGTCTTGTCTTTGAACTGGATCATCCGGCTCGCCTCGCCGAAGCCGGTGATCGTGTTCAGCACCCAGGCCGCCTCGGCGTGCGCAGGAACCTGCGACTGCACGAACAGGATGGACGACGCAGGGTCGATCCCCGCCGCGATGTACTGCGCGGCCGTGCGGCGCGTGGCCTCGCGCAGCTTCGCCGGATCCTGCGGAACCGTGATCGCGTGCAGGTCGACGACGCAGAAGATGGCGTCGTACTCGGTCTGCAGCTGCTTCCACTGCAAGAGGGCGCCGATGTAGTTGCCCGCGTGCAGCGAGTCGGCAGAGGGTTGCATGCCCGAGAACAGTCGGGGCTTGGTCATGAGAAGTCCTTTGCGTGAGAGCTGGTTGAGTAGCTCGCGAAGCGAGCGTATCGAAACCGGTGGTGCAAGCCGGGGTCTCGATACGCGGCTTCGCCGCTACTCGACCGGCACGAGGTCAGATGTCGTAGTCGACGACGACGGGAGCGTGGTCGGACCATCGCTCCGAGTAGCTCGCCGCGCGATCCACCGTGTACGACCGGGCAAGAGCCGCGAGCTCGGGCGTCGCGAGCTGGTAATCGATGCGCCATCCGGTGTCGGTGTCGAAGGCCTGCCCGCGGCTCGACCACCAGGTGTACGGACCGGGCACCTCGCCGGCGAACTTTCGGCCGAGGTCGACCCACCCGAGACCGGCGCCGGCGTTGTACTGCGGGTCGTCTTCGGCCCCCAGGATGCGGTCGAAGTACTCGCGCTCTTTCGGCAGGAAGCCGGCGCGCTTCACGTTGCCCTTCCAGTTCTTGATGTCGAGCGTGCGATGACCGACGTTGAGGTCGCCCATGATCACGGCGAGGGGGTTGTGGGCGGCCAGCTCGGGCAGCCGCGCGACCATCGCATCCAAGAACTTGTACTTCTCCACTTGCTTCGGCGTGCCGTCTTCGCCCGAGTGCACGTAGACCGAGACGACGGTCACGATGGTCCCGTCGACGTCGTAGTCGGCTTCGAGCCAGCGGCCCGCGCTGTCGAACTCCGCGGCGCCGAATTCCACCCGGTGGATCTCGGCGCGGTTGCGCGACGCGATCGCGACGCCCGCGCGGCCCTTGGCCGTCGCCGCATCGTGCAGCACGCTCCACTCCTCGCCGAGCAGCCCGGTCACGTCGTCGGTCTCGGCCCGTACCTCTTGCAGGCACAGGATGTCGACATTGCGTCCGGCGAGCCACGGCCCCATGCCGTTGCGGTAGGCGGCGCGGATGCCGTTCACGTTCACCGAGGCGATGCGCAGGGGGCGGGGCATGCTCGCGATTCTATCGGCGGGGTGAGACAGCCTTCGGTCGACGGCGGAAGAGACGGGCGAACCAGCGCGGCTCAGCGTCCTCCTCCTCGGGCTGGTTGGCCGCGACCAGCTCGCGCGCGTTGGCGAGCCGCTGGGCGGCGACCCGCGGGTCGATCTCGATGCCGGCATCCTCGAGGCCGGTGGCGATCCAGGATGCCGCGATCAGGATGACCTGGCACGCCAGGTTGAAGAAGATCAGCAACCCCGCGAGCACCGCGAACGACGCGATGAGCGGATTGTTGGTCGCCCCGCCCAGGAGCGCCGAGCCGAGCGTCTTCAGCACACCGAGGCCGACCGCGCCGAGCAGGGCGCCCGTCAGCAGCCGCTTGCGCGGGATCCTCACTGCGGCCAGCAGGCGGTACAGCGCGGCGAGCACGACCGTGTCGAGCACGAACATCACGCCGAGCGTGACGATCCGGCTCACCACCGTCGCGGCGACGGTCTTGCCGTGGATGCCCACCAGCCCCAGCAGGAAGCCGGTCGCGCTCGTGCCCGCGACCGACAGTACGGCCGAGACGAGCAGCACGACCCCGAGCCCCACTCCGAGCGCGAGGTCGCGAACCTTGAGCACTGCGAAGTTGGCAGCCGGAGACGGCAGCTCGAACATCGTGCGAACGGCATCCCGCGCCGAGCCCAGCCAGCCGAGCGCCGAGTAGAGCAGGCCGATCAGGGCGAGGGCGCCCGTCCATCCGAAGACGCCGGCCGAGAGCAAGGTGTCGGCCTGGATGGCACCCTTGCCGTCGCCGGTGTCGATCAGTCCGGGGATCGCGTTGTTGAGCGCGGTGAGGATGGCGTCCTGAGCGGTGATGTTGCCGCTGATCACGAGGCCCGCGATCGCGAACGCGACCCAGAGTCCGGCGAAGACCGCGAACAGCCCCTGAAAGGCGAGGCCGCTGGCGAGGATCGGCCCGCGAAGCCGCGAGTAGTGCTGAAAGACCCGCACCGGCTTGAGGGATTGCACCCACGCGACGCGGCCCCTGACCCACGCCACCAGCGGGTTGGGAGCCTTCGCGGGGGCGGCCATGCTCCCACCCTAGGGTCCGGCGCCACGCATTAGGCTGACCCGATACTCACCCCCGAGAGCTCTCAGGTCGCCCGAGAGCTTCGATGTCGAAGGATGGCCCGCGATGGCGCACGGCGCTTCTGAACTGCACGGAGTCGGAGTGGGCCGCGGGGTCGCCGTCGGTCGGGTGCTGTCGATGCCGGAGCCTCTGTCCGAGCCGGTCGAAGGAACGCACAACGGTGACGCGGCCGCCGAGAAGGCTGCCGTGGCGGCCGCCGTCGTGACCGCGGCCGCCGAGCTGCAAGCGCGTGCCGACCGGGCGGACGGGGCAGGCAAAGAGGTCATCGAAGCGGCCATCCAGATGGCCCAGGATCCGATGCTGGCCGACGATGTCAACGCACGGATCGACTCGGGCATCACGGGCGAGCGCGCGGTGTTCGAGGGCTTCCGCTCGTTCCAGGAGCAGCTCACCGCACTTGGCGGTTACATGGCCGAACGCGCTGCCGACCTGGGCGACGTCTCGCAGCGGATCATCGCGGCCCTGCGCGGCGTGCCGGTGCCGGGCGTGCCCGAGTCCGAGACGCCCTTCATCCTGCTCGCGCGCGACCTGGCTCCGGCCGACACCGCGCTGCTCGACCTGAACAAGGTGCTCGGGCTGGTCACGCGTGACGGCGGGCCGACCAGCCACACCGCGATCCTGGCCAGGGCCAAGGCGATCCCGGCGATCGTCGGCGTCGGCGTCGGGGCCGATGCCGCGATCGCGGACGGGACCCGCGTCATCCTCGATGCGGCATCCGGAATCGTGACGGTCGATCCGGATGACGCGCAGGTGGCGGATGCCGAGAAGCGCATCGCGGAGCGGGCCGCCCAGGCCGCGGCGCCGATCACGGACGGCGCCCTCGCCGACGGCACGAAGATCCCGCTTCTGGCGAACCTCGGCTCACCCGCCGACGCGGCGAAGGCGGTCGAGTTGGGAGCGGAGGGCGTCGGGCTGTTCCGCACCGAGTTCCTCTTCCTCGATTCGGCGACCGCGCCGAGTGTGGCCGACCAGCAGAAGCAGTACAGCGAACTCCTGTCGCATTTCGCGGGCAAGAAGGTCGTGGTGCGCGCACTCGACGCCGGCGCAGACAAGCCGCTCGCCTTTCTCAATGACGCGCACGAAGAGAACCCGGCCCTCGGCCTGCGCGGCCTGCGTGCGCTGCGCGACAAGCAGCAGATCCTGACCGATCAGTTGCAGGCGCTCAAGAACGCCCAAGACGAGACCGCGGCGTCAGGGCACCCCGCCGATCTGTGGGTGATGGCGCCGATGGTGGCCGACGCCGGCGAGACGCAGTTCTTCGTCGAGTTCGGCAAACAGCTGGGGCTGAAGACCGTGGGAGTGATGGCGGAGGTGCCCTCGTTGGCGCTGGTCGCGGATCAGGTGCTGAAGATCGCCGACTTCGTCAGCATCGGGACCAACGACCTGACCCAGTACACCCTGGCGGCCGACCGGATGCTCGGCACCGTCGCCTCGTATCAGGACCCGTGGCATCCCGCCGTGCTCCGCCTGGTCAAGATGCTCGGAGACGCCGGCGCGGCGGCCGGCAAGTCGGTCGGCATCTGCGGCGAAGCCGCTGCGGACCCCCAATTGGCGGTCGTTCTGGTCGGACTCGGAGCCACCACTCTGTCGATGACGCCGGCCGCGCTGGCCGACGTGCGCGCCGAGCTGGCGGGGGCGACGCTGGCGCAGGCGAAGGCCAAAGCGGTAGCGGCGCTCGCAGCCGATTCGGCTGCGGCCGCGAGGGCGGCTGCAGCCGCTGCATAGCCCACTGGCCGAGATATTTCCGCTGCACCGTAACTTTTTGCGCCCGCGTGCGATGACAGAGGTGAGCGCGATGCCATGGGGGCACTCGCACATCGCTCGAATCCTGATCCACGGAGGTCTCTGTGTCATTCGTCGCTACTGCCATCGGAACGAAGGTCGCGATCGCGGCCATCTCGCTGGCTGCACTCGGCGGAGGAACCGCCGTCGCCGCCGCCGCAGGTGTTCTTCCCACGCCGGCCCAGGAGTTCGCCCACCAGTTCGGGGCGCCCGAGCCGACCGCAACCGAGTCGGACTCTCCTGAGTCACCCGACCCGTCGAGCAGCGCGACGCCCGGGCCCGACGCCACGGGGCCTGCCGCGTTCGGACTCTGCACGGCGTTCACCGCCGGCGGCCTGAGCACCCACTCGATCGCCTACGGCGCCCTGCTGGCGGCGTCGCCCGACGGCGACATCGCCGGATATTGCAGCACGGTGCTGAGCGCCGCGCCCGGTCACTCGGGCGACCACGCTTCGAACCGCCACACTCCGGCTCCGCACCCCACAGGAGCGCCGTCGCTCTCGGGTCAGTCGGAGACCGGCAAGTCTCACAGCACGGCCGGTACCCACGGTCACTGACGGGGGGACGCGGGCGGACTGTGCCAGGCTGATCGTGGCACGTCCGTCGTCGAGGCGATCCGGAACTCCCGAATCGCCTCGACTCCCGCTACGAGAGAAGTCGAGCCGTTGGGGTCTGACGCTGAGAACTCGGAGGAGCATGCTCTTGCCGAGCGCTTCTCCGCGGCATACCGCGAGCTGTCACCGCGTGTTCTCGGGTACCTTCGCCTTCACGGTGTCGACGACCCCGAGTCGATCACCCAAGATGTCTTCCTTGCCCTGTACCCGCGTCTCCCGGCGGTCATCGGAGGAGAGGATGGAGTGCGCACCTTGACGTTCTCCATCGCTCACGCCCGGGTCGTCGACCACCATCGCGCCCGCACCAGGGCACCTGCGCTCGTCCCGTTCGACCCGGATGCCGATCCCCGGCACGTGCCGTCGGCCGAAGACGTCCATGGCGCGGCCGTCGACGAGCAGAACACGCTCGCACTGCTTCATCGTCTCGGCGACGACCAGCGCGAGGCCTTGACCTTGCGCGTCGTGGCAGACCTCTCGCTCGACGAGACCGCCCAGGTCATGGGCCGCAGCGTCGGCGCCGTGAAGCAACTCCAGCGCCGCGCCCTCGAGGCATTGAGGACCATCGTTTCGGCGGAGGCGGCTCATGAATGACGCGATTCTCGAGATGCTCGCCGAGGCGGGCATGTCGGACGAGGCCGAGCTGAGTTCGACCTTGTTCGCCATGCGCTCGGAGGCGACGAACGTCCGGCCGATGCCGTCGGCGGCCGTCGCGGCGCTCATGCCCGCGCGCCGCGCTCGCAGCGGGCTGGCCGGGCGGCGCCGGATCGTCACCGGGCTGATCGTGCTGGGTTCGCTGGGAATCGGCGCCGGCGCCGCGGCCGCGAGCCCCGACATCCGGTCGGCGACGCAGCATTTCGCGCAGACCGTGATCGGGGCACTGGGCTCCGACCAGGCGCCGTCATTGCCGGCGCCCGCCGGGCATCGACCTTCGTGGGTCACCCACCCGTCGAACTCCGGGGCCGCCACGCATTCCCGTCCAACGGACAACCCTGGCTTGGGCCGCGGCTCGGCCGGTAGCTCGCACGCGCCAGGCGTGGTCGAACCGTCGCCGTCACCCGGCAAGGGGTCGCCGTCGCCGCATCCCGTTCCCTCGCCGTCCGACCCCGGTCGCTCCCACCGCCCCTGACGAAGACGGCCGACCGAGAAGTTTTCGCGGTGACCGTAACTTCTCGGCACAAGCAACGATTACCCCTGTGAGCGCATCGGTCGGGGGACCGATGGCTCGCGAATCCGGAGGGGTCCGGATCGCGCCCGGGGGCCCGTGCTCCCGCTCGGCGCTCGCGATGTCGCCTCGTGCAGTTTCCCTCCGCACGAGGCGGCATCGCTGAATTGCGTCGTGAGGCGGCATTCAGAAAGTGGTGCCGGGCCGCGTAACTTTGAGGCCCACCGAGCGATTACCAGGTTGAGCGCACGCTATTAGAGGGGCATGGCGCTCGAACCTTGTTCGGATCAGGAACGAGTCCGAAGGGGGCCAGTCCCGCGCAGGTCGCGCGGGACGACCCCATCGGACTGCCGTGGCCCCTGTTTCGGGTCATCGTCAGAAGGGGCAGGCCATGCGACGCTGGGTGACATGCTCCCCGACGCGAGCGCGCATGGCGGCACCTCGACGGAACGGTTCACCGCGGCCTATCGCGAACTCTCGCCGCGCGTTCTCGGCTACCTGCGCAGCCAGGGCGTCGACGACCCGGAGGCCGCGACGAACGACGTCTTCCTGGCTCTTCACCGCCGCTGGGAGTCCATCGAAGACGGGGATGACAGCGTGCGCGCCCTGACCTTCTCCATCGCCCACGCGCGCCTCGTCGACTTTCGCCGGGCCCAGGCTCGTCGGCCGAAGCAGGTTCCGTTCGAGGCCGACGAAGATCCGCGCCGTGCCGCCTCGGCCGAGGACGCCGTGATCGACCTCCGGGGCGGGGCGGCAACCGAGCTGCTTGCGCGCCTGGGCGGCGATCAGCGCCAGGTGATCAGCCTGCGGGTGATCGCCGGGCTCTCGCTGGAGGAAACGGCTCAGGTGATGGATCGCAGCGTCGGCGCGATCAAGCAGCTTCAGCGCCGCGGGCTCGAATCACTGCGCTCCCTCTTGGTTCGGGAGGCGATCGATGTCTGAGCTCATCGATGTGCTGCTGGACGAGACCGAGCTGCACGACGACCTGGCGCTCCGCGAGCTGCTGGGCGAGTTGGAGCGAGAGGCGACCGCGGTGACGCCGATCCCGTCGGCCGCCCTTTCCGAGCTGATGACCCCACGCCGAGCCGGTTCGCGTCGCACGACTCGCCGTCCGTCGTTGGCGAGCCGTGGCGTCATCATCACCGGCGTCGTTGTCATCGGCGTGCTCGGCTTCGCGGCCGGCGCCGCGGCGGCGAGCCTTGAGGCTCGATCGATCGGTGCGGGCGTGTCGGCAGTCGCCCATCTCTTCGGGCCCGAGAGCGCCGCTGAGCCGCCCGCCTCGACCGATCGGTCGATGCAGGCGCCCGCCATCGGCAGCTCGCACCAACGACCCGAGGCGGGTACGACGTTCGACGGCGTGTCCGAGGCCGACCACGCCTCAAGTCACCAGCGCGACGGTTCGCAGAACGCCGGCGATCCGAACACCCGGTTGGGCGCGACGGGGTCGGCCTCGACAGGGTCGGGATCATCGGGTTCGACGGGGTCGAGCTCATCCGAGTCGGGCTCATCCGGGCAGTCCGACGACTCGAACTCGGGCGACTCGCACGGTGGCGAGAGCAGCGGCGAGAGCGGGCACGGCGGCTCGGGTAATGACAACGGGGGCCCCGCACCGACTCGCTAGCCCCGCGATAGTGTCGGGAGCATGGACAGGTTCGACGGGCGGATCGCCCTCATCACCGGGGCGAGCCGCGGGATCGGCCTGGCGATCGCCGAGCGGATCGTCGCCGAAGGCGGCTCGGTGGTGATCACCGGGCGCAAGCAGGAGGGGCTGGATGCCGCGGTCGCGGGTCTGGGCCCGAACGCCGTCGGCGTTGCCGGTCGTGCCGACGACGCCGACCACCGCGCGGCGGTGTACGCCCTGATCGCCGACCGCTTCGGCCACCTCGATCACCTGGTCAACAACGCCGGGATCAACCCGGCATACGGTCCGCTCGCCGACGTCGGGGTCGACGTCATGCGCAAGACGCTCGAGGTCAACGTGATCGCCACCCTGGAATGGGCGCGCGACGCCGTGTCGACCGGGCTGCTGGGCGCTCCCTCGCATCCCGGCGCGTCGATCGTGAACATCTCGTCCATCTCGGCGCTCGCCGCGGCGCCGGGAATCGGGTTCTACGGCGTGAGCAAGGGCGCGCTCATCACCCTCACCCTGCAGCAGGCGGCCGAGTTCGCCCCGGGAATCCGGGTCAACGCCGTCGCACCTGCCGTCATCAAGACCGATTTCGCCCGGGCGCTCTACGAGGGGCACGAGGCGGAGGCATCGGCCCGGTACCCGCTCCAGCGGCTCGGCGAGCCTGCCGACGTCGCGGGCCCGGTCGCGTTCCTGCTCTCGGACGACGCCGCGTGGATCACCGGGCAGACCTTGGTGATCGACGGGGGCGCCTCGGTGGGGTCGATTCTCTAACGCGCCAGCTCGGCCTTGCCCAGCGACATCCGGTGCACCTCGTCGGGCCCGTCGGCCAGCCGGAGGGTTCGGGCGGCGGCCCACATCTGCGCGAGCGGCGTGTCGGCAGACACCCCGGCCGCGCCGAACAGCTGGATCGCGTGATCGAGAATCCCCTCGACCGCCTGGGGCACCGCGATCTTGATCGCCTGGATCTCGGCCATCGCCGCGCGGTTGCCCACGGTATCCATCAGCCAGGCGGTCTTGAGCACGAGCAGTCGGAGCGCCTCGAGCTGCACCCGCGCGTCGGCCGCCCACTCGCGCACCACGCCCTGCTCCGCAAGCGGCCGGCCGAAGGCCACCCGGGATGCGGCGCGCTCGCGCACCAGCGACAGCGCGCGCTCGGCCATCCCGAGCAGGCGCATGCAGTGATGGATGCGGCCAGGCCCGAGCCGCGCCTGCGCCATCGCGAAGCCGGCGCCCTCCTCGCCGAGCAGGTTCGCGACCGGAACCCGCGCCCGGTCGAAGGTGATCTCGGCGTGCCCGCCGTGCTCGCGGTCGTCATAGCCGAAGACGGTGAGTGGGCGCACCACGGTGACGCCTGGCGTGTTCCGCGGCACGAGGATCATGCTCTGCTGCCGGTGGCGATCGGCACCGGGATCGGTCTTGCCCATCACGATGAAGAGCGTCGCATCCGGATTCATGGCGCCGGTCGACCACCACTTGCGCCCGGTGATCACGTAATCGTCCCCATCGCGCTCGATGGCCGTCTCGATGTTGGAGGCGTCCGACGACGCGACGTCGGGCTCGGTCATGCAGAACGACGAGCGGATCCGCGCCTCGAGCAGCGGCTCGAGCCACGCGGCTCGCTGCGCGTCGGTGCCGAACTCGGCGAGCAGTTCCATGTTGCCGGTGTCGGGGGCCGCGCAGTTCAGGGCGGCAGGGGCGAGGCGGATGCTGCGCCCGGTCAGCTCGGCGAGTGGCGCGTACTGCAGATTGCTGAGCCCGGCGCCCCTCGCGCCCGGCAGAAAGAGGTTCCACAGGCCGCGGGCGCGGGCCGAGGCGCGCAGCCGACCGACCACCCCCGGCTCGCTCCACTGACCCGGGTTCGCGGCGAGTTCGGCGGCCAGCTCGGCCTCGGCCGGATACACCTCGGTCTCGAGAAACGCGGTGAGCACGCCGATCAGCTCGGTGGTGCGCTCGTCGGGGGCGAAGTCCATGAGCTCAGCCTCTCGCATCCAGGCGGGCGAGCCCCCACTGGGCTAGGGGCACAACGAACGAGCCGACCTGCTCGAACCCCGGTCCCACGGTCTGGCCGCTGCTGAACCGCAGGTGGATCCCCTCCAGGATCACCGCCAGCTTGTAGGCCGCGAACGCCCGGTACCAGCCAAGCGGCGGCACCGAGACGCCGACGACCGACGAGTACGCATCGACCAACTCGTCGAACTCGGGGTATCCGGCCGCGGGGTCGACCGCGCTGCCTCCGATGCCGGCGCCCCCGGTGATCTCGTGGAAGTCCCAGTACATGCTGAAGGTGCCGAGGTCGAGCAGGGAGTCGCCGATCGTCGCCATCTCCCAGTCGAGCACGGCCGCGATCCGCTCGCCCTCGGGGGCCTCCGGATGCACGATCGCGTTGTCGAGCCGGAAATCGCCGTGCAGCAGCGAGTCACGGGTCGTCTCGGGCCGCGCCAGTCCGAGCCGAGCCTGCAGCGAATCGAGTTCCGCCACCTCCCGGCTGCGCGAGGCGTCGTACTGCGCTGCCCACCGCCGCAGCTGCCGGTCGAGGAATCCGGCGGGGCGCCCGAACTCGGCCAGCCCGACCGAGGCCGGGTCGAGTTTGTGCAGCTCGCCGAGCGTTCGTGCGAGCTCGAGGCTGGTCGCACACAGCGCTGCGGCGGAGTGCCCGGCATTGTCGGCCGGGCGGGCCAGGATCGGGCCGGCCACGAAGTCCATCAGGTAGAAGGGCGTGCCCACCCCCGCCTCGCCGTCGGCGTCGTCGAGATACGCGAGCGCTGTCGGAACCGGCACGGCGCTGCCGGCCAAGGCCGAGATGATGGTGAACTCGCGCTGCATGTCGTGGGCGGTGCTGAGCACGTGCCCGAGCGGTGGGCGCCGCAGCACGAGCGGATGGGTCGCGCCGTCGATTCGATACGTCAGGTTGCTGAGGCCGCCCGCCAAGCGCGTAGCGGTCAGGCCGCCGTCGCCGTCCGGCCCCATCCATTCCGGATGCGCGTGCGCGAGCCAGTCGCCGAATGCCCCGATGTCGATGCCGGGAGTCGTGCGCGTTTCGTCGTCGCTCATGCCGGCAGCAGGAGCGCGATGGCGTCGGCCACGAGCGCTGGCCGGTCCGAGCCTTCGACCTCGATCGTGACCCGCTGCGCAACGCGGTAGCCGAGGCCGCTCTCTTCGACGCCCAGCACCTCGATGCGCGCCCGCAGTCGCGACCCCACGACGACGGGCTGAACGAAGCGCACCTTGTCGAAGCCGTAGTTCACGACGGCCCCGACACCGCCGACGTCCAGGAGCCCCTCGGTGAGCACCGGGATGAGGGCCAGGGTGAGGTAGCCGTGGGCGACCGGGGCGCCGAACGGTCCCGCCGCCGCGCGCTCCGGTTCGACGTGAATCCATTGGAAGTCGCCGGTGGCTCCCGCGAAGGCGTCGATGCGGCCCTGATCGACCGTCAGCCAGTCATCGCCGACGAGCTCGGTTCCGACCAGATTGCTGAGCTCGGCGGGACGTGCGACCGTCCAGCCCGCGGGGTGTGCGTTCATCGCTGGTCCCATCCTCCTTGACGAGACTCACCACGCTACCCGTCGGCTGTCGTGACGGCGCGCACCCCGCACACCGACGGCGAAACCCCCCTAAAGGGGGGTGAGGTAGCCTCGGAAGGGCGCGTCATAGTGAATCAACAGGGCTGTCTCTCTCGATAGAGGACGTCGGTGCGTGGATTTGGCCACGGAACTGCTTTCTCGCCATTGGGGACATGAGAGGCCCGGAAATGGATCAGGGGGATGAGCAGTCAGGATTCGAAGCTCACCACTTCGGACACGGAGTTGATCGAAAGCGCTCGATCGGGGGATACGAGCGCCTTTGCCGAGTTGTGGCGACGCCACTATCGCTCCGCTGCTCGCGTCGCCCGCCAGTTCACGTCGTCGATCGATGCCGATGATCTCGTCAGCGAGGCGTACGCGCGCATCTTCCAACGTGTTCTGGCGGGCGGCGGACCCACAGGCGCCTTCCGCCCCTATCTCTATACGACCATCCGAAATCTCGCGAGCAGCTGGGGAGCCGCGTCGCACGACGTCCAGGTCGACGTGATCGAGGAATTCGAAGACGAGCGCATTCCCGACGATCCCGCGTCGTGGGCTCTTGATCGGACCCTGACCGCGAAGGCGTTCCGCTCGTTGCCCGACCGCTGGCAGACAGTGCTCTGGTACACCGAGGTCGAGGGGATGGATCCGCACGAGGTCGCCCCGCTGATGGGCCTCACGGCCAATGGGGTCGCCGCGCTGTCCTACCGCGCGCGCGAAGGACTGCGCACCGCATGGCTGCAGGCGCACATCTCGAACGCCGGGACCTCTGCCGAGTGCCAGTGGACCATGTCGCGCCTCGGTGATCGTGCCCGCAATAGCTTGACCGCGCGCGAGAAGGATCGCGTCGAACTGCATCTGCTCGACTGCGCCAAGTGCGCGGTGATCTCTGAGGAGGTCGAGGAGGTCGGCTCCCACCTCGCGCTCGTCATGGTGCCGCTGCTGCTCGGAGGCGTCGCCGGCGGCGCTCTGCTCGCCTCGCTCGCCCACCCGGCATCCGCGATGGCTGCCGACGTCATTCCCGCCCTGCCTGCCGCGGTGCACGCGGCGGCATCCGGCGGCGTCCTAGCCGCTCCCGTGCTCGGCGGCCTCGCGCTCGGCGCGTCGACCGGCCCGGGCGCGCTCGTCGGCAGTCTCGCGATCATTGCCGTGCTCGGCGGCGGTGTGGCGCTCGGCCTCACGGCGCCCGGCTCCCCGCTCGCAGGCCCGGCGCCCTTTCACACGGCGTCGGCCTCAGGTATCGGAACGTCGGATGGCATCGCGGCCACCCCGACGGCGACCCCAGGCTCCCTCCCGACCGACCCGGCCCATGCCGTGGGCCTCGGCGGTCTCGGTTCGACGGGAACGACGGTCGGAAACGCCGTCGGCACCACGGTCGACGGCGTCGGAGACACGGTGAACGGCGTGTTGGGCGGCGTCACCGGCGTCGTCAACGGCGTGACGGGTCCGATCACCGGGGGCGCCCCTGTCGTCACCAGCACCGTCGACCTTCACCTGGCTGGATCCGGGACGCCGGGTGCGACCGTGTCGGCGGCGGTCGCCGGAGCGGTCTACACGACGGTGGTGGCTGGCAACGGCACGTGGGCGATCAACATCAACGGCCTGCCGCAGAGCACGACCGGCGCCAGCGCGACGATCAGCCAGAAGACCACCGGGCTGGTCGGCGGATTGCTGGGAGCGCTGATCCCGCTGCAGCTGAGCGTGAACTCCCTGGGATTGCACGTCAGTCTGCTGAACTGAGCGGTCCGCTCGGAGCGCTCCACGACGCCGTTCCCGTTTCGTCGGGATATCCGCTCAATTAGTTGTCGCGCCCGCGTCATAGTTCGGGCATTCCGCCGTCTCTCCCTGTGAAGACAACTTCACACAGGCTCCGCTCTCCGACGTCCCAGCGAGAGCGGACACGGTCGGTGCCCGCCGAGTTCCCAGCCGAAGCGGGCACCGACCCAACACTTCCCTCTCGCACCGTCCTTGCGCTCCGGTGCGGGAGGAAACACGAAGGCCGCCCGACTCGAAGAGTCGATGGCGGCCTTCGGTTTGTTCGGGGCCTTCTGCGCGTGCCGGGCGTCGGGACTAGGCCGAGACGGGCACGAGGCCGAGGTCTTGCGCCGGCAGGTCGGGCGATCCGCGCAGGATCGCCTGCTTGACCTCCGAGATCGCCTTGGTGACCTCGATGCCGCGCGGGCAGGCCTCCGAGCAGTTGAAGGTGGTGCGGCAGCGCCACACGCCTTCCTTGTCGTTCAGGATGTCGAGGCGCACCTGACTGCCCTCGTCGCGGCTGTCGAAGATGAAGCGGTGCGCGTTGACGATCGCGGCCGGGCCGAAGTACTGTCCGTCGGTCCAGAACACCGGGCAGCTCGAGGTGCACGCGGCGCACAGGATGCACTTGGTGGTGTCGTCGAACACGGCGCGCTGCGCCACCGACTGGATGCGCTCCTTCTCGGGCTTGTCGCTGGCGATCAGGAACGGCTGGATCGCGCGGTACGACTCGAAGAACGGCTCCATGTCGACGATGAGGTCCTTCTCGAGCGGCAGGCCCTTGATCGCCTCGACGTAGATCGGCTGGCTGATGTCGAGATCCTTGATCAGGGTCTTGCAGGCCAGGCGGTTGCGGCCGTTGATGCGCATGGCGTCCGAGCCGCAGATGCCGTGGGCGCAGCTGCGGCGGAAGGTGAGCGAGCCGTCCTGCTCCCACTTGATCTTGTGCAGCGCGTCGAGCACCCGGTCGGTCGGGTACAGCTGGACGTCGAAGTCCTGCCAGTGCGGCTCGGCATCCACCTCGGGGTCGAAACGCCGGATGATCAGGGTGACCGTGAAGGCCTGGATCGGAGCCTCGGCGGCGCCCCCTGTCGATTCAGTGGCGACGGTGACATCCGACATTCTCAGTACTTCCGTTCCATCGGCTGATAGTTGGTGACGACGACCGGTTTCCAGTCGAGCGAGATGTGGTCGGCAGCATTCGCCGAATGCGGGTCTCCGGTCAGGTAGGCCATCGTGTGCTTCATGTACTCGGCGTCGTCGCGCTTGGGGAAGTCGTCGCGCTGGTGGCCGCCACGGCTCTCTTTGCGGTTGCGCGCCGAGAACACCACGACCTCGGCCAGGTCGAGCAGGAACCCGAGCTCGATCGCTTCGAGCAGATCGGTGTTGAACCGGCGGCCCTTGTCTTGGATCGACACGTTCTTGTAGCGGCCGCGCAGCTCGTGGATGGTCTGCGTCACCTTGGCGAGCGACTCGTCGGTGCGGAACACCTGGGCGTTCTTGTCCATCTCGTCTTGCAGCTCTTTGCGCAGCGCGGCGATCCGCTCGGTGCCGTTCGAGTTGCGCAGTTCTTCGACGAGACCCAGCACGAACCCCGCCGGATTCTTCGGCAGCGGCACCCAGTCGGCGGTCTCGGCGTACTCGACCGCGTTGTTGCCAGCGCGCTTGCCGAACACGTTGATGTCGAGAAGTGAGTTCGTGCCCAGGCGGTTGCTCCCGTGCACCGAGACGCAGGCGCACTCGCCGGCCGCGTACAGGCCGGGGACCACGGTGTCGTTGTCGCTCAGCACCTCGGCCTTGACGTTGGTCGGGATGCCGCCCATCGCATAGTGCGCAGTCGGCATCACCGGCACCGGCGTGGTGACCGGGTCGATGCCGAGGTAGGTGCGCGCGAACTCCGTGATGTCGGGCAGCTTGGTCTCGAGCACCTCGGCCCCGAGGTGGGTGCAGTCCAGCAGCACGTAATCCTTGTGCGGACCGGCGCCGCGGCCCTCCGCGACCTCGAGCACCATGCACCGCGAAACGATGTCGCGCGGCGCGAGGTCTTTGATCGTCGGGGCGTAGCGCTCCATGAAGCGCTCGCCGCTCGCGTTGCGCAGGATCGCCCCCTCGCCGCGTGCGCCCTCGGTGAGCAGGATGCCCAGCCCCGCCAGTCCGGTCGGGTGGAACTGGAAGAACTCCATGTCCTCAAGCGGCAGGCCCTTGCGCCAGATGATGCCGACGCCGTCGCCGGTCAGGGTGTGCGCGTTCGAGGTGGTCTTGTAGATCTTGCCGAAGCCGCCGGTGGCGAAGACGATGGCCTTGGCCTGGAAGACATGGATCTCGCCGGTCGCCAGCTCGTACGCGACGACGGCATACGGGCGGTCTTTGCCCTTCACCTTTGTCATCACGATGTCGAGCGCGTAGTACTCGTTAAAGAAGTTGACCCCGAGCTTCACGCAGTTCTGGAACAGGGTCTGCAGGATCATGTGTCCGGTGCGGTCGGCCGCGTAGCAGGCGCGGCGCACCGGCGCCTTGCCGTGGTCGCGGGTGTGGCCGCCGAAGCGGCGCTGGTCGATCTTGCCCTCCGGCGTGCGGTTGAAGGGCAGGCCCATGTTCTCGAGGTCGAGCACCGCGTCGATGGCCTCTTT